>WNGQ01000859.1_pt1 | contig 35791 bp, 34 predicted proteins | sample 5407661 | NCBI WGS metagenome assembly WNGQ01 (sample SAMN13153382, study PRJNA577476) | soil metagenome | isolation source: 60 cm soil or saprolite under Garry oak tree replicate 2 | place: USA:California | collected 2016-06-15 | reverse complement strand
GCGCGGTGGGGGCAAGCCCGCCGATGTGGGCCAGGGAGCGCTGGCTGGCCAGCTTCGGGTGACCGGGCAGCAGGCTCGCGGCCTCCTCGGCGAGGATCTGCGCGGCCTGGCCGATGCTGGCATAGGCCATCGTGGTCAGGTAGATCTTCCGTTCCCGGCCGCGCTGATCGATCACGTACAGGGCCGGTGTGTGGTCGATCTGGCCCGACTGGATCTGCGCGTAGATGTGGTAGGCCTGCCAGGTCGCCTTCAGCTGGGCCGGCGAGCCGGTCAGGAAATCCCACTGGCTGACCATGCCGTGCGCACGGGAGTAGGACATCACGTCGCGCACCGCCGTGGCCTGAGGGTTAGCGTCCACCCCCAGCAGCTGCACCTGATCCCCGGCGGCACCAAGCAGGTCCCTGGCTGCCAGCATGCTGGCCGTGGTCAGCGGGCACACCGTCGTGCACTGCGAGTCGGCGAACGCCAGGATCACGACCTTGCCGCGGAACTGGCGCAGCGACATCGGCTGACCGAACTGGTTGACCAGCCGGAAGCCCGGCACCGGAACTCCGCCCAGCGAGGTGCCCGGGTCCAGGTCCGGGTTGGCGGCGGCCGCCTGCGCCTGCCCGCTGCTCGCCCGCGCGGCCGGGTTCGCGGTGCCGGTGGTACCGCACGCCGCCACGGCCAGCAGCCCGGCCATGAAGCCGATCCGCAGCGGCATCCGCAGCCGCATCCGCGCGGTCAGGCTGCTCCCGTCCACGGCAGTCATCCTGCCATACGCCCGCGCGACCGAAGCGCGGGACGGCAGGGCGGCCAGACGCCGCCCGGACCGGCGATCCCGGTATGCGGCTCCTTGATCCCCCCGGACGGGTCATCCTCGGTACAGTGACCGGCGTGACACGCGCCGTGCCAGCGCCGCCCCCGGCCGGAGGCCAGGCCGGGGACCCCGGGAATGCACTCAGACCGCCGCGGCCCCGGGGCTACCGCCGCTTGATCGTGGCAATGCTGTGCGCCACAGTGCTCGTGGCCGGGCTGCTCACCTATCTCGTCGTCCACCGCCGGGATCAGCAGGACTCGCTGGCGGGGATCCGGCCCAGCGGAATACCGGCCAGCATCTCGACCCAGCTCGCCAGCCTGATGGGGCTCTCCCCGGTCCCGGCCCGCCCAGCGCCCGAGTTCACCCTGGCCGACCAGCACGGGCACACGCTGACGCTGGCCAGCCTCAAGGGACACGCGGTGGTTCTGGAGTTCATGGACCCGCACTGCGTCGATATCTGCCCGATCGTCTCTCAGGAGTTCATCGACGCCTACCGTGACCTCGGCATGGAGGCGTCACGGGCAGTGTTCGTCGCCGTTAACGTCAACCCCTACCACCACGGAGTGAGCGACGTGGCCGCCTTCTCCCGGGAGCATCAGCTGACCACGATCGCGTCGTGGCATTTTCTCACCGGGCCGCTGGCCAGCCTCAAGACCGTGTGGCGCGCCTACGGCATACAGGTCAGCGCGCCCAGCCGCAACGCCGACGTCATCCACACCTCGGAGGTGCTGTTCATCGACCGCGCCGGCCGCGAGCGCTACATCGCCACCCCGATGGCCGACTACACCTCCAGTGGCAAGGCATACCTGCCCGTCGGCCCGCTGGCGGAGTGGGGACGGGGCATCGCGCTGGTGATCCGCCAGCTCGCGCGCTGACACCGGCCCGGCCGGGACCAGCGCCCGCGAAGACCTGGCCTGACCGGCCAGGAGGCGGCATCCTGGTCATCGGGAGGACACGCGCGTCCCGTGCTCACCGAAGAGGGACTGCCATCCCCGCGCAGGCTCAGGTCGTCACCCTCGCCGGCGGCCACCTGCCGGCCGGGCTCGTCGTCGCCGGTTCCCTTCTCATGGCCGTGGCGACCGTCCTGGGAGCGTGGCTGGCTGTGCGCGGCCCCGGACGGCATGAGGCGTGGCTGGGTGCGGCGGCCGGCGCGCTGCTGGTGATCGCGGGCCTGCACCTGCTGCCGGACGCCTGGTCCGCGGCCCGCGCTGCCCGGCTCTGGCCGCTGGCCGTTCCCGCCGCCGCGCTCGGGTCGTTTGCCGTGACCGGGCTGATCGCCCGCGAGGGCTGCTCGTGCGCGCCCGGCAGGCACGACATCGGCGGCGCGGGCAGCGCGGCTGCTCTGACCGCGCACCGTTTCCTGGAGGGCACCGCACTGGCGCTGAGTACGTCGCTCACTGTCACGGTGGCCCCGGCCGTGCACGCGCTTGGCCGAGGGCCTCGCAGTCGGGGCGCTGCTGGGCGCTCGATCCCGGCGGCGGGTAGGCGGCTGGCTGGCCGCGATGTGCCTGAGCCCCGTCGCCGGTGCCGCCGCGATCAGCGCCCGCCAGCTGTCGGCGCCGGCCGGGCCGGTGCTCCTCGCACTCGCCGCGGGCGTGCTGGGCCAGGCGGCGCGCATCAGCCTGGACGCCGCCTTCCGCACGCCGGCCGGCGCCGCCTGGCCCCCCGCACGGCCGGTACTCTCATGGCGACCGCTGCCGTCACCGCCCTGGCCGTCCGCATCGCGGGCCGAGCGGGCCGGCTGACCGGCGCTTGCAGAAGCCCCGGTTCCCTCCGCCCGGGCAGGCCGGATGCTAAAGGCTGCTGGGGAAGGTGATCGATACCGGGGCGACGAGCGGCTTGCCGACCTCCAGCTGGATCTGCGCGTGGGCGTTCAGCGGGATGTCGCGCGGGTTGCCCAGATACCGCTGGCCGTTGTAGATAGCGATGACCGGCCCGGTGGCCGGGCCTACCTGGTGCGGGCCGAGGGGCTGGCCCCACTCGTCGAAGAACTCACCCAGGGTGTAAGTCCGCCGGACCGGGGACTCGATGTGGATGACGCCGTCGGGGGCGTGGGCATGCAGCCAGTACAGGCACGGGCCGTTCTGGGCATGGGCGGGGATCCCGATGTCCGCCGGAACCTGGCGGGCCGATCCGTTCACGAAGATGGTCAGGTGGGCGTGGATATGGAAGATGCTCTGCTCGCTGGCCTGGCAGCTGATCCCGTCAACATCCTGGCCGGTGGCGTCCGTCGCTAGGCCGGCCAGCGGCGCGGCACTGGGGACCGGGACGCCCTCGGGCCCGGACGGGCCAGGGAGGGGCGCCGGCGTGAGTTTGCCCAGTGTGCTCAGCGCCGCCAGCTTGAGCTTCGGGGTTCCCCCGGCCGGGGCGCCGCCGCCGCGGGTGACCGCCAGCGCGATGCCCGCGGCCGCGATGGCCACCGCGGCGGCCGCGCCGATACCCACCAGCCAGTTACGCCGCCGCCTGCGCCGCGCCTCCAGGGCCCGCATCTGGGCGACCTTCTCCCGGGCCTTCTGCCTGTTCCTGTCGCCCTTGGACACCCGCGCCTATCCCCTCATCCGCCTGGTCACCTAAGGAGGATAGGTCATAGCGCCCAGCGATGGGACCGAGTTCATGTCGGTGACACTGCGAGAGCGTCAGGTGCGGCTGCGCGGAGGTGCTGGCCGACCCGGTCGGCGGCCGGAGAACCTAGCTGGTCATGAACGGCCCGCTGATCCTGGCGGTGCCGGTGGCCGCCGCGGCGGGCGCGATCACGTTCATCTCGCCGTGCTGCCTGCCGCTGATCCCCGGCTACCTGTCCTACGTGACCGGCATGTCCGGCGCCGGCGCGGAGCGCCCGGGTGCCCTCGCATCGTCCTCGCCCGCCGATGACGGCGATCCGGCCAGCGAGCCACGCCGGGTTACCGCTCTGGCTGCGACGATCTCAACGACCAGGACCGCCGCGCCCGCCGGGACCACGGCTGGCGCGCGGGCTGCGCCGGGCCGCGGCCGGACGCTTGCGGGCACCGCGCTGTTCGTGCTGGGGTTCTCGGCGCTGTTCGCCAGCTACGGGGCGGCGTTCGGCGGTCTGGGCGAGGTGCTGCTGGCCCACCAGCGGGGCCTGATCGAGGCGCTCGGCGGCCTGACTATCCTGCTGGGGCTGCTGTTCGCCGGCGCGCTCGACCGGCTGCCGGTCGCGGGCCGGATGCTGCGGCCGTCGTTCCGGCCGCGGGCCGGGCTGGCCGGGGCGCCGCTGCTGGGGGTGCTGTTCGGGCTGGGCTGGACGCCGTGCATCGGGCCGACGCTGACCGCGGTGCTCACCCTGGCGGTGACCACCGGCTCGGCAGGCCGCGGGGCGTTCCTGGCGTTCGTCTACGGCCTGGGCATCGGGATTCCGTTCCTGTTTGTCGCGCTGGCGTTCCAGCGGGGGATGCGCGTGTTCGGGTTCGGGCGCCGGCACGCCCGGCTGGTCACCCGGATCGGCGGGGCCGGCGGCGCGCTGCCGCCCGGCCGGCCGGCTGCGGGCGCGAGCCCGCACCGGCCAGAACGCCAGGGTCAGCAGAATCAGGACCGGGCCGGTCCCCACGTCGGCGGTGGAGCCGGTGAGGATGCCGCCGAGATTCTCCATGGCCACCCACCCGGCGAGGGCGATCAGGACGCCCAGCGACAGGAAAAGGCGGGGCAGCGCGGCCAGGAACATCCCGAAGCCCGCGCCAACGAAAACCCCGAAGCCCACCGCCAGGCATGCCACGGCCACGGCGATCCCGAGCATGGTCGTGTGCCCGACGGTGAGCCAGCCGAGCTCGGCGGCGTCCAGGGACCGCAGCGGCCCCGGCGCTTCGGACTCACTGACGGACAGCATGAAGACCAGGCCGCCCTCCCCGGTCTGGGGCAGCGCGGTGAAGAACGCGGCGCCTATCCACAGCGCGAGCCAGGCCACCCGGCTCCACTGGCCGGCGGCCCCGGCCTCGGCCGCCGCGGTCGCGTCCTCCCGCGGCCGGCGGCGCGGGAACAGGACGGCGGCGGCAATGGCGTACAGCAGCGCGGCGCCCGGGTAGCCGGTCAGGACCGACGACACCCCGGCGGTCAGTCCCCCGAGTCCCTCGCCCGCCACCCAGACCACGAGCGCCCAGCCGGCCGAGGCGGCCAGCGCCCGGCGGCTCGCGGGCCTGGCCACCAGCCACACGCCGATGCACAGCTCGACGGCGGCGGGCAGCCACCACAGGAACGGGTGAGCCGCGAAAAGGTTCGTCTCCCAGGCGAGGAGGCGGTGCATGCCCGGCGGGCCGGTCTCCGCCGTCATGATCTGCTCATAGGCCTGGTCGGCGGCCCGGCCGCCGAACGGAATCAGGATCTTGACCACCGCGTCAGCCAGCCAGAGCGCGCCCAGCGCCCGCCGCAGCGCATTAGCCGCGGCCCCTGCGCCGCCGCTCCCGAGCTGTGACAGACGCACCGTGCCTCCGCCCCTGCCGGCCGCCCGGGCGCTCACCGGGCGGGCCGGCCTCATCCGCGCTGTTCCTTCATGCCGGATACTAAACTTAAACACCTTAGGGAATTAGGTTTATCATGGCAGTCGGCCCTCGCGCCCGCTACGTCCGGAACCGGTGATCCAGGCTCCTGCCTGGCACCCCCGCGGCAGGAGCCCCGTCACGGGGCGCGTGCCGCTGCCGCTGGCCGGGCAGTGCCCCGGGGAAAGGACCTGCACGACACATGCCACCACCGAAGACCAGGGCGCACCGACGGCCGGCCCGGCCGCAGCGGCCCAGGCCTGAGCAGCCGGCCGCGGAACAGTCCGGGCCAGGCTGCGCCGGGGGCGCCGGGCAGCAGGTCCTCCGCCATGTGGTGACTGCCACCTGCTGGCTCGACCCGGGCGACGGCGGGGAGCATCATCCGGTGTCGGTGAGGTTCTCCGGCCGCCGGGCCGGCCTCAGCGGCCGGCCGCGGCAACGCGACCGTTTCGACCATGTGCAGACGATCGACCGCGTCGTGCCCGGCAGCGGGCCGGTCTCGGTGACGACGAAGGTCTCCGATGTCACTCCCGGGGAGTGGATCATCTGGGCGATGCCCGCGGGCCGGGCGGGCCAGGGCCCGCGGGCGGGGACGCTGCCCTCGCCGCCAGCGGCCGGGCCTGAAGCGGTTCCTGTGGCCGAAGGGGAACCCGGTGCGGCCCGGCAGTTCCGGCACCCGCGTCACTACCCGGGCCGGCGCGTTCGCCACCGGGCCCGGCCTGATCCCGGCATCATGGGTTCCGCTGGTGGCCCTCGGGGTCCTGGTCGCGCTGGCGGTGCAGGCGATCCTGGCCGGCCGGGAGCACCTGAGCACCGGCGCGCCGCTGGGCATCTCGCTGGCCGCCAGCGTGGCCGGCGCGGCCGGCGCGAGGGCATGGTATGTGGCCCTGAACCGGGGAAAGGTCCAGGGCATCCCGACGCAGGGGCTGTGCATCCAGGGATTCATCGTGGCCGCGGTCGTCGTCTTGATAGCCGGCCTGGCGCTGGCGGGCATTCCGGTCCGTACGTTTCTCGACGTCTCCGCGCCGGGGCTTTTCTTCGGCATGGCTATCGGCCGGCAGGGGTGCTTCCTGCATGGCTGCTGTACGGGGCGGCCGACGGCCTCACGGTGGGGCATCTGGGCCTCCGACGGCCGGATGGGCGCCCGCCGGGCGCCCACCCAGCAGCTGGAGTCGCTGGCGTGCCTGGCCATCGGGCTGGCCGCGCTGCTCCTTGTCCTGCAGGCCCGGCCGCCCGCGGCCGGAACCGTCTTCATCGGCGCCGTTGCCGCGTACACGGTGTGCAGGCAGCTCCTGTTCCCCTACCGCGCCGAGCCGCGGAGGTCGTCCCTCGGGCGCGGCGCGTCGATGATCGCGGCCGGGCTGGTGCTCATCGCCGACGTCATCGTCGCGATCGTGGCCTGACGACGGCCCGGTCCCGTCTGACGGTGATCAGGAGCAGCAGGGAACGGGCATCCGCGGGCAACCGCGACGCTGCCGCGACCCCGGGGCCGGAGGCGGCCGCTCCGCCCATGCCCAGGGTGCCCATGCGCAGTGCAGCACATCCCGTGCCGAGCGCAGGGAGAGGGCCCGGCAGGGGAATCAGGAATATCATGCGAAACGGGTGTTGCGGCGGGCTGCCCGGGGAAAGTGAATCCGGCTGCGGGCGGCAGGCCGTCACGGCTGGGCCACCTCGGTCACCGCGAGCTCGAGCTGGCGGTAGGTGGTCGCGCCAAACCAGGCCCAGGCGATCCGGCCGCGGCCGTCGAAGATATAAGTGGACGGGGTGGCCACCGGCGCTGCCGCCCCGAACCGGGCGGCGATGAGGTCGCCTGGGTCGCTGATGCTCGGGTAGGGGATGCGGTACTTCCGCTCGAACGCCAGTCCCGCCGCGGGATCCTCACGGATGTCGATGCCCGCGAAATGCACCCCCAGGGAGCGCGTGTCGTCCGCGACGCGCGCCAGGACCGGCGCCTCCTTGCGGCAGGGCACGCACCACGACCCCCAGAAGTTGAGCACGACCGTGTGGCCGTGCCAGCTGGCGATGTTCAGGTGCTGTCCGGTCAGCGTGGTGCCGGTGATGCCTGGTGCCGGCGGGCGCTGTGCGACGGGGATGACCTGGCCGACCACCGGCAGGCCCGCGCCCCGCGCGCCGGCGAGGTGGGCCAGGCCGGCTCCCAGCAGGCCGATGACCGTGGCCGCGATCGCGCCCGAGAGGATGAGCCGCGGCCGCCGGGTCACGAGTTACCTCCTACTTCTCGGGGTAGGCGAATCCGCGAGTGATCAGGTGGTCGGGGTCGACCAGGATCTCGTGGGCGAACTGGTAGGGCGCGTCGTGCGCGCCGAGGGTCAGCTGCGCCCAGACGCCGGCGCCGGGGAACCCCAGCAGCAGGACCTGCTGCCCGCCGCTGCCCGCCGTCAGGTCGGCCACCGGCGCCACGCCGTCGGCGTAGGGCTCGTCCGCGAGGAACTCGCGGCCGCTGATGCCGATCGCGTGAGTCGTGCCGCGGCCGAGCGCGGTGTCGCTGGTGACCTGCTCGTACACGGTCATCGCCGGGACCCGGCGCATCGCCGCGAGAGCGCGGCGCAGCAGCTTCGCGCCCGCTGCGGGCGGCCACGGGACGTCCAGCGAGGTCGTCCCGCCGGTCCAGTCGGCGGCCGCGGCCTGGATCGTCAGCAGGTTGTCGCCGCGCGCCCACCGGGCGGGCGCCACGAAGCAGCCCGGCCCGCAGCCGCGCACCGCGAGCGCACTCGGGGTCCCGTGCGGACCCGCCAGCGTCATCGAGACGGTGAACTGAGGCGCGCCTGCCCCGTTTTGCTGCGGGGCGGACAGGTGCAGGACGATCTGCCCGGCGCTGGCGGTGGCATAGATGCCGACTTCTCCGGCGCGGCCGCCGAGCGGCACCACCGGGCCGCTGGCCGGGGGCGGGAACGGCAGCGGGCCACCGGCGGTGGCCAGGGACGGCGCGGCGAGCGTGCTCAGCAGCGCGGTGACCGCCAGAACCCCGGCCAGCGTGCCCGATTCCAGCCTGGTAGCCAGCGCGGGCCCGGCGCGGGGCTGCGGCCGGTGCCGCAGCCACATCCTCCCGGCGAGCGCGAGAGCGGCGGCGACCGCGACGAGGGCTGCCTTCAGGATCAGGACGCGCCCGTAGCCCGTCGTCAGCAGGCCGCTCAGCGATTGCACCAGCAGCAGGGCGGAGACCACGCCGGTGACCACCACCACGGCGAACAGCCACGCCGCGGCCCGGGCGTACAGGCGCACCAGGGCCCGCACCGCCTTGGGGTACGCCCGCGAGGCGATCGCGGCGCGCACCGTATAGAACAGCATTCCCGCCCACAGCGCGGCGGACAGCAAATGCACCCAGGTCAGCATCGCGCCGCCGACCGGGACGACGCTCTCCGGATGGGCGCGCACCCCCTCCGCGCCCACCACCGCCAGCAGCGGGACCACGGCCCAGACGGGCCGCCGCAGCCGCAGCGCGACGGCGGCGACCGCGAACGACGCGAACTCGACCCCGGTAATCACCCCGGGGCCGCTGGCCAGCAGCCGCGGCACCGACAAGTGGGCCAGGCCGGCCGCCAGGCTGCTGCCGCCGAGAATCAGCGCGGCCAGCCCGGCGCTGGCGGCCGCCCCGAGCAGCGACCCGCGCAGCGCCCACGGCGATGGCAGCGGCACCGGCGGGGCCTGCCTTCTGTACAGCCCGGCCAGAGCCCTCCCGGCCAGCCCGCCGAGCGCGGCCGCCAGCCCGGCGAACAGGACCCAGCGCAAGATCGCGGTCGGCCACTGCCCTGGCACCGACAGCTGGGCGGCAGCGGGGGCGCTGGCCAGCGACGCCGGGGCGGGGCCGACAGCGAACCGGAACTGGCTGCCGACCAGGTCACCGTCAGAAGAGATCACCTGCCAGCTCACCGTGTACACGCCGTGCGGCAGCCGGCTCGTCACCGGCACCGTGACGACGCTGCGCCCGCCGCTCTCCCGCGCCGGGCCGAGCGCGATCTTGCGCGCGCCTGGGCCGGCCATCGTCATCGGCGTCCCCTCCAGGGTGACCGCCTCGTTGAACGTGAGGGTGATCGCCCTCGGCGAGAACGGCACCGCGCTGTCGGCCGCCGGGGAGGTGAACAGCAGCGTCGCGTGCGCCGAGGCGGCCGGCGCCACCGCGACCAGGACGATTCCCGCCGCCGTCAGCGCCCCCAGCAGACCTCCGGCGCGGCGGATGACCAGATGCGCCGCGCGCCCGCCGAGGCTCATCCGCCGATGACGGACCTTCCGCGCCCGGCCGGGTCCGCCCGTTCCGCCGCGCCGCGCGCCTCGGCGGCCGGGCCTGCATCCGCCGCGGCAAGCGTCACGTCACCGGCCTGCGCCCTGAGCTGCCGGATCTCGCGGCGCAGCCGGGCGATCTCCGCGGCCCGGTCACCCTCCGCACGTCCGGCGCCGGCAGCCAGCTCGCCGCCCGGGGCCGCCATCGCCGAGCCGGCGGGATGCCGCATGCTGCGCATCATGAACAGCATCGAGACCGGGCAGGCCAGCCCGGCCAGCACCGGCAGCGCCACCCAGCCGGCCCGCGGGTCCGCGATCAGCAGCCCGGCGGCGAGCACGCCGAGCCCGATCCAGACTCGCTTATCGAAACAGCACCTCATCATCGAAGACTCCCTTGATCGCCGTCACCGCAGGACGATCACCGGCCGGCCGGTCCCGCCATGGCGGCCGAGTCCCCGCCCATCATGCCGGCCGACGCGCCCCCCGTCATCTGCTGATCCATCTGCCCCATGCCACGCATGCCGCGCATCATCTGCCCGGACATGCCGGCCATGGCCGGGTACTCGCGCATCATCCGCCGGCAGATCCCGGTCATGGCGCCCGCCGCGCCCGGCGCCGCCGGCCGGACCTGCGCGGCCGTGGCACCATGACCTGCAGGACCGCTGGCGAACGCGGCGCCCGCAGTCCCGGCGGTCACCAAGATCACGGCCGCGCCGATGACCGCCGCGATCCTGGTTGCGTTCACCCCTCGCCCCGGTCCTCGCTGCCAGCCGGGATCCGCCGGGCGGCGCGCAGCTGGTCCACCTCAGCGCGCAGGCCGGCGATCTCCTGGTCCTGGACAGTCAGCTGGCCGGGCTGCTGCGCCTGCTGGCCGTTGCCCGGCCGCTTCATCATGAACCACATCATGGCGCCCATGCCGACCGGGCAGCCGAGCGCCGGCAGCAGGTAGAGCAGGTTACGCATCTCATTCCTCCAGTTCAGCCGGGCAGGCGCCCGGTCGCAGCGGGCATTCGGCCGAGTTCGCGGCGCAGCCTGCGCTCCGACAGCCGCCCGTAGCCGAACGGCCGGCCGTCCACCAGCACGCCAGGCGCGAACAGCACCCCCGCCCGGGCAGCCAGGGCGCGGCCGTGCTCGCTGGCCAGGTCGATCTCGGTGACCTCGAGCGGATGGTCGGCGCCGACCCGGTCTAGCACGCCCTTGGCGTGCTCGCACAGCGCGCAGTCAGCCTGGGTCAGCAGCGTGATCGAGGTCACGACGGGTGCTCGCCCGCCTTCATATTGGCCAGCATCGTGGTAGTGGGCAGGAACATCGTGTACTTCGGGGCGCCGCCGTAGTCGGCGCGCCAGCGGATCACCCCATTAGGCCCGACCAGGATGAACGTGTGCCCGTCCGCTGACATGCCCATCATCCCGTACTTATTGGCACCGTAGGACCGCGACACCGCCAGACCCGGATCAGACAGCACCGGGGTGGTCAGGCCCATGTCGCGGGTCTTCTGGGTGATGCCGCCGACCGGGTCGGTGGTGATCGAGAGCACCTGGCCGATGCCTGCCGCCCGCAGCTGGGCGGCGTGTTTTTCCATGTCGGCGATCTGGGTCCAGCACGGCTGACAGCTCAGCCCCTCCTGGAAGAACAGCAGCACGCTCTTCCCCCGGTACTGCGACAGGCTGATCTGCCCGCCGGTACTGGCGGCCAGGGTGAACGCCGGGGCGCCCTGCCCCGGTCCCGGGCTGGCGACCTGGTACGGGTAGGCACCCGCCCCCGAATGCGACGCGTTGCTGTAGATGACGAACAGCCCGGCAACGGCTGCCGCCACGCCCGCCGCGATGGCGGCCCGCACGCCGATCTTGCGGCGCCGCTCGGCCCGCCGCTGCGCCTGCCGCGCAGCGGCCAGCTTCGCCTTCCGCTGCGCCGCCATCGTCGCCTTCCGCTGCCCGGTCGGCGCCGCCTGGCGCTGGCCGCCAGGCCCGCCGTCACCCTGCTGGCCGACCGCCTGTCCTTGCCGTTGCGCACCTTGCGCCGCCAGCCTGCGCTGCCGTTGCCCGGTCCTGGACCTACCGCTCATGGCTGACCGCTTCCTGCCCGGCGCGAGGGCTCGTCGTGGTGATCTCGGGCATCCCGGTGTCAGCCGGGGACGGCCCGTCGGCGGCTTCCGTCCCCGCGGCCTTATCCGCAGCGCCCAGGCGGCTGCGCCGGGCCTGCGCCGCCAGCGCCGCGGCCAGCGCGGCCAGCGCGAGCAGGACGGCCCAGCCGGGCAGCCAGGACAGCGCCCGGCCCGTCACCGAGCTGACGTGCTGCAAAAACGCGCTCATCGTCTCCCGCCACCCGGAGCTTGGCATCGACGGACCGGTCACCGCGGTCACCAGCGTCACGACCCCCATCCCGAGCAGCACTACCCCCGACGCCGCCGTGCCCAGCGGCATCGTCCGCGCGAGCCGGCCGAACCCGACCCGGACCCGGCGGCCGTGCAGCAGCCGCGAGGAGCCCCAGTCCCGCCGCTCCCACACCAGCGCCAGCACCGCCAGCGGCGCCACCATCCCCGCCACGTAGGTTAGGCTCACCGCCAGCGCGCTGCCGAACGAGGCGACCGACCCGGTGACCACGATCACGCCCGCGAGAACCGGGGCGCAGCACGCGGAGGCGATGCCGGAGAACAGCCCCAGGCCGTAGGCCGCGCCGTAGCCATGGCCCGGCGGGGAGCGCAGCGACGGCATTGGCAGCATCGGCTTCCACCCGGCCAGCACCGCCGCGCCGCCGGCCAGCATCGCCGCGCCGCCGATCGAGAAGATGAGCAGGTGATGGGAAGGCAGCGCGGCCGACAGCGCCGAGGCGCCCAGCCCGATCGGCACGATCAGCGTCGCCACCCCGGCGGCGAACACCCCGGTCGCCGCCGCGATCCCGGACCGCCGCCCGAACCCTGTCGCGAAATAGGCAGGCAGCATCACCGACACGCAGCACGGCGCGAGCAGCGCCACCATCCCGCCCAGGAACGAGACCAGCAGCGCCGTCCCGAACAGCACCTGATGCACGCCACTCCCTCCAGTGATCTGGATCGTCGCCAGCTTACACTTAAATACCTTAGGTGATCCGGTCATCGGCCCGGGGTGCCGCACTTCCCGGGCTGGATGGCTGCAGGAGCCGACCGGCGGCGGCCATCTTTACCACGACCTGAGTTGCCGCGGCGGATCAGCTAGCGCACACCAGATGTCGCCGCCAGCCCGGCAGTGTCCCTGGTCAGCTCCGCGAGGGTCACGGCGCCGAACACCCGCCTGATAACCCGGCGCCCGGCGTCCAGGAAGAACGTCTGCGGAATCGCGACAACCCCCCAGGCGTTCGCGATCGCCGCCGAGCGGTCGGCCCCAACCGGGTAGGTCACCCCCGCCTTGCGCACGAAGCTGAGCGCCGCCGCAGTGGCGTCGTTGACGTCGACGCCGATCATCGCGACCCGTCCCCTCGGCGTGCGGAAGAACCTGGCCAGCAGCGGGGTCTCCTTCTTGCAAGGCAGGCACCAGGAGGCGAAGAAGTTGACCACCACCGGGCGGCCCGGGTAGGCGGCGAGGGAGACATGCTCGCCGGGATGACCGAGCGCAGGGAGCGTGAAGCCCGGGACGCGGGGCGCGGCCCCGTGCGGATGACCGGGCGCGCCGGCAACGGTGGTCGCCACGGCAAGGACGAGGCCCGCTGCGGTCACGCCGGTCGTGATCTTGTGCTGCCGGATTGCGCGGCGTGCCGCAACCGCCCAATCCCGTGATGACGCTTTGAGCACGGCAGGCATCCTCACAGGCTCATCGCCGGACATTATTCTCATCTCACTCCCCCGGTGCCTGCTTCATCCGGTGCGGCAGCCGGGCCTCGACTGTGAGACGCCAGCATGCCCGTGTTCGTCCCGGGCCGCGATCAGAATACACCTAAGTGTCTTAGGTGTTTGAGCCCGTCATAGCCCCCCGCCGGGTGCTTGCAGGCCGATCATCCCGCGAGCCATCCGGCGGGCGATTCGGCGCGCTCAGCCGCGGGGCAGCGCCACGGCAGCCGCCGGCGCCGCGACCGCGGGACCATGCGGGCAGTAGTTCATCCCCCGGGCGGATGCCGCGGGCCCGGCCAGGAGCAGCAGCGGCACCAGCACCACGGCGGCCACGGCGGAGGCAACCGCGGCCGCGCGGGTCCTGCCGATCGCGGCCGGGCCGTCGATCAGCCGCCGCACCCGGGCCGCGTCCGCGGTACCGGCGGCGCCCAGCGCGGCGGCGGGGACGCCGGCGCCCAGATTCAGCAGCGCCCCCGCGACGGCGAGCCGGTGCGCAGCGGCGCTGGCCACATCGTCGGCGCGCAGCTCGGCGAGCCGGGCGACCTGCTCGCGGGCGATGCGGAACGCCGGCACGCGGGGGAAGGACGCATTCAAGGCGCCCGCGATATTCACCAGCAGGTGATGGCGGCCGCGCAGGTGCGCGCGCTCGTGCGCGAGCACGGCGCGCAGCTGGCCCTCGTCGAGCGCGCCGATCGCGCCCGTGGTGACCACGATGCTGCTCCGGTTCCCGGGCAGGCAGTAGGCGGCGGGCTCATGATGGCGCACGATGACGGCGCCGAGCCGCGGATCGGGCCTGGCGACCAGCGAGAGCCGCAGCCGGTGACGGCGGCGCGCCCCCGCCGCCTGGGCCAGCGCCCGGGCGGTGCACCAGGTGATGCGGGCGAGCACGGCGAGGGCGAGCACGGCGCCCGCGCCGGTCAGCGCCGCCCCGCCGGGGTGCGCGTACTGCGACCGGAGCGCCATCACGCACGCGGCCAGCAGGCCGGCCAGGTCGGCGCTGACCCGCACGGTGGGCACCATCAGCGCGAGCCCGCCGGCCAGAACGGAGGCGACCGCGGAGCCGGTGAGCGCGAACCAGGCGGCGATCGCCAGCCGCGGCGCGCCCTCGGGCCACCGTGCCCTGGCCAGCGCGCCTGGCCCGGCGGTCAGCAGCAGGACGGCGTAGCCGAGCAGGGCGACGGCGGCGATCACGAGCCGGCCCTTTCCCGCAGTGCCTTATCCAGCATCCGGCGCAGCTGCCGCGCCTCGGCGGGGTCGATCCGCCCAACAAAGCTGCGCAGCGCGGCCACCCGGTCGGTGCTGGCCTCCAGCGCCTCGCCCATCAGGCCGGCGGTGTAGTCCTCCCTGGTCACCGTCGCCCGGTAGCGGTACGCCCGGCCGTCCTTGTCCCGGGCCAGCCAGCCCTTGCGGTACAGGATCTCGACCACCGTGAGCACCGTGTTGTAGGCAGGCTCGCGCTCGGGCCGCAGATGTGCCCAGATCTCGCGCACCAGCACCGGCCGGCCCGCCGCCCAGACCCGGTCCATGATGGCGGCCTCCAGCTCGCCGAAGCTCCGCACACCGCCTCCCGCCGTGACTCGCCGCGTCCTGCGTCCGCCCATTATCACCTAAGAATCATCGGTGGCGCCTCTTCTGGCAGAGATAGCGCGCCAGGCCCCGGCGCGGTCCGGCCACCGCGCCGCGATCGGGGAGGCAGGCCGATCCGGCTGACCCCCGCTCAGCCGCCGAGGCCTGCCGGTGCCAGGCGGCCTGCGCGGCAGTCGCGGCTTTGTGGCGGGACAGCCCGTGCCCGCCCGCTCGCCTGCGAAGCAGTCCGGTCACCCTACCCCATCCCGGGTGGGGTAGGGTGACGGAGAAGCAAGGGAGGTTCCGGTGATCGCCAGTCACAAGCGCGAGGCGCTGCTGCGGCTGAAGACGGTGCGGGGTCACATCGACGGCGTGATCGGGATGGTCAATGACGAGGTCTACTGCCCGGAGATCATGAAGCAGGTGGCAGCGCTGCAGGCGTCGCTGGAGAGGGTCAACCGGGTGCTGCTCCGCAACCATCTGGAGACCTGCGTGTCGGAGGCGATCCGCACCGGGCAGGGCCAGGAGAAGATCGCCGACCTGATGGAGGCGCTGCCCTACCACTCCGGGCTGACCGACTTCCGCCACCAGGCCGCGCCGCTGCCACTGCCCGGCCCGGCGGACGGCGCCGGGAGCGCTAACGCGTCACCGCAGGGCGCACGCCGGGCGCGCCGGTGAGCACGAAGACCACGCCATCGCCCCCGCTGGCCGTGCCCGAAGGCGGAACCAGCGGCGGGGCGCACATGACACTGGAGATCACCGGGATGACGTGCGCCTCGTGCGTCCGCCGGGTCGAGCGGGCCCTGGCAGCCGTCCCCGGCGTCACCGAGGCCACCGTGAACCTGGCGGCCGAGTCCGCCGACGTCACCCTCGGCCAGCAGGCGGATGCGGATGCCCTGATCGCCGCTGTAGCCGACGCCGGCTACCAGGCGGCGGTCCCGGCCATAGCCCGCGCCGACGACGTGGCCAGGCGGCGCGCGGCGCAGGCAGCCGAGCTGCGCCGGCGGCGGGCAGGCCTCGGCGCCGGAGCCGTCCTTTCGGTCGGCGTCCTGGTCGTGGCCTACGGGTTCGCCACCGCTGCGTGGGCCGGGTGGGCGCAGCTCGTGCTCACGTTGCCGGTATATCTCTGGGTCGGGTCGCTGTTCCACCGCGGCGCGCTGGACGCGGCCCGGCGCCGCACCACCAACATGGACACTCTCGTCTCGCTCGGCGCGACCGTTGCCTTCGGCTACTCAGTCATCGCCACCATCGCCCTGCCGGGCCGTCCGACCTACTACGACGTCGCCGCGCTGATCATCACGCTGATCGCGGTGGGCAAGTACCTGGAGCTGGCCGGGCGTGCCCGCGCAGGCGCGGCGATCGAGGCGCTGGCGGAACTGCAGCCCCGCACGGCCCACCTGCTTGCCCGTGCGGCCAGCGGCCAGCGCGGCGACCCGTCGGCCGCGATCGACATCCCGGCCGAGTCACTGCGCGCTGGCGACATCGTCCTGGTGCGCCCGGGCGAGCTCATCCCGGCCGATGGCGAGCTGGCCGAGGGCGCCGGGAGCGTGGATGAGTCGATGCTGACCGGCGAGCCGCTGCCTCGTGACAAGCGGCCCGGCGACGAGCTGACCGGCGGCACCGTGAACGGCCCGGCACCCCTAGTGCTCCAGGTAGCGCGCAGTGGCGCTGAGACGTTGCTAGGCCAGATCATGGCCCTGGTCGACGCCGCGCAGAAAGAGAAATCGAAGTCGCAGCGGCTAGCGGACCGCATCTCGGCGGTGTTCGTCCCCGTCATCCTCGCGGTGGCCGCCGCCACCCTGGCGGGCTGGCTGCTGGCCGGCGCCGGGATCGTTTCGGCGTTGATCACCGCGGTTGCCGTGCTCGTGGTCGCCTGCCCCTGCGCGCTGGGACTGGCCACGCCGGTGGCCGTCATGGCCGGCACCGGCCGGGGCGCTCAGCTCGGGCTGCTGATCCGCGGCGGCGGGAGCCTCGAAAGGGTGCACGGGCTGGCCACCGTCGTGCTGGACAAGACCGGCACGCTGACCGTCGGCCGTCCCGCAGTCGTGCGCCTGCTGCCGCTGGATGGCAGCAACGGGCGCGAGGCGCTGGCCCTGGCGGCCGGGGCGGAAGCATCCTCCGAACATCCCCTGGCCCGCGCGGTGGCCGCGGCGGCCGAGGACATGGGCCTCATCCCGGCAGCAGTCAGCGATGTCGAGGCCGTGGCCGGGAGCGGCGTCACCGCGACAGCGGGAGATCGGCGGGTGCAGGCCGGGTCGCTCGCCTGGCTCACCCAGGCCGGCGTTGACACCTCCGCTGCAAACCAGCCCGCCGGGGAACTGGCCGAAGCCGCGCAGACCCCGGTCGCCGTGGCAATCGACGGCCGCGTTCGCCTGCTGCTGGGCATCGCCGACGCCCTGCGCCCCGACAGCCCCGGCGGCGTCGCCCGGCTGCGCGCACTCGGGCTGGAGCCGGTACTGGCCACCGGGGACACGCTGGCGGCAGCCACCGCCACCGCCCGCGCAGCCGGCATCAGCAACGTCCATGCCGGGCTCCTGCCGCAGGACAAGTCCGCACTCGTGGCACAGCTGCGGCACGAGCACGGCCCGGTAGCGATGATCGGCGACGGCATCAACGACGCGCCCGCGCTGGCCACCGCGGACATCGGCATCGCGGTCGCCACCGGCACCGGCGCGGCGATGGCCGCCGCCGACATCACCCTGGTCCACGGCGGCGTCGGCGCGGTGGCCGACGCGGTCATGCTCGCCCGCGCCACCCGCCGCATCATCCGGCAGAACCTCGGCTGGGCCTTCGGCTACAACCTGACGCTCGTCCCCCTGGCAGCCGCCGCAATCTTGCCGCCCGTGCTCGCCGCGGTCGCGATGGCCACCAGCTCGGTCACCGTGGTCGGCAACGCACTGCGGCTGCGCCGCTTCGGCACCCGAGCGCGCACACACACGCCACCCCACCACGACACAACCACCCCGGTGGCCCAGGCGCTCGCAGAGAAGGGAGCCAGCAGATGAGCCCAGCGACCATCGAGCTGACCGCGCCAGACATCTCCTGCCAGAAATGCAAGACGAACATCGAGTCCGACCTCGCGCGCGAGCCAGGCGTCGAGCACGTGACCGTTGACGTCGGCGCCAGGCACATCCGCATCACCTACGACCACGAGCAGACCAGGCAGCCTGACCACCGCGCCACCTTCACCCGGCTCCGCTGGCGCTCCGCCGGGTGCTGCCGCGCGCCGACTGGTTAGATCATTTTCCGGTCAGCCGCAGCTGGTTGCTGGCGCTTCTCGGGCGGGGGAAGCGAGCGGCGATCAGGAGCGGGAATACGCTCGCCGGCGGTCATTTCCGGCGGTTTGCTCTTCCCGGCATTACTGGATCACGGCGACGGCATGGCGCGGCTGAAGGTCAGCCAGACACGGTTACCTCGCCACAATCCGCCGTTCAGGTTGATGTTGTTGCCGCGGGCCTGGCCTGGCGCGCTGTCGCCGATGTAGGTATACAGGGGATGCCCGTTGTAGGTGGCCTGCGCAGAGCCGTCCGGCCGCTTGATGGTGCCGATCCTGCCGGTCACTCCCGGCCCGGCGGCCGGGTGCCCGGTCACCGGCGGCCAGTAGCCGGCGCAGGACCCGTTGCAGTTCGACCGGGCCGGGGTGTCGGGGGCGAACAGTACAGCGTGAAGCCCCGGGCGTTGGTGAGCACGCTCACGCCGCCGATGTCTTCAGGCCGCCCACGGCCGCCGGTGCCGGGCTGCCTGCCTGCGCGGCCGTGACGCCCAGCACCGCCAGGGCGAGCAGGGACGCGCCGGCGACCAGCCTCCCGGCGCCCGGGACGCCTGCCTGCAGGCTGGCCGGCGGCCGGCTGCGGCGCACTGCCGGCCCGGCCGACAGGCGCCGCGCGGCTGGGGCAAGGGCGAGCGTGGCCAGCACCGCGAACGCGGCGATCTCGATGACCCCGGCGACGATCCCGGCCGTGGTGCGGATCTCCTTGAAGCCGAACAGGCCGATCCACACCGATAGCAGGTAGCCGCCCAGGGTCGACAGGGCGAACCCGGCGGCGGCCGCGGAGCTGAGCCTGCCCGGCAGCACTAGCACGGCCGCAGCGAGGCCGAAGGCTGCGATCACCTGCAGCAGGAAAAGCCAGCCGATCACCGGGATCGACCGGTACCCGGTCAGGTACAGGTCAAGGTGGATCGCCCCCGTCGCGACCAGCAGCCCCGCACCGGCTACCCGAAGTCCAAGCTGCTGCCACCTCAGTCTTGGCCGCTGCGGGTCCTCAATAACCGTTCCTACGAATCCGGCTGCCCGCTGGTTCAGCCCGGAGCCGCTGCCAGCCGACCAGCGGTCGCCGCGCGGAGCTGGCAACAGCGGGCGTCATTGCCAGCCCGGCAGGCGGCTGGCCCGCGAGCCAGCACGGGGCACGATGGGCCCATGGGCAGCCGCCAGCGGCCGGGACTGAGGACCATCCTTGCCAGTAGCGCCTACCGGCGGCTGTTCGCGGCGCAAACCATCTCGCGCTGGGGTGACACCGCCAGCACCGTCGCCTTGGTCGTGCTGGTGTTCCGGCTGACCGGGTCCGGCATCGGGGTCAGCGGCGCAATCATCGCCGAGATCCTCCCCGTGCTGCTGCTCGCCCCGATCGCCGGCGCCGTGGCCGACCGCCTGCCCCGCGTAAGGGTGATGGTCGCCGCCGACCTCGGCCGCATGGCCGTCGCGGCGCTGCTGCCTTTGATAGATCAGCATCTGGCCGCGGTTTACGCGATAGCGTTCGCCCTGTCGGCCGGGGCGGTGTTCTTCAACCCCGCCTCTGCCGCGGCCCTTCCCGGCATTGTCGGCGAAGACCAGCTCGTGGCCGCCAACAGCGGGCTGTGGTCGGCAGCAGTCATCTCCCAGATCGCGCTCGCCCCGCTGGCCGGAGCCATCGTCGCCGCCTGGGGCGTGGCACCGGCGTTCTACTTCAACGCGGCCACCTTCGCCGTCTCCGCGCTCACCCTTGCCCGGCTCCGGCTGCCACGCACAGCCCAGCCGCCAGCCCCCGGCCTGACCTCCTGGATCAGCCGCATCGCCGGGGGCGGCGCTGCGGTCGCCCGCGACCAGTTGCTGCGGCTGCTGGCCATCGCCCAGCTGCTAGCCGCGCTGTCCGCCGGGGCCACCAGTGCCCTGCTCGTCGTCCTCGCCGAACGCCACCTGCGGGCCGGCCCGGGCGGCTTCGGGCTGCTGCTCGGCGCGATCGGCGTCGGTGCCGCTGCCGGACCGCTGCTGCTAGCCCGCCTGACCAGCAACCCCCGCCAGCCCGCGCTGGTGTTCGGCCCCTACCTGCTGCGCGGCATGGTCGACCTCATCCTCGCCACCACCGCCAACCTGCCCACGGCCATGACCGCTCTCGGCCTTTACGGCATCGGCACCTCGACCGGCATGGTCACCTACAACTCCCTGCTGCAGGCCCACGTCCCAGGCCACCTGCGGGGACGCGTATTCGCCGCCTTCGACATGCTCTGGCAAACCGGGCGGCTCGCCTCCATCGCCCTCGGCGGCCTGACTGCCGACGCCCTCGGCATTCAGGCCGTCTACCTCCTCGGCGGACTGCTGCTCCTGCTCGCCGGAACGACCGGGCTCGCCAGGCTGGCGGCCAATTCACACTGCCCGTCGCGATAGAGCCCCGCGTCATCCACGGCCAGCAATCCCAGGTGGCCGACGATCTCGGCGACAGTGGGCCATCTCGAGGGACGCTTCGGCTGAGGTTGCCTTCCTCGTGGCGTCCCGGGAGGAGAATACCGGGGTTATATGTACACGGGGGAAGGCCACCAGCGCGGCGTACGCATACGAGTTCTTCGGGACCGTGCCGCCGCGCCAGTGCCAGGGGCTGTCCTGGTCCCGGCTGCGGCGCCGCAACTTGGCTGTCACCCTGACCGCCGCGTCGTCAGGGAGACTCGGGGCCGGCGCGCCGTCGGCGCGGCGGCGCTGGCGGCACGACCTTCCCGGCGAGCGCCCGCGCGAGAGGGATCACGACCAGCTGCCCGGCCGAGGTGCGGACGGTGAAGGAAGCGGCGTCATGCGCCTCGAGAATGCCCAGCACGTCGGCGATCTGTTCGCCGCTGCCCGGGCCGGGCCGACGCCAGCGGATCACCACCCGCTGACCGACATCGGCGGGCGTGAGATGGACTTCGAGCCGGTAGCGCACGCGGGTCACCCGTCCGCGCACCCGGCGCGCGCCGCCGGGGAGCGCTGAGCATGGGCGCGCCGCCGACCGGCGGGGTCCCGTCCGGGCGCTGAGGTCATCGCGGTCGCTTCCGCTGCGAAAGGTGATCGCCGCCGCGTCAGCGTTCGCACCGTCGCCCCTCCAGTAATGGGTCGTGACATCATGAGGCTACCGGTTGACGATGTAGCTGTTGATGTAGTCGGTGTCGTAAGGCAGGGGGCCGGTCTTGGCGGCCCGCCGGGCGAGCCAAGCTGGTCGAAGAACCTGGCGTTCTCGACTGTGAACTGGCCCCATTGCCCGGGAACGTCGTCTTCGTAGAAGATCGCCTCGACGGGGCAGACCGGCTCGCAGGCACCGCAGTCGACGCATTCGTCGGGGTGGATGTAGAGCATCCGCTCGCCTTCGTAGATGCAGTCGACCGGGCACTCCCCAACGCAGGCCTTGTCCTTAAGGTCGATGCACGGCTCGGCGATCACGTACGTCATGGGCGGCTCCACCTCATCTGCGACCCGCCCGCACTTGCATGCGGCGGGAGTTTCCGGTGACCGGGCGGCTTGCTAGCCACCGATGTGCGACATCTCCACCTTCCGCTTCACGTGCTGCTTGCGGCCGGTCTGCAGCGTGCGGAACTCGGAGTAGCGGTCAGCCCGTCGGCCGCGCCAGTGTGTCAGCCAGCGGCAATTCAGCGATGGCCATCACAGCACCTCGGCACTCAGTATCCCGAAAAGCGGGCTTGGCGAGTAGATCTGCGGTCGCCAGCCATCTTGGACGCGGCAAAGTGGGATCTCCTGTTGCCGTGGCCGTCCAGGCTAGCTGCCGGCCGGCTTGCGGCCCGCAAGCTCAGCCTCCAGCCTGGTGACCTTCGCGCGCAAGTCGTCAACCTCCGGCCGTCCGGCGCCACTGCCGGGCTGATCGCAGCAGCCGCAGCCGCAGGGCGTGTCACATCCGCACGTGCACGCCATCTCTGCCTCCTTGATCTTGCCGCCCTACGCGCTCGACAGCGCCCGCAGCGACTCCTTCAGCGAGCCCATCGTGGCCAGCACCGCGGTCGGCTCGTACCCGCAGTGCGCCATGCAGTTGGCGCAGCGCGGATCACGCCCGCGCCCGTACTTCGTCCAGTCGGTGGTCTCGACCAGTTCCTTGTAGGTGCTGGCGTACCCGTCGCTCATCAGGTAGCACGGACGCTGCCAGCCGAAGACCGAGTAGCTCGGCATCCCCCAGGCGGTGCAGGCGAAGTCGGCCTTGCCCTCCAGGAAGTCCAGGAACAGCGGGACCGAGGAGATCGTGGCCCGCGCCCGCGTCACCCGCGGCGCGCTGTACCACCACTTCCGCGACAAGGCCGACCTGTTCAGTGCCGTCATGCAGGCCGTCGCGAGCGACCTCGCCCGGCAGCTCATCACCCAGCAGCTCTCCCACCCCGACGACGACGCGGCCGGCGCATGGGACCAGCTGCGGACGGCTTTCAGGCGTTCCTCGATGCCTGCACCGGCAGCGACTTCCAGCGCATCGTGCTCATCGACGGCCCCGCCGTGCTCGGCCACGGCGCGTGGGGCGACCTGGTCGAGCAGCATGGCCTCGGGCTGCTGCGAACCCGGCTGCAGCGAGCCGTCGACGACGGCCAGATCGACCCCCTGCCCATCCACCCCCCTCGCCCGGCTCCTCGCCGCTCTCATCGGCGAAGCCAGCCTCTACATCGCGCGTGCCCCGACCCCGCCCGCGCCCACCGCGAGGCCAGCGCCACCATCGATCGCATCCTCAGCGGCCTGCGCCCCGCCACCGGAAGCTGAGCCAGGCCATCCCGTTCGCCGGTTCCCTAGCCGAAAGACCCTTCAACTGCCCCGGCCGATCGCGCACGGAACTCCGCAAGCTGACCAGCACGAGCTTCCTCTGAAGGCGGCTCCTCCCCGGCGCGCCAGTCAGCCCGCCCGCTGTGCCGCCGCGCGCCAGCCGCCTCTGAAGGTCACGGCCATGAAGGGCCGCGATAGCGTCAGGGCAATGAATCAGCTTCAGCATCTGGACACGCCCCGCGTCCGGCTCTTCGCCGCTATCAGCCTTGGCGTGATCTCCATCGCCGGAAGTGTCCTGCTTGTCGTTACCGACGGGATCGGCGGCAACGTCCGGTGGGCCTACCATTCGGGCGCGTCCGCCGTGCCGCTGCTCCTTGTCGCCGGCGCCATCACAGCCGTGAGCATCGCTCATCCGCCCAAGGGACGCCATGCCCTCATGCGGCTCGTGGCTGTCCTGGCATTCGTTGCCTGGGGTATCGCCCAGCTGGCTCCCGAGCCTGGGGTAGCTGGCGCTCTCAACGATGTCGCCATCTTGCTCTTCGTCGTGGACGCAGTCTGCGTAGTGGTCCCAGACGCGCGAGCCCTCCTGACCGTGCACCGGCGACAAGTCCTGGCAACCTCGCCCGCACGTGGGCCGGCGAAGACTGACCGGCCAGTGTTGGACAACCTGGAATAAGCCCCGCCCGGCCCCGCAACTCCGTCCTGCTGCGCCAGATGGAGCGCGCAGTGCGCCATCCTCGCGAACATCGCACCTCACACGGCATTCGGATGGCTCGGCCGACTCCACCGGCGTCATTTCCATCATCGTGCCGCATTCCGGAATGCGCAGCCGGCAGGGGGCGCGTGGTTTCTGTTAGGGTTCTGCGACGGTCGGCCGGTCGATGACGTGGATCTCGACGTCCGGTCCGAGTCGGCGGCGGAGCGTGGCACCGGGGTCGCCCTCGACGAGCCTCCGCAACTGGCCCCCCGGAGCAGGTTCCAGGACCACATGCCGGACCGAGTAACGGACCGCGGCGCGGAGGAAGGTCTTCGCGTTGTTGCGGGTCGCGACAACCTCTCCCCGCGCGGTGCCGCCCGCGCGCTCGATCCTCCTGATCGCATCAGCCACGATGTCCCGCTGGGCCTGCATCTCCCGCTTGCTCGGCAGTAGACCCGGGTGCTGCAGCCCGAGGGCAGTGCCGTAAATCTTGGCGATCGAAAGAACCCGGATCGCCTCGCCGCCGGCCGTCGCGATCGCCGCATCGACGGCCTGGTCGCTGATCAGCCTGCCCGGCGATGCGAGCAGCACGGCGGCCGGTGGCGGGTCGGGTCCGTCCGCTTGCCGTGCCCGGCGCCAAAGCGGGCTCATGCCTGGCGTCATCCCCGAGAGCGGGCGGCAGCCTCGGGTCCGGATAGCCCAGGGACGGCGCTAGCCATCAGCAGGCCCGGCAGGCTCTGCATCTCCGGATGCCCCGGCTGACCCGGCAGCCCCGCTCGTCGCTGCGGCAACCTCCGGCACCCCGGCGGCCCGGGCTTCCACGCGGTCGCGGTACTTGCGCCACCACCACAGCGGGAACCAGGCAAGCACGACGGCTATCCCGATGAAGTACTGCGGGAGCTCGTTCCCGGACCCGACGGCGCAGCCGTGCGCCGAGCAGAGCGGGATCCCCCAGGCCCAGACGACGAAGTAGAAGATGGCCACGAACAGCGCTACGTACTTCATCCACTCCGGCAGCCGGAACGGGCGTTCGAGGTTCGGGCGCCAGCGTCTCAGGAAGTAGTAGCCGAGTAGGACCGGCACGAAGGACCCGACGTAGCCCACATTGCTAAAGATGTAGATCACCGCGGGTGCGCCGAAGCCGATGAGCACGATGTTGAGCAGCGTGTTCAGCCCCATCGCGAAGTCGGGCACGTTGTGCCGGTTCTTGTGCATGAAGATCTTCGGCAGGTCCCCGTCCAGGGCGATCTGATAGAGCGATCGGGCGGGTCCCATGATCGCATTCAGGCTTGAGAGCATCAGGGCAAGCACGAGGACCACGTCCACTATGTCCTGCAGCGCTTTGACGTGGAAAACATGCAGCATGAAGCCGCCGAAGAGCGCCCCGGGGTTCAGCGCCGTCGCCTGGACGGCCGACAGCCCGAGCACGCCGAGGAACACCAGCGGGATGACGGTGTAGATGAAGACGCCGTAGCCGGCTTCGAGCGACATCGCGATCGGCGCGTCCCGCTTGGGGTTCTCGCACTCGCCCAGATAGCAGGCTGCCGCCTCCATCGCGATCACGTTCCAGGTGAGAAGAGCAGTGAACTCAAGGAACAGAATCCAGCTATGCCCAGCGAAGAAAGCATGGCCGCCCGGTGTCGTGAGCGGCCAGATGTTCGAGGCGTGGAAGACGGAGGGGTGGAAAATCGGCGAGATCGCCAGGAACGTGAGCGGGATCATCGAGAGCAGGCCGAGGACCGTCGCGAACGCCGTCCCGAGCCGGATCCCGAGATAGGAGGGAATGAACAGGAGCAGGCAGATCAAGGTGCCGATGACGAGCGAGAAGACGGGTATCGGCACCGCGCCGGCCATGAACTTGATCGTGTGGCTGATGTTGACGTTGAACAGCGTGGCCAGGATCCCGCCGATGAGGATGTTGTTCACCGCCATCACCGGCCACCAGCCGAGCCAGTACATCCAGGACGTCACGCCGTTGATGACCGGGGAACTCCTCGGGAACCTGTCCTTGAAGGCGAAGTAGGCGTACGCGGGACAGCCGCCTGTCCGGTCGGGCAGCATCGTCGCCAGCTCCGCGACGCACAGGCACAAAACCGCACCGGTAAGAGTGACAAAGAAGAACTCCACGATCCCGGCCGAGCCAGTGCCCGCGAGCACGGGACCCGTGACGCCGGTGACGAGGATAGTGCCGGCCAGGCCGACGACGAAGGCGCCCCACCAGTTCGTTCCCCTGGTGAGGTCACCGCCCTGGTATTCGCCAACTTCCGTGTCACTCGACACTTTCCACACTCCTCTTGGCCGAGGCGCCGGCCGGCAATCGCACAGTGCCGGCGGACAGCCGTCAGAACAGGGTCAGGTAACGCTCGACCTCCCAGTCGCTCACGACGGAGTGCCATGCATGGAACTCCTCGCGCTTGACCTTTGCGTAGTAATCGATGTAGTCCCCGTCGGGTGTCTTGCCGAGCGCCTCGCGCAATATGTCGTCCGCGACCAGTTCGTCCATCGCGTGCAGCAGGGTCGGCGGCAAGGTGCGGATGCCGCGGCTTGCGACCTCCTCGGGCGGCACGACGTGCAGGTTGTCGCGGTTCGGCTCGCCCGGGTCGAGCCCGCGGTCGATGCCGTCGAGGCCTGCGGCCAGTTGGGCGGCCATGGCGAGGTACGGGTTCGCCGAGCCGTCGCACGCCCGGTTCTCCACCCGGCCACCGTCTGGCACCCGCAGCATCTGGGTGCGGTTGTTCCCGCCGTAGGTCGCATAGGCCGGCGCCCAGGTGGCGCCGGACAGCGGGGCGCCCACGCCGAAGCGCTTATAAGAGTTCACGGTCGGGCAGGTCACCCCGGCCAGCGCCGGGCCGTGGTCGATCAGCCCGCCGATGTAGCTGTAGGCCATTGCCGACATGCCGAGCCCCCTGGGGTCGCCGGAGTCGGCGAAGAGCTCTGCGCCCGTGCTGGCATCCCACAGGCTGGAGTGCAGGTGCAGGCCCGACCCCGTGAGGTTGGCAAAGGGCTTCGGCATGAAGGTCGCCGCCAGCCCGGCCTGGTGCGCGACGGTATGGACCATATAGCGGAAGAAGATCAACCGGTCGGCGCTGGTGAGCGCGTCGGCGTAGGCGAAGTTCTGCTCGAACTGGCCGTTCGCGTCCTCGTGATCGTTCGCGTAGTTCGCCCAGCCGAGCCGGTTCACATACTTCGAGATGGTCGTCAGGTGGTCGAACATCCTGGTCAGGCCCTTGGCGTCGTAGCAGGGGGCCGCCGACCGGTCGAGCGGGTCAGCCACCTCGATCCCGCCATCGGGGACGCGCCGGACCAGGAAGTACTCCGCCTCGCAGCCGACGTTGTACTCCAAGCCGCGCTCGCGCGCCTTCTCCAGCATCCCCTTCAGGATCAGCCGCGGGGCATACGGCCAGGGCTGGCCCTCGACGTGGATGTCGCACTGCAGCACAGCGAGACCCGGCTGCCAGGGTGCGAGCATGTAGGACGCCGGGTCCGGCACCGCGATCATGTCTGGATCAGCCGGGCTCTGGCCCATCGGTCCTGCGGCGAAGCCGGCGAAGCCGGCGCCGCCGCCGATCAGGACGTCGAGCGCCTCGACCGGCACCATCTTGGCGCACGGCTTACCGTGCATGTCGACGAACATGGCGAAGAAGAACTCGACGCCGTCCGACTCTGCTTTCGCCCGAAGCTCGCCCTCAACCTCCGACATGTGCACTCTCCGTCGTATCCATTGCGGCCGCCGGCCGGCTGACGCCGGTCGCGGCGGGTGTGATCAGGTTCTGCTCCGAAGAACTGGCTCAGATAGCCCCGGGCTGCTGCGGGCGCTCCCAGAAGACAGCACGAGAGTGGACGATGTTCACCTGCACGACACGATGCTGAGAGAGTACGCCGGGCGCGCGCCCTTTGGGAAGATATTCGTATCGCCGGGGTAACACTTTTCCCGCGCTGAGTGCACGTGCCTGCGCTGGCTCGGGGAGGCAGGATTCGGTGACTCTGACCTGGCAGGACGGGTCGCTCCGGGCAGCCATCCGTCCCAGGGCATGTTCACTGCGGCTAGGCTTTGTCTCTTAAGAGTTAACAAGCATGTCACAGTCGAGTGCATGCCCCCGGCTGCCCGGAGGCCGTCGATCCGGCCCGATCGAGCCAGCCGGTGAACATCAGCGACGCGGACCGCGCCATCGAATCGCGGGCGGCGGCGAACGCCGATGCCAGCGACTCGAAGCCGGAGCGGCCCAGCACGGCCTCGGCGGACTTCTGGTAGGCAGGCACCTGTTGCCACTCGGCGAGCATCCGGTCGGTCACCTCGACATGGAACTGGACGGCGTAGGCGGCGTCGCCGAAGCGCATAGCCTGATTGGGGTAGGCCGGGGACCGGCCGAGGCGGACCGCCCCGGCGGGGATGCCGAAGGTGTCCCCGTGCCACTGCAGGGCGGGAAACTCATCGCCGAGAGCGGAAAGCACCGGATCCGCCCGCCCCGCCGCGGTCAGCGAGACGGGAAGCACGCCGACCTCCGACGCCTCGCCGGTACGGACCTGTGCGCCGAGGCTGGCGGCCAGCAGCTGCGCGCCCAGGCAGACGCCGAAGTACGGCACTCCGGCCCGCACAGCGGCCGCGATCCAGCTCTTCTCGGCGGCCAGCCAGGGATGCTCGGCCTCGTCATTGACCCCCATCGGGCCGCCCATGACCACGACGAGGTCCCAGTCACGCCAGTCCGGCAGCTTGTCGCCCTCGTCCAGCTCCACCGTTTCCATCGCGATGGCGTGCCGGCGGAGCACGTCGGCGAAGATGCCCGGCGGCTCGCACCTGATGTGCTGCAAGACGAGTGCCCTGGCCGACGTCGGGTCTCTACGTTCGCTGGCACGCCAGTGTCAGCGAATCACGAGCACGGGCCGGTCTGCCAGGTGGATCACCTTGTGCGCGGTGCTTCCAAGTACCAGCCCGGTGAGATCGCTCCGGCCACGCGAGCCCATGACGATAACCCCGGCATCGTGCTCTTTGGCGTCCTCGACGATCTCGCGGGCCGCATGCCCGAAGACCGTATCCCGCACGTCGCCATGGGCCTCGATTCCCGCCTGGAGCATCGCATCGACGGCGTCCTTGACCGCCGCGTGCGCTTCCTTGTCGGACTCGCTCGGCACCAGCCCCATCCGGTCGATGACCTCCCGTTCTCTGAGGTGCAGCACCCACACCTTAGCCTTGGCCAGGGACGCCAGGTTCTGGGCAGCTGCCAGCACGCGCCCGGATATTTCCGAGTGGTCCACGGCCACCAGCAATCGCTCGTACATGGGGTCTCCTCTTTCTCGGGTGGTCAGTCGCCGTGCCCGGGTATCCAGTCGGTGCCTGCCAGCGGCACCTTGGCCATCGCCGCGGCCTCGATAGTCAGCGCCACGAGATCATCGGGTTCGAGATGGTGAACGTTGGATTTGCCGCAGGCCCTAGCCAGGGCGGTGAGCTCCATGGTGAGCGCCTTCAGGTAGTTGGTCATCCACCGCGCGCCCACCTCCGGGTCGAGGCGGCGCTCCAGCTCGGGATCCTGAGTCGTCACCCCTACCGGGCACAGCCCGGTGTGGCAGTGGTGGCAGTAACCGGGAGCGGTGCCGATCGCTGTGTACCCGGCGGTGGCATCGTGGTCCTGTCCGTTCGCGTGGTAGGTGTCCCGGTTGCAGCCGAGCGCTATCAGGGACGCGACCCCGATCGAGACAGCCGTTGCCCCGAGCGCGAGCGCCTTCGCCACGTCCGCGCCCGAGCGGATGCCACCCGAGACGACGAGCTGTACCTCGCCGGCCTTGCCGATCTCCCGCAGCGCCTCCGCGGCGATGCGCACGGCGGGGAGCGTCGGGATCCCCGCATGCTCGATGAACACGGTCTGGGTGGCCCCGGTCCCGCCCTGCATTCCGTCGACCACCACCACGTCGGCGCCCGCGGCGACGGCCAGCTTGACGTCATGATCGACCCTGGTCGCGCCCAGCTTCACGTAGACGGGCTTTTCCCAGCCGGTCGCCTCGCGCAGCTCCTCGATCTTGATCCGCAGGTCGTCGGGACCGGTCCAGTCCGGATGCCGCGATGCGGATCGCTGGTCGATGCCGGGGGGCAGCGTCCGCATGCCGGCCACGCGCTCGCTGACTTTCTGGCCGAGGAGCATCCCGCCGCCGCCCGGCTTGGCGCCCTGGCCGATCACCACCTCGATCGCGTCGGCGGCGCGGAGGTCGCCGGTGTTGAACCCGTACCGCGAGGGCAGGCACTGGTAGACCAGCAGCCGCGACGCCTTGCGCTCTTCTGGCGTCATCCCGCCGTCACCGGTGGTCGTGGAGGTGCCCACTGCCGTCGCGGCCCTGCCGAGCGCCTCCTTGGCATGCGCGGACAGAGCGCCGAAGCTCATTCCCGCGATCGTGATCGGGATCGCGAGCTCGAGCGGGCGGCTGGCGAACCTGGTGCCGAGCACGGTCGTCGTGTCGCAGAGTTCCCGGTAGCCCTCCAGCGGATAGCGGGTCAGCGACGCGGTGAGGAACACGAGGTCGTCAAACGTGGGTACCTGGCGCTTGGCGCCCCACCCGCGTATCTCGTACCTCCCGGCCTCCGCCATCTCGTGAATCTGGCCGATCACCTCGGGCGGGAAGCTGTGGCTCGGCGTGGTGCCGGTGCACGGCAGCCGGCGGCCGTCGGCGTGCGGCGGAGAGTCAGCTGCTGGCCGGCCCATAGAGTCCGCCCGGTCGTCAGGATGCGGTCTGGCACCGCCGAGGTGGTCAGGTTCCATCAGTATTTCTGGTCCTTCAGCGCGTCGAAGCGGTACAGGGTCCGGGCGGACCCGACCTTGGTGACGTCCTCGGCGCAGATGTGCGAGAAACCGGCCGCGGTCGCAAGCTCGCGCACCTGCCTGACGTCGTCGCCGCTGAGTTCCTCGACGCGCGCGTCGGCACCGAGCGACTTGATCTTCCCCCCGACGTAGATCACGGTTTCGTAGAGCGAGTCGCCGAGCGAACCGGCCGCGTCGCCGCCGACGAGGATGGTCCCGGCTTGCGCCATGAACCCGCTCATGTGCCCCACGTCTCCGGCGATCGCGATCGTCCCGCCCTTGAGTGAGATCCCGGCCCGCGATGACGCGTCGCCTTCGATCATGATCAGGCCGCCTCGCGCCGACGCGCCGGCGCACTCGGAAGCGTTCCCTCGCACCCGGATCGTCCCGGACATGAGATTCTCGCCCACCGACCAGCCGACGAAGCCGTCGACGATGATGTCCGGGCCGTCGCAGAGGCCTCCGATGAAGTACCCGGCATTGCCGGCGATCGTGATGTCGAGACCAGTCGAGAGCCCGACCGCGAGGTTGTGCCGGCCTCTCGGCTCGGTGATGCGAACGACCGCGCCATCCGGCAGCTTGCGCAGCGCCGAGTTCACCTCGCGCACCGAGAGCTCGGCGCAGCTGAGCTCGACCGCCGTTACGCCTGCCATGTGTAGATCTCCTCGGGCATTGGCTCGAAGACCTTCGCTTTCTCCACCCCGGGGAGATCGGCCAGCGCCACGTACTCCGAAGCGACAGCCACGTAGTCCTCGGTTTCGGCCACCACCATCGGCTTGCACGCAAAGGAGTCGCGGACCACGGCGAATGCCTGGCCGGAGGCCACCAGCAGCGTGAAGAACCCGTCAAACACCTTCGCCGTGCCGCGTAGCGCGTCGGCGAGGTCCGCGCCAGCGCTCATCTGGCGTGCTATGTAGCGTGCAGCCACCTCGGAATCGTTGTCGGTATCGAATCGGGCACCCCCGGCGGCCAGCTCACGGCGGATGCTCGCATAGTTCGAGAAGGACCCGTTGTGCACCAGTGCCAGGTCGGCAGCGACGGCGAACGGGTGTGAGTGCTCGGTCGTGACGGCCGACTCGGTCGCCATCCGGGTGTGCCCGATCGCCTGGTAACCGGTCATGCCAGCGACGCCGTAGCGGGCGCACACCTCGGCCGCCGGGCCGACGTCCTTGTACACCTCGATGGCCGCGCCGTAGCCGAACAACCGCACGGACGGGTCGATTCGCGCCAGCAGGCTCGGGCCGCGCTCCGCGCCGAGGCTGGTCACTACCACCGCGTCGCGGCCTCGCCGCCGGAACGCGACGGGCAGGCCGGCCTCGGCCTCAACCGCGGCGACATAACCGGCCCAGTCGTAGTCATCAGCCGGGGCGGACAGGGAGTATTTCAGCGCTCCCTGCGGCGTGTCATGGCGGTAGATCGCCACGCCGGTCGAGTCCGGCCCGCGGGACGCCAGCACATCGAGCATCGGAACCACGAACTCGCCGAGCATCGGATAGAGAACCGGATTCTTCAACCGGAGACCGACGATGCCACACATGTCCTCGTGCGTCCCTCTGCTCTGATCGCGCCGGCCGGACCCCGGCCAGCCTGGGAGGAGGCTAACACGATCACGAAAGCTCGAATACGGTCAACTCGGGTCGGTTCGTACCAGGGCCTGACTATCCGGCAGGGCTCGGCCCGGCACTACTCCTGCACCCAGGTAAAGGCGATCGGCAGCCTGGCAGGCCCGGTGTTACCGCTGTTCGGCAGCCAGATCGCCGCATCAGCCGGGCCACCTGGTCATAGCGCTGCACGGCCAGACCGTAGCCAGTCCGCGCGTACCAGCCGGCCTCCCTCGCCCGGTGCACCTCGGCCGACCTCAGCGAGAAGGCCGGGTCTGCCACGTCGAAGAACGAGGCACGGGGACCCGAGGGGAGCGTCATCAGTCCTGCACTGTCCGCTGTCGGTGCGAAGCGAGGTCCGGGTGCTCGCGCAGGAAGGGGGCGGGGACTGCCGCGTCCGGCAGGTCGATCTCGCGGGCCAGGCGGTGCCCGTCGAAGACCGCTTCGGAGATCAGCCGGGGTGCCACGGCATCGCCGATCAGGTATGCCGCCTGGATTCCCGCTCTCGCCAGCGCGGCTGGGTCGCCGGTCAGCTCCCGGTACAGCTCGTCCTTCGACGCCTGCTGCGTGACCAGCACGGTCCCGTGGCAGCTGGCGGACCATGGCTCCGCATACTCGTCGTGACCGCGGGCCGAGCCGGGCTCGATCCCGGTGATCGTGATGCCGCGCAGGACATGCACGCCGTGGCGGTGCAGATGGGCGCGGAGCATCCCGCCCTCCAGGGTCTCGTCGGAGACGGGCGACAGCACGGGGAACGTGGTCACCACAGTGACCTTGAAGCCCTCGCCGGCCAGCAACTCGGCCACCCCAGGCGCGACGTAGTAACCGTCCGTGTCGTAGACGATGACGCTCGGGCCTGGCGGGCGCTTCCCCGCGGCGACCTGCTCGGGGGTCAGCACATGGGCGAGGCCCGGGTCGGCGCCGGAGATCCGGTCCGGCCGGCCTGGCTGGACACCGTCGCCCCGCCACGTCGACCCGGTCGCGATCACCACGATGCCGGCGCCGTAGCCGAGTATCTCCGCGGCCGTCATCTGGTGCCCGGTTATCACCTCGACGCCGGGCAGCTTGCCCAGCTGTATGGCGCGCCAGTCGACGATCCGGCCCCAGTCGCCGAGCGTCGGCAGCCGTCGCGTCCACCGCAGCCGACCGCCGATCTCGGGCTCCGCCTCGATCAGGTGGACGGCCGTGAAACCCCGCTTGCCCAGCACGATCGCGCATTCCAGGCCGGCCGGCCCGGCGCCCACGACCAGCGCAGGCTGCTCCGCGTTGGCGGCGCGCGAGAAGACCTCGGGGTGCCAGCCGCGGCGGTACTCCTCGCCGGCCGTGGCGTTCTGCACGCAGCCGACGTGGCGGAACGCCTCCTCGCGCAGGATGCATATGTTGGAGCCGGTGCATTCGCGTATCTCGTCGAGCCGGCCATCAGCGATCTTGCGGGGCAGGAACGGGTCCGCGATGGCCTGACGGGCCGCGCCGATCAGGTCGGCCGCGCCGGACCGGATGACGTCGGCCATCAGGTCCGGGCTGGAGTAGCGGCCGACGGCGACGACCGGCTTCGAGGTGGCCGCACGGACGCGATCGGTCCACGGCCGCTGGCTTCCTTCCGGGTAGTACCTGGAGGTACCGGAGTCCTCCGGCCAGGAGCCGACGTTGACGTCCCAGAGGTCGACCAGGTGGTCCGCCATCGCTACCAGCTCGAGCATCTCGTCCGCCTGGATGCCGGGCAGGCCGTCGGCGCCATGCACGGCGATCCGGGTGGCAACCGCGCACTCGTCGCCGACCGCCGCGCGCACCGCCTCCAGGGTCTCCAGCCAGAACCGTCCCCGGCCGGCCAGCGTGCCGCCATAACCGTCGGTCCGCCGGTTCGTCACCGGTGAAAGGAACTGGGTCACCAGGTAGCCGTGCGCGCCATAGACGTAGACGATGTCGAAGCCCGCGCCGGCGGCCCGCCTGGCGGCCTCGGCCCAGTCCCGCTGCACCCGCGCGATGTCGGCCGCGGTCATCTCCTTGGCCAGCGACCCGAACTGGACCTCGGATGCGAGCTGGGTCGGCGCGAGCCGGGCCGACCGCGACTCGCCGTTGACGCTGAGTCCGCCGCCATGGAAGAGCTCAAGGCCAGCCAGCGCGCCATGAGCGTGAATCGCATCCGCGGTCAGTGCGAGCGCGCGGGCGTCGGAGTCGTCCCAGAAGCCTGCCGCGACCGCGGGCACCTCATCCGAGTCACGCGAGACCGGCGCGTACTCCACGCACACTCCGCCCCAGCCGCCCTCGGCCTTGATCGCGCGGAACGCGGCCTGGGTGCGGGGCTTGAGGCTGCCGAACCCGGACGCGTGCGGCACCTGGTAAAAGCGGTTGGGCAGCGTCTTAGGACCGATCGTGACGGGCTCGAACAAGATCGCATGCCGAGGGTCCATGAATAATCTTCTCAGCCTCAGTCCTGCCTCGCAGCGGCGCGGGGCCCGCAGGCCGGCCGGTTCAGCCGGGCTGGAACCGCGCTGGCGTGGAGTCGCCGGACAAACTCCCCGTCGTGCCAGGCTGACCTTACTGTGTAGCCGGAGGTGGCGGCATGACGCGGATCTTCGCTGAGCCGGTCACGACGGCATCGACGTTTCCGGACGGATCGACCGTGCTGCGCTCCGGGATTCCGCTTGAGCCGTACGCAGGGAGCATGGCCGGGATGTTCCGGGCCGCCGCTGCGGCGCATCCGGACCGGATACTGGTGGCGCAGCGGGCCGCGGCCGGCTGGCGGACGCTGAGCTACACCGAAGCGCGCCGCCAGGTGGACGGTCTGGCCCAGGGCCTGCTCGACCGCTGCGGCCCGGCCGCCAGACCGGTGATGATCTTGTCGGGCAACTCGATCGAGCACCTGCTGCTGACCCTGGCCTGCTACACCATCGGCGTGCCCGCGGTCCCGGTCAGCACCGCTTACGCACTGCTGGCCAGTGATCATGCGACGCTACGGGTGATGTCCTGCCTGGTCCGCCCGGCGGTCGTCTTCGCCGACGACGGCGACGCCTACGCTCAGGCGCTGCGCGCGGTGGCCGGCCCGGGCGCCGGTACAGGCCCGGCCGGCGGTGCAGGCCCGGCCGGCGGCGGCGGCCCTGAGGCCGACGGCGGCGCGCGCTGCACCGTGATCACCATGTCCGGCTGGGCCGGGGACGCCCGGGCGACCGCGTTCGGCGAACTCGCTGAGACGCCGGTGACGAGCCGCGTTGACGAACGGGCGGACGCGGTCGGACCTGACACCGTCGCGAAGGTCCTGTTCACCTCGGGATCGACGGGACACCCCAAGGGCGTGCTCAACACGCACCGGATGATGTGCGCCAACCAGCAGATGATCCGGCAGGCCTGGCCGTTCCTGGCGGACGAGCCGCCGGTCCTGCTCGACTGGCTGCCGTGGAGCCACACGTTCGGCGGTAACCACAATGTCAATCAGGTCATCGCGAACTCAGGGACGCTGTGGATCGACGATGGGCGGCCGGCGCCGGGCATGATTGAGCGGACCGTGCGCAACCTCGCTGACGTGAGCCCGACCGTGTACTACAACGTTCCAGCCGGCTACGCCGCCCTGATGCCGTTCCTTGACCGCGATCGTGACCTGGCCGCACGGTTTTTCCGCAGGCTTCGGCTGGTGTTCTACGCGGGGGCGGCGCTGCCGCAGCGGCTCTGGGACGCGATCGGGGAACTGGCCGCGGCGGTCGGCTCCGCGGCGCCGATGACAACGTCCTGGGGCGCGACCGAGACCGCGCCGGCGGCCACGTCCGCGCATTTCTCGTCCGGGCGGTCCGACTGCATCGGCGTGCCGCTGCCCGGCGTGGAGATCAAGCTCGCCCCGGCCGGCGGCCGGCT
>WNGQ01002115.1_pt1 | contig 35793 bp, 37 predicted proteins | sample 5407661 | NCBI WGS metagenome assembly WNGQ01 (sample SAMN13153382, study PRJNA577476) | soil metagenome | isolation source: 60 cm soil or saprolite under Garry oak tree replicate 2 | place: USA:California | collected 2016-06-15 | reverse complement strand
CCTGCAGGAACGCGGCGATGCGTTCCAGCCCATACGTCAGCTCGACGGAAATCGGATCCAGATCCACGCCTCCGCACTGCTGAAAGTAGGTGAACTGCGTGATCTCCAAACCATCGAGCATCACCTGCCACCCGATGCCCCACGCGCCCAGCGTCGGCGACTCCCAGTTGTCCTCTTCGAACTTAATGTCATGCTGGCGCAGGTCAATGCCCATCGCCCCGAGCGACTCCAGATAAAGCTCCTGCACATTTTCCGGCGGAGGCTTCAGGATCACCTGCAACTGCATGTGCTTGTATAGCCGGTTCGGATTCTCCCCGTACCGCCCATCTGCCGGCCGCCGCGATGGCTGCACATACGCAACTTTGTACGGCTTCGGCCCCAGCACCCGCAGAAAAGTCTCCGGAGCCATCGTCCCCGCGCCGACTTCAACGTCATACGGCTGCTGAAGGACGCACCCGCGCGCCGCCCAAAACCCTTGCAGGCGAAGGATGAGTTCCTGAAAAGTCAGCGAGTTGGGATTGGATTGTGTCATCGACTCTGAAGCTGCTGGCTCCTAGCTGCTAGCTCCTAGCAAGCACCTTCGGTAAGGTGGGTATTGTCTCTAGCTACGCAGGAGGAGAAGTAATTCAAGATTGTAATGGAAACATGGGGCGGTCGTCAGTTAACCCTAGGAGGGATTGCCTCTTCGTCGTTTTCTTCCTGTGGGAGCGGCGGATAAAGATCCAGTCCTAACGGGACTCCGAATTTGGCGATTCGGGTAAGCATAGCGCCCCCAAGGACGAACCCGCCCTGCCCGTTGGCAGATCCAAAGCCACAAAAGAAATCCACACGATATTTTCGAGAGAGCGATTGCACTTGCTCGACTTTCGGCTCCAGTTTTTCGATCAGCCACTCCAGATGCTTGTCCAATTTCGGCCTTACTCAACGGGCTCTTTAAGGAACACAGCGACTCGCGATACACGACATTGGATCGCGACCGCTCTCCCGTTGTATGCGAATGCGTTGCTCTTAGGCCAAGCGCAGCATCGATCTCGCCAAGATTGAGCATCCCGCCCATACCCTGAAAGACGCCGATGAACACTTGCGGTCCTCTTGGACGCCATGAATCTCTATCGTTACCCTAAATCGCAGTCCTTTCCAGCATCCCTCGCGTCACCAGCTTTTTCTCGATGTGCCGCTCAAGCGTTTGTAGCACAAACTTCCTCAAATCCGCGCCCGATTTCTGCGACCCTGCGGCATCCATTGTGGTGATTCCGCTGACATTTCCGACGACGCTAGGCGCTTGTGCTCGGGGCACACCAGACCATCGGCGAGTGCATGGAAGTATGCCCGGCTGCCGTTCAGCGAGCGTCCGCAGTTCAGGCACTCCGAAAGTTCCGGCAGATAGCCCATTAGACGGGCCATCCACAGATCGAAATACGTGATGGGCAGCCAGAATTCCTGGCCTCGCAATTGCGCCAGCACGGAAAGCGCCAGGCGGAAAACGGCGTCGTTGGACTCGCGATCGGGGAGAAGCTCGTCGAGCAACTCGGCGACGTGGCCCAGGGCGACCGCGCGCGGGTAGCTTTCTTCCGACGCTAGAGGCGATTCCAGCACCTCGCAGGAATCGAGGCGCGCCAGTTCCTGCCGCTCGCGGTCTTCATAGGAGACTTTTATATAAGTGAGCGGCTCCAGCGCCCCACCAAACCGTCGCCGTGACTTCTTGGCCGCGCGCGCCACTCCGCGCACCTTCCCTTCGAGCCGCGTGAAGAGCGTTACCAGCAGGTCGGATTCGCGCAAAGGATACGTGCGCAGAACAATCGCTTCCGACTCCTTCAGTGGCATGAGAGCAGGATAGCGGAAGCAGACATCGGCCGTCAGCTTTCAGATATCAGCTTTCAGCAAAGCCGGGGACTTTGCCGCGACGAAAGAAAGCAGGTTCCTCGACTACCACGACTGTTCGCAAGCTCACGATCTTCTCCGCTCGGAATGACAGGGTGGGGTTGGTTGATTTCCTGGTGTGACAGCTGAGAGCTGAAAGCTATCTTCCGAAATACTTCGCGTTGCGCTCGGTGTAGCTCTTCCATTTTTCCGGCAGATCATCCAAAGCAAAAATCGCGGACACCGGGCAGACTGGGACGCAGGCGCCGCAGTCAATGCATTCCACCGGATCGATGTAGAGCATGTCTTCGCCAGCGAACTTCGGATCTTCCTTCTTAGGATGAATGCAATCTACCGGGCAGGCGTCCACGCAAGCGCTATCCTTGGTGCCGATGCACGGCTCTGCTATGACATAGGCCATGGGTGTGCTTCTCCTGAAATTCCGCGGTACGGAGAGTTAATTCTAACAAGAATGCGCAGAGCGGTACAGCGTGCGCTGCTACCGCACCAGTCTTACGCTGTAGTCAATTCGCGTTCCTGGCTCGGCTCGTACTCCACGATGTATCCTGCCACCGCGCTCGCGGCCACCGTTAGCGGGCTGCCTAAGTACATCTGGCCCGGACCGCTCCGGCCGGGGAAGTTGCGGTTCTGCGCGCTGACGACGATCTGGTCGGGCCGCGTGGAGACTCCTGGGCCGGCATTGATGCAAGCGCCGCAGCTGGGTTCGATGATGTGCGCTCCCGCTTGCTCAAAAATTTCCAAGTAGCCGCGCTTGATGCAATAGTCTCGCGTTTCCTGCGACCCAAACTGGATGTAAAACTGCACAGAATCAGCAACGCGTTTTCCGCGCCGGAGGGCGTCGGCCAGTACTCGAGCATACATGTCCATGTCTTCGTTTTTGCCAGCCGTACAGGTGCCGCCGTAGGCGAGTTCGACCGGGATTGGAGTGTTCAGCTCGCGAATGAACTTGCCGTTTCCGGGATCGCCGGGAGTCGCAATCATCGGCGTAATCTCAGACGCGTCGAGTTCGATAACGTGCGCGTACTGGGCATCCGGATCGCTGCTCAGGCCTTGGATCATCTGCTCAGCTTGTTCGCGGTCCATGCCACGGCGCTCGACCAAGAACTCAACCGCCTTCTGATCGGGAGCAACGATGCCTGTGAAGCCTCCAATTTCCGCGGCCATGTTGGTCATGGTGGCACGCTCGTCTACGCTGAGCGCTTCGATGGCTTCGCCGGAGTACTCCATTACTTTGGCGAGTGCTTTGCCGCTGCGGACGTAATCGAGGGACAGGATCTTCAGAATGAAGTCTTTGGCTGCGACGTTCGGATGTTTCTTGCCGCGAATGACGATCTTCACCGACTCGGGCACACGCACCCGCACGTCTTTAGTGATCCAGGAATTGAAAACGTCCGTGGTGCCGATCCCAAAAGCCACGCAGCCAATTGCGCCCGAGTGCGGTGTATGCGAGTCGGACCCGACGATCAGTTGGCCGGGCAGAGCATAGCTCTCCAGCACGACCGAATGACAGATGCCTTCGGAGCCTTTGCGGTCAGTCAGCTCGCCGTGCAGGCGGATGCCCTTCTTCGCAGCGAAATCCCCCTGCTTCAGTTTGAGCTGTGTGGCCAAATCGAGCAGGCCCATCTTGCGCTTCTGTTCGGAAAGCACTTCATCAAGAAACGTAAGATGATCGCGGAAGAACAGCACGGAACCTGGATCGTTCACTGGAGCGTCACGGCCGACCAGATGGTCAAAGAAAATAGACGCCATGGGGGTGACATACTCATGGCTGAAACGCAAATCCGTGCGCGCGAAGCCAGCGTCGCCAGGTTTGACGGCTTCGACTCCTACTTCAGAAATTCCGGCGCTGTGCTCGGATCGAATCATGTGCCGCGCAAATATTTTCTCCGCCAACGTCATAGCGCGTTTCGGAGTCTTGATCGCGGGCAAACTCACTTTTCCCTGCAAACGTGCGACGTTGAATTGAAAGAGTCCGCCGTATTCGATAATTTGCCGCGTGATCTCGTCTTCGCCAGCAGTAAATTCCGCTAAGGACATTTCGGCGCCAGCGCGAATCCGATCAATGAGCGAGAAATCCGTAGAAGTCAGCACACCCAGATTTTGGCAATTCTGCTTGTAAATCCGTTCAATATTCTCAGCGATCACGAGCTTGATGCCGGCGCAAAGTTCGGCGTAAGGAGATTGCTCGCGGCTCGATCCTTTGCCACGCCGCTTCCCGCTGACCGCCGCCACGAAGCCGCCACGCTTTATGTCGCCGCGCTGGATGGGCACCTCATTGCCACACTTCAGGCCGGTGTAGGGAAATTCTCCCAGCGTTTCGTCAAAGAAAAAACAGATGTGTGCAGGGGTGATTTCATCCGTAGAAATGTCGTCGCGCAGTTTGGGATTGTTCTGCGGATTCTTCGTGTCCCAGGAGAGGTCTTCGCCATCGAGCTGTCGCTTGATCAGGTCAGGATCTTCGGTGAGAAACAGAATTCGCCCGGAGAGGCGCACTGTCGCTGGCCGCTTCTCGACTTTCTTATTTAACAAGGCTTCAATCACTGCATCACCTCACGCGGCTTGCTCCTGTGTTATTTTACGCCGCTGGAAAGGAATTCCAGACCCGTTACGTTCCATAGGGACGAAACAACTTAGCCCAGCGCTTTCAGCGCTGGGCACAGAGCAAAGTCAGGCCCAAAGTCTCGGAGGGACGACACAATTACCCGAGCACGTGCGCCGGATCGTAGGCAATCCCGTATTTCTTTAGTAATTCTTGAAACTCCTGCTCAAAGCTTCTCTTCGCATGATGCGCCTGGTTCTTGATATAACGGATCACGTCACCATTCTGGGAGGCGCTTACGCTGAACGCGCCGTAACCCTCCTGCCAGGCGAATCCCTTCCCGTTCTCGTTCAACCATTTTGAGGAGCTGCCCTTCAAAAACTGCACTGCCTTCGACAGTGGCATGGTCGGCGGCAGCAGTACAAGCGCGTGCACGTGATCTTGAATGCCACCGATGATAATCGCATCGAATCCCTGCTTCTTCGCTATTCCTGCCATGTAGGCCCACAGCTTGGGTTGGAGCTCTTCCGAAATTGAGTTGGCGCGGGCTTTTGTACTGAAAATCACGTGAACCCGATTGCTGGAATATGTGTGTGACATTGTGTCGTCCCTCCGGGACTTCTCTTGGTGGCGAACCGTTACCCAGCACTCGAAGCGCTGGGCTAAGTTGTTTCCGGCATCCGGCTTGGGCTGAGGCGTCGGCCACAACGCCTGGCTTGATCCATTTAGCGCCCCGATGTTGGCCAGGTCTGTTTCGCGCACCACGGCTCGCAGTCGAGTCCATCGAGTGTCTCTGGCGCGGGCCGGAACTTCCAAGCACCAGGCGCTGGGTCGGAGTTCAGGTTATGGATTGACACCGGGCAAGTCTGTGACGGATGTCACAACGCCTGCGGGCCTGTTAACATTTCTGCTCGGCAAATTTCATTCCCATGCACGTCGTTGCTATTATCGCGGGAATTGTTGTCCTCCTTTCCGTCCTGTTGGACGCCTTCGAAACTGTCGTATTGCCCCGGCGGGTGCGACGACAGTTTCGCATCACGAGCTGGTTTTATCGCAATACGTGGGTACCGTGGGCAAGGCTGGTCAGCCGCATCAAATCGCAGACTCGCCGTGAAGCTTTCTTCGGATATTTCGGCCCGCTCTCGATGATTGGGCTGCTGATTTTATGGGCATGCGGACTGATCTTTGCCTTTGCCCTGTTGCAATATGGTGGCGGCGAACATCTTTTTTCTGGAAGCCAGAAGCTTAACTTCCGCCTGCTGCTGTATCACAGTGGCGAGACGTTCTTCACGCTTGGCTACGGGGACATCACTCCGGTCTCGGGTTTTTCCCGCGCCCTTTCCGTGGCTGAGGCCGGTATGGGTTTTGCATTCCTCGGTGTCGTCATCGGCTATTTGCCGACGATATATTCAGCGTTTTCTCGACGAGAGATTGAGATTTCGCTGCTCGACGCGCGGGCCGGTTCGCCTCCGAGCGCTACCGAACTGCTGACTCGTGCGGTGAGCAGTTTGGACCAGGGAACGCTCGACCGGCTGTTTCATGACTGGGAACGCTGGGCGGCGGAAGTTTTGGAAAGCCATCTCTCCTATCCGGTGTTGAGCTTCTATCGCTCGCAGCATAGCAACCAGTCATGGCTAGGGGCGCTCACTGTTGTTCTGGACGCGAGCGCTCTGGTCATTGCTGGAATTGACGGCATCAGTAATGAACAGGCGCGATGGACTTTCAAGATGGCGCGGCATGCGGTGGTGGATTTAGCGCAGGTGGTGAATGCTCGCTATGCCCCGAATGCGACGGAGCGCCTAACGCCGGAGGATCTGGCTCAGATCCGAATCCAGCTAGCGCAAAAAGGACTGCGACTACGCGACAGCCAAGACGCGGAACAGAAGCTGTCCCAGCTTCGCATGCAGTACGAACCCTATGCAATCGCGATGGCGAAGAATCTCTATATCTCGCTGCCGCCGTGGATTCGCCGCGACCCGACGATCAAAGACAATTGGCAGGCCGGCCCCTGGGACCGCACCATCCAAGCCCAGGCGCTGGGCAAGATCGGGGTAGCGCGGCGGGGAATCGCGGACGATCATTTTTAGTTAAACTCGCAAAGCCTTAGTGACTGGCAAAGCCCCTGCGGCGCTGTTCGCTATAGCGGTGCAGGGCATCACTGATGATGGGGTAGGCCTCCCCTGCCGGGCGGATCTGGTCCACCTCCACCGCCTTGCCTTCCAACTGTTTGTAGTCCTGGAAGAAGCGGCGCAGCATCAGCAGTCTGTGGGGCGGCATCTCTTCCGCCTCGGTATAGCTGTTGAACTCGGGATCCTTGGTTGCAACAGCGATGATCTTGTGGTCTTTCTTTCCAGCATCAATCATCGTCATTAATCCGATTGCTCGCGCGTAAATAATGGTGAGAGGCACAACCGTTTCCTGACATAGCACCAATACGTCGAGCGGGTCGTCATCTTCGGCGAGGGTCTGAGGAATGAAACCGTAGTTCGCGGGATAATACACCGCCGAGTAAAGCACGCGGTCGAGCTTGATCATCCCGCTGGCTTTGTCGAGTTCATACTTCACGCTGGAGCCGAAGGGAATCTCGATGATGGCGTTGAACTCTTGCGGTAGCTTGCTGCCGGGAGTCACGTCGTGCCAGGGATGGATCACCCACACATTCTAGCGTGTAGGCCTGTGCAGGGCAGAGCCTGTCCTGAGCGCAGTCGAAGGATGCCCTCACCTGCCCTCCCCGTGTTCTCGCCTGAGCCCGTCCAGACCAGGGCGTCTGGGGCTACACGGCTTGACCCGCTTTTCCGCGGCGAGTAAAGTTGGTTCAGATCATGTCCACGCAGACCGGCAAGTACCTCAAATTCGGCAGCGCCGTGGCGGTCATCCTGCTGGCGCTGGGTTACCTTGCGTACACCGGGGTCCAAGAGAGCAAGAGCTACTACGTGACTATCAAGGAATTGCGCGGCTTGGGCGAGGGCGCTTATAGCAAGCGTCTGCGCGTTGCGGGTAACGTGCAGCCTGGTTCCATCAAGCGCAGCGGGACGAATGTGAACTTTGTGCTGGTCGAAAATGACCAAATCCTTAACGTGGTCTACAACGGGACTGAGCCTCCTCCGGACACCTTCAAAGACAATGCGCAAGCGCTAGCTGAGGGCAGCTTCGGACGCGATGGCGTTTTCTATGCTAAGCAGATCCAGGCCAAATGCGCGTCGAAATATGCTCCGCAGCAAGGGACGCCGGCGAGCGGGACGTCTAAGACGTCGTAGAGACGTAGCTAGCTACGTCTCTGGCGTCGCGCAGGCGTAACCGGGGTTCAAACAAGACGTTGCAAGCAACGTCTCTACGAAAAAAATTTCCCTCCGTCTATGCTGGAGTAGTGGGCTCTCTGGCCAAGAACCGCAGCCGCATGTAGTCCGCAGTCCACCTGCCTTTGTCGTCGCACAGCGCCGGCCGCAGTCTTTCGGTTACTTCATTTAAGAACGCCGGGCGTTCTTCTTTCAATACGCTTTTCGTAAACGGAATGGCGAATGTTTCCAACCATCCTCGCATTCCGGTCGGAAGCGGGGTTGGGCGGGAAATCAGCGCGATAGATTCGACCTCGAAGCCTGCGCGTTCGAGCCGCTCACGGTAATCATCGGGAGTCGGGAAATACCAGGGGATGAGCGACGCGGCATTCTCTACCCCATATCTTTCGAGCGTTGCGCAAAGGGCGACCGTGATGGCAGCGACGCATCCGTGGCCACCCATTTCTGCGGCGAACCGCCCGCGCGGCTTGAGAGCGCGACCTACGCCTTGGATCACGGCATCGGGGTTGTGCTTCATCCAATGCATGGCGGCGTTCGAGAATACGGCGTCGAACTCCGAATTGAAGATGAGGTTGTAAGCGTCCATGACTCGCGCGTCGAGTCCGCGACGTTTGGCGGCCGAGACCATGTCGGAGGACGCGTCCACACCTACGACTTCCGCCCCTGCAGTGACAATCTTTTCCGTGAGCGCGCCATCGCCGCAGCCGAGGTCGAGTATGCGCTCTCCTGGTTGCGGATTGAGCAGCTCAAACACGGCCTGTCCCAGGTCAGAAACAAAGCGCGCATTTTCGGCGTAGAGGTCGGAGCTCCATTCCTGGGCCGGAGTTTCGGAAGGCATTTTTCTATCCTAAACGACGAATGCCTAAGAACCGGCGGTGCGTGCATCGGGCAACATGTAGACCCAGACGCCCTCGTCTGGGGTGGGGCAGGTGAGGGCACCTGCCCCTACATTTGTGTAGGTGCTATAAAGAATGAGCCGTGGCCGAAGCTCAATCCAACCCCGACGCTTTGCCCGCAGTGGTGGCCGATGGCGTGGTCAAGCAATTCGGCCGCTTCGCCGCGCTGCGTGGAGTGAGCGCTCGATTTGCTTCCCGGAGGCTCTACGTAATTCTCGGCGACAATGGCGCCGGCAAGACAACCCTACTGCGAACGCTCGCCGGGCTGGCGCAGCCCACGCGCGGCACAATCTCAATTTTGGGCACGACGAGTGTAAGAAGTGTTTGCACTCAAATCGGCTACATGGCGCATCCGTCGCTGCTTTACGACGAGATGAGCGGCATGGAAAACCTGCGCTATTTTGCTGGGCTCTACGGAATTGAGGACGGAACCGCAAACGACCGATGTCGCGAAGTAATAGCGTCCGTGAAGCTGGACCCAGAACTGGAGCGGCCGGTCGGCCAGTATTCGCAAGGCATGCGGCAAAGAATGTCGCTGGCGCGGGCGCTGCTGAACGACCCCAAACTATTACTCCTGGACGAACCCTTTTCCAATGTTGATTCCCGCTCGGCACAGGAAATGGCCGTTCTGCTTACTCAAATGCGGGACCGCGGCAAGACACTGTTCGTGATCACGCATCAACCCGGTTTGCTCGAAGACGTCGCCGACGAATTTGTTCGGATGGACGCTGGCAAGATTGTGGATCGCACTGCCAAGCTGCGGATGGCCTCGCAATGAGCTTCTTCGGGATCACGCGCACGACTCTCACCAAAGATGTGCGCCTCGAATGGCGATCGAAAGACGCCATCAACGCCATGCTTTTCTTTTCGCTTCTGGTTGTCGTGATTTTCAGCTTTTCTTTTGATCCTACGGCTGAAGAATCACGAAGAATTGCCGGTGGACTGGTGTGGGTGGCGTTCCTGTTTGCCGCAATTGTCGCCCTGAATCAGACTTGGGCGCGCGAGCTCCGCAACCAGGTGCTGGATGCGTATCGGGTATCGCCAGCGCCAGCGAATGCGTTGTTTCTGGCAAAGGCGTTTGGCAATTTTATTTTTGTGACGGTGCTTGAAGCGCTCATGACGCCTTTGTTCATCGTGTTCTACAAGCTACGCGCACTTGGTCCAACCTGGGAGCTGCTGCCCATCGCAGCGCTCGGCACCTGGGCACTGGTGGTAAATGGCACATTCTTCGCCGCGATTTCCTTGCGCACTCGAAGCCGTGAAATCATGCTGCCGCTTCTGCTGTTTCCAATTTCCATTCCGGCGCTTCTTGGAATGGTGAATGCGACGACGGCCATCCTCACTGGAGAAGGGTCAGCGCGGTTTTGGATCGCCCTGCTCGTGGCGTATGATGTCGTGTTTACTATCGCATGCTTGTTGCTGTTTGAGACTGTATTGGAAGCGGAATGAAACGCGGCTTCTCTATTCTCGCCATTGTCACCGCCTTGCTGTTGAGCTTTGCTCTTTACGAAGCTCTGATCGCCGCGCCCACCGAGCGCACCATGGGCGACGTGCAACGCATCTTTTATTATCACGTGCCTTCGGCATGGACGGCATTTCTGTTGTTCCTGATTAATTTTGTTGCGTCAGTGGTCTTCCTCATTCGGCGTGACACCAAGGCCGACATTCTTGCTCTTGTGACTGCGGAAGTTGGCGTCGTGTTCTGCACCGTCGTGATGGCCACAGGTCCCATTTGGGCGCGTCCGGTTTGGGGTATCTGGTGGACGTGGGACCTGCGCCTGACGCTCACATTAGTACTGTGGCTTATTTATGTGAGCTATCTTGTGTTGCGGCGATTCTCGACGAGCAGCCAAACACCGGTGCTAGCGGCGGTGCTGGCAATTTTCGGCGCTCTGGATGTACCGCTCGTCTACTTCTCAATCTGGTTTTTCCGCACGCAACATCCTTCTCCAGTAATTGGCGGCGGCGGATCACTCGACCCTCGCATGGCGCACGTATTGGTGATCAACTGGGCAGCATTTCTCTGTCTGGCGTGGCTAGTCTGCTGGACGCGATTCCGTCTTGAAGTCTTAGAACGCGAAGTTGAGGAAGCACAGGCGCTCGAATCGCTGCTCGAGGGATCGCGATGAATTATCTCTACGCCGCCTACGTTGCGACCTGGGTGATTCACGGGACATATCTCGCAATCCTGGTGCGCAAATACTCCAAGATCCGGCAGGAGATGGAGAGCCTGAAAAAGTAATCCTTTCCTCAGTCACGTCCGGGGCAGCTGCAGAAAGAGCTCATCTTGAAGCGTCAACGCAAAAAGGACTGGTCACCAACCGGGAAGGGCACGACTTCCAGTCGTGCCGAACACGGTAAGCCCGGCTCAAATTCGGCACGAGTGGAACTCGTGCCCTTCCCGATTCACAATCCCGCAAAGCTGACCTAGTTCCGAGCTTCGAATAGGCATCAGCGGCTAAAGTTCCACCCAGGCTGCATCCCTGCGAAATCCTGTGATTCATCGCTCGGGCGAAGGAATTCATATTCCTCAATTACAGCAGCCACGCCCACTCGAGTCGCAGGTCCATTGGATTCGACGCGAACCACGCGAGCTAGAAACTTCACTCGCACCGGATCGGTGAGTGTGACCTGCGGCGGGAAGGCCATGGTGACTTCAATCCGGGCGCCCTCAGTCATCCACCTGTCCAGATAGAAAAAGATCCCACGGGCGCTTACGTTCTCGACCTCAGTGGAAAACTCGTTGGGAATTCCAGATACTCTTACCGAGGCAGGCAGCTTCATCGAGAAGCGCCGCATGGTGCGTCTCTCGGGGCTGTTCTCAGAAACCGATCTCTGTCCAAAGAGCATTCTGGTATATGAAGCGCCAGCACAGAAAAGGTTCTAGCGCCAGACTTACCGAACCACCAGGCGATTACAAGCGCAAAACCGGAGGGGAACAGCGCCGGTTAACGCCTTTCGTTAGGGGGAGGCCGGGAAGCGCTCAAAAGCATGATTAGAGCAGGTGAAGTTCCAGAAGGCATTGGGTGGCGAAGCAGACCGGGTCAGAAGAATGAGATACTTGCAATTCTTCAGGGAAATCTCTTCGGCAGGGGACGCAAGCAGTTGCAAGAGATGTAGAAGTTGCCGGTGCTTTGTTGCCAATGGTTCGCTTTCTGAGCACAGCGGCATCTCACGATTGACTCTCCTGCATCAGACTTGAGCAAAGGGCCATCGAAAAGAGATATTTCCAGATTGCGCCAGGCGCTAGGTCGGTCCTTACCGCAGGCCGATTTCGAGGACGAAACTTGACAGCCTATCCGTCAGATGTTTAAGTAATTACTTGCTTTAAGCCAATCAGTTAGCGGGTGCGCAGACCGACACTGCCGGCAGCTCGGGCGCGCTTCAGTCGCCAATTCTCTCAATATTCTCCAGGAAACGGGAACTCGGAGGGTTCTGTGATGGTTAATCGCGGTTGGGTGGGAGCAGTTTTCGCGCGGGGACGGGCCCCAATTGTTTTTGCTTTGCTTGTCCTTGGCGGTGGTCTCCTGCTCAGTCATGATGCCGCGGGTCCGCCCCATTCTGTCAACGCCACCTTGAGCAGCCCAGCGCAGATTCGAGCTGCGTTCGGCCGGTTACCCCTCAGTTTTGAACTGAATCAGGGCCAGAGCGACAGCCGGGTGAAGTTCTTGGCGCGCGGAAACGGATACGGGCTGTTTCTTACTCCCGCCGAGGCCGCACTGACTCTACCAGATACTTCCAAATCCGCAGCTGGCGTTTCTGTTGTCGAGATGCGGCTCAGCGGTGCGAATCAGAACACCGAGATTGCAGGATCAGACCGCTTGCCCGGCCATAGCAGCTACGCCGCCGATGGGGCCCTCGTGCTCACAATGGGCGATCGCGAGCTGCGGTTTGAGGCTCCACACATCTATCAGACATCTGCCGCGGGAGATCAGGCGGTCTCGGGATCATTTATTCTTCTCGGAGCGAACCGCGCCGGATTCGAAGTGGGTAACTACGATCGCAGCCGGATACTGGTGATCGATCCGGTATTCACGTTTTCGACTTTTCTTGGCGGATCAGGCGATGAGAGTTGTACCGCCATCATTGGCGCCACGGCGGGGTTCGTGCCTCACTGCCCGGCCATCGCCGTGGACTCGGCATCCCGAGTTTACGTAGCCGGCGCCACCACTTCCCCGGGCTCGTCGTTCCCCTTGCCCCCGGGGACGACCACTCCGCCAACCCTCGACGGCGGCGCGGATGCCTTTCTGGTGCGCTTCGACAGCACCGGCACAGCGCTTGAGTACACGACCTACCTCGGCGGAAGCGGAACCGAATATCCCACTGGCATCGGAGTGGACGGCGGATTCAATGTCTATGTTGCGGGCACTACAAATTCCGCAGATTTTCCGACCGTCAACGCTTTTCAGTCGACACCAAGTGCCGCCGGAAATCACGTCTTCGTGTCTAAGTTTGATTCAAGCGGTTCGGCGAATTTGTATTCCACGTATGTTTCGGGCACCGGCGTAGATACCGCAAGCGGTTTAGCGGTTGACAGCCTGGGAAGAGCCTACGTGTTTGGCACTACCACTTCAACGAACTGCCCGCCGACATCGGGATTAATCTGCTTCCCCACAACACCCGGAGCGCTGCAGCCTGCTGCCCTGGCCACCAACCAATTCTTCTTCAGCAAACTGGACCCAGCTTTGAGCGGAATGAACAGCTTGCTCTTCTCGACTTTCGCGGGCGGGAGCACTCCTTCGAACGGAACGGTGACAGGCGGCGCGGTCGCGGTAGACAACAATTTCAACGTGTATCTGGCAGGAGGGACCGACTTCACGGATATGGTGCCGGGAACGTGGATTGTGAATGCGTTCCACTCCTCTCCCGGTGGCGGCCTTGATGCGTGGATTGCTAAGCTGCAACCGACGTCGCCTATGGCATTGCCACCGACGGCACTAACGCCTATATCACTGGTTCAGCAGATACTGGCATCACGCTCGTTCCTGCGCAAGTGACCGGGGATGAGTTTCCTGCAGCCAACGCCGGAGGTTCGGACGCATTTATCGCAAAGTTCGGCGTACCCGTCACCACCGGCACAACCCAGGGCGCAGTTCCGCTTAGCTATTTCACATATCTAGGAGGCAGCGGTTCCGATGCTGGACTCGCGATTGCCGTAGATTCGAACCAGAACGCTCGTGTTACTGGGTTTACCAACGGTGGTTTCCCCAACAATAACCCACTTCCAGGTTCCTCCGGCGGCGGGGAGGACGCCTTCTTCGCGCGAATTGTGACTACCGGGGCAAGCCTCGCAAACTCAAATTCGACTAGCATTCTGGGCGGATCTGGAGCGGACATCGGAACGAGCATCGCAGTGGATGCTGCATTAAATACCTACGTGGCCGGAGAGACTTCCTCCGGTAATTTCCCGACTAGCAATGCGCTGCAAGCAACCTCTCTGGGTCTGCCGGACGCCTTCGTGAGCAAGCTGGGACCAGACACATCGAAACTGAGTTTCACCTGCATCACGAGCACGGGAACCGGCTGTCCGAGCCCGGTTCCAACGAATCCGACGGTGAGTCCAACACCGGTAGGCGTCGGCAGCCAGGTGACTTTCAAATATTCGATCTACAACACCGGAGATCCGGTAGCCGGAGTTCTATTCACCGACACGCTTGGGCCAAAGTTAACCTTGGTCTCGGCTGCGGCCAGCGTCGGTAGCTGCCCGACGAGTGCGGTTAGCGGCATCCTTGTCTGCAACCTGGGCACTATACCTACTTCAGTCATCACCACCAGCGGGAGCACGAGCACAACTGCGCCTGCGGCCACGGTTACGGTCGTGGTTACGCCAACCGTGCCAACTTCGACTGGCTGCAAAAACATGACTCAGTTCCCGATCAACAATATTGGAGCTTTGAGCGCGGGGCCGGGTCCGAACGCGCCGGGATCGGCCACCGTCAACGACTTCTGCGTCATCGCCTCACCCGCCACGGCCACCGTACTTGCCGGAGTACCGGCCACGTATAGCGTGACAGCCACTGCAACAGGCTCCGGATTCCCGGAGTCGGTTTCATTGGCGTGCGGGTCAGGATTGCCATCAGGCGGAAGTTGCACGTTCACAAACAATCCCATTCCCAACATGAGCAACGGCGCGCAGAGCCGGGCTCTTGAAATCACGACCCAGCCGCGAGTCACGACCCCTGGAAGCCTCTTCCGGCCCGGTCCTACCTACGCGGTCTGGTTACCGATCTTTGGAGTTGGGCTTGTTGGTGCTGGTATTTCGCGCAAGCGGCGGGTGCTGCTCGGAATTTTCTTCGCGGTTGTCCTGAGCGTAGCTCTGTTGCAGGCTGGATGCGGCTCCAGCAAGAGCAGCACTAGCACAACAACCGGAACTCCGGCTGGAACTTACACGATCACGGTGAATGCAACATCAGGGTCCGCAACCCGGACGACGACCGTGCAGCTGACCGTGCAGTAGCGTCCGCGAATATCCTCAGAAACCTACGGCCAGATGCCGCGCGAGCGCATCGCATTGGCCACCCGGTTAATCGCCAGGATGTACGCGCCCATGCGCATCTCCACGTTGTACTTGGTCGCAGTGGCGTGGACATCGGCGAAAGCCTTCACCATGATACGTTCCAAGCGCCGGTTCACGTCGTCTTCGTCCCAGAACAGCTCCTGCAGGTCTTGCACCCACTCGAAGTAAGAGACGGTCACGCCCCCTGCGTTCGCCAGCACATCTGGAATTACCATGATCCCGCGGTTGTGCAGTACAAGGTCGGCATCGGGCGTAGTCGGACCGTTCGCCGCCTCAGCCACGATGCGCGCCTGGACCCGTTCCGCGTTCTCCATAGTGATTTGGTTTTCGAGCGCCGCCGGGATGAGGATGTCACACTGCAACTCGCGAGAGCAGATGCGCGGCGATGCTTCCAGCATTTCCGAAGCCCTGAATCGCAACCGTAGCCTGATTTAGTTTTATGCCCATGACTTCACATGCGGCGCGAATCACAAACAGACAACCGCGGGCTGTGGCTTCGTTCCGGCCGAGTGATCCGCCAAGGAACAATGGCTTACCGGTCACGACTCCGGGCGCATTGCTACCGTGGGTCATGCTGTAGGTGTCCATGATCCACGCCATGACTTGAGCGTCGGTGTAAACGTCGGGCGCGGGAATGTCTTTATCCGGTCCGATGAGTGGCGAGATCTCGTACGCATACCGACGGGTGAGCCGTTCGAGTTCGTCACGGGAGAGTTTGTGCGGGTCGCAAACAATGCCGCCCTTGGCGCCGCCGAAGGGGATGTTAACGATGGCGCACTTCCAGGTCATCCATGTAGCAAGGGCTTTGACTTCGTCGAAAGTAACATTGGGATGATAGCGAATGCCACCCTTTCACGGTCCGCGCGCGCTATTATGTTGGACGCGGAAACCGTCAAACACGCGGACGGAACCGTCGTCCATTTTCACCGGAAGCGACAATGATAGCGCCCGCCGCGGCCGCCGCAGGACCTCGCGCAGGCCAGGTTCGAGACCGCATTTCTCAGCGGCATAATCGAACTGGCGCATGGCAATTCGAAAAGAGTTGAGATCTTCTTTCGTTGTAAGGGGAGAGTCGTCAACAGGAAGCCGGGCAGCAGTCATACAATCTCCTTTCGCCCAAGCGTTCGGTTCAAGCCACGTCGTCGAGCTCCATATCCAGCAGTTGCAACTCCTCGCCGCCAATCAGTTCGGTGCGCGGATGCCCGCACTGAGGACATGGGCACTCCGCGCGGGAGGCCTCGAAGTTCTGGCCGCAGTTCTGGCAGCGATGACGCAAGGGTAAGACCTTCACTGAAAGCTGGGCGCCTTCAGCAACGGTGCCGCGAGCGACATCGGCAAAAACGGTTTGCAGGCGATCAAGGTCGAGGACACGCCGTCCTCCAACCGCGAGATGAACAGCTAGGATTCGAGTTGCAGCATGGCGATAGGCCGCCACATCTACAGCAGCCAGGACGTGATTTGCGACTTCGCGTTCGTCCATGCCCGCCTCCAGACTGGAGCTCTGACGGGGCTTGCGTGAGGGAATAAGGGCAAGTGCTTCGGCCCTCACTTCCGGTATGCCAATGGAGTTGTACACCCGCCAAAGGAGGCTCGTCAACAAGGGGAGGGACCAGGTGACTTTTCTAGCCGCTCTCTGCAGGCGCGAAGATCACTAGGACCACCAACTCTTCCTCTATGTCAAAGAAGCGATGTTCGAGCCCAGCTTCCACATGGATCACACTTCCCTCCCCCACCGAGCGTTCCTCCGTCCCGAGGCGCATCTTTGCTTTGCCTCGAATCACGTAGTAGATCTCGTCTTCTTTATGCGGCTTCTGCGGATCACGTGCTCTAGGGGGCAGAACATAGACTCCGGCACTTATGGCGGGAATGCGAAGGAATTCGAGGTAGGAACGGCCTGCCTGAAGTCGTTTCGCGAGCAGTTGATCGAGCGCAAAAACTTCGCTCTCGCTCACCCGAACGCTCCCTGAAAAAAAATCTCCGTGTACTGCTGGGCGAGGTTCTCTTGCTGCAGACTGCCTTCGGGGCGGTACCACTGGTAAATCCAGTTGATCATTCCCAGTAGCGCAAACGCCGCCGCCCTGGGAGTTACCGTTCCCTTCGACTGGCGGGTGCTTTGCAGTTTTGCCTGAACTTCGGCAATCAGGTTCTCGACAAAATGAATGTAGTCTTTCTTCCGGGCGTTGATGCGTTTGCGTAGGGCTGGCGAAAGCGGATGGTTCTCATGCAACATGACTGTGATTTCGCGGTCGCGCTCGCTCAGAACCACACCGATGTGCAGGCGAATCAGCGTTCGCAAGCGCTCCTCTGGGTCGGCGATGGCCTTGACCGGTTTAAGCACCTTCTCCTCAGTGATGTCCATGGCGTGGCTCATGAGGTCAAAGAGGATCTCGTCTTTGCTCTGGAAATGGTGGTAAAGTCCGCCTTTACTTAACTTTAGCGCAGCGGCCACGTCGTTCATTGAGGTCCCATCATAGCCCTGCTGCTGAAACAGGCGAGCCGAGGCACGGAGAATTTCCTGGCGAGGATCAGTAACAGTTTCGCGGGGCATCGGCGATCAATATACACGGTACGCCCAACTGTAACTAACTAATCTATTGACTCCCTGCTGTGGCGCAAGCTAACATTCCTTTGTACCAACCGACCGGTCGGTGCGCACTCATGACAGGAGAGCACAACTGTGGCCACCATCTTCTACGAACACGACGCCAATCCAGCAGCCCTGAAGGGCAAAACTATCGCCGTCTTCGGCTACGGCAGCCAGGGACACGCCCAGGCCCAGAACCTGCGCGACAGCGGTTACAACGTAATTATCGGGCTTGACCCGACCCGCCAGAGCGCGAAGCAGGCGAAGGCCGATGGCTTTACTGTGCTGGCTCCGGCGGAAGCGGCCCACAAGGCGGATTGGATCCAGATTCTTACTCCTGATGAGACCCAGGCAGCGTTCTACGAGTCGGCCATCAAGCCAGGATTGAAAAAAGGAAAGATTCTCGGCTTCTCCCACGGTTTCAGCATTCATTTCAAAGCGATCGTTCCTCCGGCAGACGTGGACGTGGTCATGATCGCGCCCAAGAGTCCTGGCCACCTTCTCCGGCGCGTCTATGGGGAAGGCCGTGGTGTTCCGTCCCTGATTGCAATCCAGCAGGACGCGAGCGGACGAGCGCATGAACTTGCGCTCGCATATGCCTACGGTATCGGCTCAACTCGCGCCGGTGTTTTGCAAACGACTTTCAAAGAAGAAACCGAGAGTGACCTGTTTGGCGAACAAGCAGTGCTCTGCGGGGGGCTGACTTCGCTGATGAAGAAAGGATTTGAAACGCTGATCGAGGCTGGCTACCAGCCTGAGATTGCCTACTTCGAATGCATTCACGAAATGAAGCTGATCGTCGATCTGATTTACGAGGGCGGTCTGGATCGCATGCGCTACTCGATTTCGAACACCGCCGAGTACGGGGACCTGACTCGCGGTCCGAAAGTTGTTGGCGACGAGACCCGCGCCGCGATGAAGAAGATTCTTGCTGACATTCAGGCCGGTACGTTCGCGCGTGAGTGGATTGACGAGAATAAAACTGGCGGAAAGAAGTTTGCCGCTTTGCGCGAGGCCGAGAAGAAGCACCAGGTTGAGGAAGTGGGAGCGAACCTGCGCAGCATGATGTCATGGCTGCAAAAGGATTCCGGCAAGCAAGCCACCAAGGCCGAGCCTGCCGCGGCAAAAAAGGTCGTGAATGCTTAGGGGAGCCGAAATCTTTTTGCAATGTTTGCGCGCCGAGGGAGTGGACCTGGTGTTCGGTTACCCTGGCGGCGCAATCATGCCCTTGTATGACGCGCTTGAAGGCAGCGGCATTCGCCATATTCTTACGCGTCATGAGCAGGGTGCGGTGTTCGCTGCCGAGGGACATGCTCGGGCGACGGGACAAGTTGGCGTGGCCATCGCCACCAGCGGTCCAGGTGCAACAAATCTTGTAACCGGGATAGCGGACGCCAAGATGGATTCGGTGCCGCTGGTATGTATCACTGGCCAGGTCCGCAGCGCTCTGATCGGCACTGACGCGTTCCAGGAAACTGACGTCTTTGGATTGACGCTTTCACTTACCAAATGGAGCCGTCTGGTGCGTTCGATTGAAGAAATTCCTACTGCGATTGCCGAAGCCTTTCATTGGGCGCGCGAAGGACGTCCCGGGCCGGTAGTGATTGATATCCCTACAGACTTCCTCAAAGCGAAGATGGAATTCGCTGGTCCGGTAAAGTTCGCGCCGAAGCCTCGCCCGTCCGACGGTCAAGCTGAGGCGACGTTTGGCGACACGCTGATCTCGCTGCTGGAAAAAGCCAAGCGGCCGGTGGCGCTGATCGGAGCCGGCGCTAAACTTTCCGGCGCGATCCCTGAGCTGAGGCAGCTCTTGGATGAATTGAACATTCCGACTTTTGCGACTGTGCATGGGCTAGGAGCTGTCGTTCCCTCCTCGCCTTATTACCTGGGCATGGTAGGCATGCATGGCACGCGCGCGGCCAACATGGCGCTGCACGAAAACGACCTGCTACTGGTCTTTGGCGCGCGCCTCGATGACCGCGTCACCGGCGATCCCACGCGCTTTGCTCCGAATGCAAAGATCGTTCACTTCGAAATTGATCCGGCGCAGCTCGACCGGGTGCGTCAATGCGAATTGCCGGTGATTGGCGACCTGGCGCAGACGATTCCCGCGTTTTACAAGAAAATTCAAAGCGCTAAGTTGCCCGATTGGAGGGAGTGGCGCGCCGTGGCTTGTGGGCCTGACCGCGCGGAACTCGATCCTCGCGGTCTCTCACAATTAACAGTCCGCTTCCTGGATGAGCTGTTCAGCAGGCTGCCCGAAAACAGCGTTGTCATCGCCGACGTCGGCCAGCACCAGATGTGGGCCGCGCAGCGTTATCGTTCCGCATCACCGCGTGGATTTATCACCTCCGGCGGACTGGGTTCGATGGGATTTGCATTGCCCGCCGCGGTTGGCGTCCAGCTTTCGAAGCCCGATGCGATCGTGCTTTGTGTTTCCGGCGACGGCGGTTTCCAGATGAACATTCAGGAACTGGCCACTGTGCGCCGCCTGAATCTGCCGATCAAGATGGTGATCGTGGACAACAAATATCTCGGCATGGTGCGCCAATGGCAGCAGCTCTTTTATCAGCGCAACTACGCCGAGACCGATCTGAGCGACAATCCGGATTTTGTCGAGATCGCGAAAGCTTATCGCATCAATGCCGAGCGGTTGAGTGAAGACGCCATGCAGGAATTTCCGGTGACCGAAGAAACGGGCGATGTGCTGGAACGTTTTCTTAAGTCGTCCGAGCCGGAGCTGCTGGTGTTCGACTGCGCTCCGGAAGCAAATGTTTATCCTATGGTGCCTGCAGGCGCTGCACTTTCGGAGATGTTGTTCGACGACGAATAGATAAATGTAGGGGCAGGTGCCCTCACCTGCCCAGTCGAGCGAAGCTCGACATGTTTGATCGGTGGACAAATCGGGCCTGCGGCCCGAGGACAGGCGAGGGCGCCCGTCCCTACATGAGCAGTTTTGGGGAGAAGCAAAAAATGCATGCATTTCACATCCACTATCGCAACACACAAGGCACGCTGATGCGGATTCTCACCGCTGTTTCCCGACGCGGCCTGGAAATCCATTACGTGCTCGCCAACTCCTCCGGCCACGGCCATCGCGCTGACCTGCTGTTGGAGGTCAACGCGAAGCAGATCGGACAGCTCTGCCGCGACTGGCACGCGATTGTGGATGTTACTGATGTGCGCATGAGTGTCCCCACGCCCGATATGCTGGAAGCCGCCGCCGGATTTGCCGGCCCACATCCTCCTGCCTCGGCGGGCGCAAATGGAAAATCTGCAAGCGCTGCGATGGCGTAATTCCGGCGCGCTGAGAACTACTGCAATCCGGCCTTCCCTAACATCTCCAAAAACTGCTTCTGGGTTCGCATATCAATCGACTGGGCGACGATCTTGCCTTCCCGGTCGTAGATGAACGTCTTTGGAATGCCTTCGATTTGGAATAGCTCATTCACTCTGCGGCCGGGGTCGAGCAGGACCGGATAAGTGACTTTCTGTTGCTCAATGAAAGGCTTGACCTTGGCGGCTTCTTCGTCGGAGATGCCGAGAATGACCAGTCCCTGCGGCCCGAAGCGGCGATAGAGGGTTTCGAGGTCGGGCATCTCTTTGCGGCAGGGAGGGCACCAGGTGGCCCAGAAATTTACCAGCACAACTTTGCCGCGCAGATCCCTCAGAGTCCAAGTCTTGCCACGCAAATCCGTGAGCGTGAAATTGGCTTCATTGCGATGCTGATCGTCAGCTTCGAGCTTCGCCATTGCCGCCGCGAATTCCGGAGAGTCGAGCGATGCGTTCACGTGTTCGTAACGAACCAGGCTGGCGAGTTCGAGATAAGCGTCCTGTTTCTTCGGCGGCTGCTCTTTGATTGCGTCGGCCAGAGTGGTTGCGACTTCCTGCAGCGTGTCGTGCCCGAAGTCGCCCTCGGTTGCGCGGCCGGCAAGTCCCACAGCCAGGCGCAGTTTGTTCGGTGCGGATGGAAGCTGGCGAATCTGGATCGCAAGATCTTTGGTTGTGCGCGCACGAACGTCGTCAGGCAGATTGCGGATGTTGTGTAACTGCTCGACGATGGGCTTTTCCCGATCGCTCCAGACGAGTTCCTGTTTCTGGGCGATCCCGGTCGTGCTGAAGAAGACTATAAGCGAGGGCAATAGATGAAGAGTCCTGCATCGTTTTCGCATTGTCGCAGCTTACATTAGCGCTCGCCCTTTGTGGAAGACGGCACACTCTCCCAGCGCCTAAAGGATCTCGTTCTCCGGCTCTTGCGGCACGCCTGAAGGCATGCCCTGATACGAGTCGCGCTTCCTCTTTCGGCCTCACTGTCGTAATCTTTTAATCCTATGGACCTGAAACACCGCAGCCGTCTTATTACTGAAGGACGCGATCGTGCCGGCGCCCGCGCCATGTTCAAGGCGATCGGATTCACCGGAGAAGATCTCTCCAAGCCACTGATTGGCGTCGCCAATACTTGGATTGAAACTATGCCGTGCAACTTCCACCTGCGCCGCCTGGCAGCGAAGGTGAAGGAAGGCATTCGTGCAGCCGGTGGCACGCCGATGGAGTTCAACACTATCGCGATCAGCGACGGCGAGACCATGGGCACAGAAGGAATGAAGGCGTCGCTGGTCAGCCGCGAGGTGATTGCGGATTCGATTGAGCTCGTTTGCCGCGGGCAATTGTTCGACGCGGTGGTTTGCGTGGTTGGTTGCGATAAGACGATACCTGCTGCTGCGATGGCGATGGCGCGCCTCGATCTGCCTGGGCTGGTGCTGTATGGCGGAACAATCGCGGCTGGAAGTTATCGTGGGAAGGACGTAACCATTCAGGATGTGTTCGAAGCCGTGGGCGCCAACGCTGCCGGCAAGATGAGCGACGCCGATCTGCTGGAAATGGAAAATGTAGCCTGTCCCGGCGCAGGCGCATGTGGCGGGCAATATACAGCTAACACGATGTCCACGGTGATGGAAATGATTGGCCTGTCGCCAATGGGCTACAACAGCGTGCCCGCGATGGATCCGCAGAAAGATGAAATCGCGTTTCGCTGCGGCGAAATCATATTGAATCTGCTGAAGGGCGGGACCAAAGCGAAAGACATCCTCACCCGCCAGGCGTTTGAAAATGCGATCGCGTCGGTCGCGGCCACTGGCGGCTCGACGAACTCTGTGTTGCACCTGCTGGCCATTGCTCGCGAAGCTGGAGTCCCGTTGGAGATTGACGATTTCCAGAAGGTCAGCGAGCGTACGCCGCTGTTGTGCGACTTGAAGCCGTCCGGGAGGTTTGTCGCGGCAGACATGCATCATGCCGGCGGAATTCGTCTGCTTGCTAACCGTTTGCTGCACGGGAAGAAGCTGTACGAAAATGCGATGACGGTCACCGGAAAGACCATTGGCGAAGAGGCCGCGGCCGCCGTCGAGACTCCAGACCAGGAAGTGATCGCACCGCTCGACAAACCGCTGAAGGCGACTGGTGGGCTTGTGGTTTTGCGCGGAAATCTGGCGCCGGAAGGATGTGTTGCGAAAATCAGCGGCCATGAGCGGCTAAGCCATCGCGGGCCTGCGCGAGTATTCGAGTCCGAAGAAGAAGCGATGAGTGCGGTAACCAGCAAGCGTATCAAGGCAGGAGACGTCGTCGTCATTCGCTACGAAGGTCCGCGTGGCGGCCCGGGAATGCGCGAAATGCTGAGCGTCACTGGCGCGATCGTTGGCGAGGGACTGGGAAACTCAGTCGCCCTGCTCACCGATGGGCGTTTCAGCGGCGCGACTCATGGCTTGATGATGGGACACGTCTCTCCGGAAGCAGCGTTGGGCGGCCCGATTGCGGCGGTCCACGAGGGAGACATGGTTCGAGTTGACGTGAACCAGCGCGTACTCGAAATCGAAATTAGCGATGCTGAGATACATCGAAGAATGGCCCAGTGGAAACCGCCAAAGCCGCGTTACGCGACCGGAGTTTTCGGCAAGTATTGCGCGCTGGTCTCTTCGGCGTCGGAAGGCGCGATCACGCGGCCAAAGTAATTCCGATAACGAATTTACCAAATATCGACCAAGCAGAATTTGCAAGTCTCTGCGCATCCAAGTAGCTTTGTGTGAGGCGGTGGATGCTTGTGCACTCGTAACCGATTCTTTCGCGCCCTGGGATTCCTCTCACTGTGCGCTGTTTTCGGTGCTAGCGCGGCCTTTGCGCAGTCGAAAGACCAAGTTGCCCCGACGCTTTCGAGTGCTCATCGCGGATTTACCACGGTCGGCCCTCACGGTCACAGAGGCTCAGCCTCATCGAACGTGGTCTCAGCGCGTCCGCTGGGCATTGATTCCATTCCAACGTTCAATGGTGAATTCCAAGTCTCGGGATTTGGCCCTGGGGGGAATTCTCAACGCAGGTGGTTCTTCACCATGGCGGGCAGCCTTCCCGAGTCGGGAGGAACGACGCGCTTCAACACTCCAATCGTGCCGGTTTCGCTGGACTTGCTCGATTACGACGGATCAGTGCGAGTGGTGGGTGGACGCCGGCTTCACTACTCCGTAACGCCTTTTGTCGGCGCTGTCGTGGACTCTCCCGTATTTCAGAATGCGGAGTACACGAGCAGCGATGTTCCCACTCAGTTCGCCGATTCAGTGCAACGCGCCGAGTTCTACAACCAAATGCAGCCGGACTGGCACACCCTGCTGAAGCCATCAGTCAAGCCGGAACGGACGCTGTCGATTCCGCGCGGCGGCTACTACTTCGCGCTCAACGAAGAAGGTTCCTGTTGCGCATTCGTACTGGTGGACATCAACGTTTTCTCGAACCGGCTGTTCCCGGCAACACCGGCTGACGTGCATAGCCCGGTGGGAGCAGCAGAGAATGCGAGAGACATCACGACGAAAGATATCTCCACATTCCTCTTTCCCAATACGTATCTTTACCTCAATGGAAACCCAAACCACTGCTGCGTGCTCGGCTTCCACACCTATGATTTCGAACCGGGCGATGCCAGCAATGATTTCCGCGAAAAAAGATATGTGATGAATTACTCGAGTTGGATCAGCCCCGGTCTGTTCGCTCCTGGGTTTGAAGACATTACCGCGCTTAGCCACGAGATCACCGAGAGTTTGAATGATCCGTTTGTGGGAAGCGATGGCGTTCACGGCATCACGCCGTGGTGGCTCTCACAAAACGGAAACTGTCAGAACGACCTGGAAGTTGGGGACGTGATTGAGGGCCTTCCGGATGCGACCATCGCTATCCGGACGAAAGGCAGAACGTACCATCCGCAGAACGAAGCCTTGCTGCCATGGTTCGAATTTCAGTCGCCCTCCACTGCGCTAGGCGGAGCTTATAGCTATCCCAACCAGAATGTGCTGACTTCCCTTTCGCCGCCACAGGGTGTGAACTGTCAGTAAGCTATCAGCTCTCAGCCGTCAGCTATCAGCTTGAACCTACGGTTTTAATGCATGAGCTGACAGCCAGGAGCTGAGAGCTGAATTAAAACGAGAACATCACCTGCAAATCCACGCGCCGGTTTGCAGATGCGGACGAGAATGGGCCACCCGCGAGCGCGATGGATTGTCCAAAGAAGGGTGAGCTCAAGTTCCCTACCGGCGGCGCAGGGCTGACGGTGTTGAAAATGTTCCGCGCCGAGATGCTGAACGTCAGATTGTAACGTCGGTTGGTTGATCCGCCTCCACCGAAGAATATATTTCCGCCCGCCCCTCCGCTGAGTCCGCGTCCTCCCAAACCACCTCCGCGTCCGCCGCCGCGTGGTCCACCAGGTCCTCCGGGGCCCATTCCTCCGGACGCACTCTTGGTTTCGCTTCCGAAACCAACCGTCTTGCTCAGGCGAAGATTGAAAGTCGCGTTGCCAGGACCTTTGCCATAGTTCACCGGCAGGACCGGCTGACCAAGCGCTGGCTGCGTGTTGAAAGTTCCAAGGGGCGTGCAAGTAATCGCACTGTTCGGTTGAGGAGTAACGGCTGCGCAGGTCCTGGTTGAAACCACCGCTGGGCGGTCATTGAAAATGGAATCACCATTATTGTCCTGCCCGGTTGTGATGTTATACGGCTGTCCCGAGTTAATGATGATGAATGGACTAAGCGAGAACGAATGCGGCAGTGAAACGTTTCCGCCAATAAAAGCCCGATGCGGGACGTCGAACGCAGCGCGGCCATAGTCAGCCATGGGATCGTACTGGTTGGAAAGGAAGCTAGCGGAACTGGTGGTGCCGCTGGAAAAGCCTCCCCCTCCGCCTCTGCCGGCACTGGCATTGCTATTGGCGTAACTCAATGTGTAGAAGCCAAACAGCGACAGCTTTTTGCCCGCCGCGACTCTTACGTTCGCGATGAACTGATTTTGGCGGAAGACTCCTTCGGAGTCGTACTGATAAACGTTGTCATTGCCATACAGCGCCTGCAGGGGATACACACCATTCAAAGGCGCATTGATGTTGCGAATGTAAAGCGCATGCTCGCCACGCGAATTCAGATACGTCAGCGACAAGGTCGCAGCTTTTGTGATCTGGCGTTCAATGCTGGCCGCACTCTGGATCGTGTAGGGTGCGCGGAGATCCGGAGAAATCTGGTACGTCGTGGGCGCGGCAGTCGACGGAAGGTTACTGAAAGGCGGGACGTTGGGGAAAAAAGTCGGGGCCTGCACTATGGCGCTCTGCTGGGTGATCCCATTCAGCCGGTCCGCCTGTTGCACCAGGTTCTGTCCGAAGCGGTCATAGAACATTCCGAAGCCACCGCGCAGCACCGTCTTAGGCGCACTCTTCCCATCGCTGCCGACGCCCCAGGCAATTCCCAGCCGCGGGGCAAAGTCGGCGTGGTCGTGAATATTATTCTGTGATTCAAAGCGTAGCCCGTATGTCAACGAGAGGTTGGGGCGAACGCGCCATTCGTCTTCCGCGTAAAGTCCGGCATCGAACCAGTTCACGTTCACCAGCGGCGAGCCAGTGGTGATCGAGAACTGACTTGGAGTCGGGCACGAAGTCCCACCGCTTTCCTGGCACTGAAGCGTTTGCTGATAGACCTGCAAAGCTTGTGCGACGAGCGTGCCGTTACTGAAAACCGGTGAAAACACAAAGGTCCCATTGAAATTTGGGTCGGAGGAATTGGAAATCGTCAGCGCGCGCAGCCTGCCACCGAACTTGATCAGATGGTTCCCGTGTGAAATGGAGGTGTAGTTCTGCAGTTCGTAGTTGTTCTGCGTACTGCGCACGCCACCCTGCGCGTTTCCTCCACCAGTAAATGCGCCCTGTACCTGGATTGTAGGATCTCCGCTCAATGGCAGTTGGTGGTTCGTTTCCCGCTGAAATTGGAAACGGGTTTCATTGACGATCTTCGGACTTAAAATCTGCGAGTCACTGATCTGGATGGTGTGTTCGGTCTCATTCAGGTTGTACGCCTGCGAAGGAAGCGAGAATAGCCCGAGTCCACTGTTCTGGTTGGTCTCATGCGTCAACTGGTAACGGGCGGTCAGAGTGTTGCTGGGGCTGATCTGATAATCCAGGCGCGGGCTGATGCTTGTACGAGTTCTGGGATTGGGAACCGATTCCGCGATCTGAACGGGATTCAAATTGGAATCAAGAGTTGTGGCATTGATCGCAGAAAATTCATCTATGTTGCGCCGCTGGGCATCGAGAAAGAAGGATGCTTTCTTGTTAATCGGCCCGCCCAGGTTTCCGTCGAACATGTCTGTGTTGTAGCTGGGCTTGCTTAAGACGTAGGGATTTCTTGAATTCAGGACAGAGTTGTTGTCGTTAAAGAAAAACTGCCCGTGATAGTGGTCGGTTCCCGGCTTCGTAAACACTTCAATTCGTCCGTAACCCAGCTTGTCGTATTGCGCGGAAAACGGGTTTTGATTGACACGGATTTCGCGTATCGCAGACTTGGGCGGAAGCTGTCCGCCGGTGAAGCCGTCAATGTAAATCTGCCCACCATTGGGCCCTGCCGAAGGCCCGGCAAGCGCCTGCAACTCCGATTGAAGTTCGTCGGGATCGTCGGACAGAGCCTCAAGGTCTTTACCCTTGATAATCAGAGAGCCGGCGTTCGACGATGAGCCGACATCGAGCTGGGTCCCCTCCTCCTGGACTTCAACCTTTTCCGCCTTGGTTTGAATATCGAGTGAGACATTGAGGGTTTGGGTCTGGCCAGGGCTAAGCGTCACGCCATCCTTGCGGTAGACGGCAAAACCTTTCGCGCCTGCGCGGACGTTGTAAGAGCCTGGCGCTAGTGCCCGGATTTCAAAGGCACCTTCCTGGTTTGTGGTCGCAGTGGTTTGCTTGCCATCGGCTCCAGCGACTATGACCATGGCCTGTGGAATGACTGCGCCAGTCTGGTCCGTGACCTTCCCGCTGAGAGTGGCCGTCGGCGCCTGCGCGAACACCGGTACGCAAATGGAAACTACGATTAGAAGTGGAAGAACTTTCCGCAAGAATCGGTTCCTTGTCAATTTTATCCAGCTCGCAAAACTATTGAGTTGAGGCATCGCCACCTGCTCCCGCAGGCGCACCTAAGTTCCATGGCGAAAGAAATGTTGAAGCCCGCGTGCCACTTGGGGCGGCAGTAAAAATCGGCTCCACTCCGGCAAGCAAAGTGATTGCAGTAGGCCCCGAAGCCGAACTTCCCTCAGTGGCTACCAGCATTACAGCATCGCCCTTCTGCAGATCGGAAGTAGCAACTGCAGGCATGCGACCAAGCATTTGTTGGAAATCGGGAGGTCCTCCGCCTCCGCGCCAACTTCCTCCAGGCCCTCCTTGCATACCGGATCCCGCGCCAGTGCCAGCGTTCCCTCCACCCTGCCAATTTCCTTGACCGCCCTGACCGGCGCCCCGATTTCCGGAGCCTCCCTGCGGAGATCCTTGCTGGCCACCTGCGGCGTTCGGTCCGATGTCCGCTCCGGGCGCGCCACCCTTGAGCCTCATCGCTATCATCTGCGCTACAAACGGAGGCAGCTTGCGAAGCTGAGATTCCGCGCTGACCTTGACCACAACTGGCTTTTTCGTCAGCAGATCCATCACGGTGACGTTGTTGTTGGCCGCATCCGTCGAAACGACCGTTCCTGCGATGTCTCGGAACGTACCGGAAACGATGGCTTGCGCGGTGAATTCCGCCTCATCGCCGTTCTTGGAGCCACGCGCGCGAATCTGGTCCCCGGGCTTGATCTGATCGAGCGTTCCAGGCTGGGCGTCATCAAATTTGACCGAATCCGGAGCGTAGCGGCGGATGACGGTCTCGGGAGAAATATGAATAACGATCGGCTTCCCGGACACAACCATTGCGTTGGCGACGGTGATGGAATTCGCCGCCGCGTTGACTTCCTTCACAATTCCCCCGACGCCCTTCCGCCACTCGTCCCGCTCGTGCTGCTGGCGATCGGCGATATCGCTCTTCTTCATCACAATCACCGACGAAGCAACCACTGCATTGCCTTCTCCGGCCTGACCGCGGGCAAAGACCCGGTCGCCGATCTGGATGTCTGAAACCGCAATTGTGGCCGCGTTCTTCAAGTCGGTCTGCCCCGGAGCCGCACGCACGATGCGGGCGGAATTGGCGAAGGTCACGGTCAGATCAGAACCGCTATCGATGGTCAGGACGACCGAATTGCTGTTTATGGACTTGACCGTGCCGACCGCCTTCGCGACGGGAGTCTGGGCCGACGCCGAAACGAGTAAGGAAAGCAGAACCACGCCAGCGAGTAGAACCTGGCCAGCCCTTGGCCGTGATCTCGATACAGATCTTGTCACTGCACGAAGCATCGCTATTCCGATTATCAATTCAATCATGCGCTTCGGAGGGGGCGGCGTAAAGAATTGTCAAATGCGGGTAAAAGTAGTGAGGAAGAGAAACACACGGAAACCGCGAAATTGCCCGCATGATTGGTGAGCGAAGTAAGGCCAGGGTGGAGCAGGGCTTTCAGCCCTGCATTACGGCCGCGAATGTGGGTTGTCGGCTTCAGCCGCTGAGGTACTTTCTCGTCAGCCCCGGCGCGAAATACCTCAGGGGCTTGAAGCCCGCATGTTTCGACGCTTGATGAGGCCTTGAAGGCCTGCTCCACCCCGTCGTGAATGATGCATGCTAACGTTGAGTTTCCATTTCGAGCAGCGCCTTCTTGCGCTCCGTGCCCCAGCGATAGCCGCCCAGGTCTCCATTGGAGCGAAGAATGCGATGGCATGGAATGGCAATCGCAACAGGATTTGTAGCGCAGGCCCGAGCGACCGCACGCACCGCCGACGGCTGCCGAATCGCTTTGGCAACCTGGGAGTAAGAACGGGTCTCGCCAAAACCAATTGATTGCAGATACGACCACACCCGGCGCTGGAAGGCAGTTGCTTGAATATCCAAAGGAAGCGATGAAGCAATTTCCAGGCCGCGCATGTGCCGCATAACTTTGCGCGCGAGGTCGTCCAATCCCTCGTCATCGCGCCGCCTTACCGCGAAGGGGAATTCCTGTTTGAGTCCCTGCTCTAACTCTTCGTCGGAATCGGCAAACTGGATGCTGCAAATTCCCTTATCGGTGGCGGCGATGAGAATTCGTCCCAGCGGTGAATCCGCGCAGGTATAACGAATCGGCGCTGCAATCGCCCCCCGGCGATACTTCGCCGGCTCCATCCCCAGTTCTGAAGCCGTACGCGAATAAAGCCGGCTGGTTGAACTGTATCCGGCCTCGTGCATGGCACGTGTGACCGAATGACCAGCTTTCAGGTTTTGCCGAAAACCCCGCATGCGGCAGGCGTTCGCATATTCTTTCGGTGTAATCCGCAGCACTGCCTTGAAGGTGCGTTGCAGATGAAACGGGCTCTGCCGAAATTCCGTACTCAGGCGCGCCAGCGTGATTGGTTCATCGAGATGTTGCTCAATATAGCGGGACACCGACTTGATCAGTTCCTGTCGCGGATTTCCGATTACAGATTTGGGACGGCAGCGCAGGCATTCGCGGAAGCCGGCACTTTCGGCCTCTGCCGGGCGACGAAAGAACGTTACATTCTCGCGTTTGGGCCGTTTCGAGGCGCAGGAAGGCCGGCAATACACACCCGTCGACGACACCGCGAACACGAACTTTCCATCACTCGCGCCATCGCGTGCGAGCACTGCGTGCCAGCGCTGGTCTTCTACTATCGGCGTCATTTGTGTTCGTTCCAGATCGACTGATTCGAGGTTCAGTATCGCACTGTTCATGATTGCAGGTTATGGCCGGCACGAAATTCGTGCTATCCGGATCTTGCGGTCAAACTGATTTTTCTGCACTATTGCAGTTTGTCACTATGCCGGAGTCCCGCGAATCCGAGATCGTTGCCTGCCGGGTATCGAGCGAGATCGGGCTGGACGCCGCGAATCCGGCCAAAGAATGGCGAGCCGCCCAGCCAGTTCGTTTCGATGCAAACTGGCAGGGACGAGATTCCGACCCAGCTCTGGAAACCGAGATCCGCCTCCTGTGGTCGCCCTCAACTCTTTACTTGAGGTTTGCTTGCCGGTACCGCGAGCTGTTCGTGTTCGAGGACTCAGACCCGAATGGCCGACGCGATCGCCTGTGGGACCGTGATGTCGCCGAGGCATTTCTTCAGCCTGACTACCCAGCTCTGGAAGCTGATCGTGTGGCCCCGGCCCTTAAGCACGTAGCCCCGGACGCCCTCGTCCGGGGGGCAGACGAGGGCGTCCGCCCCTACATGTTCTACAAAGAATTTGAAGTTGCTCCCAACGGCATGTGGATCGATTTGGACATCTCGCCATCAGGCCTCGCCGACTTGAAGAGTGGCCTGACGCGCGCCGTTCACGTCGATAAGCTGACGCGAAATTGGGTAGCAGAAATGGCAATCCCTATGAAAGCCATTACCGCACAGTTTGATCCGGGTGCGGTGTGGCGCGCTAATTTTTATCGAGTGGAAGGCAAAGCGGAAGCCCGACAATATATGGCCTGGCAACCGACTCACACGCCGCAACCCAATTTTCACGTTCCTCAGGCCTTTGGAACCCTTCGATTCGCAGGCTAGACGCCTTTTGACCGTTTCATAAATGGCGCGGGCAACCGTTCCTATCGAGGCGGCCATGTTTCAACGGTAATCGGGGTTCTCAGTCGCAATTCAGCGCTAGATCGGCGGCACTTGAGTATTGTCGGGGCTAGGTGTACATTTTCGGTCGGCCCGGCTTAAGGCGAACCCAAGGAGGGTGGCATGGGATTTCTCGCATGGATTTTGGTTGGACTGATCGCAGGTTGGCTTGCTGGGCAGGTCATGCGGGGTGGGGGCTACGGCGTACTCATCGACATCGTTCTCGGCATCCTCGGCGGCGTTTTGGGCGGCTGGGTGTTCGGGCTGTTGGGAATCTGGCCGGGCGGAGGCATGATCGGCTCCATCATTGTGGCGTTTGTGGGTGCGGTGATTCTGGTCTGGATTACCCGCTTATTGAAGAAAGTTTGAGGTAAGTCTTGTCGCTCTCTTCACCCGAAAACAACAATCGCATTCGGGCGTAAATCAAGTTCCAAAAATCTCGCGTCGCGGATTGCTTGTGTAATTGACGCGATTTTTCAACAGTCAATTGAGTTGTTGTGTGTCGGAGCCAAGCAGAGTTGGTTGTTTTGGCGATGGCTTGGGAGGGGTGAGGCTAAGCAGGTGTTCTCGAAATGCGGCGAACTCGTCCGTGCTAGTAATGGCCCCACTTCGCTTGGGTAAACCTTCGCTAATCTCTTTTTCAAGGGCTTTCAGCCGCTCTGGGAGCGGTGGGAAGGGACTGAACGCTTTTGCCGTGGTTATGCCTGAAAGTGGCCATGCTTTCTGAATGAAGCCAATGAAACATTCCGGGTCATAACCGCTCTTGTACAAATATTGAATGCCAAAGTAGTCAGCGGCGGACTCATCCTGTCTCCTGAACTTCAGAAGTGTCAAAGGGGCAGCCATGCCGGGATTAGTGCGGTTAGCGGCAATTCCGTCCGCGGAATTGTCATCATTTTCATAAGGCTGCTTCTCGTAGCCTCACCCGTCGCAGAACGTAAAGCCGTGTGAGCAATTCCACGCGCCATGGCCGCTGCTAATTCACCCTCATTCTGAAGCTGAAGAAGAAGGCCACGAGTGAGGTACTGGTATCCGCCCAACAACGTCAGGGCGTAGGAATCTTCGCTGTCGATGACCCGAATCGTAATAGGCAATTGTGAGTCGGAATTTCGCGCTATGGTCTGCGCCAAATCATCTAGGTATGTCTGTGTTATTGAGTCGTGCAAGACAGTGGTCGATTTTTCAAAAGCAGGAGAAACCTGAGTCCCTATTTCCTTCTCTTTGTCGAGAGAATACCAGTTGCCAAGGCCCTGCTGATACCCAATCACCCGATGCCCAATCTTGTTGATGTCGCGATACTCCTTCTCTCTCTTTTTTTCGGATGACGGATAAGCTGAATTTGATAGAGAGCCAGTAGCCAATATCAGGATCAGGCCCAGAGTCGACCAGCGCCTTCTTCCGTCGATTCTCACGCGAGAACCTCTCTGTCTAATGCGGTTAGATGTACGCATGGGCAGAATCAGAGTTCGTCAGTTTACCAAAATAGGCGTTATCACTCACGACTCATCTGAGCAGGCGTTTACTCCACTTGAGAATTGCTGGTCACGCTCGCCGCTACAGCAACGCACCAGTCTTTATCGTCAGAACATTCAGCGCCATCTCTAGCTTAGTAATGGCTGCGCCGATTTCTGGATGCTTTCCGATCTTCTCTTGCAGGGCGTTCAGAATCTCGTGAGCGCTTGCAATATGCGCTGCTGCTTGTGCGGAATCTTGCTCGGGTTTGCGTTCGCTCTGTATTTCCATGGCTACTCGCTCCTACCACTCAATTCTACACAGCATCGCTCAACTATTTTACGCATCCGACGGCATCGGAGCATGTTGAGGAAATCACGCCTTCTTATCAATCCTGTGCCAATGCCGGGCCATTTGTGAGATACCTTTTACTTCAAAGGGGCGTGGTTTCTTTCATTACAGCTTCTGCAATTAAGCCGCAGCGCGCTCACGGAGATAATCAGGCAGGGTTTGCTGCCAACTCCGCATTTCGACGCCATACTTCTCCAGGCTGGCCGAAGACAAGACGGAATACCTGGGCCTCTCCGCAGGACGTACAAATCGATCGCTGGTAGTCGGGCGAACTACAGTCTTACTCCCTGATTGGCGGAGAATTTCGGTTGCAAAGTCGAACCACGAACACTCTCCACGATTTGTGCAATGGATGATTCCTTGGGCGCCCGACTTGCAGAGTTTGATGATGGCATCAGCCAAATCAAAAGTGTACGTGGGACAACCACGCTGATCATTGACCACCTCGATCTCCGGGCGGCTCGATGCAAGTTTAAGGATGGTGTCAGGGAAGCATTTGCCTCTGGGACCGAAGAGCCACGAAGTGCGGACGATGCAGCATTCTGGTAGGATCGCTGCAATCGTTTCTTCTGCCTCGGCTTTCGTCCTGCCATAGACGTTAATTGGGTTACGCGGGTCACTCGTCTCATATGGCGACGTTTTCTTGCCATCGAAGACATAATCGGTGCTGACGAAGAGGAGCTTTGAACCCACGCCAGCAGCGACTTTTGCCACATTGACCGCGCCCTTGGTATTCACGGCTGAGGCCAGAGTGGGATTGACCTCGCAGCCATCCACGTCGGTGTAGGCTGCGGCGAGCGCGATCCAGTCAGGTTTCGTATGCGCGATCACGGTTTCGACCTGATCGGCGACTCGGATGTCAGCCTGAGCGCTGCCTAGCCCGGTAACGTTGTCTCCGGTCCACTGGCGCATTAGCGCTTTTCCGAGCATTCCGGTAGCTCCGAATATCGTGATTCGCATTAACTAAACGCTCACGGATCTGACAGAATTTACCACATCTGGGATGCCGCTCTCGCGGCCGGCATTCGATTGCCTGCGCTCTGCCATCAGGGACGGTGCCTAACTTGGGCTGGACGTCTGCTGGATGGCGGAGAGGTGGACCAGTCAGATTCGGTCAGCTATTTTACCGAAGACCGCGAAGCTGCGTTCGTCCTGCTCTGCACCGGGAAACCACTCTCGGATTTACAAATCCGAACCAGAGTGAAATGCGCGAGCACCGGAGGCGGAAGCGCTTGCCGGCTCCGTACTCATGATGGCCGGGTTGACGGTGTAAAATAATAGTTCCTGCTAACGTCACCCTCGAGGTCCAGTCATGGCAACCCTTGAAGCCCCAGCCCGACCGTTTACGCGCGCCCACGGTCCGTTTCGCAATGAACCAGCCACCGATTTCACTAAGCCCGAAGTTGCCCGCCAGATGCGCGCGGCGATCGACCGTGTTCGGGGCCAGCTAGGCCGCGAGTACGACCTTATTATTGGCGGTCGCAGGGAGCGCACTGCCGACAAGATTCATTCCGTCAATCCAGCTCACCCATCACAGATCGTCGGCATTCATCAGAAAGCGGGAAAGGAGCACGTTGAACCCGCAATGAATGCTGCGCTGGCTGCGTTTGAAAGCTGGAGCCGGACACCTCTCGAAGAGCGCGTTTCCTTGCTATTCCGCACCGCCGACCTGCTGCGCCAACGGAAGTTTGAGCTCATGGCATGGCTGGTCTTTGAAGTGAGCAAGAATTGGGCGGAGGCCGATGCCGACATCGCCGAGACCATTGACTTCTGTGAGTTGTACGCTCGCGAGGCTCTGCACCTTTCGAGTGTAGAGGCTCTGGTGCAACTGCCTGGCGAGCACGACCAGCTCTTCTATATCCCACTTGGAGTCGGCGCGGTAATCCCGCCGTGGAACTTTCCTTGCGCGATTATGGCAGGCATGACGCTGGCCTCGATTGTTTGTGGGAACACGGTGATCCTGAAACCGTCAAGCGACTCGCCTACGATCGCAGCCAAATTCGTCGAAGTATTGGAAGAGGCTGGAATGCCGGAGGGAGTGGTGAACTTCTGCCCCGGATCCGGCGCCAGCTTTGGCGATGCGGTCGTTGCGCATCCCAAGACTCGCTACGTCGCCTTCACCGGATCGCGTGAGGTCGGGTTGCACATAAACAAAGTTGCAGCGGAACGAGCGCCTGGCCAGATCTGGATCAAACGTACGATTCTTGAGATGGGCGGTAAAGATGCCATGGTGGTGGATGCAGACGCTGACCTCGATGCTGCGGTT
>WNGQ01000950.1_pt1 | contig 35795 bp, 24 predicted proteins | sample 5407661 | NCBI WGS metagenome assembly WNGQ01 (sample SAMN13153382, study PRJNA577476) | soil metagenome | isolation source: 60 cm soil or saprolite under Garry oak tree replicate 2 | place: USA:California | collected 2016-06-15 | reverse complement strand
GCAGAAAGCTCTGGCCATTCATCGCCGCGCGATTGTCATCGACACGCACAACGACGTGACCACGCCAATGACTAATGACGATTACGACTTAAGCGGCGCTCCGCCGACGCCTTATCGCACCAGCATCGCGCGCATGAAACAGGGCGGTATGACCGCGGAGTTTTTTTCGCTTTACATTAAACCCTGGTACGTCACGCACGGCGGGGCGGCCCGTCGCACGCTCGACATGGTCGACGCGGTTTATCGCGCCGTAGAGCGGCATCCGAATGATCTGATGTTCGCGACCACCGCAGCGGACATCCGCCGCGCCAAAACGCAAAACAAGATTGCCTGTTTGATGGGCATCGAAGGCGGCCACGCGATCGAAAACTCTCTGCCGACGCTGCGCGAGTTCTATCGACTCGGGGTGCGATACATGACGCTGACCTGGAACAACACGAACGATTGGGCCGATGCCGCGCGCGGTGAGAAGAAACATAACGGCTTGAGCGAGTTCGGCAAAGATGTCGTGCGCGAGATGAATCGGCTGGGCATGCTGGTCGATGTCTCGCACGTTTCAGACAAAACGATGAGCGACGCGCTGGATGTTTCAAAGGCCCCCATCTTCGCGTCACACTCTTCCGCGCGCGCGCTGAGCAATGTGCCGCGCAACATCCCCGATGATCTGTTGCGCCGCATCGCGAAAAACGGCGGCGTCATCCAGGTCAATTTCTACAGCCTGTTTGTGGATCAGAAGACCGTCGCGCCACAAGCCGATGAGCGCGACCAGCGTTTGAAAGCGCAGCAGGCCGCGCTCAACGAAAAATACAAGGACGATCCTGAGCGTTTGTCAGAAGAGGGCGACAAGCTGGAAGCGGCAAACCCATTGCCGCCGCTCCCGCTCTCTAAACTCATTGACCACATCGATCACATAGTTAAGGTCGCGGGTATAGATCATGTGGGTCTGGGCGCGGACTTTGACGGCGCGAATGACTTTCCCGAAGGCGCGCGCGATGTTTCGATGCTGCCGAACATTACTTATGAGCTATTGAAGCGCGGCTACAGCGAACAGGATGTCCGCAAGATCCTGGGCGAGAATTTTCTCCGTGTCTTTGCCCGCGCCGAGCAGGTGGCGCGGAAAATGAGGCGGACGATCAGCGGTGGAGGCAGCACGAAGAGAATCAGTAGGCAGTAAGCAGAAGGCAGTAAGCAGCAGTAATTGGCGGAAACTCGACCGTTAGGGAGGGTGTCGCAACGCGCGGATGCGGACGAGCACGTCCTCGCTCCCAGCAAAAAGCGGAAACCCGACCGTCAGGGAGGGTGCAGACAGCAGTAGGCAGAAAGCAGTCTTTGCTTTTCAATAGCACCGAAAGAATCCCCGGCCCAAAACAATAGGCTCACGAATGATATTCCTTACGGAACATCACTCGTGAGCCTCAGTATGGACAGCACCAGTGCTTATTCTCTTGTCGGCTGTCCCTGGCCGCCGCCCTGTTGACCACCCTCGCCGCCCTGGTCCTGGCGATCTTGTCCGCCCTCGCTACCCTGGCCACCCTGACCTTGCTTGCCGCCTTCCTGCGGATTGCGACCGGGAGCCTGTTGTCCTCCCTGCTGGCCGCCTTGTCCGATGCCACCCTGATCCTTTTGTTCGTTAGCCATAATCAGATACCCTCCCTTTTTCGATCAAAATAAAATTTTGGTGCGTCAAAACGAGAGCGCACCTGCTTTTCGCACGTCTGAGTATCATCAAGCTTTGTGCCAAGGCTGCCTGTGATACAAAGCGTCGGAAGTTTTGAATTTAACACGGAATAGCAAATGAAAATCGTACAGCGACTGTCAAAGGCGCATACGCTTCACAGATCAAACACGGATCAAATCCGGAACATTACTCTCGATGATATAATCCGAAAAGATCGATGAGTGTCGCAGGAATCTACATTCATGTTCCGTTTTGTCGCGCACGCTGCTCGTACTGTGATTTCGCCACCGGCATGTACGAGAGTGATCTGGCAGATCGTTATGTGCGCATGCTGGTGAAGGAATTCAAAGCCTGGAACGAAGTTAGGGAACCGGCCGCGGTTGACACGATTTATTTTGGCGGCGGCACGCCTTCATTACTGGCACCCGCACAAATTGAAAAAATTCTGCAGGCCGTCCGGGATCGTTTCGAAGTAAGCGACGAGGCAGAAATCACTGTTGAGATAAATCCGGGTGACGGCGGCTCAAGCGCTGCCGCCAGGCAAGAAACATTTCGTGAGTTTCGCCGTCTGGGAATTAATCGGGCAAGTTTTGGAGCCCAAACCTTCGATGATGAACAGTTACGCCGGCTTGGTCGCACGCATGCGGCGCGCGATATCGGCGAAACTTTCTCACTTCTGCGCGAGGCAGGTTTTGCAAACATCAATTTTGATCTTATCGCCGGGTTGCCCGGACAGACTCTAACGGGCTGGCAGAGGAATCTGGATCAGGCGCTCGCCTTAAGACCACAGCACCTTTCCCTCTACCTTCTGGACATCCACGAGGGAACACCCCTGGCGGATCAAATTCGCCGGGGCGCGCAGCCAGCGCCTGATGACGATCTTGCCGCCGAAATGTATCGCGTAATGATCGAAAGGGTTTGTGGCGCCGGTTATGAACATTACGAGATTTCAAATTTTTGTTTGTCCGGATTCGAGTCACGCCACAATTCCAAGTACTGGAACGGCGCACCGTACTATGGTTTCGGCTGTTCGGCACATTCATACGACGGCGCGCGCCGGCGGTGGGCCAACGAGCGTGATGCCGGTAATTACGCAGGACTCATCGAAAAGGGAAAATCGCCGATCATAGAGCGCACGAATTTGAGCGAAGCGGATGCCCGGGCGGAATCACTTTTCCTCGGCCTGCGACTGATGAAAGGACTTTACTTCAGTGACTATCAGTCACGCTTTGGCGCGGATTTGCGAGAGCAGTATGACGACGATCTGGTGCGAATGCGCGATGCCGGTCTAATCGAAATCAATGAGGAGCTGTTGCGCCTGACGCCGCGCGGCGCCTTGTTGTCGAACGAAGTGCTGGCGACATTTGTGTGAGCAGCAGCAAGATCATCGATCGCGCCGACGTCTTTCTGTTATCCTGTGGCGACTCCGATGTCAGAGAATTTGCACTTGCGATCCTTCTTCCTGGCGCATTCGTGGATTTTTAATAGTTCCTTCGTGTTTGATGAGAGTGATATTTCATCACCCAATACGCCTCACAACTATTGTTTGAGCGAGTGGTTTTCCGGGAGTGTAATCGGCATTCTCAGTGCTGTGTTCGAAGTCGGTTAGGACAATTAAGTACGCGGAGGGCCCGAAGCTGGAATGAATTCCAGTGTGCAGGATGTTCCTAACGGGGCCGAACACCCTCATGAAGAGTGAGGCACGAATTGTTCGTCGTGGCGCTTTCCATTCAGGCACGACCAGGGTTTCGAAAGGATACAGAAACACAGTTAGAAAGGAAGTGAGAAACGCTAACCACCAAATCTTTCTTTTCATTTTCAGATGTTAGGGTGCCGGGTAGTAAGAATTAATTTCATTGATCGGCACGGCTTGATCATGGAAGAGCTCCAGGACCTCGTACCGCAATTTGTTTGACTAACGGCCGACCCGGAGAATAGTAAGGTTCGCTTGTTACTGGCTTATAAGGTTCAAGTACATAGATAATGGCAACTGTACCTGGATTACCATGAAGATTAAGGTTACTTATCGTTCTAATGAGTCTCATTAGTAAGGTTACTCTAATGCTTCTGGGTGGAAACGTTGCATAACCATCCTGATTGGTCGCGGTTTCCACGTCATGGCCTTCCCACTCGACCCAATAATCCTTCCAGGTCTGTTTGAGCGGCACGTTGGGCACTGGTTTTCCTTTTTCATTGACGGTCTGAATTGTCCATTCGGGGGCGACGTTGGTTTTCATTGGATAGAGCCCTACCAGGACTAGAGCAAAAATCGGCAGTATTACTAACTTTTTGCGCATATCCAGCAACATCTTTCTCTCTTCTAGAGCAAAGACACGGGCTTCAAGTTATTTTCGGGTATTAATAACCTGTCAACGACGAACCCGATTAGGTAGTATTGAATAATCGTGAGAAGGAATGGTAAGGGAACCGTCAGTACTGCGTCCAAAAAATTTCCATCCGCCAGAACTTAGATCCACCGTGCCCCGTATCACAAGAAGTTGGGATAGAAAATCAGTCATCAAATAAGTCGGAAACATTAAATACTGACCATAGTCGCAGAATGATGAGTGACCCAGGTTTAGGACGCACTTCCCGAGCAGACTACCATCGATAATGATGAAGACAACAGGCAAGAGAATGCGAAATCTGGGATGACGATGAGTCAAACTAATTCGCACACTCCTTTGTCTGGTTCGCGCTCGAATTATCTCAACGGGACGCCGAGGATAAGCCGTTTTTTCTGAACGTCACCATCATTAGTTTTTAAGAACTCGATTACCTCGCGCCGTCAGGGGCCCGATGTTACCGAATTTGGAATTGCAATCTTTCTTCCTGACCCACCCATAAATCCCAGCATCGGCAGTCTCCGAAGGTTCTTAGCACGGGCCTTTCGCATTGGCTTCTGGATTCGCTTAGGTCTTTCTGTGTCAATGAGTGTTGATCCATCGCCAAAACATTTTTTCTAACTCATTTATGACTAGCTTCTTTCGGGTCAGTCGTTTCGTGGGGGTCTGCACGAGAATAATGAAACGATGATTCCAATGATTGCCCACTGCAAGAATACCAAGACATAGAATATTGCATTTGCCAGCATCGCGGGTCGGAAAACAATTATTACCAGATAAGGTATTATATGAATCCGGGCCCAGAAGTTTGGCACATTCACATGGTATAGAAAGTAGCGCCATAACGGAGACGTTTCTCCGGCGATCAGCCAACTCGCGACCAAACCCACACTCCCGAAGCTAAGGCTGAACTTGGTTAGGCACTTAGATCTTCGTGTGGTTACAAAGCTCATAAACAATCACAGGATCCCCCATCAGGGGCAGATGTTGCTCTAAAATACGCACGGCCATGTTCAATGTCGAAAACATCGCCGAAGAAATCATTTGGCATCGCGTCCTCGCCGGTGAAGTACCGCCAAGCTTTGAGAGTCATATAGTCCGCTACACTATCGGGACCTGGGTCAAAATTCTCTGTTGCGTAATGAGGAAGATGATTAATCGTTTGAAGCCACGAATTCTCCCACGCAACCGCGAAATTGGCGTGGGCTGGCGAGGTCGAATCCTGCAATGTATGGATTGCTCTACCTAAGTTATGCATCGCGTCAGCGATCTGTCCTTTGGCTGCGAGGCGGCGTGCAATGCATATCTGTTGCCTGACAAAGCGGTTGGCTTTTCTGCGCGCATCTTCCGGTCTTTCTCCTCGCATTCTCATCGCATGCTGGTAGGCATACACTTCGTCTTGAGTGTCGTCGTCGAAATCTGCTTGTTCCTGCATAAGGATCCGCAGCTCCTCCGGCGTAGCTCGTTCATTCAGAACTCGACTAATTATTCTCTGGTGGACCCGTAATCCCCTGGACGGCCAGAGTCCCTGCGGATCGCTAAAGACTAGTGCATTGTTTTCGACATAGGCGAACTGATTTAATCCTCCTGCAGCACCAATCGGATCCTCTGAAATAAACCTTCCCAACTGCGGATCATAGAATCGGGCGCGGTAGTACAAGAGTCCGGTATCTGGATCGCGTTCACGGCCGGTGTAACCATATCTTGTGCGCGGGCTGCCGGCACTATTACCAAATGAATCGTAGCTCGGCTGTTCGACGAGATTGGCGCTCGTATCTGTCAACCCCGCCGTCGATCTTTGCCGTAGATGATTATCGATGCCCGGCCCGTTCAGGTAGGTCGTGGCCACCGACCAGTCTGCGTTGAGATCGATCAAAGCATCAGCGCCGTCATAAATGTAACGCTCGCTGGCGCCGTGATTCGTTGTTCGTTGAATCCGCCGCCCGAGGGCATCGTACTTGTAGCTCACCGTGGAACCGGCGGGCAGCGTGACCTGCGTCAGACGATTCTCTTCGTCGTAATAGAGATCCCATGTTCCCGAGGCGTCGGTTTTGTGGACCAGATTTCCGTTGTTGTCATAGCTGTAATTCGCGCTCGCCGTGTTCATCAGCTTGTTGAATGGTTGATAGCTGTAGCTGGTACTCAGATGCGACGCGGTGCGATTGCCGACAGCGTCATAAGAATAATTCTCCGTCGGCAATTCAAAGTTGCTCGCACCCGTCAGACGATTCAGCGCGTCATACGTGTAGGCGCGTTGGGCCGATGCGGTCGTCCAACTCGAGATATTGTTGGCATTATTGTAAGTGTAAAGATTCCCGCTCAGCGTCGTAGCTCCGGCGGCGTGCATCATGCCCGTCAGGCGATCCAGATCATCGTAAGCATAACTGCTGGTCACGCCATTCGGCGCGCTGCGGGCCGTCAAGCGATTCGCTGCATCGTAACTGTAACTGAAACTCAAATTCGCACTGTCCGCCAGATTGACCAGGCGATTCACCGTGTCATAGGTGTAGCTCGCATAGGTCGCGCCGTTCACTTTCAGCCTGGTGCGATTACCCGCCGCATCGTAATTGTAACTAATTCCGTAGAAGAACGGATCGCTAAGACTGCTCACGCGATAGCGGTTGTCATAGCCGATGTAGAGAGAACCATTCTCGTTCGTCGCGCGAGTTAGATTGTTCAGCGGATCGTAGGAATAGGTCACGGTACGGGTCGGATAGGTGATAGTTGTCAGGCGATTCTGATTGTCGTAGCTGTAGTTGGTGACGGAGCCGTTGTAATCTGTTCGTTGGGTGCGATTTCCGACGGCGTCGTAAGCGTACGTCATCGGAATTCCGGCCCGCGTGATCTGTGTCTGACGGCCCAACGGATCGTAAGCAAACTGATAGCGTTGATTCAAAGCGTCCACAACCGCGGTTACCCGACTCAAGGCGTCGTACTCAAAATTGGTGGTTTTAAGATCACGGTCCGTCACGCTGGCGACACGCTCAGCGTTGTCATAAACATAATTCGTGACGCGACCTGCCGTATCCGTATGTTGCGTCACATTTCCCATCGCATTATAGACAAACGATTCGAACAAGCGCGTGGCGCCATTGGCCGCCGGCGGATAAGTGATCTTCACCAGGCGATTGAAATCGTCGTAGTCATAATTCGTGGCGCGAGTGAGCGCATCCGTCAAACTGATCAAATTTGACATGGCATCATACCCATAGCTCGTGGCGTGGCTTAAAGCGTCGGTAGTGGCAGTCAATCTATAGGCCCGGTCGTAGGAGTAGTTCGTGGCATAGCCGCGTTCGTCGGTTACCGCCGTGCGCCGTCCCGCCAAATCATAAGTGAAGCTGACGAAGGAAAGATCGGGATGCGTGACCTTACTAATTCGTCCATACGGATCGTAAGCGAACAGTGACGAGCGGCTGAGGCCGTCGCGCACCTTTGTAAGCCGGCTGCGCGCATCATAGAAGAAGAACGTGGTGATATTGTTGGCATCTTTGCGCTGCGTGAGGTTGCCGCTGGTGTCATAAGTGAAGGTCGTTACCTTACTGCGGGCGTCCGTAACAGTGAGCGGCTGGCCATGAGAGTTGTAAGTCATCGTGGTCGTATTGTTCAAAGCATCATTTGTAGTCAGCAGGTTTCCCTGTGCGTCATAAACGTTCGTGGTCACGTCGCCCAACTGATTAGCACTCGTCAACACCTGACTGAACAGGTTGTAGGTATTTCTGACCGTGCCGGTTGGATCGTCAATGGTCAGCGGATTGCCGTTAGTGTCATACGTATAGGAAGTAACATGACCCAGCGCATCGGTCTTTGAAGTTATGTTCAACTTGTCGTCGTAACTCCAGGTACGCACCTGCGCGCCGCCACCGCCGCAACTGCAAACTCCTTCGACTTTGGTCACGACGTTTCGTCCCTTACTGGTGTCGAACGTGTACTTTGTTACGCGGCCCAGGCCATCAGTCACATCAGTTTCAACAGCGCTTACATAGTTAAGCGAGTAATGTTCGACCCCACCCTGTTTTTCCGAAGTCATAGCGCGGCCCTGAGAATCATAAGTGTGCGAGTCAACCACATTACCGAGAGCGTCGGCCGTTGCGGTCAGCTTCAGATTGCCGTCATAGGTGAACTGGAACCCGGAATTATCGCCGTAGGTTACGGACAGCAACTGGCTGTTCATGCCGTAAACGTAATTAGCCACCGTGCCCAGCGCGTCGCTAATTGACAGTATCTGCCCGTTTGCGTTCGTCGTAACGGAAAGGACCCGGCTGAAGGGATCGGTAATGGAAGTTAACTTTTCGTTGGCATCGTAACTTAAAGTGGTTTGGTTGCCGTTGCGATCCGCCATCGACAAGACTCTGCCTGATGAGTTGAATTGATCGACGCTGCCGTCTTTCATTCTCAGCGTAAAACCATTGCCGCCGTTCTTCACCAGGGATGCGTGAATATCTCCTTCCAGGGTGCTGAATGCGCCTGAGGAACCCGAGGGACGTCCAAAGTAGATCGCCCGGCCGTCTGCGGAATTCAGCCGCACGAGACTGTTGTCGTAGACAGTTATAGATTCGTCGTATTGGCTTGACCATCCCTTGCCGAACAGAGCCGTTCGTTGTGAATTGCTGTTGAATGTTCGGCTGACATCTATCGCCGGGCCGACTCCGGGCAGTGCATAGTCGTTTTGTCGCAGGTACATGTTGCCGTTGGTGACATTTATCGGCCCGCCCACGGCAATTGTGCCACCGCCGTCAGGACATGATGAGCAAAGGCCATCATTTTCACCGTCACCGATTAGCCAGAAAGTAACAGTGCCTTGTGAGCAGGCTCCCAAATTGTCGCAAAGCGGATACTGAAGACTGAAAGAGCCTGAGAAACTAAGATAGTTCGGGTAGCCGGAGTTACGCACAAACACGGCTTTACCGGTGTCAGAAACAAAAGCGGTTCCTTGCGGAAAATCGGCGCGAACAAATCCGGTATGAATCGGATCGCTTTCCGGATCAGAATCATTCTTTAATACGCCGTTAGGTGTTTCCAGCGGTGTTTCGAACTCACTACCCCGAACTATATAAGCATCACCTCCCGCAACGGGAGGCTGATTCACAAGATGAAAGGAAACAGTTCCTTCGGCGCAGGCACCTAAGTTGTCACAAACAGTATAGGTGATGGTCAAGTCACCGGTTTGGCCATCGGCTGGGATAAATGCTGCTTTGCCGTTCGAAAAAATAAGAGCCGTTCCCAGCGTGACGTCAACCCGTTTTGCAATGCAAGACAGAGGATCGTTTTCCGGATCACTGTCATTCTTTAGAACGCCGGTGCGCGGAGATTCGATTGGCGTCTCAAACGTTCCGTGAACGGTGTAGCTATCAGCGTTTGCCACGGGCGGTTGATTGGTAACGTCGAAAGTAACGGTGCTATTTGCGCAGGCGCCATGATTGTCGCAAACAGTGTAGGGAATGGTGACGGTGCCGGTTTTGCCATAGTCAGCAGTGAATTCCGCTATGCCGTTGGCGTACACAGTGGCCTGTCCCAGACTTGTCGTGACCGAGGTAAAAACACACGATAACGGATCATTGTCGGGATCGCTGTCGTTGCGCAGAACGCCGTAAGGTTTGAAATCCGTGGGCGTTGAAAAACTTCTGTGCACAGCATAATGATCGGGATTGGCGATGGGCGGCTGATTACTGATGAGTCTTCCATTCAGAGCGAAAATGAGCGGAAGTAGAAACGGTGCGATTAATAGAGTGTGAAACCGATGCGTGGGAGATGGGAGCATTAGGGCCGTCCTTTAGCGAAACCCAACATCGATCCTTGATGAGGTGATCTTGGGAGAAAACGAATCGCGGGGCTCGCTTTGGAAATTCAATAGCAAAAACGCGCGGAGTTTAGTGACGCAGAGGAACTCTGTCAATCGCGTTTTTTTGTATGATTGTTTGCAGATCCTATTAAGGTTAACGACATCCGCCCAATGCCAGTTTCGCCGATGCTTCCAAAATAAAGTTTGCCCTCGTGCTCGACTACGTTTGCAATTTGTGAAAAGCAGGTTGGCGAAGAATCCTGCAGATTGCGGACGACGACACCGTTTTGATCCAGAGCAATCACGAACGCGTAATGCCTGATGTCGGGTTGCAGGAACGTGGGCAGCCGCATTACAACTTTGCGCAGAAACGGATGAGGCAGCAATTTATCAAGCATGGTGTCGCGCGGCGTGACAATCGCCAGCCAAAACAAATCCCGGCCATTCGATAATATTCCATCGGGAAAACCCGGCAGGTTATCGATGAAAATGTCCGACTGTCCTCGCCTGGCGCCTGAAAGCCAGAAGCGACGAATTTGATATGCGCCAGTCTCGGCAACCAGCACAAAAGACTGATCGGGACTCACGGCCACACCGTTGGCAAAGTAAAGATCGCGAAGCAGCGTGCGAGTCTGTTTTGTATGTGGATCGTAAGCCAGCAAACGACCATTGCCTCGATGTTCCAGAAGATCTGCCTTAAGTTGCGAGAGCGGAAACTTGAAAGACGAATCGCTGAAATAGACTGTGCCGTCCTGTGCGACATCGAGGTCATTTGTACAGCCGAACGGCAGGCCGTTAGCAGCGGTTGTGAGAACGCTGATTGTTTTGTTCTGATCGATGGAAAGCAAGCCCTTGATCGCATCAGCGACGATCAAATTTCCGTCCCGATCGAACGCCAATCCCAATGGCCGGCCATGCGTATCGGCAAACACTTCCGGGTGCGTGCCGTCGCTCTGGAGGCGAAAGATCCGCCCGTCATTGACTCCGCAGTAGATGCCTCCTTCACTGTCGATGGCGACATCTTCGGGACCGATGGCATTGACGCTTAATCGTTCAATTCCCGATAGCTCAGAATTGCGCGCGTAGGTGCCGGTGAGTTCGGGCGCCGGTGGCGGCGTCCATGAAACAGGATCGATTCGTAAGGGCCAGGCGAGTAGATAGGCGGCTAAGACAACTATCAGAAATGCGAGAGCAGGGAATACTCGGTTTCTTGTCATCAATCAGGGGTGAATCAAAGCGGAGCCCTCCTTTCGGCCGGGCTTCTGACACGCTTACCGCTCGCCGCGTGACGATTCGACCTGGCTCTCGAGCTCCACGACCAACGGCCGAATTCCCGGCGTGCCCATCGGTTCGATCCAACGCAGCGCTTCATCGAGAATGCGCCGCTGATGCTCCGGCCAATTCGGCCGGCCGACAACGCTGCCGGGTTGGCCTGCATAAAAGGCAGCCCGCGGCGGGCGCACAACTTCAACGACATCGCGGGCGACAGCCAAGGTCATCGTGGCGATCCCGGATTCTTCGATAGCGCGCGCCGCCAGCGATATGGACTGATGACAAAGCCGCGAAGCAGGAATCAAAAGAGCATTCTGAACTTCATAGCGATGCAAACGCTCGACAAGTTTGGGAAGCATCTCATCCGCAAATCGCCCGGCATCCGGAATGAATCCGCAGAAGCTCCAGAACACCGAATTCAGTTGCCCGATAATCCGGTTGGCCTGGAATTCAAATAGGCGCTCGAGCGGTACCTGCACATTCGAGTCCTGTGAAACAAAAACCGGATCATAACCGCGGGCCGAGAATCGAAGATCGGCCGGATCGATTTCGCTGGGAATTTCGCGAAAACTAACGTCCCCGCCGGCAGCCTTAAGATCGAAAGAATCGGTGCCGTCAATGTATGCGCCTGCAGAACTGATAACCGCGAGATTGATCATCGACAAGGCGCGGTGGGCGGGTGTAAACGGGGCCTGATGATTTTTGATGAAGGGATAACCATCAATCTCATCGTTGGCTTTCTGGGCGCGACCGCTATTCCACTTGTCGTATTTTTTCTGCCAGTCATCGCGATGTTCAATTATCTGCACCTGCGTTTCCCTTCTAAGCCTAACGGTTTGGGCGCATGTACTGCTCAGGTTTGGTGAAACAGTCATCACGTTCGGCGAATCTTGCTTCGTCGATGGGTACGTTAACTTTCACTTCATTGAGGCGAATCACAATGTTCGCCAGGGGACTCTCCTGCCGGACGACGAATGGCAACTTTACGCCGTTCACGTCACGATAATCCTCGTAGAAGGCATCATTCTCACGGAGCAGCAAACCGTTTTCGGCGTCGAAGTAGTACTTCATCGCTGTTCCACTCAAAGGCCGCTCGATAACGAAACAATCGCGTTCTCCAACCTTTTGTTTCCCGTTGAAACGCAGTGAACCTGCGAGCCGTTTCAACTCGAGCTCAACATGAAAGTCGTCTCTCGCTCCGGGCATTTCTTCGGGCAATTTTATATAACCCTGGACGGGGTCATGCAACCAGCGCGCGCTGCCATTGAATGTTTGTTGGATTATGCCAAAGCCCTTCAAGTTCATGATCACGCTCGAACGGTTCGGTGCCCGTTCATAAATGTCGACCGTTCCCCTCAGGCCCATCGAGTTGAGTTCAATCGTGCCACTGGAGATGCGACTGGTAGTCTTGAGCAAATTGCTTTCGCCGCCGACAGCTTCAATGTAGTGATTGATGATTTGATCGACGGACGGGGCCTTTGGATTGTTTGGAGCGTTGGCATCGGATTGAGCGCCGGCGTCCGATCGGCGGTTCGCGGGAATCTCTGCCGGCGTTCCTTCTTTTGTGCCCTCACTCACGGTCGGGTTTCCGCCAGCTTTTGTGGGCGGGTTTTTACTGATCAGCTTTGGCGGCGGCGGTGGTTCGACTGAAGACTTGCTCTTGTCAGGGCCCGGATTGTTGGCGTTAGTGTCCGCCAAAACATCGACAACCAACTCTCCGGGCAATCTTAAAGTAGTTCGCTCGCGCAACTTTCGAACTGCGGCGGTCAATTGCGGATCTCCCCCGACCAACAGTGTCCGCCGGTTTAGTTTCACAATCCGATCAGGAATTACACCTCGACCTTCGAGAAAAATTCCGTTAGGTGTCTGATAGTTTCCAAAGGCGTATTGAAACAACGCCCCGGTCGGAAGTTTCACAATTCCGGAAGGCAGGGTATTACCCGCGCTGACGTCGCCTACAATTACCGCGCGAAATGTCTCCTGCAGGCCTGCCGCAAATATTTCACCGGCCGAAAGAGTGGATCCATCAATAAGAATTGCCAGAGGACCGGTATAGGGAACACGCTGAGGAAAAGCAAAAACTGAATTGTATCCCGTGCGAGTTTTCATCGACCCGAGGTTAGCCGGTGACTGCTCGAGTAACCCGGCCAGGCCGCCAATCATTCCCAAAAGGCCGCCCTGATTACCGCGCAAATCAATAATCAGCGCCGGAGCGTCGTGCATCTCGCGGACGGCCACGCAAACCTTTTTCATTAACATCGGAACGAAAGCGTTGAACCGAATGTAACCAATTCCGCCGGCCAATCTCTTCGCCTCGAATTCCGTGAAAAGCGGCGGCAGATTGCCGATTGCCGGCGACATTTCTCCGTTCAGTTTTTGGCGGATGATTCTGACGCTGCGCTGAAGGTTGCGGCCGTTAACGTAAGTAAGCTGTACCGGATCCCGAAGATTTCCGTTGATGTAGCTGGCCACCAGGATCAAAGGCACCTCTGGCCGGATGATCGAGTTAAAGATCGGGTTCTGTTCGATTTGCGCGATTGCTTCTGACAACGGTTTGCCGTTGACGCTCTTAATAACAAATCCCGGTCGCAATCCGGTGCGCGCCGCCGGCGAACCTGGATCGACGCGAGTGATCACCGCCAGCCCGTCAAGAATGCGTATGTCGATGCCGATACCCGTCGACAGCCGTTCCGAAAGCCGCCGCCGGATCCGATCGAGGGGCTTGGCGGCGTCAATGTCGCTGTCAGTTTCCGAAACATCGGGACTATCCGCGTCCGTCGAACCGAGCTTGGGAATCGCCTGCGGAGGAACGATCAGAAAGTGCGATTGATGAAGTTCATTAATCATTTGCTGCAGGAGCAAATACAGCGCTTCGTCTGTTTTGGCGCTCGCGACCAGCGGCGCATAACGATCGTGGACGCCCTTCCAGTTAACTCCATTGAAGTTTGGATCGTAAAAATTCTTATCGACGGTTTGCCATACAAGCTCGAACGAGGCTTGCCGCTTTTCTGCATCAGTTTGAGTTGCGGCGGTTTCGCCTTGCGGCTTTGGCGGATTGGCCTGCTGAGACTGGCCCGTCCCGGCGGAAAAGATCAGCAGCGCCAATAGCGACAGGCTGCGGAAAAATCCAGGTATTTCGGAACTCATCATGGTGAGGAAATTCCTTTTCATGCCGCAGTGCGATTTCCGGTCAGCAAAACCGCGGCCAGCGCGGCACACATTGCCACCGCCAGCGCGATCACCGAATACCGATGCAGGTTATTGAAAGCAACGCGGCGTGGATCGTCAAAGGGCACCTGATCAATTACAACCATTGAGGCCCGCAGCGCGCGCATCCTCGACGCAATCACCCATTGGCTAACAGAAGTTGCGGCTGCCATGACCACCAGGGCTATACTGCTGAGCCGATGGACGAGCTCGGACCGGTTCTTTCCGATCATTAGCCCGACAAGAAATAGAACCAGGCTAATTACGCAGCCACTTATGTTAACTACCGACAGTGAACTCGTAACAATCGTGCCAGCAATTTCGTTTGCGTTCACGACGTTGAATGCGTGCAGGGTACCAAAGAGCGCTGGAGCCAGGACGAAGCTGAAAAACACCGCCGCCCCGAGCCAGCACGAAATCAAAATTAGTTTTGTTTTAGCCATCGCGGCCTGCGGCTTAGTCCATTTGCATAATACCGGGCTGAAGCCTGATCACTGGCGGCGCAATTGAAGGCTGCTTAACGCCACGCGGATCCGCTACCTTCAATAACCAGGCCAGCGCCTGATCAAGTTGAGTCTGGTAATCCTCAAGATCGAGCGACATAAAAACTCGCTGATTTAAGCGCGCGAATTTTTCTTTGGCTCGAGAATACATTTGCCGCGCAGCGCCTGGGCGTCCTATTTGCAAATGGTGAAATGCGACTGCTGATTGAATCATGGCCTGGAGAAATAGTTTCTCGTCTGGACTAACCGGACCCATCCAACGCTCTTCCCAGGCGTCATGCGCCGCATGAAACTCGCCCGCGTTGTAGAGATCGATGCCGGCGATGTATTCGATCGGATAAGCTAGAATATGTTCTTCGGTGTAATACGGAGCGGTTGCCGGCACACTCTGATTGTAACCGATGAACTGAACCGGAGGCAGGCCGCCGCGAACCTCGGAGTGCCCCCGGGTCAAACTCAGGCACTACTCGAACATCGCGCACTATTTACAGGAGGAACTTACTTCTGCTTGGGGTAATAGCCCTCGCGAGCGCGCACTCGAAGTTGAGGCCGAACCGGTGCGGTTACCACGATCCGCCGGTATGCGCGATCGCTCGACTGATTGTTTGAGTAATATTGAATGAGATATTGCGACCGAATTTCTGAGGCGATGCGACGAAATACGTCCGGCAGATCGCTATCAGTCCTGGGAATGAACGCCGCGCCTCCAGTCGCCGCGGCGATTCGTTCCATGCCAAGTTCGGAGCGTGCCGTGCGCACATTGAGATGCATTGTCTCTCCGCTCGGATTGATGGAATAAAAAGTGATTTCGCCACGCTGGACTTCCCGCTGAACGTCCGCCTGGGCCCGCTCAATCAAGCGCAGCTGCGCGTCCGTCCCCATCAGCTGTAGTTCGCCGTTGCGGCTTTGATTCGCAGACACATCAAGAATTCTGGCCGTATCGTCGCCATCTGAGATTACCAGAATCAGCCTGCGGCGACCCGGAGGGGACGCCTTGTCGAGATAGGCTTCGGCTGCCAGTACCGAATCAAAGAAGGCCGTAAAACCTCTTGCCGGCGCGATGGTCATCAGTTTCTGAGCGGCTATTTCCACGGTGGTCAACTCCTGAATTAGGCGAGGCTTCTGGTCGATTGCGAAAACGCTAGCGCGATCTTCCTTCTTCAAAACCTGCCTCAGGAAATCCGCGGCAGTTCTTTGCTCAAACACGAAGCGCGCGTCCACACTGGCCGAAACATCCAGCAGCACGGCGATATCCAGCGGCACCTGCTCCGGATCGCCCATCTGAGCTATTTCCTGCGGGCGGCCGTCTTCTTGGACGCGAAAATCGTTCTGCGTCAGGCCCAGAAACGGTTGTCCCTGCGCATCGGTAACCGAAACCGGCACGACAACGAGATTAGATGTAGTGCGAATTACTTCATATTCGGGAGTCGGCGTCGGCTTTGGTGTCGGCGTCGGTTTTGGTTTAAGCCGCGGCACAGGTGGGGGCGCCGGCATTTGCTTCAGCGTTTGCGCGTGAGCCGGCATCACCAAAAAAATCAGTGACAGAAAAAAGAAGGCCAGCGCTCCTGTCAGGAGCGCCGGCGTATTGTTCATTCGATTACCAGGTGAGTTCATCTGCCAAACCTTCATGCCGTGCCAAACCCTTGGACGCGTTGTCACAGCATGATCGTTGGCGCGAACACTATTGCAAACGGATTTAATTGTCCCGCAGTCCCTTCGAACTACTGCGGTTTCTCCATTGAACCCGGTACGCTCATCGCTGGCGCCGGAGCTGTCAAACCCTTGCTGACCAGCACCTTCACTTCCACGCGACGATTCTGAGCGCGACCGGCGCGAGTGTTGTTTTCCGCCACCGGATTCGTTTCGCCGAAGCCATACGGCGTGATGATCCGACGAAGCGGAATCTTATGCTGTTCGACAAGATAACGAATCACCGCGTCAGCCCGACGTTGACTCAGTTGGCGATTAAGGTTGGTGCCACCGGTCGAGTCGGCAAAGCCCGTCACTTCGAGCACATAACCTTTCGCGTTCATGGCTTTGGTGGCGATCTCGTCAAGCTTGGTCTTGGCATCGGCCTGCAGAATCGAGCTGCCTGTCCGGAAATTCACAGCGATGGTGTCCTGGGGCACATAATCATCCAGCGCCGAGATGCGCTCGTTGGTTGCATTCACGCCGGAGACCGCAGCGTCCGCAGTTTCCTGAGCCGCTTTGGCACCGCCGCGCGCGGCATTCGAAACCGCCGCGAGTTCGTCTAATTGTCCGGAGAGCTTTTGCGCATTCTGCTCAACGTCTGTCAAACGACCCTCCGAAGCTGTCGCGCGCTGTTCCAGAGGATTCGCCCGCGATTCAACGGCGACCGCGGTCCGAAGATCAGTATTATTGAATCTGATTTTGTCGGCCACCAGTTCACCATTTGACCCGCCACGTCCTTCGACTTCCAAATTCAAGCCGCGAAGAATGTTTGTCGAGCCATAGTTTGTTCCGCCACGCAGAAATCCGCCCTTCGACTTTACTGAAGTTCTGTCCGTCAGTCGCACGATGGTGTCTGCGCCGTTAAGATCCCGCACTGTAAAGGTATCAGCCTCACGTTTTACAACCACGCCCTTAATGGTCATCTTCTGACCGCTGGCAACCGTGCGCCCGGTTGCTGATGAATTTGAAGTCTGCGCGAGGGCAAATGGGGAAATCGCGAGCACCAACCCGAAGGCGAGGGCAGATAACCGAAGCATTCTGAAGCTGCTATTCATAGTTTCAACTCCTTAGTATTAGGTTAGGACGGCACAACAGGCACGTCGGGTTTACGTGAGCTGAGATCATAAACTCACGCCTAGCGTTGTCCACTGGAGATAATCCGCAGACATGATTTCAATAATTCGGTGTTCACTGACGAAGGGGTAATTAACTTCAGAGCAAATATTACGACAGTATTTGATCAAGTCAAGCGCTAAGACCCTGCGAGCAGCCGTTACCAACGATTCATCATTGGTTTGCTATGCGATTGCAAGAATGATCGCGAGGAGAGCGCGCTCTTCCGATGTCCGGCGAACTTGTTTTTGTTCTTGCAGCGCAACAAGCAGCAGGTTGCCGGACAGGTTTTAGATCGCAAACTGCGCGCTTTCCAGATGGTCTTTGATGTAGGCGAGAAACTTCTCAGCATCGGCCCCGTCGATAATTCGATGATCAAAGCTCAGCGCAAAATAAGCCAGGTGGCGAATCGCGATGTAGTCTTCCCCGTCACCGGTCGTAAGTACCTTGGCGCGCTTTTCGATTTTGCCGACGCCCAGAATCGCGACCTGAGGCTGATTGATTATCGGCGTTCCGAACAAGCCGCCAAAAACTCCGGGATTGGTGATCGTAAATGTTCCGCCGGCGACCTCGTCAGGCTTGAGTTGTTTGGTGCGGGCGCGATCCGCCAGGTCGTTGGCCGCGCGCGCCAGACCCGAAATCGAAAGATCGTCGGCGCGTTTGATCACCGGCACAATCAATCCCCAGTCGAGCGCCACGGCCATCCCCAGATTGATGTCGCGTTTGTAAATGATTTGATCGCCGCTCACCTGCGCGTTGAAGGCGGGGAACTTGCGAATCGCGTCCGTCACTGCCTTAAAAATGAACGGCATGTAGGTCAGCTTCGTGCCGGTCCGCTCCTGGAAAGACTCGCGATTTTCATCGCGTAGCTTAGCCACCCGGGACATGTCGACTTCATAAACTGTCGTCACGTGGGCAGAAGTGCGTCGCGACAGCACCATGTGCTCGGCGATCTTCTTGCGCATGACACTCATTTGTTCGACTCGATCACCTCCTCCCGGCTTCAAGACGGTCACTTGCTGCGTCCCGGGAGCGCCTTGCAGCGCAACTTGTGAAGTTGCGGCGACAGGTGTAGGTGCGGCTGCACGTTCCGCCGGGGCGCCCGACTCGATGAAACTCAGAATGTCGTTCTTCGTAACGCGCCCGCTCATTCCTGTCCCTTCGAGCTGCTTCAAATCGATGCCATGTTCTTCCGCGATCTTCCGCACGAGTGGACTTGATTTGCTTCGGCGCAACTCCTGCGCACTCGGGGCGCCATTATCATCGCGAGGAGGCGCCGGCGCTTCCGTTCGGTGCGCGGGTCCTTCACGGCGGACCAACGGCTTTACTTCAGTTTTGCCCGGCGCCGCTTTCGGGGGGCCTTGCTCAACAGTTGTAATCGTCGGTTTTGGACGTTCGATTGTTTGCGGGGCCGGCGGCGGCGGTGGCGGTTGGGTTGGTGATTCAGCTTTTGCCGCAACCGGCGTCTCCTGGACTTTCGCTGCGGCGGTATCGACTGAAGGTTTCGCGCCATTGCCGTCGAGCACCGCCACGACGGTGTTCACTTCAACAGTCTCGCCCTCTTTGTATTTGATTTCGGTAAGTGTCCCGGCAGCGGGCGAGGGAATCTCGGCATCAACTTTGTCGGTTGAGATCTCAAACAGCGGTTCGTCACGATCGACGTGATCGCCGACGTTCTTCAGCCATTTTGTAATCGTGCCTTCGGCGATGGACTCACCCATCTGCGGCATTACCACATCAGTTGCCATGATTTTTAGTCCGTTGTCAGTAATTAGTGGTCAGTTGCTAGTGGTCAGTCGTCAGTTTGTTCAGTGCCAGTTGACTTGATGTTCTACAATTGACCACTGACGATTAACCACTGACTACTGACGATTTTTTCAGCTTGCGGCCGACTGTTGTTTTGCTTCCGCAGTCGTCGGATCGATTATCGTTTTGATTTCAGAAATTCGGTTGGCCGGAAAGCCGCTCTGCTGAGCGTGCGCGCGAATCATGTCTTCACTTGGCGCAATATAGACGCAGTAGATCTTGTCTGGTGTGACATAACTCTCCAGCCACTGAATCTGTGGGCCAAGATTTTGCAGCACGCTGCACGACTTCTGCGAAACTCCCTGCAGTTCCTCCGGCGACATATTCCCGGCGCCAGGTATCTCTCTTTCGATTACATATTTCGGCATGATGTTTCTCCCCAAACAAACTCAAAAAACGACAAAGACAATTTCAATACGCCGCTAACTTCCGCGCCGCATCCACCACGTCCTTCACCTGCGGCAGATAATAATCTTCCAGCGGCGGCGAGTAAGGCACTGGTGTGTCAAGCGACGCCACCCGCACGACCGGCGCATCCAACCATTCAAAAGCTTCCTGCGAAATGATCGCAGCAATCTCTCCGCCGATGCCGCCGGTCAATGAAGCCTCGTGCAAAATTAAGGCCCGACTTGTTTTCTTCACGCTAGCCAAAATCGCATCTTTGTCGAGCGGGGCGAGCGTGCGCAGATCGATCACCTCGACATCGAGACCTTCTTTCTCCAACTCTTCGGCGGCATCAAGGGCGGTCAGGACCTGTGCGCCAAAAGTGATGATCGAAAGGTCGCGACCTTCGCGGCGGGTGCGCGCCTTCCCGATCTCGACAATGTAATCGTCTTCCGGAAGTTCTTCACGGAGCCGCGGCAGGCGATAAAGTTTTTTGTGCTCGAAATAAAGCACGGGATCCGGATCGCGAATCGCGGCTTTGATCAATCCCTTTGCATCGTAGGCAGTTGAAGGTTCGACGATTTTCAGCCCGGCGGTGTTCAGAAAGAAAGATTCGGCGTTCAACGAATGAAACGGACCCGAACGCACGCCCGAGCCACAAGGCCCCCGAAACACCGCGGGAATGTTAGCGCCCCAGCGATAACGGCACTTGGCGGCGTAGTTAGTCAGCAGATCAAATCCGCACGAAATGAAATCGATGAACTGAAACTCGGCGACCGGCTTCATTCCCATCAGCGCCGCGCCACAGGCCGCACCAACGATTGCCGCTTCAGAAATCGGCGTGTCAATCACACGTTCACTGCCAAAATGATCGATGATGCCTTCTGTTACTTTGAACGCGCCGCCATAAACACCGACGTCTTCGCCGATCAAAAAAACTGTCGGGTCGCGTTCCATCTCTTCCCAGATCCCGGCGCGAATAGCCTCGACCATTGTGGACATGCCACCACGAGCCGGCCGTTCAAATTTGCGTTCCTTTTTCAGCGCGGTTGACATAGCTGATAGATTACGTGGCCCAGCGAAATCATTTCCCCTCAGAGATCCGAACCGGCTCCGTTTCTTTCGGCAAATCCAGTTTGTCAGCGACCTCGGGTAACACAGCCTTGATCTCGTTGGGCTTCTTCCCTCCCGCATCGACGAAGGTCCAGTTCTTGCCGTTATCATTTGAGATTCCGATCAGACAGCCTGATGCCTGAAAAGTGCCGTCGCGAGTCTTGATTTTCAGGGTGGTCGGAATCACGGCGTAAATTGACCCTGAGCTTTCAACGATTTGTGTGGGCGCGCCGGGACTCGATGAAAGCAGAAAACCTCCAGCAGCTTCTTGCTCGGCAACGCCCTGTGCAAGTAGCGATACCATCTGGTCACGTCCGCCCGACGACTGCACAACTTTTGCGTAAGTCATATCAGAGACTTTGCCGAAGTCTTTGCGGATAAACGCATCATTAACTTCCTTCGCCTGAGTCGCAAGATTAGGGTAATTCTGCGATTGCGATTGTGAGGTCGAGGCCTGGGGCGTGACCTTTTGATTGCTCGCCGTTTGCTGTTGGCGACCGCAGGACATCGTAAACAGCAACGAGACAGCAGCGACGGCTTTTGCCCGAGTGAATTTCATAGAGCCCTATGATTCCAAAACCTTCGGTCGAAACACCGGAGGCACAATTGAATTATCGAACACTCCATAAGCCGCGCCTTCCGGCTCGGGCATCGGCGAGCTTTCTGCCCAGTCAGAGTCCTCGTTGATCTCGCGCATCGCGTCCGCGGTAATTTCTTCCAACTTGTTTTTGGTCGCGACTTTTTGACCCAGCAGGAATCTCTCGAAGCGATCGATCGGATCGTTGTGTTTCTCCCAGTACTCAATTTCCCCTTCCGGCACATAGCGCTGGTCATCGTGTTCGGCGTGGCCTTTGCGGCGATACGTTTTCGCTTCGATCAAAACTGCGCCGCGTCCCTTGCGGGCATAATCGACGGCCTGCTTCGTCACTTCATAACAGGCGATCACGTCGTTCCCGTCGACAATGTAACCGGGAATGCCGAAGGCTGCGGCGCGCTCTGCCAGATTGCGCACCGCGGTCTGCATATTCGTGGGCGTCGAGTACGCGTAATGATTGTACTCGGCGATCACTATCAAAGGCAGATGCTGCACGGCGGCAAAATTCATCCCTTCATAAAATGCACCGGTGCTGGCGCCGCCGTCACCAATGTAAGCGAGGCCGACGATGTCTTTCTGCTGCATACGCCCGCCCAGGAGGATCCCGGTCATTACCGGAATCATGTCACCCAGATGCGAAATTGGTCCGATGAAACCTTTGTCGAGATAACCGAAGTGCACATTCAGATCTTTGCCACCTGAAGGACCCCACGCTTTGGCCATGTATTGCGCGAGAATTTCGCGTGGGCGAATCCCTTTCACAAAACAGGCGCCAAGATCACGAATGATTGGCGTGATGAAGTCATCCGGTCGCAGCGCATAGGCCGAACCAACGGCGGTTGCTTCCTGGCCTAATGATCTATAGACGCCGCCGACAACCTTCGTCTGGCGATAGAGATTGACGATGCGCTCTTCTACCAGGCGAGTCAGCTTCAAATAGCGATAAAGCTCAAGCATTTGTTCGTGAGTCAGCGAAGTGTCCTTAATACACGAACGAGGCTGACCTTCGGCCGGTTTGCGCGGCGCATACTTCGTGCTGATGCGCATTTGAAACGCAGGACGGCGATGGCGCGGGCCGCCTTTTCGATTTCCGCTTTTTGATTTTTCGTCGTCAGCCATTGCTCCGCCTTGAGCGCCGCGTAGCGGCGATCTGAGTTGAGGTCGGCCTTTCAAGGCCGGTAGCGCGTCCGATGTATCATTAGTTACGTCGCGTAGCGACGGTTGAAAATCTCCTAATCACAATTGCGCCGGTTCAGTCGTCGCGACGCGACGAGTTAATTCATCTTCAGACCCGGCCTTGAAAGGCCGGGCTAAATTCAACGGTCGCTGAACGCGACCAACGAAACTAAATATGAATCGACCTGTCGTGCACACCTTCGGCGGCTTCCATTACGGCTTCGGAGACCGTCGGATGCGCATGCATCGTGTTGCCCAACTCCTCGGCAGTCGACTCGAGTTGCATCGCTACGCACGCTTCCGCGATCAATTCCGTCGCGTGCGGCCCGATGATATGAACGCCGAGAATTTCATCGTATTTCTTTTCGCTGACCACCTTCACGAAACCTTCTTCTTCACCAATGATGCGCGCCTTGCCTGAGGCCGAGAAAGGAAACTTGCCGACCTTCACGTCATAGCCGGCTTCGCGCGCCTTCGCTTCGGTCAGACCAACCGAGGCGACTTCGGGATCGCAGTAAGTGCAGTTGGGAACCAGCCGCAGGTTAATCGGCCGCGGATTCTTTCCGGCGAGGTGCTCGACTGCCACGACGCCTTCTTTGGAAGCCAGGTGCGCGAGCAGAGGCGTCGGCACAACGTCGCCGATCGCGTACACACCTTTTTCGGCGGTCTGCTGATATTCGTCCGTCTGGATAAATCCCTTCTCGACTTTTACCTTAGTCTTTTCCAATCCCAGCCCTTCAGTGAAAGGCATGCGCCCGACCGCGACCAGCAGCATCTCGGCTTCAACACGCACATCTTCTCCTTTTGACGTCTTCCCTGAGACGACGATGCCTTTGTCGGTTTTCTCGAGCTTTTCCAGTTTGGTATCGACCTGAGATTTGATCCCGCGCTTGCGGAATGATTTCGCGAGTTCGGCGGAAACTTCCTGGTCTTCGAGCGGAACTATGCTTGGCAGCAGCTCAACAATCGTTGTCTGTGCGCCGAAACGTGAATAGACGGAAGCGAACTCAACGCCAACCGCGCCGCAGCCCATGACAATCAGAGACTTCGGGACTTCAGTTAATTCCAAAATATGGTCGCTGTTGACGACCTGCTTACCGTCAGTTTCGAATCCGGGAATTGGCCGAACAACTGAGCCGGTGGCGATGATAATGTTCTTCGTTTGAATCGTCTGCTTGCTTCCGTCTTCAGCTGTGATCTCCACTTTGCCCGGCAGGGCAAGTTTGCCTGAACCTTTGAAAACGGTGCATTTGTTTTTCTTCATGAGGTACTCGATGCCCTTCGAGTTCTTCATGACGACTTTCTCTTTGCGTTTCTGCACGTCGGCGAAAGCAAGTTGGATTGCCGAAGCCTGCACGCCGAAATCAGCGGCATGCTGCATCTGTTCGTAGATATGCGCCGACATCAGAAGCTGTTTTGTGGGGATGCAACCGCGTAATGTGCAGGTGCCGCCGAGGCGCTTATCTTTCTCGACAATTGCGACTTTCAAACCCAATTGACCAGCGCGAATGGCGGCCACATAACCCCCCGGGCCGCTGCCGATAACTGTTACATCAAACTGTTCATTAGCCAATTTGGAAGATTTCCTCTCAATGCAAAGTGATGCGTGATGAGTACTGCGTAATGAGTCAATTACCCACCGCGGCACGGGAACAACTTTCGTGCTTAGGAAAACTGGCATTATAATCGCTCGCCTGTAATTCAGCCAATTGAGGTGCTTTCGTATCAGAAGCCCGACCGTGAGGGAGGGCGCCGAAGCCCTTGCTCACACGCGGCTTCTGACACGCCTGGTGAGGAAAAGATTCATGAAACACTCCGAAGGCTTTCTAAAAATTGTTGATGACGCGAAGAGTCGCATCAAAGAAATCACTGTGGACAAAACCCGCGGGCGCCTCAGGTCCAACGCAGCCGCAAAATTAATCGACGTGCGCGAGGACAACGAATGGAAGGAAGCGCATGCCGCCGGCGCGGAGCATCTTGGCAAAGGCATCATCGAACGGGACATCGAAGCGACTGTGCCTGATAAATCGACTGAATTGATTTTGTATTGCGGCGGCGGCTATCGCTCGGCGCTGGCGGCCGACGTGCTGCAGAAGATGGGTTACCGGAACGTCTGGTCGATGGCCGGCGGCTGGAAGGCCTGGAAGGAATCCGGCGCGCCGGTTGATTCTAAATGACGAGACGTTCTAGTTTTTCAAGGTGAAATTCTTCGGAACAAATTCCAGGGCCGCGGCTTCACCATCGACCTTGCGGGTGTCCCTGGCGGGAACGTATGTAATAACTACCGGGTTTTCCGGCTTGCGTGGGCCACAACTGATCTCCCCACCGACATCCGGGGTGAACGCCTTGATGTCCATCCGTTCAAAATTATCGGTGTGGAGCTTTAATACCCGATCACCGGTCCGCACTTGAAACGTAATGCCCCTGGAGTTGCATTCGAGAGCCACGAGCATACCCTGAATTCGAGTTTCGCCGTCGTGCGGTTTTCTTAAGGCTTCGGCTAACATGGCAGCCGGATCCAGATCCGCCGGTTGGCCGGCTTCTTCGGGCGCGCCATTTCCGGTCCGGCGCACAAGTCTCGGAGCCCCATCGGCAGATGATCCCCCTTCCCGTTCCATGGCTTTGTAGCGCGCCATCTGCTCTTCCATACGCGTTAATCCATCCAACATCGACTGGGCGTGCGCTCGCAGCCTCGGATCAGGACTGCTGCTGGCAATCGGTTGCAGGAGTTGGCGCGCGCCGGCGAAGTCTTGTTTCCGCATATAGAGTTGCGCCAGCATGAACAAGACCTGCTGGTCGGAGCGCGAAAGAGAGAGCGCGTGTTTCAACAGGTCAATTGATTGATCTAAGTCTTCGCCGGTGACCAGATTCACAAATGCCAGCAGCGAATAGCTCTCGGAAAAATCCGGCTTCAACTCAATTGCTTTTCTCAGTTCCGCCCGCATGCTCTCAGCAGCATCCGGAGGATAACCTGAGACTACCTGATACTCATTCATCCCAACCCGGCTGAGGGCGAAGGCATAGTAGTAATGTGCCAGATAGTTCTGGGAGTTCGCGGCGACTGCCTTTTGCAAATGCTGCTTCGCTTCGTCAAACTTTGCCTGTCTAACACGCACCATGCCGAGCGATGTTTCAGCTAAAGGCAGATCGGGCGTCAGCGACAATGACTGTTGCAAGCGTGCCTCAGCGTCACTCAAACGATTTGTGTGTAATAACAGATCGCCCAGGTAAGCCAGGGCTTCGGCTTCCGAAATCGGCGCGCTTTGCATCTGAGAATCAAAATCCAATTTTTTCTCGAAGGTTACGGCGGTGCCCATGTACTTAGAGCCCTGAATGTAGGCCTTGAATTCTTTCTCGAACGCCTCAAAGCTGGTCTGAAAGGCTTGCTGAAAAGCATCCGAGATGGTCACGTTTGAGCTGATCAGATCGAGAAACTTTCCGAGTTGCGGCACGCGTCGTTTCTCGTTTCCCTGAATGAGAAAATGCACGAGCATCCACGACTCGGCATAGAAGATGTTCATCTTGTTGCCTTCGTTGTAGTACGGTGATTTGTAATCGACTGCAAACAGGGTCTGCAAAGGCAACAACTTGTTTTCCCGCAAATAGAGAACGTGATTCCGCACCAGATCGCCGAGAATGACTTTTCTATTTTCATCGGTAACGTTGAACGTGCTGTAAAACTCGGCCAGACCTTCATTGAACCACAAAGGCACAGTGTGGCCCATCGTGTTTTCAATCAGGAGGTGGGTGTACTCATGAAAAATCACGGCAAAAGGATTGTCGTCTGAATAACGTTCGCTCGTGAGCGTGATGTAATTGACGTCCTCGCCCGGCTGAAAATATCCCGCGACGTTTGGATTCGGCTTGAATGGTTTGTACGAGCTGTCGCTCTTGAAAACGATTACAGTCGTCGGAACGGGCGAGGTAAAGTTCGCCTTTGGAAAGACCAGCGCAAATATTTGGCGAAACTGTTCGAGCCGGTTAGCCACCTGTCGAATGTCTTTTTCGCTGGCGTTACCAACCAGAAAGAAATTCTTTGAGCGCACGCTCATCCAGTTGTCCTTCGCGAGTGCAGTTCCCTGCGTCGCCAGGGTAAAGAACAGGGCAGCGAAAAAGATCAAAATCGCGCGAGTATAAGTTTTTGGGTGAGTCATTTTATGAGACCTCTGAGACTGAATCTCCTGACGATACTTCCGCTTTCAGCGAGGAACTTACCGCGGCAGGTTGGTTGAAATATAAAGAAGGTGGCCAGCGAAAGTCAAAGCCGAGCCAGCCGGTTTAGCTGGCCAGTCTGCGAGATAGTCTCCGCAGCCGGTCGTGGCTATAATCTGGGGGATTCAGAGTTACGTGTAACCGGCCGTCAGGGCGTGACGTAGTAACAGCTCTGACGGTCGCAAACCCTTTCCCAGTGGAACCTTCCTCGACGGCAATCGTGCGAAGGTGGTTTATCTTCAAACGTTTGAATTGATGCTTTACAGGAGAAAGCCATGAGAAAACTCTACCAGGCGGTCACCTTTCTGTTTGTTTTCACGCTGACCTCGTTTGCTTTCGGTCGCGAGGCGAAACTGGTTCGATATCCCAGTTATCACAACGGCCGCGTGGCGTTTACTTATCTTGGGGATATCTGGACCGCTGATGAGAACGGACAGAACATTCAGCGTCTCACGGTGAACAAGGCTCGTGATGCCTACGCGCGTTTCTCGCCGGACGGAAAGTGGATTGCGTTTTCGAGTGATCGGAATGGCAACCTGGACGTCTTCATCATTCCGGCTGAAGGTGGCATTGCTAAGCAGCTGACTTTTCATTCGGCAGATGACACGGTGCTCGGTTGGACGCCCGATTCGCGGGGCGTGCTGTTCACCAGCAACCGCGGCGAGGATTTCATGCCGCTACTTTATGTGGCGAGCATCGATGGAGGCAGGCAATGGCGTGCCGGACCGGATATGGGCAGTCAGGCAAGCTACTCACCGGACGGCAAGCGTATCGCCTACAACCCAAAGGGCCAGGTCTATTGGCGCAAATACTATCGCGGCGCTTATCAAACCGACGTGTGGATTGAAGACATCGCCGCAAAGAAATTCACGCAACTGACCGATTTTGACGGCCTGGATTCGTGGCCGATGTGGAGCAGCGACGGCAACGTCTATTTCGTCAGCGATCGCGACGGGGGCGGACTCACCAATATCTGGCGGGTTCGGGACGATGGCGGCAAGGCTGAACGCGTGACATCTTTCAAGAGCGGCGACGTTCGTTTTCCTTCGATCAGTTCTGATGGTCAAGTAATCGTTTTCGAGCATGACTTTGGCATTTGGAAACTGGACACTGCGAGCAGGAAGGCGGCGCAGATTCATCTGGATATCAATGCTGAGACAGAAGAGAACGACCGCGAAGTGCGCTCTCTCAATTCTGAGGCGGATGATTATGATCTGGCGCCGAACTCGCGGCGCCTCGCGCTCTCGACACACGGCGAAATCTTCACAGTTCCCGTCGAAGAAGGCGACATCAAACAAATTACCGATAGCTCTTCGCGCGACCGCCTGGTCAATTACTCACCCGACAGCAAGTCGCTGGCGTTTATTTCCGATCGCAGCGGCCGCGAGGAGCTTTATATCGTGGCGGTGGATGGGACCGGTGAAGTGCAAAAGCTGACGGACATCGACGCCCTGAAGTTTGGCTACAACTGGTCACCCGATTCGAAGGAAATTGCGTTTAGTTCTTCCGATGACAAGTTGCGCAAGGTCAATTTGGCGAGCAAGCAAGTCACCGAGCTCGACTCCTCTCGCTACGGCAACATCTCGACGCCTGAATGGTCACCCGACGGCAAGTGGCTCGCGTACTCAAAGGCCGACGAGTCACGGACAACCGACATCTATCTGATCGCCGCTTCCGGCGAAGACAAACAGCCGCACAAGGTGACGTTTGATTCTTATGATGACCGCAGTCCGCGATTTGCTCCCGATGGCCGCAAGCTGTTTTTCGTCCGGTCCGATTCAACCGGCGGCGGCGCCGGTGGATTCGGCAACACTTCGGTGCAGATCTATTCGGTAGGACTTGAGCGGCTTGAGCGCGACCCGGACGATCCCGAAGATCGCGCGGAAACCGAAACTCCTCCGCCACCGCCGGCTGACGGAGGTGAGGGCGCCGGATTTCCGCGCCGTCCGGTGAACCGTCCGCCGCACGAAACCAAAGTTGATTGGGCGGGCATGAAGCATCGCACGCGGCAAGTCACGCGCATGCCGTTTCCGATTTCCAGTTACGCGATCGCTCCCGACAGTCGCACGATTGTTTTTGTCACCAGTGAGCCGGCCGCTGTTGCGTCGTTGCCGGTCATATATTCGATTCAGGATGACGGCAAGCGTTTGACGCGCATCGTCGCCGGTGGACCTCCGGCGGGAGAAGGCGAAGGAGGAGGAGGCGGCTTCGGCTTTGGAGGCATTTCAGGTTTGGGCATTTCCCGCGACGGCCGCACGCTATTCTATTTCGATCGTAACGAGATCTATTCCATTCCACTTGGTGGTGGCGCGGCCGCCGCAACGGCCGGCGCCGCCCGCGCTGGTGAAGGAGGGCGACGCCGCATCAACTTCAATGTAAGAGTCAAAATTGATCGTCCCGCCGAGTGGGCAGAAATGTTTGGCGATGCGTGGCGGACAATGAAATACCGTTTCTATGATCCGAAGATGCACGGCATGGATTGGGACGCGGCGAAAGCCAAGTACGAACCACTGGTCCGCGATGTCGGCGATCGCCAGGAATTGCTGAACATCATCAATGAAATGATCGGCGAGTTGAACGCTTCGCACACCGGCTCGGCGCCGCCGCCGGCCGGACGCGCGACGGGCGGAGTTTCCACCGGGAATCTCGGCATCGAACTGGAACCTGACAACGCGGCGGGCCGCTATAAAGTAACGTACGTCTATGAAAACGGTCCGGCGGACAAAGACTGGGTCAAGGTGCACGTCGGCGATTACCTGCTCGCAATTGGAGGCAGGGAAGTAAAGGCAGGCGATGATTATTGGCAACTGCTCAACGATCGCCTGAATCGGAAAGTCGAGGTCACTTTCAACAATAAACCGGCAAACGACGGCGCCTGGCGCACGCGGATCGAAACGGTTACCACGCAGGCCTATAGCCAGCTTCGTTACGATCGCTGGGTGAAAGAGCGGCGCCAGAAAGTTGACGACCTGTCAGGCGGACGCATTGGCTACATTCACATCCAGGCGATGAACCCGCCCAGCTTACGCAAGTTTGAAAAAGAGATTCGCGAATTCCGCAACAAGGAAGCGTTAATTATCGACGAGCGCTGGAACGGTGGCGGCAACATTGAACAGGAACTGCTGGCGATTCTGGTTCAGCGTGAATATCAGATCTGGCAGCCGCGGGGTACTGAAGCTTCCGGCCGTCCCTTCGCCGGCTACTTTGGACCGAAAGTCGTGTTGCAAAACTGGCGTTCGGCTTCGAACGCGGAAATGTTTCCGGCGGGCTTCCGCGCCCTGGGCCTTGGCAAAGTCGTGGGCACCCCCACGATGGGCGCCGTGATTGGGACAGGCAGTTATTCTTTAATTGACGGATCGACCGTACGCACGCCAGGTGTTGGTGTTTATCTCGCCGATGCAAAACACACCAACATGGAAAACTACGGCGTGCAGCCTGACATTCGGGTCGACAACCTGCCGGAAGACAACTTGGCGGGTCGCGATCGGCAATTGGAAACGGCGGTCGAAGAATTGATGCGCCAGTTAGGCAGCCCGCGGAAGAATATCGCCAGTAAGGAGCAGTAGGAATTCTCGGTGGACCGACTAAGGCCATATCACGTTGGATAAAGAATCGGGACCGAGGACGCGTAGCGTCCAAATGAGTTTAGCCCGGCGTTTCAACGCCGGGAAAAGATAAGGCAGAAACGCGCGTCGCGTCAGCGACGATTGAAAATACAGTCGTCCGTCGCTAACGCGACGGCCTATTTCCCATTTGTCCGCAGCCCGGCCTTAAAAAGACCGGGCTAAATTCATCGCGTCGCTTCGCGACGAAACGCAGCCGCTTCGGTTTTGTTATGCGAAGTGGACGCGTCCGCCTTTGTTCTTTCAAACTCGCAGATCGATCATCCACGATTCGCCAATCCGCTGCTCGATCACCTCGAGCTTGAAATTAACCCATCTCGTCACTCGATCAAGAATCACGCTATCGGATGTAATCGCGATCCTCCGGGAGGAAGCAATGTAATTGTCGGGATTGAAGAGCAGCTCGATCGTCCATGGCCAGCCTCGCTCGGCCGCCAGGTCGCGGATTCGTGTTGCCAAACGCCCACTGTTTGAGATTGGTTTATCCAAAATCCATTCGACGGACGCTGGCTTGAGACTTTCCAGGGCTTCACCAATTACCCCAATCGCCGCGTTCGTTTCGTCGACCGCGCGATATGAACCATGCACACTGGACAGGTCGCGAATGCAATCGTCTCGGCACCGTAACAACACGCCGCCACTCAAGGCAGCTTCGATGCTAATAATCAAATTAAAGCCGTCGATAACAAGCTCTTCACCGGCGATGGCTTCAACGGCAACCAGACTCGACTGTCGTGCCGTTCGGCTCTGATCTGAGCACGCTGCGCGCGCGACTGCGAGGCGCTGTCGTTCCGTCAGTTCATGCCGGTCGCCGACGAGTTTGACCGCCGCTTTCATGGAATAGCCGTGACTCAAAAGCCACGACAATTCCCCAACGGATGCCCGCAGCACCGGTAGCTGCTCGTCACCAAAGAGCTTTTTGTCGGACGGATGAGCGCCGCGATGTTGGCGAAGATCGGGACTCAATTCAATTCACAGTTGCGGATGAAGAATGTAGAGCGAATCATCCAGCTTGAATTCGTCGCGCTTAATCTCGTACTGGATGACGTCGATGTTGTAATGAGTCGTATACATTTCAAAATGCATCCCAAGTTTTTCCATCACACGAATGGACGCGTTGTTTTCCGGCTTCGCTAACGCAACTATGCGATGGAAGCGGCGATCTTCAAAACCGAATCTGAGACTGGCTCGGGCCAGTTCTGTCGCCAGGCCTTTGCCCCAATTCGGCTTTGAGAAATGATAAACGACTTCGGGGGTGTCAAATAAAGATCTCAAACCGCCAAATCCGGCGAACTGCTTGCTGGTCTTATCGAGCACGGCCCACCGGCCAAACCCACATTGATCCCATTGCTTGATAATGCTCTTTAACGCGCGATCAGTTTCATCTCGTCCAATCGGCAGACCGGTTCCGACGTATCTCATGACGTCCAGATCGCCGAAGAGCGCGGCGAGCTCGTCAAGATCATCGAGACGAAATGGTCTGAGCAATAACCGTTCGGTTTCAATTGATGGCATGAGTGTTCGTCCCCGTGGGAGTAAAGCTTGCACTCAATTCCAGAGTTTCTAAGCCGAGAGGTTATAATGAGATGGATTGATTAGCAATAGATTTGATTGCAGGAGTAAGGATGTCCACGGATAGAATTGCGAAAAGAGTAGATCGGCTAAAGTTCGTCGGTCGAGTACTGTTTCTCACTGAAGATACTTCCCTGATTCGGCGTCAACTTGAAGCCGGCGGTGCGCAAGCCAAAGCGCTGGAAGGTGAGCTCGCGCGGCGGTTGCTGAACGATGATCTGCCGCTGATGGACAACATCTCTACGGACGAAATCACACCGGGATGGGTCTGTTTTCATTATGACGAAACGCTCTCGCATTACGTCTATGTCGGGATGCGCGAAGGCGCAGTCAAGAAGGACGAAGTTAAGAAGGGCGGCTTCAGTGTCGTGGTTTCCGGGCTGTCGAAAGGCTGCGGATCGTCGCGCGAAACAGCACCTTACGCAGAGAAGTGGGCGGGCATTGAACTTGTCATCGCCAGGAGTATCGAAAAGATCTACGGGCAGAACTCGCAGAATATTGGACTGCTGACTTCGACGGACTTTGGATTGATCGAACGCATTCAACTGGGTGAAGAGATCGCGCTGGAGGAATTCACCAAAGGGGCCGATTCGATCTCCAGAGATATTATCGAGTACGGCGGCTTGTTTAATTACAACAAGGGGCGACTGGCCGGTGAAGTATCGCCGCCGGAGCTGTCACCGTCCGCGTCAGCGGATGGATCAAAACACAAACGCTCGATGAACATCGTCGAAAAAATCATCGCCGGCCACGCTTTCGTCAAAGCCGGCACGATCGGCGTTGATTCGGTGAAACCCGGTGATGCTTTGTTTGCGGTTGCTGACGTGCGCTTCTCGCATGAATACGTAACGCCGATGGCCGCGTCACTTCTAACCCAGGCGTTGGGTGCGAATGCCAGAGTCACCGAACCCGACTCAGTCTTTGCCTTTCGCGATCACCTGACGTTTCTGAATAAAGTAATGTCGCCGAAACATCGCGAGATGGGTTTGCTCGAGAAAGCAGAAGGACTCGCGACCACTCAGGAAGGTTTCACCGCGAAGCAGGGCATAAAACTCTACGGCGAAAATCCCGATGGCGGTTCCGAAGCGATTTGTCACAACGCGGTCGTCGAGGATCTCGCCTTGCCCGGTCAGATTGTGATCGGGACGGACTCGCATACCTGCATGGCCGGCGTCCTCGGATGCTTCGCGTTCGGAGTCGGATCGACCGACATGGCCAACGCCTGGTTCACCAAAGACATTCGCATCCGCGTGCCGGAAACCGTGCGCTATGTTTTGAAAGGTCGTAAGCGCGCCGAGGTGGCCGCGAAAGACGTGATGCTTCACATCCTCGCGACGGAGTATATGAAATCGAGCAAGGGGATCGGCAAAGTTTTGGAGTTCGCGGGCGAGGATTTGAAAAACTGGCCGATGGACGAGCGCGCGACGCTGACGAACATGTCGGTCGAAGCCGGAGGTTTTACCGGCATCATCGAACCGGATGAACAGACACTCGAGTACATCGTGAAGATGCGCGGACTAAGTCCCCAAGAAGTGCGTAAGGGTTTTGTTTACAGCGACCCCGATGCCGAGTATACGGCCACGTTTGAGGTCAATCTCGATGGGATTCATCCGATGGTGGCGCTCCCCGGAGATCCTCGTAACGGAATTCCGATCGAGTCGCTGCCGGAAGAGGTAAAGATCGACGCCGCGTATGGCGGGTCATGTACTGGCGGCAAGATGGCCGACATGGACATGTACGCGAGGGTCCTGCAGAGCGCGCTCCGGCATGGCAAACATGTCGCGCCCGGCGTTCGTCTGTACCTCCAATTCGGCTCGCAAAAGATCAAGCAGTACGCCCGCGAAAAGGGTTATATCGAAATCTTTACTGAAGCAGGTGCTGAACTAATCGATCCCAGCTGCGGAGCTTGCATCAACGCGGGACCCGGCGCTTCCAAGACTCCGGAAACAGTGACCGTCAGCGCGCAGAATCGAAACTTCCCCGGCCGCAGCGGTCCCGGAAAGTTGTATCTCGCCTCACCTTACGTGGTGGCCGCGTCGGCCATCGCCGGCAAGATTGTTGTGCCGGATGAGTTTCTTAAGAAGAGCGAAGCTGACCCAGCGCGCATTTGATCGAACGGAAAGGGAATCGACCTATGGGCGCCTCACGACGTGTTATTGCACCCATCCTTTCGTGCTTGGTTTCACTAACCTGTCTTTCATGTGTCGGTCGAAATCAACAACTACCTGACAGCCAGAAAAATTTGCCGCAGACAACTGGCGCTAGTCCCACAAGTCCGCCCTCTCCCTCACCGCAAACTCTCCGCGGAAGTATTGGCGGAAGATATCCGATTCAGATGACGCTGATGCGCGGAGATGACGGTGCCTTGTCCGGGTCTTACTTCTATGAAAACAAGCATCGCGACCTGAGACTTGAAGGAACCATCAAGGGTAAAGATGATGTCGTGCTTCGCGAGTACGACGACGGAACCCATACAGGCGTTTTCAAAGGCCGCTGGCGCGAGATGGATTATGAGCCCGAGGCAATCTTCGAGGGCGATTGGTCTATGCCTAATGGTAGTCAACAGTCGCCGTTTTATTTGTTCGGCCAACACCTCAATTTCAGCTCACCTTTCAAACTCATGTCGAGAGAGATCAAAGAAGAGAACAAACAACAAAAGTACAGGATCGAGGCCTTTTATCCGCAACTCGAAGGCGTCGAAGGACCGGAAATAGATGAATTCAACTGGCGAGCGCTCTCTCTGGTGACGAATGAAGTCACCAAATGGAGAAGCCAGGCTGGAATGGCGTCCGGCGAGGACTTGACGCCTGAAGCCTCAGAAGACTCACTTGAGATCAATTACATCACGCGCGCTGCCACCGATGCAGTCATTAGTATTGAATTTGATTTCGAAGAATATTCACATGGTGAGGCTCATCCATCGCATTCATTCCGGGTCTTAACGTTTGCCTTAAAGATTGGGCGGGTATTGAAGTTATCGGATGTCTTCAAGCCCGGCACTAAATATTTGCCCGTGATCGCGACTGTCTCTGTCGAACAACTTCGACGTTGGAACAAAGACTCGGCTGGAGAATCCGGCGATAAAAATCCATATCTCAACGACCCTGAATTTGTGGAGGGGGCGAAGCCGAAACCGGAAAACTATCGCGTCTGGACGCTTACGCCCAGGGGGTTGGCGATCACTTTTGATTACTACCAGCTCGGCTCATACGCTGCGGGTGCACCAGCCATTCTTGTTCCTTACGACAAACTGAAAGATCTGCTGGACCCCGACAGTCCGGCCTCATCTCTCTGGCATTAACTGATGTCAGGTTAATTTGAGTGCCTGACCCCCACTGACGTGGGCGGTCGTCCCGGCTGAGACTTGTCAAGAGATGTAAAATCTAACTGGGCGAACCCGAGAACTGCTTTTACTGCTTGCCGTTATCCGCTTTCACGTTACATAATGCGCCCAAATTTACCACCAAGGAGTGCCGACATGATTTCAGCAAGACGCATTTCACTTTTCATTAGTGCAGTTTTGTTTACTCTCTCATGCGCCGCCTACGTAAACGCACAGCAGCCGCAGGTGCAGATCAAACCCTTGCGGCCCAGCCAAAAGGCCAGCGTCATGCAGACGATCGGCGTCACCGACATCACGATCACTTACAGCCGCCCGCCGGTGAAGGGACGCACAATTTTCGCCGATGCTCCGGCCACGATGGCAGCGCGCGCGACCGGCGAAG
>WNGQ01000648.1_pt1 | contig 35815 bp, 23 predicted proteins | sample 5407661 | NCBI WGS metagenome assembly WNGQ01 (sample SAMN13153382, study PRJNA577476) | soil metagenome | isolation source: 60 cm soil or saprolite under Garry oak tree replicate 2 | place: USA:California | collected 2016-06-15 | reverse complement strand
AAAAAGGCGGCCCAAAGCCTACCAGCTACTTAACCGTCCGCGTCACGTGATGAAGGAAATCTCCCATCGCAGCAGATACCGCAAAACCTCGTAATATTCATACCCCATGAAAACCAAGTTCTTAACTAAGTGCCATTCGATTCTGACCCTCAATTTCGATTTTGATGTTCATGCTAATCTGCTGCTGGGTAATGCGCCTAGTTTGGAGACAAGTCAAGCTGCCTCGTGTCCGGAGAGGGCGGGTAAGTAATTGGCCACCTCGCTCGCGACCTTTGAGGCGGCAGATAAATAAGCGGCCACCGCTCTGAGCGCAAGGCGGCAGGCGCAAAGCGGCAGGCGCATGGCGTCCGGCGGCTTGCGCCTCGCGCTTGCCGGTTTGCGCTTTGCCTCTTCGTTTCCTTCCACCCTCCGCAGGGCCTACGGAGACGGGTCGTTTCCTTTTGTAAGTCATAAGTTAAACACCTTTCTCCGAGGTGCTTGCCCGTCGTCTTGACATTCCGCCAGTTTGTGCGAAGGGTCTAATAATATTTGAGCAGCCTAAGTTGGCGCTCCTTCCTGGGCGCCAACGCGGGGGACCCGAAACCCTCGGACCTTAAGTTCGAGGACGGGGCGCAGGACTGCGGGTAACCGCGGCCCAGGTCACTTTCAAGACCCAGCCCGTCAGCTAACCTCGCCGGCATTTGGAAGGGCGATCCTCCAGGATCCCGCTTGTGCGGGACACCCGTGTTCAGCCCAAACGAAAATTGCGCTGTGCGCCGCGTGGCGAAAGCGCCTGGAGCGCTGGATACAAGTCCAACCTGCTCCGGTCGAGACCCGCACGCCCGGCCACATCGGAGAATGGGTATGAAATTGTTGATCATGTTCGCCCAGGAGCACAGCGTGCTCAGCGGGCTGGTTATTATCGCGGTTCTTGCCTGGTTATCGCCGATCCTGCTTGGAGCAGTTTTCATCCGCGAGCGCCAGGTTGGCGTCGTCGTGAAAAAATTCGGCGCGCGCTCACTGCCGCCAGGACGGTTTATCGCCCTGGCAGGCGAGGCCGGCTACCAGGCCGATACGTTGCCGCCGGGGCTGCACTTCGGTTACTACCGTTGGCAGTACCGGATCAGCAAGGCGCCGGTGGCGGTCGTGGCGCAAGGCGAGATTGCCCTGGTCGTCGCCGCGGATGGCGCGGCGATTCCCCCAGGGCGAATCCTGGGCAAAGTCGTCGAGTCCGACAATTTCCAGGACGCGCGCAAGTTCCTGGCCAACGGCGGCGAGAAAGGCCGGCAACTGGGCATGCTTACTGCCGGTGTTTACCGCATCAACACCGCGCTGTTCACGGTGATCACATCTGCGAATGGCGAGGACCATGGTATGGCGGCACAGGAGCTGCGGTTGCATCAGGTCGAGCCCGACATGGTCGGAATCGTCACCACGCTGGATGGGCGGCCAATCGAGGCCGGTGAAATTGCCGGACCGGTAATTCCGGAGCACGACAATTTCCAGAACGCGCAGACATTCCTGGAGTGCGGCGGGCGGCGCGGATTGCAGGAACAAATCCTGTTGTCCGGCACCTGGAACCTGAACCCCTGGTTCGTCCTGGTTGAGCAGGTGCCGATGGTGCAAATCCCCATCGGCTACGTTGGCGTGGTGATCTCGTTCGTCGGTCAGGCCCACGTGGACGTCAGCGGCCTCGAGTTCAAGCACGGCGACCTGGTCAACACCGGGCACAAAGGTGTGTGGGTGACTCCGCTGTATCCGGGCAAGCACCCCATCAACACCCGCGTGATGAAAGTCGAGTTGGTGCCGACGACCAACATCGTGTTGAACTGGGCCACGCGCACTGAGGCGCACAATTATGATGCGAAACTGTCGTCCATCACCGTGCGTTCGAATGACGGTTTTGCCTTCAACATTGACGTGGCGCAGATCATTCACGTCGGCGCGCTCGACGCGCCGAAGGTGATCTCCCGCGTCGGTTCGATGCAGAACCTCGTGGACCACGTGTTGCAGCCGATTGTGGGAAATTATTTCCGCAATTCGGCGCAGGATTACACGGTGTTGGATTTCCTCAGCGCCCGCAGCCAGCGCCAGGTCGAAGCCGCCGAGCATATCCGGACCGCCTTGGCTGCCTATGATGTGCAGGCGATTGACACGTTGATAGGCGATATCAATCCGCCGGCCCAACTAATGCAGACACAGACGGATCGGAAGATAGCCGAAGAACAGCGCAAGACCTACGAGATGCAGGAAGCCGCCCAGATACAGCGCCAACAGCTCGTTCGCCAAACTTCCCTGGCCGACATCCAGCAGCAGGTCGTGGCTGCCGAGCAAGGCGTGAGCATCGCGGAGTTGCATGCCAACGCAAACGTCAAGCAAGCGACCGGTGAAGCCGAGTCCACGCGCCTCCGCGCTCGGGGCGAGGCCGAAGCCATCCGGGCCACGGGCGGCGCCAAAGCTGAGGTTTATCGGCTCGGCGTCGAAGCGCTGGGAACTCAAGGCTACACCGTGATGCAGCTCATGCAGATCGTGGGCGACCGCAACGTGCGGATCGTGCCGGATGTGGCTGTGAGCGGCGCCGGCGCCAACCCCGGCATCGTGGACGGTTTGCTCGGCCTGATGCTGCGCAACCAGGTCAATGGAGGCCAGCCGCCGAAAGCCAGTTGAGGCGACAGGCTGCCTACAAATGGAACACGCCGAGAAACCGGCGTGTTCCTCTCGGTAGGACGGCGGGCACAGCCCCGACAAGGCTGCGTCCTCCGGTGCAGGATTGCGAGGAACGGGCCGGGGAGAGGGGCACCTATTAAAATGTCTGAATCAGGCCTCCGGCTCGGTACTTATTTTTGCAAAGATCCTGAGTTTGAGGACACCATCCCTCTGGCTTAAAGGTTTGGGTCAATCCACTTTGCTGTTGGCCGCGGCCCGCCCCAGCGCCTGCTGGGCTTGGCGCAATGCGTCTCCCATTTCGGCAGTCGAGGCATAACGCTCCGCTCGATCCGGTTGGCAGGCCTTGAGGATGACGGCGTTGAACCGAATGAAGTCCACGTGGTCCGCTTTTTCGACCAGCGTTGTCGAAACCTCTGGGAACAAAGCTGGCTCACGTCCCGTACGGATAACATAGAGGACCATACCTAAGCCGTAAATGTCGGCCTGTGGCGTGCCTGGCAGCTCCGGCGGCGGCGGCATGAAGCCGGGAGTGCCCACCCACGTTCTTTCCTCATCCGGGCGCAAAACATCCGCGACGAGGCCCACGTCCGCCAGCTTGGGCTGGCCCTGCACAAAGATGATATTTTGCGGCTTGATGTCGCGATGCGCCAGGCCCTGGCGATGCAGAAACTCGAGCGCCTCAGCCAGCGATATACCGATTCGCAGACATTCCCCCAGCGGTAGCTGGTGCCCTCCGGCCCGAGCGCGCACCCTCGCCAGGTCTCCCGGTATGTACTTCAGCGGCTCCTTTTCCCAGCCAGGCTCCAGTCCGTCCCCCAGCTCCATTACATAATAGAAATATCCGGCGCTTTTCTTCCTGCTGACAAAGTCAACGCGAAGCAGCCCTGGATGCTGGTTGGATATGGGTTTGTATTTCTTGACGCCAGTGAACTCGCGCTCGTACGGCTCAGATCGCTGGCCGAACTTAGCCAGATAGATTGCCTTTAGCGCCTGCCATTGACCGATGGCGTTCCGTGCCAACCACACTTTCCCGTAAGCTCCCTCGGCAAAGGGCGGATCGAACAACTCGTAGTCCGGAGCGTCCGGCAAATCCCAGGCCTGTTTGACCCGCGCATCGGCGGCCTGGACGGGTGGCCAGGAAAAGACGACCGTTTTGGCGACAGGCTTTGGTTTACGACGAATTTTCCAGGACGCCAGTGCCCAAGCCAGGGAGCAAGGCACTTGCCCACCGGCAATGACTGCCCAGGGAAACCAATAGTTCGTCAGATAGCTTAACGAAACCGCCCCCAGCGTCACTGCCAGTGCCGTCCCGGCCGCGACCCCGCAAGCCGCCAGCGGACGCAATTTCCACAGCGCGCCACCCAGCAAAACCCCCGCCGCCGCCAGCACGAGCGCCTCCACCCACCAGGCAGGCCGCCGCAGCCACTCGCGGTTCACCAGATTCAGAAATGCAGTGGCCATGATTTCCACACCGCCGACGGCTTCTTTAGTCCAGCGCGTGTACGGTGTGCGGAACTCGTCCTGCTCGCCGTCCGGCAACGGCGTCTCGGGATTGTTGCCGATGAAAACGGTTTTATCGCTGAAGTAATTCGGCGCCTGGTTCGTCGCCAAGTGGTAGCTCAGGCTCGTCCAGGCGCCGTTTGGGCCGTAATCGTAATAGCGGAGCCACTGCTCTTGCGGGATCGTGCTCAATTCCGCGCCCGCAGCCTGGGCGGCGACCCACGGCATACTCAGAAAGCCCTCCTTCGGCGCCGGGAAAGGCCAGTGTCGGCGCACGACTGCGTCCAGGTCCGGATCGAGCCAGGCCACGCCGCAATTGGTCTTGGCGGCGCTGAGGAATGGCTCCGCCGGCAGGATGACTCGCATCCTGTCCGAATTTCGATAGGTCGCGCCCATTTGATCAGCCATCAGCACTACGCATCGCTGCCTCCGCATACCCTCCGCAAGCGCCTGGTCACTTGCCGGCTCGCGCGCCTCACGGAAAATGGAGTCAAATACCACAAGTGGACAACCGTCATCCGCCAGCCTTTTCAACAAAACAGCGTGCACGGCGCGGTCCCACCGCCCGCGTGTTTGACGCATTAGATCGTTGGAATCTTTGTCCATGAGAATGAGCACCACCTTGTTGGTAACCCCGCGCGCGCCGAACCGGAACAAGTAATCATAGCTCACATTCATCCACCGCTCGCCCACCGGCATGCCCCAAAGCACCAGCCCGCAGAGCACCGTCAGCCCGGCGCCTACTGCGGGCCTGATCAGTTTGTGTTCGGTGACGGCCTTTAAGTTCACGACTCACGTGCGACCCATTCCTAGTGCCGGAGTTTAAACCAGGTTTGGGCGGAGAGCAGCGTTTTTTCAGGCCTTACTTTTGTCTTTACAAGCCGCCTTGGCCGCGCAACAATCGCGGCATTGAGCCTCCCGACCATTCGACCGCCCGGTCGTTTTCGGGTGTGTTGCAGGCTTGGCGGGAGGCTAACGGTTATGTCGCGGTGGAAATTCTATGCCAAAGCCAAAGCCAAAGAGAGTCATTCGGAAGCCGAACCTGATCGGCAAGGCCGCTCAGGTACCAATTTGTTCCTGGTTCGACAATCCCGCCATTGTGGTCAAGTTTCGGGATTCCGTAAAGCTGCCCTACATTGATGGACTTGAAAAGTACCTCAAGGAGCGCAGAATCGGGGACTGGGGAGCGGTGAGAGAGAGCGCGCCAAGAGCCACGTTCCGTCGTCTCTACCGCACACTGAAGCCAGGCCAAATCAAGGAAATTGTGGCCCGGGCGGTTCAGCGGGATTCGAGCTACAAGCCACCTAATCTCCTGAACTACTTCGTGCTCATCGGCCAGACGCGAGCACAAGAGGGGCGCGTGGTTGAGGTGTTGCTTTCATGGGAAATAGTCCAGACGGCTTACATCGCCCCGCACGCAGTTGAGCCGGCGGTGAATTTTCAAAACAATCCACGCTCGCCTTACCAGCGGTATCTGGAGGCCGCGCCGGAGGGAATTGACGCGAAGTATGCCTGGCGGCAACAGGGCGGCGACGGAGCCGGTCAAGAGGTGATCGATCTCGAGGGAGGATGGACGCTGGACCATGAAGACCTAATCGATCACGGCGCCAAAACCCTCTATGGCCAGATCATCGATGCTTCGTGTGCGCACGGAACGCGAGTGCTGGGCGTGATCTGCGCGACTGACAACCGAAAGGGCGGGGTGGGCATAGCGCCCAACGTCCAGTCGGTCAATGCGGTATCGCACAGCGGCGACGCCACAAACATTCCGGAGGCGATCTTGGCCGCAGTCCAGGCTCTCCCATTCGGTGGAGTGCTTGCTTTGGAGGCAGCGGCCTATTGGACCAAACTTGCTCTGGAGCTTCCTGTCGAAACGGACCGGGCGGTCTTCGATAACGTTCGGCTCGCCACTGCTGCCGGTATCGCAGTTGTCGAAGCGGCCGGTAACTGGAACAAAGATCTGGATGATGAAGACTTGGCGGGGTTTGTGGATGGCGACGGAAAATCCATGCTGTACCGGGACAGTCGGAATTTCAGCGATTCCGGCGCGATCCTGGTGGGGTCCGCCTGGGCGAGACAGCCGGTGGCTGGCGCCGTGACTCCGTGGTCCAGACGTCCCGACTCGAATTACGGCAGCCGCATTGACTGCTTTGGCTGGGGTGAAAATGTTGACACCGCGGATTCGAAGACGGACCCAGCGACAGGATACCCTACAACAGCCGATTACACGTTCACTTTTGACGGCACCTCCAGTGCGACTGCGATTGTTGCCGGCGCGGCGCTCTCGGTCCAGGGCATGGCCAAACTTTCCGCCACATTCGGCGCGCGGCTCAGCCCGAAGGACTTGCGGCGGGTGCTCAGCGACAAGACCAACGGCAACACTCCTACTCTCAACCCGCCAGCCGACAAGATTGGCGTAATGCCGAATTTAGCGGCCATCGGGACGAACGTGCTGGAGCTACCCCTACCCCAACCCGGCGATTCAATCGTTGCTCCGTCATGACCGTAAGATTTTGGCCTTTACGCCCGGGAGTTGGGGCAATAGCCTCGGCGCGGACAGTCGAGGCACCACCCCGTTCGGGTGAGTTGGGGTGCAAGGGCGAACACAAGAAAACTAACCTATATATGACATCTATGAATTCACAACTTAGTTTCGTCATCAAATGCGCGGTCCTGGTGGGCGTGGCCGCAGGCTTCACTGGCTGCAAATGCTGCCAGCACAAACAAGGACCGACTGGCAACGCCGGGCTGTTTGAAGTAATGAGCACCGACGGCAATAGCGGTACCCTCATCATCGCAGCCAACATATTCCAGGGCAACAGCGGTTCGCAGCTGTGTTTCCCTACGAGCCAAGGCTGGGATAAGTATTACCCGATGCCGAAGTTTTTTCTCGGCCCGAACACGACGCCCGACGCCAACAGCTATACCAATGCAGCTAATATTCCCAGCGTAACTGTGCAGACATGTGATCCCATCAACGGAACGACGTTGCAAACGGGGATCGTGATTCAGAATGCGTTCAACCCCAACGATAAAGTATGCGCGACCAATACCGCGGCCTGCGCAGCCAGCACCAAGCTGACGACAGACACAAGATCCACCGCCAATAACACCAAGTATAAAGCCACCATCTTTTACAAGAGCTCCACCCTTGGCTCGCTGACTAACGTTACGGTGAACTGGAGCTATCCCTGAGCAAAGAGCTGAACTGAGGCCGTGCCCCATGCCAACCGCCGGCCTGATCCCTCGATGGCGCGGCCGCCGACGCGAGCAGAGGCAGGGGCGAGACGAGCTGCGCCTCTTGACGCTGGTGTACGTCCACGGGCTTAGAAGTTGAACTGGAGCCGAGCGGCGAACGTCCGCGCACGCGGGAGCTCGTTGTAGAGCGTGAGCGGATTGAGCCGGTAGTCGCGATCGGTGAGGTTGAGCACGCCAGCGCGCAGCTCGACGTGGCGTCCCGGGAAACGGTAGCCGGCGAGCAGGTTCAACTGCCAAAAGTCGTCACCGGGCAAGGCTGGTGAATAACCGTGATTGCTCTGGCCATACCACACCGCCTGGAAATCGGCGAAGAAGCCGCTGCGGTGGTTATAAATCGTCTCGAGAGTAACCTGGTGCAGGATGGCGGTGAGATTCTGCCTGGGCAGAAAACCCAGCGTGAAGGCGCTGTCGGGCACATCGGTGAAGTCATCCCTCAAGTCCGCCTGGGTAAGCCGGTAGCTGGCTCCGAACGACCATTCCTTGCCCAGAAGCTGATTGAGGCTGACGAGGACAGATCGCTCGGTGTAGTCGAAGGCGTCTGGCGTTCCCGACGGCTGCGCAAAAACCGAGGCGCCGGTAAATTCAAATGTTCCTAGCGTCGGGCTCACCTGGGAATCCAGGATCTGTCCTGAGACGCCGACATACGTTCCGGAACCGAACTTTTGCTCCAGAGCAAGACCGAAGGTCTCAAACCTGGCGCCGGCCTCGGCCCCACCAACTGACTCGGGGATGATGCTGCGAAACGATTGGTTGAACCCCGCGACTTGCGACGGCTCCAGTAGGTACGTCTGGTCGATGCTCGCCCCGGCCAGGCTCCGCGTGTAGGCAAAGCGCACGACCGAATTCTCAGCGGGGGTCCACACGAATCCCCCCTTGGGCGAAATCCGATCAGTCCTTTGCTCTTTGTCAGAAACAGGCGCCTGGCGGAAATTATCGGGGAATTTGATCCAATCGTAGGCCAGGCCACCTGCGATCTGCAAGGCCGGGAGAATCTGCCAATTGTGGTATGCATAAACACTCCACCTGTGGAAGTCTGAGCGAACATCCTGATCCGCCAGCGGCACACTCGGATCGAAGTAGCCGATAATCTCCCCCAAGACGACCGGGTTGGTTTGCAGGTTGCGGGTATGAAACTCGCCAAGCTGGTAACGGCCGCCTATGACGGTATGATGTCGAGGTTGCTCCCAGATCTGCTGCAGCTCAGTCGCGTAGATTTCCTGGGTGCTCCGGTAGTGCTCCTCGACCTGGATCTGCTCTGCATAAACAGTGTCTCCACCAGGAGGCTTGATGAGGAAGTACGTCGCTTGCGATGGGTTGAACACCGAAAACTCGTCGTCCAACCGGCTCGCCAGGAGGAGGGTATGCACGCCGGGGGACCATTCATGATGGTAGCCCAACAAGATTTTTGGTTCGCTCTTTTCCGTCGTGCGCAGGCCCCTGTTGGCGGAACTCTGATCGAAATACTGGAGCAGATCACCGCCTGACGCATCGTAGTAATTAGCTCGTAAATAAATGCTATCCTGTGGCGTTATCTGCTGCTTGAGATGCAGGCGGAGTTCCGTCGATTCGAAATCATTGTTGGGCCGCTGGCCGGGATCGCTGCGATAGAGTCCTTCAAAGGCATAAGCGCTGTTGCCAAAGGTCCCGAACTGTGCGCCTTCTTCCACCCAAGCGCCACGACTCAAATACTCGGTGGTGGAACTGATGCCCAGACGATCCCGCTCAAATAATCTCGAATATTCCTGCTGAGAGATGCTTTGCGCCAGCGTGCCAGCTCCCACGGGCGCGAGCAGATTCGCAATCAGATATTCGCTCTCGGCCGGTGTTTCATAACGCAGATTGATCCGGTTCGGGTCCCGGAGTTGATCGAAACTGTTGGCGAGGAAAAGATGCGCGGAGAAGTTCGCATAATCGTAACTCACCGCCCGGGAGGCCTCGCGTACGCTTACGTCGGTCATGCCGGCATCGCGATAAATGCCGGCTAGATTGGCGCTGCGGACGGCCCGGTCCTGGTCCAGCAAAAGCCCGGAGCGATAGACGCTGCGGTTGTCATTCAATTCCTCGGATTTTTCCAGGTCTCGCACCGCCTCATTGATCCGGTTTTGCTGCTGTTTCAGCAGAGCCGAATAGAGCCAGGATGTTGGGTCATTCGGGTCGAGGTGCTTGGCCAGCTCAAGTTCCTTCGCGGCACGGGCGAAATCCCCTTCGGTCGCGTAAGCCTTGCCCAAATAACTGCGCAGCACCGCCCGCTGCGGTTCGAGCGCGGCAGCCACAAGCAGGTCTTCCCGTCCGCCGCTTGTGTCGCCACGGCGAATGCGGCAAAGACCTCGGCCCAACCAGGCGTTGCCGAGAGCGGAGTCCACGGCGAGCGCGCGATCGAACCATTCAATCGCGTCCCGAGTCCGGTTTTCTGCCGCAAACAGGAACCCTTTCAAGGCCATGGCCTGGGCATTGCGCGGCGCCAGGGCGAGGCTCTTGTTCAAAGCCTCCAGCGCTTTGCCGGAGTGGCCGAAGCTGAATTCCAGTTCCGCTACGCGCGCCCAGGCGAAGGCGAACTCCGGCGAGTTGGTGGCGGCTTGCCTCGCTAACGCTAATGCGGTTTCGAGTGAAGTTTCGCGAGCCGCCCGGGATTGCTCGTAGTAAGAGGAGGCGAGGAGTTCGGTTGAGCGTTGAGCGTTGAGCGTTGAGGGATTGGGTTGGCGCTTGACCGCGGCGATAAGTTGGCGCAGCGCGGCGGCGAGGCGCTGGAGGCGGAAGGCCGGATCTGCGGCCGACAGGACCGCGAGCGTGGCTTCAGTCTGCTCGACTCGCCCGACGGAAAGCAGCAGCGCAGCGTGATACACGCGCTCGTCGTCGGAGCCGGGCTGGCGTCCGGCCGGATACCTGGCCAACGCCTGCAACAAATCGCCTGCGCGATACGCCCCAAGCGAGGCGTTGAGCGCTTGTTCCTCTTCCGCGGTAAGCGCAAGGTCGCGCAAGTCGAGCACGGCGGGATAGTAAAAGCACCATTGCAACACATTGTTGGCGATGAATCCCGCTGTCTGGACGGGCGTCTTGCCGAATTCGGCGACGGCCTGCTGGCCATTGGTGAGAAGAAGCATGGCTTGCTCGTTGCCGAACCGGACCTTGCCGTCAATCACCGAAAGCGTCGTTCGTTCCGTGTCGTTCGTGGCATCAACTGCGATCACGAATTCGGTGCCCTCGACGCCGGCCACCGCGCCGCGAGTAATGATGCGGATGCGCCCCGGTTTATCACGGTGAAAAAACGAGAGAATCCCTTTGATGAGGTGCAGGCCCGATTGCGCTTCGGGCGCATCCGGCGGCAGGATTTCGAGCTCTGTCAGCGGGCCGAACGGCACCACGCTCTGATCGGACCAGCGGAGGGTCACGCGGCTGTTGGCCGCGGTGCGCAGCCGGTCAAATGGGTGCAAAAGCTGGTTGGTTTGGGTGATGACCCAGGTCGTAGCGCCCCTGGGGGAAACCTCGACGGTGCCTTGCAGTTCCAGGATGCGAATTTCGTTTGTGGTTTGGCTGTCCGTCGCGGACTGGGCGCAAGCTGGCCCAGCCCGAAGGAGGAGCCAGCCAAAAACCCCCGCCAGGAGGACCTGCCGACCCGCCGCCGTAGGGAAATAATTCATAGAGTTCTCCCGCGGTTCTGTTGTTGATTTTGTCTTTGGTAGCAGACCAAGCCGTCGCAAAGCAAGCGAATGTCATACGGCGCTCCTGCTGTCTCTTTCCGCCTATTTATTTAGCCGTCTTAACAATTTTCAACGCTTCAACGTTCTTAACGTTGGATACGGAGCACTTCACCGTTTCTTTCATCCAAAATAATAAAATTTGTTTGAAAGATTTGCCGGGGATGTCCGTATCGCTCTCAGACAGACAAACCTTAGCTAAAGAAAGAAATGATATGACAACCTTAGATTCAAGAACCAATATGCCGCCGGACCCGCCCCGCCAACATCGGCCACTCCACAGTCCCACCGCCACTGGCGCTCGTTCGCTCGCCCATGCCGTCGAGGTGGCGGTTCGCGCGGTGGATGATACCAGGCTCGTACCCGTCGCTCCGCTGGATGCCGGCCTGGCCCTTCAGCCCCGGAGCCTGCTCGCGCTCCTGGCTTACAGCTATGCGCAGCAGGTTTATTGCTCGGCCGACATTGAGGCCGGTTTGCGGCGCGACCCCAACTTCTGCCAAGTCTGCCACGGGACATTCCCCGATGCCCGCAGCCTTCGCCGCTGCCGCCGGGAAAACCGCGCGGCGCTCATGCTTTGCCTCACGGCCGCGCTCCGTTTTGTGGCTGATCAGAAAGTAGCCCAGGGCGTCGTCAGCAGAATCAACGAACCGAATCTTGCCGAGGAAGCCAACCGCAGGATCATCATGGCCATGTTCACCGACAGCATGGAACTGGACAAAGACCAAACCGCAGACTCGCCCGTTGACCTTTGCTATTTGTTTGCCAATGGCCGCGCACGAGCGCATTAGTCTTCCATGACGGCGCATGACGACGAATTGATTCCGACGCGCGCGACTCTCCTGGAGCGCCTCAAGAACTGGCAGGATCAATCAAGCTGGCAGGACTTTTTCGATACCTATTGGAAGCTGATTTATGGCGTCGCCCGCAAGGCCGGCCTGATCGAAGCCGAAGCCCAGGATGTCGTGCAGGAAACGATGATGGCCGTCGCCAGGCACATGCCCAACTTCAAGTACGATCCGGCCATCGGTTCCTTCAAAGCCTGGCTCTTGAACATGACCCGCTGGCGCATTGTGGACCAATTGCGCAAGCGCCAGCCCTCTCAGCCTCACTACGCATCCGCCGGTGGCGCCACGACCGGCACCGCCACCATCGAGAAAGTGGCGGATCCGGCGAGCCTGGATTTGGACAAAGTGTGGGACGAGGCATGGGAAAGCGCTTTGTTGGACGCAGCTTTGCTCAGGGTGAAAGTCCGTCTCGACCCGCAGAAGTACCAGATTTTCGATTTCTACGTCAACAAAGACTGGGCGCCCGAAAAAGTGGCCGCGGCCTTCGAGGTCTCGGTTGAGCAGGTCTATTTGGCCAAGCATCGAGTGACCCAAATGATTAAGGAGGAGGTTGGACGGCTGGAGAAGGAAATGCAGTAAACGCGCAGGAGAACACTACCTCTGTTATGACGGCCATTGAAACAACCGGTAACGTGGATTAGTTGCGACTGGATGAGCCGCTGCCAAACGGGCTTGGCTGCGTCAGGGTAATCATCCTGGTTACCTGGTAAACTTCGGCCACAAAGGCACGCTTGAATGGAAGCGCTTTATTCTCTCAGTGTTGATGGCGCAGACCCTTCAAAACGGAACCGCTAATCTGCGCTAATAAACGCTAATAAAAAAAGATGAAAACAGAAGCATTTCCCGTTCCTAATTCATTAGCGAAGATTAGCGGTTCAAGCCTCACCTGAACAGTTACGAACAAATTCTACGCTTTCCTTCCCAGGCTGCCTTGTGGTAAAGCCAAGCCCAACCCATGAAGAGAATGAATCCTGTTTTCCTACCCGGCTGCCTCATTGTTATCCTTGTCGCGCCCGTCCGCGCGGACACTGACGAGGTCGCCATCGAGTGCGCCAAATCCGCCACTTTCCTGGCCCCGATCGATTCATCGGCACATCGAAAGTACGCGCCGGACCGCGAGGTCCAGGTTTTGCATTTGGCGTTGGACATCTCGCCGGACTTCAAGCGCCGCACGGTTTCGGGCACGGCAACGGTCCAGTTTAGACCTACCGCCAAGCCAGTCCAGGAGGTGACTCTCGACGCGATAGATTTGAACGTCCATTCCGTCACTGCGACGGAAAAAATCCAGGCCTATCAGGTGACCGACGACAAGGTCATCGTCACCTTCGCCGAGCCTATTGCGTCCGGCAAAGAAACCAGCCTGACCATTACCTATGACGCCGAGCCGGCGAAGGGGCTTTACTTCCGCACGCCGGAGATGGGCTACAAAGAAGGCGACACGCATCTCTTTACCCAGGGCGAAGAGATTGAGGCGCGTCATTGGTATCCGTGCTTTGATTCGCCAAACGAAAAGTTTACCTCCGAAGTGACCTGCAGGCTGCCCGACGGGATGACCGCCGTGTCCAATGGCCGATTGGTTTCGGAAGAAAAGGAGCCGGCCAGCGGATTGATGGTGGTTCATTGGTCGCAGGATCAGCCGCATGCGAACTATCTGATTTCGCTGGTCGCCGGCTATCTCAAAAGAATTGAGGACAAACACAACAACGTCCCGCTGGCCTTTTACACGCCGCCCTCGGAGATCAACGAAGCCACCAATTCATTCCGCGACACCAAAGACATCATGGCGTTCTTCGAGCAGGAGATCGACGTGGCGTTTCCCTGGGCCAAGTATTACCAGGTTTGCGTGAATGATTTCGTTGAGGGCGGCATGGAAAACACCAGTTGCACCACGCTCACCGATTTCACGCTGTTCACGGACGCCACCGAGAACCTTCGCACCAGCGAAAGCCTGGTCGCGCACGAGATGGCCCATCAATGGTTCGGCGACCTGGTCACCTGCAAGGATTGGAGCGACATCTGGCTCAATGAAGGTTTCGCCACTTACTACGAGTCGCTTTACAACGCGCACAAACATGGTCGCGACGCCATGCTTTACGAGCTTTACCAACGCGCGCGCCAGATTACCAGCATCACCAACGACTTCAACGCGATTGTCCGACGGACTTACGACACGCCCCACGACATGTTCGGCTACCTGACCTACCCGAAAGCCAGTTGGGTACTGCACATGCTCCGCTCGGAACTGGGTGAAGACCTTTACCGGCGCTGCATCAAGACTTATTTGGAACGCCATCAATTTGGCAACGTTGTCACCGAGGACTTGCGCGCGGTGATCGAACAACTTTCTGGCCGTTCTTACGACCGATTCTTCGATCAATGGCTCTATCACGGGCATCATCCGGAACTCGAGATCAGCTATAGTTGGGACGAGAAGACCAGGCTGGCCAAAGTTTCCATCCAGCAAGCGCAGAAGCTGGGCGAAAATGTTTTGCTATTTAGTTTCCCGCTGACAATCCGATTCAAAGGATCATTCGGCGCGACGGACCGACCGATCCAGGTAAAGGAAAAGGATGAGGATTTTTATTTCCCTCTGGAGTCGGCGCCGGAACTGGTTCGCATCGATCCCGATTACACCTTGCTGGCCAAAGTCAACTTCAAGACGCCCGACAAAATGCTTTCTGCGCAACTGGCCGACAAAGAGGACGTCGTCGGCCGGCTGCTGGCAATCGAACAACTCGCATCCAAGAAGGACAAGGAGTCGGTCGCCCAACTGAAACAGGCCCTCAACGGCGATGCCTTTTACGGCGTCCGCCTCGAGGCGGCCAGAGCCTTGCGCGCGATCCATAGTGATGAGGCGCTGGATGCCCTGCTGACTTCAACCCAACAATCCGACGCGCGGGTTCGGCGCGAGGTCATTGTGGACATTGGCGGCTTCTATCGCGATACCGCCTACGATTCTGCTCGTAAAACCCTCGAAACCGAAAAGAACCCGGACATCGTTTTTACCGCCATTCGCGATGTGGCCGGCTACGCCAAACCCGAAGTGTCGGAGACGTTGCTTAAGTTCCTGAACTCGGAGTCGTTTCGCAATGAGCTAGCCGCCGCTGCCGTGGGCGGGATGCGACTGCAAGATGACCCGGCCTACATCGCGCCGCTGCTCGAAACGCTGCCTAGGCGGGAACCAGCGTTCACCAGCTTCGGCTTCGCGCAAGGGCTCGATACCGTGGCATATCTGGCGCGCAATGAACAGAAGAAGGATTCGGTGCGCGAATTCCTGATCGGCCACGTAAACGACAAGAAACAGCGCGTGCAACTGGCGGCCATCAACGCGCTTGGAACATTGGGCGATCCCAAAGCGCTCGGGGTGCTGGAGAAGTTTGCTGGCGCCGCAAAGGAAAGCCCGGAACGAACCGCCGCCGAGCGCGCGGTCGCCGATTTGCGGGCGGTTCGCAAACCTGTGGATGACTTCAAAAACCTGCGCCAGGAAGTCCTGGATTTGGAAAAGGCCAACCGCGATTTGCGCAAAGAATTGGACGAGTTGAAGAAGAAGCTTGAAGCCCGGGGACAAGCCCCCGTCCCCAAGGGCAAGAAAAAACCAGCCATTTTGCCGCCGAAAAGCCATTGACCGGCTGAAATCCCGCCTCTCCGAGCGGAGGGGCGGGAGAAAGGCCGGTCCGCGAAGCGGATAAACGTAAATGCGGCACTCATAACTTTCAGCATTTCAGCATTTCAACTTTTCAGAATTTAATGGGTCAGCTTCGCCTTAACCTTTGCCGCGCGAGGTAGTGATGCCCCGGGCCGCGGTCCATTGTCCAATGTCCTGCCGCTGAATCGCTGCCGCCATTAGTTCCGGAAACAGGTCGGGCGTACAGGCGAAGGCGGGAATGCCGAGGGCCGCAAACGCCGCGGCGTGGGCCTGATCGAACATTGGGGCGCCGTCGTCGTTGAGCGCCAGCAGGCAGATCGTCTGCGCGCCGCTGGCGACCAGGCTGGCCACGCGCTTGAGCATTTCCTTGGCATCGCCCCCTTCGAAAAGGTCGCTGATGAGCACCAGAATGGTCTCCTGCGGCTGGCGGAGCAGACCCTGGCAATAGGCCAGCGCCCGGTTGATGTCGGTGCCGCCGCCAAGTTGCGTGCCAAAGAGCACATCCACCGCGTCGGCAAGTTTTTCAGTGAGGTCCACTACCGCAGTATCGAAAACAACCATTTTGGTGCTCACGGCGGGCAGGCTGGCGAGCACGGCGCTGAAGACGCCGGCATAGACCACGCTCGTGGCCATCGAACCGCTCTGATCGACGCACAGGATGATGTCCCGCACCGAGGAGCGCCTGCGTCCGTAGCCGATGCGCGTCTGTGGAACAATGGTTTTGTATTTCGGCTGGTAATGTTTGAGGTTGGCCCGAATGGTGCGGTGCCAGTCAATTTCGTTGTGGCGCGGTCGGCGATTGCGCGTGGCGCGATTCAGGCTGCCCAGGACGGCTTGGCGCGTGGGCTGTTCGAGCCGGCGCCTCAACTCGTCCACCACCTTTTGGACCACAACACGGGCCGTGTCCTTGGTTTTGGCAGGTAAAATGTTCTTCAAAGCCATCAACTCGGAGACAAGGTGCACGTCCGGCTCAACCGCCTGCAGGAGCTCCGGTTCGAAGAGCATCTGTTTCAAATCAAGCCGCTCCAGCGCGTCCTTTTGCATGACCTGCACTACCGACGTCGGAAAGTATTGGCGAATGTCTCCCAGCCAGCGCGCCACATTCGGACAGGAACTGCCCAGGCCGCCCTTGCGGTCGGACTCGTAAAGCGCCTGGAGTGCGCGGTCCATGGCCAGATCCGCCTGTGACAGGATTTGAGAGAAACCCGAGGCAGGGTCCTCGGATGCGGAACCGAGAATCAAGCGCCAGCGGCGGGAGCGCTCGTTTGGGGCCGGATGGGAATCCATTCGAGAAGAGTATTTGTCAGAATTAATCAGATTGTTGAAGAAATACGAAATCAGGGTGCAGCCACACCATCTGGCTGCGGGCGCCGTTGTGAACGCAGATAAACAGGACCCTCTTCTTGCTCATAGTTCTCTCTCGACTCTTCCCTCTCCCATCCGATGGGAGAGGGCCAGGGTGAGGGCGGTCAAAAAATCCTGTTGGCCTCGTTAGGCGTGTCGAAGTTCTCATGTCCTTAATCCAAGAATCTTTGCCACTAAAGGTAGTGCCCTGATGGCTCTCTCCTCGTCAAAGTCCGTTTGAATCTTTGTCCTCAATCCGGTCGGCTTGACGCCGCGCGCGACCCGCTCGCCCATTTGCCGGCGCTCGGCCGATTCGAAGGTGGCGAAAGTGCGGCGCAACAACGCAACAACGGTGTCGAAATGGCCGGACGAAAGCGCCAGCACCCAATCGTCGAGGACTTGCCAGAGGGTTTCGTCGTGCAACAGCAGCAAACCACTGCCGCGCAAAAAACCTTCGGCCCAGGCAGCGGCTTGCGCAGGCGGGTTCGCTGCCGAGAGCGCCAGGCCAAGGCGGCGCGCGGCTTCCGCGGGGTCGAATTGTTTTGCCTCCAGGAGCAAGCGGCACGAGCGGCCCGCGACCAGCCCATGCAGGTTTGGCGAGTCGGCCAGTTGGCGCAGCACCGCGTGCCAGGCCTCGAGATTTGACGCGTTTTGCAGCAGGGCGAGTGCGCCGTCCGTGGCAAGGAGTTTCTGGAACATCGCCTCGGCGGCTTCATCATTGAGCGAGCCGCACGCGCCCGGCAGGCCGATGCAGATGCGGGTGACCAGGCCATCCACGACGCCTCCCACCATGGCGGCATCGGTCTGGCGGACGTTGCCGTAGCGGAGAATATTCGCCAGAGGCGGCAACGCGCCCATCAAATGCGCCACGTCCGCAGCAACTGCAGCTTCAGCTTGCAGCCGCGTCATGGTATGCTCGACTGCTTCGGGCAGGTCGGCCAGAAGCGTGGCATCGAGCAAAGTCGTCAGCGTCGGCAGATCGGGGGCGCGGTCTGCGTTATGCCTGGCGTAGGCGGTGGCTGCGGCTGATAAGGTATTGCCCCACACGCCAGCCTCAATGAGTGACACGGCAAACTCGGGTTGCCACTGCAACCGCCACAATTCATGGAAGGTACCTTGCTGTCGGCTCGAGCCTCGCTCGGCCTTGCCCCAGGCGATGCCCAGCAAGTTCAGCCGATGCAACAGGCGGCTCCGGTCCAGGTCCGTGGGTGCGCGAGGGTCCAGGTCGAGCACGCGCTGCGTCGCCTCGGGTGGGAGTCGAAGACGTTTCTGATCGCGGGTCAGGTCTTGCGCCAGCGGAACCATCGGCGTGTTTTCGGGCACGGTTCCGAGGCGTTCGCTGACGATGAGTTTTTCCTCAATCAGCCGCAAGGGCAGCGGGTCGCCGAAGCATAGAACAGTTTGGGTTGCCTCATTCAATTCCGGCAGACCTGGCAGGGGCCGCCCGCGTAATGCGGCGATGGTTTCAGCCAGGCGCACGGCCTCGATGACGCTGGCAGAAGAGGCGTCGAGGTCTTCGGCGCGAAGTAGGTGGGCGACCTTGGCCAGCCATCGGGTGGCGATGTTGGTGGACGCAGGATGCGTGGTCCGTGACTCGCCGCGCCGGCGCGTGGTCACAGTGGGTGCGTGATGGCCGATACCTGTCTTGGCGGGCGCCTTGGGCGCAGAGAGCGTTGCGAACAGGAAGTCGTACCAGCCGGGCGATGCGATGCCAGCGCCGTAGCCACTGGCAGAGGCCAGCCGGCCGTACGTCCAGGGAATCCAGGTAACGCTCACCTTCGTCTTGGGCAAACCTTTGAGCAGGGCCGCGTCATCCTTCGCCGGCGGCATCTTCGCCAGGGCTGGTGCGTGCCACGCGCCGCAAACGACCGCGATGCGCTGGAAACCCTCCCCTTGTGCGGCACGAATGGTCTGGCGCATCCAGGCTTCGCGTTGGGCTTCGCGCTCCGGTTCCAGTGTTCCGAGGTGGGATTGAATCGCCGCGTCACGCAGCGCAGTAATGGCTTCCAATATCGCCGAAAAGAGGTCGGCGCTGTCGTGACGGTGCTCGACCATGTGCTCCCACCAGCGCTCGCTGTCGCTGAAGCCGGCGGCTTGGGCCAGGTAACTGATAGGATCTCTGTTCAGTAAAGCCTCCGCCTCGCGGGCAGCCGCGGCCTCATCTGGTTGAGGGTCCGTCCGCTGCTCGTCAGTATCCGCGCCATTCTTCGATTCAGCTTCCGGCACTGCTGTTCCGGGGGTCGGCCGTGCCTCGCCCTCAGCGGTTTTGGTCTTCGCTTCCTGCTGCGCCGCGACAGCCATTTGAATGGTCTGGGGCAAGTCCATGAACCTGACGGGCACCTTGCGCGAAAGACCCAATTGAATTGCCTGCCATTCCGGAGAAAAAACCGCAAACGGGTAATAGACCGCTCGCTGCGGCTTTTCGGCTTCATGGATGAGAATCGCCACCGGCGGCTTCATTCCCTCATCAAGAGCCAATGCCAGCACTGCTTCGGCATCGGGTGGGCCTTCGACAAGAATGCAGTCCGGCGCCAGGGCCTCCAGCGCGCGGCGCAAGCTGTGGGCCGAGCCGGGACCGTGATGGCGCACGCCAAAGATGTGACAGGATTCAGGCACGGGTTTACAAAGGGAGTCTGTAGGGCAGGGTCAACAAGGTTGATGGGACTCAATTGGCGCCTTTTAGCGGCGGATTGGTACATAATCCCATTGCTCCCATTTGCCTTCTCAAGGTTTCAGTCTGCTTTCTTGCAAGCACGATAGAAATCCTTCCAACCATCGCGCTCTTTGACGACGGTTTCCAAATACTCTTTCCAGACCACGCGGTCTTGCACCGGGTCCTTGACCACAGCGCCGACCAAACCGCTGGCCACGTCAGCGGCGCGCAACGTCCCATCCCCGAAGTGAGCAGCCAGCGAAAGGCCCTGGTTCATTACGCCGATGGCCTCGGCGGTGCTTAAGGTGGCGCTGGGGCTTTTGAGCTTGGTTTTGCCATCCCCGGTGACGCCGCTACGCAGCTCTCGAAAGACGCTGACAACTCGGCGGATTTCTTCCAGGGCCGGCGGTTCAGCAGGAAGTTCCAGTGCGCGGCCCAAGGCCTCGACGCGACGCTGGACAATGTCCACTTCTTCCTCGAGCGTCGCCGGCACGGGCAACACGACAGTGTTGAAGCGGCGTTTGAGGGCGCTGCTCAGTTCGTTGACGCCGCGGTCGCGGTTGTTGGCGGTGGCGATGACGTTGAAGCCTTTGACCGCCTGCACTTCCTGGCCCAACTCAGGGATGGGCAACATTTTTTCCGATAGAATGGTGATCAGCGTGTCCTGCACGTCGGCGGGGATGCGCGTGAGCTCCTCGACGCGGGCGATTTTGCCATCCTGCATGGCGCGCATCATCGGGCTGGGCACCAACGCGGCGCGTGTGGGTCCTTTGGCCAGGAGTTCGGCGTAATTCCAGCCGTAGCGGAGGCTCTCTTCACTGGTGCCGGCGGTGCCCTGCACCAGCAGTGTCGAATCGCCGGAGATGGCTGCAGCCAGGTGCTCGGAAACCCAGGTCTTGGCCGTGCCCGGCACACCCAGCAGGAACAGCGCCCGATCCGTGGCCAGTGTAGCGATGGCAATTTCGATCAGCCGCCGATCGCCAATGTACTTGGGCGTGATGACAACTCCATCGTCGAGCTTGCCGCCCAGCAGATACGTCGAGACCGCCCACGGTGAGAGTTTCCAATTGGGCGGGCGCGCTTTGGTGTCGTCCTTGGCCAGGGTGGCCAGTTCGCCGGCAAACTGTTGCTCAGCGTGTTCACGGAGTAACGTGTCCATGTTGTTGGAGGTTGGGGTCTTCATAGGCTCTTGTCAGGATGAATTTTTGACAGGAGTAGCTCGGGGGCGCACGACAGATTTCTTCCGTCGCCCCTTGCTGCCGCATAAATGCGGTGTTCCGGCGAGGTTCGGAACGCTGCATTTATGCGGCAGCGAAGAATTTTGTCGTGCGCCGGTAGCTGGGTTGCCAGGATTTCTTGCAGGCTTAACGTCTGACCTCATAACCCTGAATATCCGGTTAAGCCTCTTGGAGGATTGACTGGCGCATGTCCCGGCGGAAGTGGGCGGCGGCGATGAAATCTTCGACGCCCTTGGCCCAAAACTCCCATCCTGGTGAATCGGTTGGCCAGCCGGTGCCAGCTTCAGCGAGCGTTTCCGGGGCCATGCGGACAGCAAAGGTCCCGATCTGATTGCGTAACTGCCAATTGCTGCTTTGCTGGGCGGTAATCCGCCGCAGCCACGACAGTACAGCGCGGCTGAATTTGGCGCTCCATTGATGCCGACACTGGAGGAGCAGGGCACTGTGTTGGTCGCGGGTTTTCGGTTCATCGGCGGAAAGGACTGCTGTGAGACACGCTTCGCGGCGGTCGGGTGGGAGCGCCGCCAGCAGAGGCTCAAGCTGGTCCAACCGTTTCATGTCCAGCGCCGCCTCAAGTAAAGCCTCCGCCCAATGCGCGTTTTGTTGCCGCACCGCCGCGCGTACCCAGGCCTCGAATAGTTCCTTCTTCCATTCGCCATCGAAAGACGCAGCTAAAATGTCGCCTGGCGCGCAATTCCAGGCTTCCGTCCAGGTTGTCAAAGGCGCTATCTCCAACATCTGGATCAGCCACCAGGCCTTCTCGCCAATGCCAGAGGGCGGCTTCGGCTCGACGCCGTCGCGTTGAAGGGATTTGTCGCACGCGGCAGGCAGAGTGAGCTCCAGCGTGGGTTTCTTCGCCTTTTTCAACCGGAGTTTGCTGCCCGGCTGCGCCGGCGTGAACCTCAGCAGCACCGCTGTGCGCTGGATCATGCGCCGAACAAGGGCTGACCCTGGCAGGCGCGCCAGCAGTTCTGCGGCGGCGCGGCGCACCTCTTTGCGCTTATCGTCCAGAGCGCGTTCGAGGAATGCGTCGTCCTCTGGGCTGAGGCCGTCGGCCAAAGCGCCCAAAAAGATAGCGCGGTCATCGGGGCTTTCTTCATTCCAGGTTGCAGCCAGTAGTTCACGGGCCCTTGAGGGATTGGCTCGGCGCAAACGCTGAACATAAAGCAAGCGGGCCGGCGGTTCGCCGGTCTGCCAAACTGCTTCATCGTCCGCGCCGCCGGCGGGCCAGTTCCACGCCGGATTCTGCCTGGCCAGCCAATGACCGCGTTCGCCCAGGACGGGCAGAATGGCGTGACGCATCTCCGGCTGGGAAACGCCCAGCGCCAGTAACCCGGGCAGCGTTTCGGGCGGCGCCAGTTGTTGAGTGCTCGCAGCCAGTTGAAGCCACTCGGATAACAGATCAGCATGCTCGCCACCTAGCAACGATAGCAGGCAGGTCCCCGCGCGGTGAGACGTGCGCCCCCTTTCTGGCGGGCAAGCCTCCGGCGGTGCACGCCCATCGCGGGCGGGCAATGCGCCTGCTCGCTCATGCAGGAGGATGAGCGCTGCGCTGGAGAGGAGGAACCGCTCGCGGCTGGCTGGGTCGAGTTGGGCAACCAGCTCTCCCAGCGGCGTTCCGGGCGCGCCGGCAGACTGCGGCGCCTGGCGCTGCGTACCCACAAGAGCGAGTTGGGTGAGGTCGCTGGAATTCATTCTTTGAGAAACGCTCTCAAGAACCTTCCCTCGGCCCAGACGCTCAACGGGCGGAATTCTTCGCCGTCCCATTCTCCGGTCAGCGCGACTGGATGGCCGCCGCTCAACGCCATGAGCCTCCAGCCCTGATCCTCATTAACACCCAGTGGCAAGACATTTCCAGCGGCGTCGCGGATCAGCCAGGCCTCGTCGCGGCGCAGCGGCACGACCGCCGCCAGCGCCAAAGGCACTCGCTCCAGCCACGGGTTCGCACTGAAGGCCTCGGCGGCGAACGCATTTGCTTGAGCAATCGTCGCGTGGGGCAGGTCCAGGTCTTTTGCAACGAGTGGCGTCGGCTCGGCGCAGCGCTGTTTCACCAGCGCTCGCAGCGGCAACGCCCCGGGAAAGAAAACCAATTCAGCCTCCAGCGCGGTGCCAGGCACTAAGCTCTTGTCCAGCGGCTGATTAGCGACCGCAAAGCTCAAACAGAGCGCAGGGCGGCGGCTTCGGGCGCCCATCAGCCAGGTGCGCTGCACACGCACCAGATCCTCTTCTTCGACGCGTTGGCCCAGCACCAGCCAGCGGTCGCGCACGCCCGGCTGAGCCAGGATCACCTCCTGTTTTTCCGTGAAACCAATAGCCGCCTGCAAATCGGCCTGGGTTGCGGACGGCAGCGCGCTTAGTCGAGACCAGCCTTCACAAACCAGGTGCATCAACGCTATCCTTGCCAACAGCCGAGCAGGCCAGGACTCGCCACTCGTCGTGATGCCCTCCAACTCACTGACCCTGCGGGCAAGACCGCGCGCCTGGGCGTCCACCAACCGGGCGGCGGGTGTTTCCCAAAAGCTGAAAGGCTTGCCAGGCAGAGTGGCGAAGCCCGAACGGACAAGATCGCAAAGCCAGGTCTCCAGCTCGCGAAGGCCGTTGGTCACTTTCGCTTCGCGCGCCGCAACCCGTTTCTCTGCAGCGGCGGCGGCTTTGGCCTCCGCCTCCGGGTCAGGCGGCGATTGAGGAGTGTCGGCTTCAACGGCTTTTTTCTCTGCCCGTTGCGCCCGTTTGGCCAGCCATTCGGCGGCCCAGCCCGGCGGCTCCTTGGCGGCCAGGGCGTTCGGTTGTTGTACGACAATCAGGAATAGACCCAACCCATGTTTGCAAGGAAACTTCCGGCTCGGACAACTGCACTTGAACGCCGGTTCGCTCAGGGCGATGCAGGTCTGATACGGGTCCTCGCCGCTGCCTTGAATTTCGCCCCACGCGCAGACCGGATTTGCGCCGAGCATTTTCCATTTCCGCGGCGCCGCAAGGCCACTGCCGGACTTGGCTGAACTGGCGTCCGGCGCCAGAGCGAGCACTTGTTCGCTGTTCCAGGAAACCGGCATAGTACAACACTGACCAGACTGGGTTCGTGTTCGGCAAAGTCAAGCGAACCTTCGAGCAGAAACTAAGTCCGCAGTCACGAAGGGTCCGCGCGCTGTCAATTGTTGGCTCCCTGCGCCGGTTCCTCTTTGATTGTTCGTGCGCCTTCCGGATTCTGCGAGTAGCATTGGCCTTGATGTCCATTACGTATCACCAACTTCTGGACGTGGTGATTCAACATCTGGAAGAATTGAAAGCGCGCGGCACTCGAATTGTCGCCGTTTCGCCGGAAACTCTGGCCGGGCTGCGCCAGCCCCCCCCGAGGACCGCCACGAAAGGCCCACTGGAACCTGCCAAGCCTCCTCCGTCGCGAGCCCGGGAAGCTCTCGCCACACCAACCCGGCCCACCCCCAAGCCATCGGAACAAAAGGCCCGCATAGAACAGGCGCTCTCCCTTCCCTTGCCGGGCGAACCATCCGTTGCCGTTGGCGCCCCTGCGCTCAGCCCGGAGGCCAAAAGCGCCGCGTTCGCCGAACTGCGCCAGCGCGCGATGGTTTGCGTTAAGTGTCCGCATCTCGCTTCATCACGCAAAAACGTCGTTTTCGGTGTGGGCGACATCAACGCCAAACTGCTGTTCGTGGGGGAAGCGCCGGGTGAAGACGAAGATGAACAAGCCGAACCATTTGTGGGCAAGGCCGGCCAATTGCTGACCAGAATTATTCAGACCATGGGCCTGTCACGCGACACGGTCTATATCGCCAATATTTTGAAATGCCGGCCCGATACGCCCGGCCAGACCGCTGGCAACCGCAAACCGACGCCGCAGGAAATGGAGACCTGCATTCCGTACCTGCACGGGCAGATCGATTTGATTGGTCCCAAGATCCTGGTTGCCCTCGGCGGCACGGCCGTGGAAGGGTTGCTGGGCAAAACCGCCGGCATCACCAAACTGCGCGGGCACTGGCAAACCTACCGCGGCATCCCGCTGATGCCAACCTACCATCCTGCGTATCTGCTGCGCAATCAGGCCCTGAGCGAGAAACGCCGGCTCTGGGAAGACATGTTGCAAGTGATGGAAAAACTCGACATGCCCATTACTGAGAAGCAACGAAAATTCTTCCTCAAGTGAACGTCTTGGCCTCTTGGCCCAGCAATTCTCATTATGGCCGCTTCGATCCACGCCGGGCAGTCTTGGGACTTACGGCTTCCTTACGCCTCCTTACGGGTTACCTTACGGGTTGGAACTCAAAAACAACCCACGTTTATGCACCTCCTTACGGGTTTACGCCTCCAACACCCCCCAAGGGGCAGCAATTCTCATTTTGGGGGCGCTGCCGAATAAATGCGCATTTATGCGGCAGCGAGGCGTCAAAGCGAGAATTGCCGGGCTCCGAAAGCCAAAATGAGAATTGCTGGTCTTGGCCGGCTAATTCCTTGCGCCGCGTCCCAATTCCGCTATAACCAGCGCCGAATGTTCAAAGGCCTGATCGATTGGTACCTGGACAAGCTGGAGTCGGGTGGCTACCCGCTCGTCGTGCTGCTGATGGCCATCGAAAGTTCCGTCGTTCCGCTGCCGAGCGAGTTCGTCATTCCACCCGCGGCCCACCTGGCTCATAGCACCGGCAAATTGAGCGTCGCAGGCATTATCGTCGCCGGCGCGATTGGCTCCTGGCTTGGTGCCACGTTGATGTATTGGGCTTCAAGGCTTGCCGGCCGGCCACTGGTGCTGCGCCATGGCCGTTACTTCATGATCTCGGCGGAGAAAGTTCAAGGCGCAGAACGTTGGGCAGGGCATTACGGTTCCATGGGCATTTTTGTTTCGCGGCTGTTGCCCGTCGTGCGCCATTTGATCGGCATTCCGGCTGGCATCGTGCGGATGAACTACAAAACCTTTTCCATTTACACTTTGCTCGGGTCGGCGATTTGGTGCTCGGTACTTTGCTATGTCGGCATCAAGATGGGGCAGGACCAAAAACTCATGAAAGGCGAGTTGCATCGCATTTCCCTCTGGCTTGGCGGCGCTATGCTGGTTCTCGGAACGATGTATTATCTCTTCGTCCACCGCCACATGAAAGCGATAGGCAAGTAGCCTTTCCCGACCCACTGGTGCGGCCAGAATGGCGTCCAGGCCCTTAAGCGCGATCTCCCGTTCAACCTCTCAGGTTATCAAGGTCTCATGTTGTCAGATGGAAGACTGCAGGCCGGGCGCGCAGGGCCAGGTTGAATCCGGTAACCTGATAGCCCGACAACCTGGCAGCCTGATAACTCGCTAACCTGACCATGGTGCGCCTGGTCCTGTTCGACATTGACGGCACGCTGGTCCGCACCGGCGGCGCTGGCGTCAAAGCCTTTGCCAAAACCTTCGCCACCGAGTTCGACGCGGTGGACGGCTTCGAACGCCTGAAATTTGCCGGACGCACCGACGTCAGCCTCGTGCGCGAATTTTTCAGTTTTCATCAAATCGCCCCGACGCCGAAAAATTTCCAGCGATTTTTCGAGCGCTACGTTTTTTGGCTCGATCATCTGCTGCGGCAGGGCAAGACCGAAGTCTGTCCGGGTGTTTGGGAATTCATCAGAGGCTTGCAGGCGCTGCCGCAACCTCCGATGCTCGCCTTGCTCACCGGCAACGCCCGTCTCGGCGCAGAAATCAAACTCCGCTATTTCCATCTTTGGGAGACGTTTCAGACCGGCGCGTTTGCCGACGACCACGAGGAACGTGACCAAATTGCTTCCATCGCCTGCGAGCGCGGCAGCCGAATCCTCAACGAGACTTTGCGCGGCGGGCAAGTCCTCGTCGTCGGCGACACCCCCCTGGACATTCGGTGCGCGCGCGCCATCTGCGCAAAAGCCCTGGCTGTCGCCACCGGCGGCTGCGCGCTCGACGAGCTAAAACTGCACCAGCCTGATTGGGCAGTGGCGACTCTGCGCGAAATTGCTCCGAGCGAAGTCGTGGGACAATAATCGTCGCCCGTCAAGAACGCTCAAGCGGGCCATCCATCACCAACTTGTCCCCTCTCAACTCTCTTCCTGCCGCGCGGACCGCTTCAATGAACTCTTTGACTTTGGCAGCGTCCTTTTTCCCCGGCGCCTTTTCCACGCCGCTGGAAACGTCCACCGCATAAGGCCGCGCGCGCTGCACGGCCTCGGCCACGTTGTCCGGAGTCAGTCCGCCGGCGAGAAAAATCGGGCGCCCCCGTTTCCTCGCTGCGATAGCCAGGTCCCAGTTAAATGTCGCACCGGTGCCGCCCGGTTTGTCTGGCGCGTAGGCGTCGAGCAACCAGGCGTCGGTTTTGTAGGCTGCCAAAGCCTCGAGCGACTGTTCGTCCCGCATGCGAAAGGCCTTCATGCTCATCAAGCCGAATTGAAGGCAGTACTCCGGCGGTTCGTCACCATGGAATTGCAAAAGGTTTAACCCGCATTGTTGGATGGCGCGATAGACCTGCTCTTCCGGCGCGTTGACGAACACGCCTGCTTTGACGACCTCCACCGGCAATTGGCGGATAATCCCGGCCGCGGTCCCGACGGAAATGCAGCGCGGGCTTTGCTTGTAAAACACGAACCCCAGCGCATCCGCGCCGGCCTCGGCAGCCGCCAGCCCATCCGCCAGACTAGTGATGCCGCAGATTTTGACTCTAACAGTCATGTCGTGCTGCCAACATCCCATCTGGCCTGCCCAACGACAACCTTCTTTGAGCGCAATCTCTCGCCTCTCCCCCCTCTCCCCGTGAGGAACGAACGGGGAGAGGGCCGGGGAGAGGGGCATCTTTTGAAATGTTTGAATTACGCCTCCGGCTCGGGACTTATTTTTGCACACACCCTTGGCTTGTGCGTCGGTTCCGGGCCAGGGTTCTTGCGTCAACTTTGAGGGCAAGCAAAGCAGCCCGTTGCGCCTCTCAGCCGATGGCACGCGGCTGTTCGTGGTCAACACGCCAGACGCGAGGCTGTGGGTCTTCGATGTGGCCAGGCCCTGCTTCACTTGCGCACCATCACGCCCGACTTGCCGAACAGTTCCCCTTCGCCGAGATGTTTCAAGACGAAGCGCTGCAAAGCGCGCGTGTCGGCGGTCAAGAGGATGTGCTTGTCCTCGTCGTGGTGTGCAAGGGCCTTCGGGTTGGCTTCGAGGTATTTCTGCAACCAATCGTAATCGCATCCCGCGAGTTTCAATTCCGGGGCGAGTTGCGCCACGTGGAGAAGCAGATGGCCGGGATACATGGCAAACGACACGAGGTCGGCCTGGTTCGTGGCGTAGTCGCAATCGCTCGGGATGAGGTCGAGGAAACGTTCCTGCTTGAGCTCGAAGAGGTGAGCCTTGAACTCACCGCGTTTACCCTCTTTGTCCGTAACGGTGAGTTTGTAGGCGTTGTCGCCGGCCTTATCGAATTCCCAAACCTGCGGCTGTTCCGCTTCCTTCTCATGCCACTGGCCCAGCAGGCGTGCGTCGAAAACAATGTCCTTGTCCGTGTAAAACGGATCCACGGACGGAATGCACGCGCTCAACAGTACGGCTGTGCCGGCCATGGCAATCAAGTTTCTATTTTTCATAGATTGCCTTTCGGTTGTTTCTGCGGGCCGATTCCCGGCCCTTCACTAATCCAATGCGAGATCGGCGGGTAAATCGGATCAGTAAATTTTGAGATTTTTGCGTGCCGCAGTTCACCGGCATCCCGCCGGCGCGATGCCGGCTATTGGGTGTGAAACTCACCGGCGGGACGCCAGCGCCCGCAAGATTGGCCGCCAGGGCTTTTCAACTGGCCCGTGCCAGTTCGCACCGCTACCCTGTCGCCTGATTCCGCGATGAACAACTTTTCCGCCAATGCTCAAAGCGTCTTCGCCGAGGCCATAGAACTGCCCCGGGGCGGCGCGCGCGCCCGGTTGCTCGCCGAGCGCTGCGGCAATGACACCGTGCTGCTGCGCGAAGTCGAGTCGCTCCTCCGCGCACATGATGACGCAGGAGATTTCCTGAACCCGCCGCCAGCCGCAGCCACGGTCTGCCTCGAGTTTCCGCCGTCCGCCGCGCCAGGCACCACGGTCATGAATCCGGCCGCGCACGCGGAGGCTTTTCTGCGTGCCTTCTCCAATCCAACCGATGCACACGTTGAGAAGTTCATCGCGCAACTGCCCGAAGCGTTGCGCGGCGAAGCGCACGAGCGCATCCAGGCCGGCTTGCATGTGCGCAAACTGCGCAAGGGAGAGCGCCGCCCGCCCTCCGACCACGAGGAGGAGTTGCCACGCTTGCCGGGCTTTCGCATGGAACGCAAACTCGGGCAGGGCGGGCTTGGCGTCGTCTATGCGGCGCATGACGAGAAGCTCAACCGCCGTGTGGCCATCAAAGTCCTGCGTCGTCGCAGCGATGCGCAGGTGCGCAAGCGCGTCCTCGACGAGGCGCGCCACACCGCCGCCCTCGGCGATCCCGCCGTCGTCACGGTTTTTTCGGTGCTCGATGAAACCGACCCGCCGGCCATCGTGATGGAATTTGTCGAAGGGTTCGCGCTCGACCGGTTCTCGGCGCAACTCAACTTCGAACAAAAGGCTCGCCTGCTGCGCGAAGTGGCGCGCGGACTTTCCTCGGCCCACGCCGCCGGGTTGATTCATCGCGATCTGAAGCCGGACAACGTCATCGTGGGCCCGGAAATGCGGCCGCGCATTTTGGATTTTGGCCTCGCGCTCTCGCTCGAAGAAGCCAGCCGGCAGGGGCGCGGCTTCGAGGGCACGCAGCTTTACGCGTCGCCGGAGCAGGCCCTGGCCAAACCGCTCACCGCCGCATCGGACGTGTTTTCCTTCGGCAGCCTGATGTTCAAAGTGCTGACGGGCAAAGCGCCGTTCGCGGGTAATTCGATCAGCCGGGTGCTCGAAGCCATCGCCAGTACCGCGCCGCCGTTTCTGCGCGAGGTCGCCGTGGGCGTGCCGGAGGATTTGCAGGCGATCTGTCTTGCGTGCCTCACCTGGAGTCCCGCCGACCGTCCCAACGCCGAGCAGGTCGCTCTGGAACTCGGCCGCTTCCTGGTCGGCGAACCGGTGCGGCTCAAGCCCAAGCTTTACGACGATTTGTTGCGCCGCACGATTAGCGAGCACGAGAACCAGGCGCACATGTGGGAAAGCCAGAGCATCATCTCGCGCGACGAACGCGATGCGCTGGAAATCATCTATCGCCGGTTGCTCGCGGACGAGGACCACTGGATCATCGACGCCCGCCGCATCACGCCGCTGCAAACCATCCTGTCCGCCGCGACGTGGCTGACCGTTGTGGCAAATGTCCTCACGGTCTGGATGCTGCGAGACCAACTGCAAGCTCCTTGGCGCTGGGCGTTGCCTTTGTTCTTCACCACGTCGCTGCTGCTCGCCGGACATTTTGCGCGGCGTTGGGAAGAGAATCTTCCGGCGGCAACGTTCCTGGCCGGCGCAGCCCTGGCCATCTCGCCGGCCACGCTGGCGTTGCTGGCTGAGCTGCATCTGCTCGCTGTTGTCCCACAAGGCATCACGCAACTGTTCGAGAATTCGTTCACCAATCAACAGGTGTTTGCCGCATCGTTCACGGCGCTGTGCGTTTCGGCGTTCGGCCTGTGGCGGTTGAGGATGACGGGCTTCGCGTGGACGACCGCGACCCTGGCCGCGGCGAGTTACGTGAGTGCCTTGCTTCCGTTCAATTGGCTGGAACAGAAACCGGAAATCATGGCGCTGTGGTGCCTGCCGCTGGGCGCGCTCGAATTCGTGGCGCTGGCCTTCGAGCGCACCGGGCGCGTGCGGTGGACGATGCCGTTTCATTTGATCGCACTCGCCGCCATCGTCGTCGGTCTGGACGTGGTGGCGCTAAACGGGCCGACATTGAAGATGCTTGGCGTGACGGCGGAGCAGTGGAGTTATTTCGACAAGGAACGTCAGACGGCGTTTTCAGTTGTGCTCAATGGAATCGCGTTCCTGGCCCTCATGCTGCTGGCGGAGCGCGCGCCCAGTCTTGACTTGCGTCGCGCCAGCAAATGGCTCGAAGTGCTGGCGATCCTGCACACCATCAGCCCTCTGTTCAATAACGCGCTCGAACATCGCAAGGACGCGCTGGTGCGATATGACGTGTGGATTTATCTGGGCTTCGCGTCGTTCTTGGCGACGCTCGCGCCGTTCCGTTCGCGGTGGCGGATGCTTGTCGGCGGCTTGCTGGGCTGCGGGCTGGGCAGTTATCTGCTCGTGGACCTCGGTCTCGTGGCGCGCAAACCGTTCATCATCGGCTTGGGCGTGGTGGGGTTGGCCGTGGCGCTGGGGACGTTCGCGTACGTGCGCTGTGGGCCGGGGGCGACGCGGTTTGGGAAACACACGCAGCGTGGAAAATCAAACAACGCGCCAAGTTCGTCCGCGTCCTCGTAACCGAAACAAATCGAGGAGGAGGACGAGAACCGGGACGAGGAGGATCACGAGTTCAGCTCCCGAAACAACCACGCCCGCGCGTAGGACCAATACCGTTTGACTGTCGGCTCGGATACGCCGAGCACCTTGGCCGCCTGTGCGTTTGTCAGGTGGGCGAAGAAACGCAACTTCACCAACTGCGCCTTCTCCGCGTCATGTTCGGCCAGACGGTCCAGCGCTTCGTCCAAGGCCAGCAACTGATCGTCGTCCATGCCCGCGGCGACTTCGAGGCCATCGAGGTTCACGCGCTCCGCGCCGCCGCCGTGGCGCAGCGAAGTTTTCCGGCGGGCGTTGTCAATGAGGATGCGGCGCATGGCCTCCGCGGCGGCGGCAAAGAAATGGGCGCGGTTCTGCCATTCGGGCTGTTGGTCGCCTCCGAGCCGCAGCCAGGCCTCGTGGACGAGCGCGGTGGCTTGCAACGTCTGGCCGGGAGATTCGCGCGCCATCTTTTGCGCGGCGAGCTTGCGCAGCTCCTCATAGACCAGCGGCAGGAGTTCATCCGCCGCATGCGGATCCCCCTGGTCGATGCGCTGGAGAATGACAGTCAACTCGCTCACGCGGGAAACCGATAACTGATACTGATAGGAACTGATGGGAAATCGCTTTTTGACCCTCCGCCGATGACGGAGAACGACTTTTCCATCGAGATCACTGGTAGGAATTCTTTGCCAGTCTCAGCGGGGCGGCAATCTCTTTCTTTGGTGTTGGTTGCGCTTCGCCGCGCTGAGTGCCCGGAGGCTAAAACCGAGCCTAATCGCACGTAATCGCACCAAACATCAACGGCCCCATGCGAGCGCGGTACGACAAAACGGACAAGCCCGTTCAGAGACGGAAGCTCCGGCGGCAGTGTCGGGATGGGCCCGACGACGCAGCGCATTCTCCTCGGGCGTTTTGATTGCGGCAGTCCCGAGCTGTGCTATTGTCCAGGCTGGTGTGAACGTAACTCCAATTAACCCAGCAAACTCTATGAAACCAAAAGCCATTCGCCTTCTCGTCCTCACTGCTCTCTGCAGCGGCGCCTGCCTGCAGGCGGCCGATTCTTACAACATTGACCCGGTGCATAGCAGCGTCGGGTTTTCCGTCAGCCACATGGTCATCAGCAACGTCAAAGGAAAGTTCAACGAATTCAGCGGCCAGATCGTCCTGGAGGGCAACGCCCTCAAGGAGGCCAAGGGGGTCATCCAGACCAAGAGCGTTGATACCGGGAATTCCGGGCGCGACAACGACCTGCGCAGCCCCAACTTCTTCGATGTCGCCAAGTACCCCACCATCACGTTCGAGAGCAAGCGCGTGGACAAAAAAGGTGACCAAACCGTCTTGGTCGGCGATTACACCATGCATGGCGTCACCAAAGAACTGTCGTTGCCTATCAAGTTGAAAGGTCCGGTCAAAGATCCCTGGGGCAATACCCGGATTGGCCTCCAAGCCAGCGCCAAAGTGAGCCGCAAGGACTACGGTATGACCTACAATAAGGCCCTGGAGACCGGTGGCTTGGTTGTCGGCGACGAGGTCGAGATCGAAATCAACGCCGAGGCCACCAAAGCCGCTGCCAAGTAGTTGCCTCATGGCGGTTGAGGGAATGGTGCGCTTCGCTCGTCGCAGCGGGTGCACCGCCCCACCAGGGCGAGAAGGTTGGTCAACCCAATGGCCCTAGCGCAGCAGGGGTGATCCTTCGCGCGGGCGGCTTCGAACATGAGCACGACGCTTGAAGTTCTCTTCACTCCAGCAGAATACGCGCATTTGGGGCGGCGCGATTTGAGTAAAACGGTAGCTGTGGTGTTCGATGTGTTGCGGGCCACCAGCACCATCATCACCGCCCTGGCCAATGACGCCGCAGCGATCCTGCCGGTCGCTGAAATTGCTGAAGCATTGAGGATTCGCCGGCGCAGGCCGGAGGTCCTGCTGGCAGGCGAGCGCGACGGCGTCCGCATCAAAAGCGACCTCACCGGCAGCATCGATTTTGACTTGGGCAATTCCCCTCGAGAATTTGTCACAGAAAAAATCATTGACAGGACCATCGTGCTCACCACGACCAACGGCACGCGCGCCCTGCAGGCTTGTGCGGCGGCAAAGACTGTCTTGGTTGGCTCATTGTTGAACCTAACCGCCTTGGCGGACTTTATTGAGAGGGAACACCCAATTCGGTTGTTGCTGGTTTGCAGCGGCACGCTCGATCAAGCTGCTTACGAGGACGTCATCGCCGCCGGCGCGCTGTGCGATTCGATTTGGCCCCAATACAGCAGCGGCATGGTGGCCGATTCGGTGCGAATCGCCCGCCGGCTGTTCCGCCTCGAACAGAAAGACCTGGCGGCGGCGATGGCCCAGTCACGCAATGGCCGGCGTTTGATGGCGCATCCAGACCTGGCTGGCGATGTGCCCTTTTGCGCCCAGCGCGATCTCTTCAGACTCTGCCCCGAGCTGGGCAAAGACGGCGTGATCCGGGCCCAAACCAATACCGCGGAGGCGTTAAGCCAGCCACATTCCAGGCGCGCTGGTTAGTTGGAAACTGCAATTGGGTGTTTCCTTGGAGGTCGGTCCTTTGTGCTCGCTTGCTCCAACGAGCTTTCAAGGTGAGATCATCTCTGCGGCCTGGGACGGGCGATGCCTGCCTGGCTGCGTCGGAAAACGCTCAGTTCAATTTGCCTCCAGCAGAGAGCTCGGCTAATTGTTTTCGCGCCTCTGGAAAATCTGGCCTGAGTTGCAGCGCGGCTTCGAAATGGGCGATCGCTGCTTCTTTCTTGCCTTGACGGGCCAATACCGCGCCCAAATTGCAATGCGCCTCCGGATTGTCCGCATTCAACCGCAGGGCCTCCTGGTAATGCCCCACGGCTTCCTGCAGTCTGCCTTGCTCCGTCAGCGCATTGGCCAAATTATTGTGGGCCTGGGCATCATCAGCCTTGAGGCGCAGCGCTTCCTGATATTCGGCTATGGCGGCGTCCATTTTGTGCTGGGCCGCCAGCGCATTGCCCAGGTTGCTGTGCGCGCTGGCATAGCTGGGCCGGCAGCGGATCGCCTCATGAAAGTGCCCGATGGCTTCCTCAAGCTTGCCTTGCATGGCCAGCGCGATTCCCAGGTTGTTGTGCGCGTCGGCATGGTCCGGCTGTTGCTTGAGTACGATCAAATAATGAGCGATAGCCTCATCCAGCTTTCCGATGTCTGCCAGCGCGTTGCCCAAATTATTGTGGACCTCGACGTGGTTGGGACGGACCCGCAAGGCGGCCTGATAATGCTCGATGGCCTCTGGATATTTCTTCTGCCCAGCTAACGCGTAACCGAGGTTATTTTGAGCATCCTCATAGTTGGGCTCAATCGTCAAGGCTAGGCGGTAATTCTCCATCGCCTCCTCCATCTTTCCCTGGCCGGACAGGTAAAAGCCAAGATTGTTGTAAGCGAGGTAATTGTTCTTCGTGACCTGTACCGCGTGGCGGAAAAGCGTTTCACTGTTCCGCCAGTGCTGAAGTTGCCGGACACTCAGCAGCGCGCACGCAACTATGGACAGCGCCGCCGCTGCCATCGGTTTAGCCAACCCAGGGCGTTCCGGGAACAGTTCGCCAATTCCCCAAACCACCATGATGAGCAATCCGATCAAGGGCACGTAAGTGTAACGATCGGCCATGGATTGAATGCCGACCTGGATGATTCCAATCACCGGCACCAGCGTTCCGGCAAACCAAAACCAGCCCACCGCCAAATAGGGCCGGCTCCGCGCCAGCGCAATCGCCCCCGCCGAGAAGGCCAGCAGCAGCGCGGCAGCAGCGACCACCTGCCACGCCGGCCAGTGGCCCGGGTGCGGGTAGAGCACCGACAGTTTCTCTGGCCAGATGGCCTTGCCCAGATAGCGGGCATAGGAGATCAGGGCGTTGGCCAGTCGCGCGTTGAGTGAGATGCTTGTAGAAACCGCCCCGCCCTTTTGCTGCGCTGCAAAGGTCACGACGCTCGAAACCAGGCTCAACGCCAAGAACGGCGCCTTTTCCCAAATGAGCGAACCGAGAGCATTGAGTTCCCAGCCTGCATTTCGTTTCAGCGCGCTCGCGCCGGTCCTTCCTGGCAAGGCGGACGAATCTTGAAATTTGAGTCGGCGCAGGGGCCAATAGTCCAGGAGCAAAAGTACGAACGGCAGGGTCACCAGCATCGGCTTGCTCATCAGGCCCAGGGCGAAGAGGATGAGCGTAAAAGCGTAATAGCGTCGAGCGTGATTGGGGTTGCGGGGCCCTCGGTGCTGGATTCCGGATTTGGATTCCTGGCTCCTGACCCCTGGCTCCTGCCCACCGGTTTTAGCCATTAGACTCAAGGCTTTGGACTCTTCGGCGTAGCGCGCGTACGCCCAGAGCGTTAGCATGAAAAACAAGCCGCTTAACACATCTTTGCGCTCCGAAATCCAAGCAACCGATTCGACGTGCAGCGGATGCAGCGCAAACAGAGCGGCGACTACCGCGCTCCGCCCTAGGGCTCCGGTCAAACGTCTCAGCACCATAAAGAGCAGCAGCGCGTTGGCCAGGTGGAACCCCGCGTTGACCAAATGATGCGTGCCCGCCCGCTGGCCGAACAGTTGGCAGTCCAGCATG
>WNGQ01000646.1_pt1 | contig 35836 bp, 31 predicted proteins | sample 5407661 | NCBI WGS metagenome assembly WNGQ01 (sample SAMN13153382, study PRJNA577476) | soil metagenome | isolation source: 60 cm soil or saprolite under Garry oak tree replicate 2 | place: USA:California | collected 2016-06-15 | reverse complement strand
TTGTGGCGTGCCGTGCGCTGCGATCCACTGCTCAATTTTCTGCTGCTCCACGGTGGAAAGCGGACATGCCTTACCCATCACCGAAGGATAATAGGCCCCGGTTAGTATGTATAGTTATTTGTTGGACACTGCACTAGCGCATGCGGAGCGCGTAGTCGAAGGATCGCGAGAATGCCTGCGGCATGAATGCAGCATCAAGGCGTTCTCACAAGAGAACTTCCCTGACGCTGCATGGTAGATGACGACTCACCGGTGTCTTTCAACTTCGGCCTTGCTCCCTTTCGGTCGTTCGGCCTGCTCTCAAGATGGCAGATTAAGGCGATGCGGTTTTTCCCAGCGCTGAAGCGCGAAGACAGATACGTACAGTGCCTCGAACCAGGTCATCGTTTCTTTAGCTTTGCTTCCAGGGCCTCGGCTGCGGAATATTTGCGGTCGCGATGTGGTCCGGTGCGCTGGCCGCCCGAAGTGAGTCCACAAGGCTCATTGACCGCTGCTTCACATGTAGGACAAGGCACGGACAGTATCTGTTTCGGAGTCAAGTCCCTGCTCTTCATTCGCGGATAGTACAACACGCACCGCTGGGCACACAGGTCAATGTGATCCACTTGGAACGCCATGTTGCGCCATTTGCAACATCAGAGTCGAATCCCTTCGCAAAAACCGCAAAGGATGGACGGCTTTTGTCGTGTCACGAACAACACTTTACATCTGTCATCCTGAGCGAAGCGCCGCGTAGTTTTTCTTCAAACGACGCTGATGGGCGCGCAGTTCGAAGGACCCCGAGAATGCTTACAGCATGAATGCGGTATCAAGGCGTTCTCACAAAGTATCGAGAGAACTCCCTGACGTTGCATGGTAGATGACGCCTCACGGGGATCTTTCGACTCCGGCCTTGCTCCCTTCGGTCGGTCGGCCTGCGCTCAAGATGACAGAGTACGACGATGTGGTCTTCCACTTTTTCTATTTTCAGGAGACACCATGAACAAATCTCTACACCTGTTTGCTCAACTGGCCAAGATCGACGAATCCAGGCATGAGGTCTGGGGCGTGGCCACGGCTGAGATGGTCGACAAGGAAGGCGAGATCTTCGACTACGCCAGCAGCAAGCCCTACTTCAAAGCCTGGTCCGAAGAGATCGCCAAGGCCACGGACGGCAAGAGCCTGGGCAACGTGCGCGAGATGCATGAGCCTTCGGCCGTAGGCAAGCTCGTCGCGCTCGAGTTCAATGATGACCTGAAACAGATTTGCGTTGGCGCAAAGATCATCGATGACCTTGCGTGGCAGAAATGCACTGAGGGCGTCTACACCGGGTTCTCTATCGGCGGCCAGTACGTGAAGGCGTGGAAAGACGGTGAGTGTGTTCGCTTCACCGCCAACCCGGCGGAGATCAGCGTGGTCGACAATCCCTGCGTTTCCGGCGCGCACTTCACGGCGGTGAAGGCGGACGGACAAATCGAGATAAGGAAGTTCGCGATGACAAAGGAAGATCTGAGCAAGGTCGGCGCCAGGCATTCGGCGGAAACCAGGGCGCATCACGACGCCATCCACAAGTATCTGGGCAAAATTGCCCAGGCCGCAGCCGACGCCCAGGACCACTGCGCCGCGCTGGCCGACAAAGACGAGAGCGGCGCACAGAGGTACACACGCGCACAAGTTCACAAACATTCGGCGGAGACGCCGGAAATTCAAACCGGAGAGCTACAAATGTTGGATCCAAGAGAAAAAGAGCAGTTGGAAAGGGCCCGCGCCGATTCCGCTTCCTCGCTCTCGAAAATCGAGGAAGTAGAAGAGGCGGTGGCGGAGATGAAGAAAGGGCAGGAGCAGATTGCGGCCTCCATTGCCAACCTCACCAGGACCATCGGGAAGATGGCCGGCATCGACGAGAGCGGCGCCGCCGTGCACAAAGTCCACCGCGCTGTCGCACCGCAGTTCATCACCAAAGAGCAGGACAACGGCGCCGGCGCAACCGACCTTTCCAAGTTAAAGCCGGAAGAGCGCTTGCATGAAGAGATGAAGAAAGCGCTGATGAACCCGGTAGTGAGCCAGGAACAGCCCGGCTTTTACCGCTCCGCCCGCTGACGGCAGAACATCCACCACGGAGGCACGGAGACGCGGAGAAAAACAAATTAAATTGAAGACTGAATTGTGTAAACCAAGCCGGCAAGAGTGAACTTGAAACTTCTGGGTTTAGATCTTTCCCAATTCTTCTCCGTGTCTCCGTGCCTCCGTGGTGGATGTTTCATAGGCGGGGCGGGCCGGCACACTTTTACCTCACGCAGCATCGAAGCAAGTCCAACATTTACAGGCGCACACCAACCACTCTTTTACCAGGCTGAGAAAACGGACCACGACAATGTTCGAAGATGTGACGCAGCAGACGATTGATCTGTTGAACAAGATGCCCGTAGGAGGCGCACTGTCCAAAACGACGGTCGCGCAAAGTCTCGGCCTGAATGCTGTTGATCTGCGCGGGCCGGCGGTAAACCTTTTTCCCGTACTCACGCCGTTGCGTAACACGCTGCCGCGCGAGCTCAGCCAGCAGGGCGACACGGCCACACGCTGGAAAGCCATTACCGCCGTCAACACCGGCATCGTAACCGCGGGCGTTGCGGAAGGCAGGCGCGGCGGTGAAATCTCCGTCACCGAGCAGGACTTCCTGGCAACCTACGCCGGACTGGGTCTGGAAGCCTCCATCAACTGGGAAGCTGTGTGGGCCGGCGGAAAGGTGTTTGACAACAAAGCCACGCTGACCAAGGCGCTGCTCAATTCCGTAATGATCGCGGAAGAGATGGTGCTGCTGGGGGGAAATGCCTCCTTGGTGCTGACGCAGCCCGCGGCTCCGGTATTGTCCGCTGCAATCGCCGGCGGGACGATCACCGCGAGTCAATCCTGTGTCGTCTTCGTTGTGGCGCTCACGCTGGAAGGTTTGCGCCTGGCCACCGGCAACATCAATGGACTGGGATTGAACCCGGTGACCAGCGGCAATCTGGTTGCGGGCCAGGTGAGCCGTCCGAACATTGACGGCACCAGCACCACGTTCGGCGGCGGCAATTCGATCGTGAGCGGAGCGTCCAACTTCAACACCACCGGAACGATCGGCACCACGAACTCGTTTACCGCCACCGTGGCCGCGGTAAAGGGCGCTGCTGCTTACGCTTGGTATCTTGGTCCCAGCGGCAGTGGCGCAGCCGGCGCCGGGCTGGCCGCCATCACCACCACCAACTTTGTTACGCTCACCGCCAATGCGGCCAGTCCGCAAAAAGCCAATGACGCCAGGGTCACCTCCGACAACTCCGCGAACGCCACCGAGTTTGACGGCTTCCTGACGCTGGCGCAGAAAACCAACAGCGGCGCTTATTACAAGACCCTGGACAACGCTTTCCTCACGTCGGACGGCGCCAATGGCATCGTGGAGATTGACGCCGCACTGCAAAGCTTCTGGGACAACGCCCGTCTCAGCCCCAATGAGATCTGGGTCCACTCCCAGGAAGCGCGCAACATCAACAAGAAAATCATCAACGCCGGGACCAGTTCGCTGGTGCGGTTCACCACGCAGCAGGCCAACGAACCGTTCATCATGGGCGGCACGTCGGTGGCGAAGTATTGGAACAAGTTCACCGCGCAGTGGATTGACCTGAACATCCATCCCGCGATGCCGGCCGGAACCATCCTGTTCAAGACCAATGAAATTCCCTATCCGATGGCGGAAGTGGGTGCAGTCAGCCTGGTCCGCTGCCGGCGCGACTATTACCAGATCGAGTGGCCGTTCGTTTCCCGCCAGTACGTCTACGGCGTGTACTCGGACGAAGTTCTGGTATGCCGCGCACCGCTCGGTCTGGGCGTGATCGCAAACATCGGCAACGGCTAAACCTTCCAGCGGTCCCACAGCCTGGTGACCGCTGGAAACCCTGATGAGTGCTGCGCCAGCACGCTTCAGGCCCAAAGGAACGCGGTGCGATTGTCCTCCCATCGCGTTCCTTAAATTTTATTTTTTTTGATTACGTGATTGGTGGCCTCGCATGAGACGGATGCTCGCGAAATCCGAGCGCAGCAGGCGCGAAATTATTGAGCCCAGGCCGTAAGGCCTGGGTAATCGAGAAGACGGTTAAGCCCCAGCGGGGCGGCATACGCTTCCCCGCATGTCGTACAACACATTCTCTATTCATGAAAGAACCAAATGTCGCCCCTGCGGGGCTTGTTATTGATTGCACCTTACCCACCGCTTACGCGAGTGGGCTCAATAATTCCGCCCTGCCGGGCTAAGCGTGGACCTTGGCACGGCTGAAGCTCGTGCCCTGATATGAACCTGTTTCGCCAAAGGGCCGCTCTTCCACCACTTCTGCGCCTGGCGCGAACAAAACGCAGGCGAGGGTGCCTGCGGTCCACAACCACATTCTTATCCTTATATATACATCTGCAAACGAAAGGTGACCCATGGCTGCTGCGCCTGACGATCTCTGCACTCTGGCTGAGCTCAAAGCGTGGCTCCCCAACCAGGGGAGCAATGACGATACCGCGCTGCAAAGCCTTATCTCCAACGGTAGCCTGCAAATTCTGCAATATCTTGACCGGCCACACATTCTCGCCAGCGTACTTGGCACGTTGAACGAAACCTACGACGGCAATGATTCCGACCGGCTCCTGCCGCGCAACTTCCCTGTCCTCTCCGTGACCTCCGTGTCGGTGGACGGAGTGCCCATCCAGCAAAGCCAGGGCTTCAGCTCCGGCACTCAGGTGGTCGGATACCTGTGGGATTCCCGTCGCATCCTGCTGCGCGGCTTCCGCTTTTCTCGCGGCGTGCAGAACGTAGCCGTTAGTTACACAGCTGGATATACATCGATCCCGCTCGATCTGAAACAGGCGGCGCTTGAGGCTTTTGCACTGACGTATCGGCAGCGCACGCACATCGGCGAGAAATCAAACTCGATGGGCGGCCAGGTGACTTTGTCGTTCGACATGAGTGAAGCTCCGCCGCGTTCACTGTGCGTGTTTAGCCAGTATCGCAGGGTCGCGCTGTAAGAGCGCGCCTGCGTTCGAAGAGAGGGGCCCGTGATCCAATTCAGCATTGACCCGGAAAGCCAGAAGCGTCTGGAGCAATCTCTTGCCACTCTTGGCCCCAGACTGATGGCGGAAGCGCATCAAACGCTCAAGACCGCGCTTTATCAGGGCGCGCAGACAGCGGTGCAGAAATATTTTGCCGGATCGGGGCCCAGGGGCGGGCCAACCACCAGCCTGGTCACATCCCGCAGTGGAGCGCTGGCCTGCTCATTGCTGGCATCGGCGGACACCGGCATGGATCCACCGGCTCCCAGTGACAGCACAACAAGAATCACGGCCCACATAGGTTCGTCCCTGCCCTATGCGCGGATACAAGAATACGGTGGCGTGGCCGGCCGGGCAGGTCCGTTCAAGAAAAAAAATGGAAGAAGGCCCTACCTGCCGCCGCGTCCTTACTTGCAACCGACGATGAAGGACATGGAAGCAACGCTCCCCGATCAGCTTCGCGAAGCGGTGAGACGGGCATTGAAACAGACGTGAGATTTTGTTTTGGTGGAAAGAACGAGCACCAGCTTTTGGCTTTTGGTTCTTGGTGGAAGAACGGCCCATTTACCTCTGTCATCCTGAGCGAAGTGCGAGCGCATGCGAGCGCGAAGTCGAAGTTGAGGTGTTTTGGCGGTGTTTGAGCCGCCAGCCGAAATCCCGAGCGCAGCCGAGGGAGCCTGTCATCCCGAGGACGCTTGCGGCATGAATACAGCATCAAGGCGTTCTCACGAGCATCAAGAGAACTCCCTGACGTTGCATGGTAAATGAAACATCGCCGGGATTTTTCGACTCCACCCTCGCTCCCTTCGGTCGTTCGGTCTACGCTCAAGACGACAGGCTGGTGGCGATCTATTTTCCCTGACGAGTCGGCAAACCTAAACCGGAGAAGAAATGATCATCGCGCGTGAAACCATTTATGCCGCTTTGTTTGCGCAGTTGCAGAGCGCGCTTGGGGCGACCTTTAAGACCATGTCGCGGCGCTGGCAGTCGCCCGATCTGATCTCGCCCGCGGACCGTCCCGCGTTCTACCAGGTGGAGACCGGCGAGGTTGCGGCCACGTCACAAAAAATCGCCGGCTTGCCATTGCACTGGAACGCAAAGGTGGACCTGGTGATCTACAGCGCCGGGGACACATCGCCGCTTACCGTACCTTCAACGGAGCTGAATAACCTGATCGACGCGGTGGAAGCCGCGCTTCCCAATGCCGCGAAAGGCCTGGCGCAAACGCTGGGCGGAAAAGTTTATACCGCGCGCATCGACGGAAAAATCGAGATCGTGGAAAACGTCGCCGGCGCCATGGCGATGGCGGTTGTGCCAGTCACTTTGATCCAAGGTTCTTAAATTTCTCACTGAAGGAGATACAAAAATGTTTGAGTTTGGAGCAGGTTCACTCTGGGGTCAACCGGTGGGCGGCAACACCACGCTCCCCGGCACCCCGACTTTTTTTGGCACACTGCAGGATGTCTCGCTCGATATCTCGGGCGACGTCAAACAGCTTTACGGCCAGAAGCAATTCCCTGAAGCCATCGCCCGCGGCAAGTGCAAGGTCACGGGCAAAGCGAAATACGCCTGGATCAACGCCAAGCAAATGAATGATCTGTTCTTCGGTCAGACGCTGCTCGCAGGCATGGTTCAGATCTCGTCGAACCAGGCAGCCGGCGTTCCAGCGGTGACACCTTTTACGGTAACCCTGGCTCCGCCTTCGTCAGGTACCTATTTGAACGATACGATTCGCGGCGACCAGGGCGTTCGCTACGCCACCACCGGCGTACCCTTGACCAAGGTTTCGTCACCTACAGCGATAGGCCAGTATTCGGTGGATGTAACGATCGGAAAATACACATTTTTTTCTGGGGACGCAAACGCGAATGTGCTCATCAGCTATATGTACGCACCCAGCGCCGCGACCGGCAACCAGATCCAAGTCAGTAACCAATTCATGGGCTTTGCCCCGATCGTACAGATGGTGCTGGAAGCCATCTACAACAACAACCAGTTCAACGTGGTCTTGTACAACTGCCTGGTTTCCAAACTTACCTTTGCCACCAAGCAGGAAGACTTCATCATCCCGGAAATGGATTTTGAGGCCTTCGCCAACCCGGCTGGCAAGGTGCTGGACATCTACTCGGCTGAGTAATAGGAAGATCGGGAGATATGTTGATCGGGGGATCGGGTGGTCGCGTGATCTCATCAACCTGTCATCTTGAGCGCAGGCCGCACGACCGCAGGGAGTAAGGGCGGAGTCGAAAGATCCCGACGGTGTGTGATTCACCATGCAGCGTCAGGGAGTTCTCTCGTGAGAACGCCTTGATGCGGCACTCATTACCCAGACTCTCTCGGGATCCTTCGACTGCGCGCTCGCATGCGCTCGCTCTCCGCTCAGGATGACAGACGTAAGTTTGATTCGCGCATACCCGCACCTCGTGCCCTGATACGAATCGGCATCGCCAGATAATTTTTAACCACAAACGTTGGAGGACAAATTTATGTTAAAGCAGCAAACCGTTCCTACCTCGCTCGGACCACTCACCGTTTCGTCGCTCACCCTGGGCGAACTTCGCCAACTCGATCAGCTCTTCACCTCCGTGGGGACTGACACAGCCGCCGGCAGCAACATCGGATCTCTTCTCAAGTACATGCCCCTCATCTTCGCCAGCGCGCGCAAGGTCCATCAAGACCTCACGCTGGAGACGCTGGAGAACGGGCTCACGCTCGATGACTTCAACGTGGTCTTCAGCGCTGTGCTGGAGGTGAGCGGACTGAAGAAGTCGGCTTCAGGAGCGGAAGCGGGGGAAGCGATGCCGGTGCAGGTGGCGCCGGTCTAAATCTGGGCTGGCTCTATCCACACATCGCCACCTCGTCCGGCGGCTGGACCTACGCGGTGATCGACCAGCTCACGCTCTGGGACGTGCATGAACTCATGGAGTATTGGACGGAGCATCCGCCGGCGCACCTGATCCTGGCGGCGGTCCACATGAAGGCAAGCACGCGCAGCAGGAAAAAATCGGGCGCCCTACGCGAAGAGCTCGCCGGCGAGATCACCAGGTTCGGCCTGGGCGGAAACGCCGGACCTCTGCCGGCTATCTATCGCAACAAGAAAGCCATGCCGAAGGACATCGGATTGTGATGATACAAGGCGCTCTTGCCTGTGCTGAAGTGTCGTTCGTGGGAATGCAGGCACCGGCAAGAGTGCCGGTGCCACACAAGTTCGGTGCCACAACATGTCAGGGTCTCTTCCTCTGTTTGGTACCACAACAAAGAAAATAGCAGCCCTGCGGGCTGCAGCGAAAAAACCCCTTGCGTGCCTAACGCAATTTTGCTATTCTTTCGCCTCTGGAGGAACGGGGCCATGGCTTTTTGCAGAGCGAATATCCGTAGAAACCTGGGAGGACGACTATCCCTGAGCAAGGCGCTATTGCTGGCCCTCGGTTTGTTGGCCGGTTGTTCAAGTGAGAGTGACCAAGCCGCGGAGAAAGCGGCCCGGGATGCTTCGCGGGCTGAGGAAAAGGGAGAAAAGTGGGCCCGCTCAGAACACACAATCGACGGGGACGCTCAGGTTCGACTTACCCTGAACGCAACCAATAAAATTCACCCACAGGACGAAGTGAATGCGGCGAAGCTTGCAATAGGGTGTGGACGAGAATCAGTTCTCTATTTAAGCGTGCCACCCTCGGCCAATGGCAATGTGAAAATCGCATTCGACGACGCGGCGCTGACGCGTCAGAAATGGAACGCGTTTTCAGACGGCGAAGCGATTGGTCCAATCGGCCACCCAGCGGAGAAGAGGCTTCTTGCCCAGATGCTGAAGGCCAAGACTTTCAAGTTTGAGTTTACTCTCAAGGATGGATCGACTCAGCTTGCAACCTTCAACCTGGTGGACCTCAACTCCATCTTCAATCATGAGCCGGTTTGCACGTCCTGGTCGTAGACAAGCCGCCGCTCATGCCGCGCTGGGCCAGCAAAAGATTTCAGCGACTGGCCCCAAACCAAGCTCACGGTTCCTAGGCATTACCCCGCCCTGAGCGATGATGCCTTCGCTCGTCTGACGCCACACCTCATTCAAACTTTCATTGCTCATCGGCCTGGCCTTGCGCCTTGCAGGCGGGCCTTCCACACGCCCGTCATTCCGGGACCTTGCGCATTTATTCCGCGGAGAAATAAACGATGCCGGACAATCTTATCCAAATCGGAGTTGAGGTCGATCTGAAGAAGCTCACGACCGCCCTGGCGGAAAGCAAGACCGCGGTGCAAGAGCATACCGATGACATGGCCAAGCAGTTCAAGAAACTGGCCAAGGAATCTCAGACCGCCCTTGATGATCTGAAAAAAACCGCGAAATTGTCCGGCCTGGAAATTTCCGATTCAATGACCGGGGTCCTGGAACAGGTGCCAAAGGTAGCACAGGGTCTCTCAGCCCTTTTTAGCGGAGGCGGCATCCTTGCATTTATTGGCGTCTTGATCGGAGTGGCAACAGCGCTCAAGGGACTCTATGAGGATGTGATCGCACTCAAGGGCGCTAAAGAGGAATGGCAGGAAATCAACAAGAAACTTGCGGACTCTGAGGACTCCCTGCAAGCCAAGCTGCGCAAGGACGCGATTGAGTATGTCCGCCTCACCCGGGGCCAGGCCGCCGCCGCTCACCTGGCGCTCAAACTGGCAGATAAAGAGCTGGTTGAAATTTCCAAAAACGTTGATCAGATTCTCGCCGGAAAAAAGGTCGACAAACTTTCCGAAGGCCTCAGAAAAGACCTGGAGGCCCTGAAGCATTTTACTTTTGCCGAGCTCCCCGGAAAAATCCACGATGTCGACGAAGCGATAAAACGGGCCGACGGCAATGTAAAGAAACTCAATGATAGATTCCTTAAAATCGCGGGCTTCGCCCCCGCATTTGGCGATCTTGGGAACGCTGTACTTGCGTACTTTGGCGCATCCGTAGAGAAAGCCGAAGGAGAACGCAAGGCCCTCCAGGGAATCAGGGAGGAGCTAAAGCTTACCGAGAGAGATCACAAGGAAGAAACGACAAATGACAAACTCGCAGCCGCCAGGTTGGACGCAGAGCAGCAAATCCATGGGTTCAAGGAGAGGCTGCAGAAGCAGAAAGACGCTCTTGACGCCTTTCATACCATGTCGACACAGGCTGAAGTCAAGTACTGGGACGACATCATTGCAACCCACAGGGTCAAAGGGAAGAACCTGGAGGAGATCCGGCAGCTGCGCTGGGAAGCGCAAAAAGAAGTCGCCAGGAAGGGCCTTGAGGATGAGGTTGCAGCAGTCGAGAAAAACGTAGCCGCGGAAAAAAACGGCTCGCAGGAGCGCGTCCAGATCCTCAATAACGAAATCGCGCAAATGGAGGCACATCGCCAGAACGAAACGGCCGAGTACAAGCACATGGTCGAGGAGAAAGACCGTGCCGTCCAGGATGCAACCAGGAAGGAATTCAAAGATGAAGTACAGGCAGTCCAGGAGCAGGCAAAAGCATACAAGGCCGGCTCGGCGGAGCGCGTCAAGATCTTCCACGATGAAGTTGAGAAACTGAAGAGCGAAAAGAAAACCGACACTGACGAATTTAAACGACTGGTCGCCGAAGAGAGCCAGGCGGAACGCGACCTGGCCAAAGTGTTTGAGAATGTGGCCGAAACCGAACGCAAGAGCCGAACGGACCACGAGGAGGCGCTCAAGAAACAGGACCTGGCTCAATTGGAGTTTGAACGCCAGCTAGGCCAAACCAGCGAAGCGCAATACGAAAAGCTGTTGCTCGACCGGATCACCGTTGCCTACCAGGCCGAACTGAAGGAACTTGAGATCAAGAAACGTCTCTACCAGCAGGACCCCCTGGAGTTTGCCAAGGTCAAAGCGGCGATCATCAAACTGAATGACAAATACCACGCCGACATCGAAAAGGCGGACCAGAAAGCCTATCTGCGGCAAAAGGCTGCGTTTGATAAGTACTTCAGCCAGATCAGTTCCAGCTTTACCAGTGAACTCAACAGCTGGATCCAGGGCACGGAAACCATTGCGCAGGCATTCTCCAAGATGTTCCAGTCCATGATCATGTCCCTGGTCAATTACATGGAACAGAAGGCCATGACGATGCTCGAGGACTGGCTTTTTGAAAAACTCTTCATGCATAAGAAAGCTGCCGGCACAATCTCCTCGGCTGCGGCACAGACGTTTGCGAACGCATTTGCCGCCTCCGCTTCCACCGGGTTAGCTGGTCTTGCAGCGGCCCCTGGCGTGGCCGCCGGCGCCGCGGCGACCGTGACAGCCGGAGCAACAGCAATCCTGGGCGTGGGTGACTCGTCCGCCGGGGGGCAGTGGATCGTGCCCCAAGATCAACTCAACTTTGTCCATAAGAACGAAACGATTCTTCCCGCCGGCATCGCCAGTGGGCTGCGCAACATGATTGAAAACGGCGGCGGCGGTGGCGGTGATGTTCATGTCCACTTCAACGTGAATGCCATCGACTCGGCGTCGTTCAAAGACACTGTCGGGAAGCATGGACACATGATCGGCGAGTTGGTCACCAAAGCGCTGAAGAAAAAAGGTATCAAGTAAAGCCATCGCCGGAATTGCCAAACATCTGGTAATTGCCAGAATTGAAAAGCGGCAAGACAGCTTTTCCAATTCCGGCGATGTTGGCATTACTGGCGATTTTGGCAATCATCTGTGCTCAATATTTCCCATAAAAAAGGTATCAAGTGAGCAATCTTCTCTTCCCCAAAATTCGCGGGCTGGCTTGGGACATCACCAAGACGCCCACCTTCAGCACGGAAATTCAGGAGTCGCTGGCCGGGCGCGAAGTGCGCATCCAGAACTTCCAGAACCCGATCTGGGAGTTCACGCTGCACTACGAGTTCCTGCTGAACGATCCTAAATTTCGCGATGAAAATGAACAGACTCCGCTGGAAACTCTGGTTGGGTTTTTTCTGGCCCGCGGCGGACAGTTCGATGATTTCCTGCTGAACCAAACCGACCTTACGGGACGCCTGGAAGATTCCGTCTACTCCGGTCAGCCTATCGGCGCCGGCGACGGCGTGAACAAGCTGTTTCCGATCGTGCGTAACGTAGGCGGCTTTCTGGAGGCGGTGCAGAACCCGGCCAATCAAAGCGCTATCGTATACGTGAACGGAACGCCGAAGGTCCAGGGCACGGACTATACCATCGGCAATGGAATTGTGGGCTTCACTACGGCCCCGCCCGGAGGCCAGCCGGTCACCGCCGACTTTACTTTTCTGCACCGTGTCCGCTTTGATGCCGGCTCGTCGCGCGGCGGCAAAGAAGGCATTGAGTTCAACAATTTCTATTTCAATCTGTATGAGTGCAAAGAAGTGCAGTTGATCAGCGTGAGGAAGTAGATCGCCGGAATTGCCAAAATCTGGTAATTGCCAAAATTGAAAGCAGCAAGCGCTTTTCAATTTCGGCGATTTTGGCATTGCCGGCAATTGTGGCAATTCTTATGAAAACCCCTACTAACATCGGCAGTAACGTCTTGTCCATGTGGTTGCAGACCGCAACTGAGATCCGCATGGCCGATCTCTACACCATCACGCTAAAAGCCGGGACCGTGCTGCGCTATACCACCTGGGACACCAACCTGGTGGTGTCCGGAAATACTTTTCTTACCGGACCGCCGAACATCGCCCGCACGGCCATTGAAGAAAAACTGGGCATGGACATAAGCACCATCGACGTCACCATTACGGCCAGCCTCGCCGATTTGCTGAACGGCGTACCGGTCCTGCAGTCCATTGGCTTGGGATTGTTTGACGGAGCTGCCTTCAAGATCGAGCGCTTATTCATGGATGCGACGGGCCAGCAGATCGGCACGGTAATTCGTTTTGCCGGTTTCATCGGCGCGGTTGACGAACTAACGCGCAGCTCGGCCAAACTGCAAATTGAATCCGGGACCAAGTTGCTCCAGATGGACCTGCCGGCGATCCTCCTGCAACCCGCCTGCACCAACACGCTCTTCGACGCGCGGTGCACGCTGGTGAAAACGAACATGCTGCAATTCTCAGAGCAGGTCGACAACCCGGCGTGGATCCTGACAAATTTATCGGTTACGCCCAACGCGACCGTGGCGCCCGATGGAACATCGAACGCTGACAAAATTACTCGCGTTGCCACAGTCACCACGGAAGCTTCGGCAACGCAAACCAGGATCGCCGTTGCAGCCGGCACGCCACTGACGATGTCATGCTATGCCAAGGCAGGAACGGCAGGAGCATTCCTGGACCTGCGACTGATCTACGTGGACCCCACACCTCCTAGCAGCGTGGTTGCCTTCGATCTAACGAATGGGATCATCGCATTTACCGGATCGTCGTACACGGGCAAAGCTTCCATAGTTGCCGTCGGGAACGGATGGTATCGATGCTCGATCACCGGCTCCGCGGTGGCATCGCCCGCGGCAAACCGCGCGGACATCGGCGTTACCACCAGCAGCATCGGAGGCCTGGGCGGCGCGGCGGGTGACTTCATCTATGTCTGGGGCGCGCAGCTTGAACTTGGCCCGACGGCCACGTCCTACACAAGCACTACAACCTCGGGCGCTTCATTCTCCGAGTGGAACGTCGTGCAGTCCGCAACGGCGAACAAGATCATCTCGCTTTCCGCGAAGCCTGACGCCTATTTTGACAATGGCCAGCTCGCTTTTATCACCGGACCAAACGCCGGATTGGTCAAGGCAATCAAGACATTTCTGGGCCAGCAGTTCACATTCAATTCTCCGCTGCCGTTTCCCCCGAATGCCGGCGACACCTTCATCGCGTATCCGGGATGCGATAAGACACAGTCGACCTGCACGAACAAGTTCGGCAACCTGGTGAACTTTGAAGGCATGCCGTATGTCCCGGTGCCGGAAACAGCGATCTAAACCATAACCACAGAGGGCACAGAGGAACACAGAGAGAAACAATGGCATCAGGCGCTATGACGCACTATCGTTTTCTCTTTTTCCTCTCTTTGTTCTCTGTGTCCTCTGTGGTGAAAGAGTTTTATGCCATTGACTGACGAACAACGTCGCAACATCGTGCGCGCGGCCCGGGAGTGGCTGGGCACTCCTTACCATCACCAGGCGCGCGTCAAGAAAGCCGGCGCGGATTGCGCCATGTTTCCGCTGGCGGTCTATCAGGAATGCGGTGTGCTTCCACGAGATTTCGACCCGCCGCAATATTCCATGCAATGGCACCTGCACCGGTCGGATGAGATGTACCTGAAGACCATCGAGCCGTTCGCGCAGGAAGTCCCCGCGGACGTGAGCAGCGCAGCCGGATGGCGTCCGTCGTCCGCGGATTTTGTCGTCTTCAAATTCGGACGCGCCTTTTCTCACGGCGCGATCGTGGTGGAGTGGCCAATCATTATCCATAGCTACATCCCCCACGGCGTCCAACTGGGCGACGCGCTGCGCGACGGCGAGATGATTGGACGTGAGATTAAGTTTTTTGAAGTGAGAACGTGAAAGGCGTAAATGGCTTCGTAGGTACTCTTCACTTCAGTTGTTCATGAAACATCTATCGCGCTTTAACACCGTGTGAGCCGGGCGACCCCCTTGGGGTTGTGGCACAGGCACTCTTGCCTGTGCTGAAGTGTCCTTCTTGAGAATGCAATCACCGGCAGGAGTGCCGATGCCACACACACCACACCAAAGCCAATTCATACACGTAGGAACCAACCGACATGGGAATGCTAGGCGGAAAAGGCGGCGGCAAGAATGCTCTCGCGGCAAAACCGAACTTGCTGAGCGCGCTACGCATCCAGACCAGCTCGTACGGCCAGGTGATTCCGATTCTTTACGGCCAGAACCGCATCGCGGCACGGTTAATCTGGGCGGGCGATTTTACGGCGATCCCGCACACGTCCACCACCAAGGTCGGCGGCAAAGGCCTGGGATCGGGCGGCGGCAACGCTATCACCAACACCACGTACACATATCAGACAGCCGTCGCGATGGCGCTCTGCATGGGGCCGATCGTCAATATTCAAAACGTCTGGGACACCAAGGGCCGGCTCACTCTGGTTACCAACACGGTGCCGTATATGGTGCCTGGCGGTGGTGGCGGGTTCCAGGTAACTCCGCCCGCCTCCGGCGTGTTCAAGATGCATACCGGCGTGAGCCGAAATGATGCATACAGCCTGGCCAACACCGATTTCGGCTCTGATGCGCCAACCAAAATCACTGGCGCCAGCAATGCTTCTCCGATCAGCATCACCGATGTTGCTCACGGCTACATCACAGGGCAAACGGTATCGATCTCCGGTGTAGGCGGAAACACGGCTGCCAATGGGATCTGGGTCATCACCAAGACGGGCGCCAACACTTTTACGTTGAATGGCACTACGGGTAACGGAGCTTACACATCGGGCGGTACGGCTTCGCTCGCGTTCTCCGGCAACCAGCAGACGCCGATGGCGCTGGTCGGCGGCTCGCCCGGCGCGGGACAGTATACGCAATCCGGCTCCACCTTTAATTTTTCCCCGTCTGACGCCGGCAAGGTGATGACGATCACCTATGTTTACTCTGTACCGGATTCAAATTCAAATGGTGATCCTGCGCAAAAACTTAGTCTGACATTGTTCACCGGTACGCGGCCGCAGACACCCTGGAGCTATCTGACTTCCGCGCATCCCGGCCAGGACCTGGGCTACAACGGCATTGCGTATGTAGCGTCCTCCAACATGGACCTGGGCGAAAGCGGGACCATGCCGAACCTGAGCTTTGAAGTTCTGGGCGCGCTGCCGTTCGGCGGCGGCATAACCGATGCCGAACCTTCGTCGATCATCGCCGACCTGCTGGGCAATCCTTTCTATGGTCTTGCCGGCACAGTCACTCCTGGCGACCTCACGCAGTACCGAAAATTCTGCACCGCCAACGGACTCTTCCTTTCTCCCGTGCTCGACGCGCAGAAAACCGCCGCAGCGTGGATCCAGGAATTACTTGACGTCACCAACGCCGCGGCAGTGTGGAGTGAAGGCGTTCTGAAAATTATTCCGTACGGCGACACCACGGTCGTGAACAATGGCGTCACCTTTATTCCCAACACGCAACCTATCTATGACCTGACCACCGCGGACCTTCTGAGCCAGGTGGTGGTCAAGCGCCCAAGCGTTGCCGAAGTGATGAACGCGGTCAGCGTGGAGTGGGTCAATCGCGCCAACGACTACAACGTGGACGTAGCCGAAGACAAAGACGACGCCATGATCGCCCTGTACGGTCTGCGCAAAGCCCAGCCGATGCAGGCCCACTCCATCACCACGAAAGAAGTGGCCAAATTCGCCGCGAACCTGCTGCGTAAACGCTCGGTGGAGATTCGCGCCACCTACACGTTCAATCTGGGCTGGCAGTTCAACCTGCTTGAGCCCATGGACCTGCTCACGCTTACCATCCCGGAATTGGGATACAACAAGAAGCCGGTCCGCATCACCGCCATGCGCGAAGACGAAAATGGCACCATCCAGATTGATGCGGAAGACTTCCCCTGGGGCACGGCCACGCCAACGCTCTACCCGCACCAGCCGGGCGCCGGATTCGTCCCTCAGGCCAACGCGGACCCGGGCGCGGTGAATGCTCCGGTGATCTTTGAAGCCAATGACCGGCTTTCCCTGACCGGTAACTATGAAGTGTGGATTGGTGCATCCGGCGGTCGGACAAACTTATTGCTGAAGTCAGAACAATTCGACGATGCCGCGTGGACCAAGAGCAACGTCACCAGCGTGACAGCAAATTCTGTGGTCGACCCATTGGGCGGGACCACGGCGGACGCGGTGGTATATTCAACGCTCAGCACAGAAACAGCCGTCGGGCAATTGGTCACGCCTCCATTGTCACCCGCAAATCGGCCCTTCACATTCAGCTGCTGGCTCAAGGCCGCGTCTGGATCGCCCACCATCAACATGCTAATTGAAGATCAGGCGTTTGGCCGCGCCGATGTTGGGAGTTGTCAGCGCGGGACTGGTGGCCAGAACAACCGCGCCTGATCCTGTGGTTCCATTGCTCAAGTCAGCCGCTGCCGGCTGTGAGGCTACGGGAACACCCGAAGTAGAAATGGAATTGATCCACTGATGCGACACGGCCGCGAACGACTGCACGCCACCCAGAGTTGCCGCGCTGGGATTGGGCAACTGCGCTCCGGTCGCTGTACCGCTGATGTCGGCAAACGACGGTTGCGACGCCGCGGGAACGCCGGAAGTGGAAACAGAATTGATCCACTGATGTGACACGGCTGTGAACGACTGCACGCCGCCCAAGGTGGTTGCGCTGGGATTGGGTAACTGCGATCCGGTCGCTGTACCGCTGATGTCGGCAAATGACGGCTGCGATGCCGCGGGAACACCGGAAGTGGAGATCGAGTTGATCCACTGATGTGAAACGGCCGCGAACGACTGCACGCCGCCCAGCGTCGATGCAGTGGGATTCGGAAGCTGCGAGCCGCTGAAAGTTCCAGTGAGTCGCGCCGTCGGAACAGTGCCGGACTGAAGTGTGCCGGTTACGTCCACAGTCCATAGATCGGCGGTGTTGGCAAAGTTGCGGAAGCGCTCAAAGTTTCCCGTGGGCGAAGTGTCGGTGGCGCGCTTGCCGGAGATGGCGTCATTGCCATTGGCAGCCTGGTTGAGCGTGGCATTGCTGGCGGTGAAAGAGGACGGAGCAAACGTCATCGCGCCGGTAACACTCAGATTGCCGTTGATGGTCAGATTGCCCATGGTCGCGTTCGTGGACGGCGTGGTGGTAGTTGTGACCGTGGGCGCATAATTATCAAAATTGAAAGCGGCCCCGGCAAAAGCAACCTGGGTGTAACGCAGAACTTCCTGACCGGTGCTTGAGTCCCTGACGGTGATTCGGTAGTAGATCCCCGCGGGCTGCGTGTTGGCCGGATTCGGCACAGTGAATGAAGCCACTGCGCCGTTGGTCACCGGAGAGCAGTACTGCCGCCGAAGCGCCTGGCCTCCACCGCCGATCTGAAAGCTGATGATCTGGTCAGCCTGATCGGTGGCCTGAAAACAGAGTTGGCCCGAGGCAAGCCTGGAGCCGTTAATGTCCTGTATGTTCGACGCAGTGACGGTCGCAAGATTCTGCGCGTAAACACTGAACGAGAACCCAAGAGACAGGCACACGAATGCGAAGAGTGAGCGTAGCTTTTTCAAAGTTGTCTCCTGAAGATTTGCAGGGGGTGCGGCGAAAGGTGTTACCCCGTCGTTATATGGCCGGCAGTATCCGGCCAATATCGCCAGAGCCGCCGTCACCGGAATCACCCTGGCCGCCAGTGCTTCCGCCAGTGTTGCTTGAATTGACAGTGATAGTAGCGCTAATTCTCATCTGTCCGCGGCCGACGGCCTGAACATAATTGTTGTAATTGCGCCAGGCACGATGGGTTCCAGAGTTGAAGTCGTAGCTCACCCAATAAACCGTGGTAGTTTGCGGAGATGCTCCCGTCTCTTCCACCATGGTGATGGTCTGCGCGGGAATTGTGCGCGTGGTCTGGTCTTTTTTCCATGTCGTATAAGAGGTCCCGACTCCACCGGGGCCATAGACGCGGATGCTGTCATCGCTCCCGCTGACAAAGATGGAATCAACAGTGGCATTGTTCGCCGGCGGATCGCCGATATTGCCGAACGAACCGTTGAAAGCGAAGCTATAGGCCGTGGCGCTCGCCAACGATTGCTCCATCAACCCGAACTTATTAAAACTGGTGAATTTGAAATAAATTGTTGTGCCGACCAGGGTGGGGTCGGCTTCCCAGACGAAGACCCCGTCATCCAGGCGGAGGAAAGCAGCGCCTGCGGCGTGCGTGTTGACGGGCGAACCAAATACGCCGCGCCGAAGCCGGGTGGCAAGGTTGTAATGGAATGCGCTAGTGAGCGAGGCCGTTTGGAAGCTGATCAACTCGCCATCAACGTAGCACAGCGTGCGGAAGTTATCGGCGTCAGAAGCGGTGCCGCCATTCAGGATGCCCGTAGATTTGGCAACATCCACGGACAGTGTGTGCGTGGTGTCGGGGTCCGCGCTGGAAGACAGTAGAGCCGTGAGCACGCCCATGCGCGAAGGGCCGTACATTTTTCCAGCCTGTGCATAGGTCGCGTTGTCTGGAGAAACCCAAACCGAGCAGCCGCCCCAATTCGGAGAGGCCACCGTGACCGATGCAGCGGTAGTAGGGATGTAGCTGGATGGCGAGGAGGCCTGCTCCAGTTGCGCGCCCCAATAGTGATAGGCGATGGAGGTTGACGAAGGGTTATAGAGGAAACATCTAATGCCTGTCGCACTGGCCGCCGCCGTGTTTGTTACTGAGAATCTCTGCCATGTCTGGTTCAATGTGAATGCGGTGTTGGCGATCACAGCACCGGTACAACGCACACGTTTGCGAACCAGGCCGCGCCCGCCAATCCGCCCGCCAACAACATTGTGCTCTACGGTGACACCGCCACGGGCAACATCACGTGCCGCAACGCCTCTGGTGGAAGCTGCCTTACGGCCGCGGCGGCGGCCCCCTTCATCAGCAGCAACACGAATCCGGCAACCACGGGAGTCCTGCGCGCCACTTCCACCGACATCGCTATCGCCTTCCGCAACAACGCCAACAGCGCGGACATCGCGGCGCTCACCAAGAATGCGAGTGACGTTGTCACCGTGGGCGGCAGCGCGGGCATCGCAACTCCCGGTCCGGTGAGCGCGTCAGAAATCGCGGCGCCTTCCGGAGTTGCGGCTGTGGACCTCCTGTGGGGTGATTCCACTGCTCATCGTCTGAAGATGAACAACAATAACGCTGGTGCGGATTCCGTTGTAGGCGCCGCTACAACCGATACTTTCACCAACAAGACGATCGACGCCGAAGCAACCGGCAACAGCATCACACATCCGGTAAAACTGTGGTACCAATCGGCTGGCTGCCAAAACAACGCACCCACCGGTTACTGGGACATGGGCGCCAGCTCTATTCCCGTGGCTGTTTGCGTGAATGGCGCCAACGTGATCAAAGGTCTGCTCCGTTACACGGCCAACGGACAAGCCGCGCAGGTCCACTACGAAATGCCCGGTGACACCAAGGCCGGCGGGACACTTGACATCAATCTCGTCTGGACAACCGGCACTGTTTCCGGCACGGTCCAGTGGGCCGTCGATTCCGCGTGCACCTCGATCGGCTCCATCGATGATCCCGCGTGGTCGGCGTTGTGGGCGCCGGCAACTTCTACCGCGTCCGCCACGGCGAATGCGATGAACTCCGCTTCTGTCACCGGTCTTACCGCTCCTTGTTCCGCCGGACAAATCATGCAGTTGCGGCTCAGGCGCGTGGACACCACCGGCACCGCCACGAATGCTGATGTGTTCGGCATGGAAATCACGTATCGCAGAACAAAGTAGAGCGCATTTCATAGTCCAGCGCGAGGTCCATTCCATGAAAGCAATTCTTCGAATCTGTGTCTTTGTTTCGCTCAGCTTGGTCTCGCTCAGCTTGCTCGCCACGGCGCAAGAGGTAAGGCGCCCGTCAACGGACGCAGACAGCGGAAACAACGGGCAGTGCAGCGCAGGAACAAACACGGCATCGAGTTCAATGGCGAATGCGCACGATGCAAGCGGCCTTTCCACGGCTGATTCCCTTTCGAACAATACCGGCCAGTTCAACGAGAGCAGGATCTTTTCTTCCTGGGCCTCTGCCAGCGGTGGTTACAGCTCTCTGAATTTGAAAGTCAACTCATTGTGCTCCGTTACCGGCAACATCGGCTCCCAGGAAAGCAATTGCGCCATCAGGTATTCGACTAATAGTGGTTCCACCTGGACGGTAGTCCGCTCTTCGACAACCGCCTCCTCCGGGACTGGATGGTCGCAGGGAACAGACAGCGTGAGCTTGTCTCCGGGGCAATCGCTCAGCGCTTTGCGAGTCGATGTCTGTCTGACTGTAGGCGACGGCTTTGGCTTTGGCATTATCGAAGTCTGGGACATCTGGACTGAAGGAATTCTCATTCCACCGCCGGCAGCGCCAACCAGCTTGTCCGTAACGCCCGCAGCCAACGGGCTTTCCAACGGGCTCGCCTGGACGGACAATGCCGGCGTCAACGCAACGTCCTACCAGATCAACAAGTGCGCGGGCGCCTCGTGTGCGCCCACTTCGTATTCCACCGGGCTGGCTTCCGGCTCCACCTCCTTCAATGACGCGTCCGGAGTCAGCCCTGGAACAATCTACGGATATCAGACCTGTGCGGTGAACTCCGGCGGCACAAGCTGCTCGACAACAACATTTGCCACTACGCCGTCGGCCCCGGCTGCGCCATCGGCCTTGTCATTGAGTTTTTCCAACACGTCCATTACCGCAAGCTGGACGAACAACGCCGGCAATGCAACCAGCAACATCCTGCAGAGATGCCTTGGCGGCGGCTGCACGCCGGCCGATTTCGTAACGCTCGGTCCCAGCATCACCACATTCACTGATACCGCGGTCAACCAGAAATCTTCTTATACCTACAACGTGGTGGCTTCCAATGCTGTTGGCCGTTCCGCCGGAGCGGGGACAAAAACCATCATCGGCCTTGGACATCAGGACGGCCACACGAACCACAAAATTGCCCAGTAACGTAGGTGGAAGAACAGCGTTGATGGAAGAGCAGCCCCAGCCCATGCCTTCAGGCGTGGGCGAGCGAAGCGAATGGGCCGCGTAAAGGTCTATTAGACGACGGGCTTTAGAGCAGTTTCACTGTAAGCGTGAACCAGAAAAATGTGGCACAAGCACTCTTGCCTGTGCGAAAGTGTTCTTCTTGAGAATGCAAGCACCGGCAGGAGTGCCGGTGCCACAATCCAGGCCTTTCACGGTCCTACAGGGCCGTCTTCGACTCTGTCCTTCGTGCTGCAAGCGCAAAGACTAACAGGAGATCCTTTTGAGAAAGTTTTTTTCACTCTTCGCGTTCGTGTGTCTGTCACTTGGGATCGCGCTCACTGCGCGCGCGCAGAACCTTACCACCGTGAGCGCGTCGAACATACAGGACATCAACGGTTCCAAGCTCGCCGCCGGCCAACTCTGCTTTCAAGCCACGGACCAGTCGGACCAGATCATCAGTTTCCAGATCGGCGGAGGAGGCCAGGCGCTCCGTCGCCAATATTGTTCTCCGGTGACCAATGGCGTGGCAACGTCATTCACCGTGCCGAATCCGGCCAACACGCAGCCATCCGGGACCGTCTACCGCGTTACTATCAGGGACTCGAGCACCGGCCTGGAAGTTCTACGCTACACGCAGGTCGCGTTCACCGGCGCGACTTTCAACTTTGATAATTTTGCGCCTGCGCTTCCAACCTTCACCGGCGCCGCGAGCAACACAACCGTAGGTAATCTGAACATCACCGGCGCGTTGAGCGCGACTGGCTCCATGTCATTCACGCCGTCGGCATTTACGGCCGCCAATGCCATCATGAATCAGGGGGCCAATGGCAATGACGCCATCTTTGGTAAGCGCGCTACGGACACTTCACCCACGGGAAATTTTCTGCGCTTCCGCAACTTCGCCAATTCCGCCGACCTTTGGACCGTGGACGTAACCGGCACGCTCCAGGCCGGCTCTGTTCCGGTTGCGCGACTCAGTGGAATAATCAGCGCTGCACAGCTTCCCGCGCCCACCGCATCAACGCTGGGCGGCGTGCAGTCGTTCACCGCTCTATCTCATCAGTGGATCAACTCCATCTCCACTTCCGGTGCCGCCGCCGCGTCGCAGCCATCGTTTGCCGACATCAGCGGCACGGCAATCCCCGCACAGTTGCCGAATCCCAGCGCGTCGACTCTGGGCGGCGTTCAGTCCTTCACCGCTCCGTCTCATCAGTGGATCAGCTCTATTTCCACGTCCGGCGTTCCCGCAGGATCGCAGCCATCGTTTGCCGACATCAGCGGCACGACAATCCCCGCACAATTGCCCAATCCCAGCTCATCGACTCTGGGCGGCGTGCAGTCCTTCGCGGCTGTCTCCCATCAGTGGATCAATTCCATTTCGACAGTGGGTGTTCTCGCGACGTCACAGCCCGCGGCGGCTGATCTGAGCAACGGAACCACAGGATCAGGAACCACGCTTCTAGCCAGCAGCCCGATCCTGGTTACACCGAATCTTGGCGCCGTTACCGGCACGACGCACACGTTTGTAAATCAGGTTGCGCCTGCAACTCCCTCCGTCGGCAGCATTGTGCTTTACGGTGACAGCGGCACCGGCAACATTACTTGTCACAACAGCTCCGGCGGCAACTGCCTGATCGCCACGGCGAGTGCTCCGTTCACAAGCGCCAGCGCAAGCCCGGCGACAACAGGAGTCCTGCGGGTATCGACCGGCGATACCGCCATCGCGTTCCGGAACAACGCCAACTCCGCTGACATCGCCGCATTGACCAAGACCACCAGCGATGTAATCACGGTCGGCGGCAGCGCGGGAATCACAACGCCAGGACCGTTAACCATCGGAGCAACCGACGCAGGGTTTTCCCGCACCGCCGCCGCAATCCTGGCCGTCGGCAACGGCACGGCAGGCGATAGCAGCGGTACGCTGAAAGCTCTGAGCATTACATCGAACACACATGCGTTTGTGAACCAGGCCGCGCCGGCCAATCCTTCGGCAGGCAACATCGTGCTCTATGGTGACAGTAGCACCGGCAATCTCACGTGCCGTACCACCTCCGGCGGAAGCTGTTTCACTGCCTCAACGACCGCTCCCTTCATCAGCGGCAGCGCGAACCCGGCAGCGACGGGAATTTTGCGCGTAGCTTCGGGCGATAGCGCCGTCGTCTTCCGGAACAACGCCGGCGCGTCTGACGTGATTGCGTTGAGCAAGACCACGAGTGACCAGGTGTCCATCGGCGGCAACGCGGGAGTGGCGATCACCGGCGCGACGAGCATCGCAGAAACAGCAGCGCCTTCCGGGGCCGCAAGCCTTGACGTTCTGTGGAGCGACTCCTCCGCGCATCGATTAAGAATGAACAACAATAATGCCGGAACAGATTCGGTGGCCGGCGCCGCCACAACCGATACGTTCACCAACAAATCGATCGACGCCGAGGCAAGCGGAAATAGCATCACGCAGCCAATGAAAATCTGGTACCAGGCGGGCGGCTGCCAGAACAGCGCATTCACCGGCTACTGGGACCTGGGCGCCACGTCCATTCCCGCCGCTGTGTGTGTGGCCGGCGCCAACGTGGTCAAAGGCCTGCTGCGGTATACAGCCAACGGACAAACCGCCCAGTTCCACTATCAAATGCCGTCAGACACCAAGACCAGCGGATCGATGGACATCAATCTCCTCTGGACGACCGGCACGGCTTCCGGAACCGTGCAGTGGGCCGTCGACGCCACTTGTACGTCGATCGGCTTCACCGACGATCCGGCATGGTCCGCGTTGTGGACGCCCGCGATTTCGACCGCGTCTGCAACCGTCAACGCGATGAACCTGGTTTCCATCACCGGCCTGACAGCGCCTTGTTCCGCCGGACAGATCATGCACCTGCGGCTCAAACGCGTGGACACCACCGGCACCGCAACCAATGCTGATGTCTACGGCGCAGAAATCACTTTTCGCCGGACGCAGTGATCCGAGGCCGTTGCCGCTCTTAATATTTTCGCTCGCGCGGGCTGCACATGCCGTCGATGGCAGCTTTGGTCCACATCCATTCATTTTTCGCGTCTTCCACTTTGCTCATCACCCCTGAGCGGAAGACGAACAGGAGATACCTTTTGAAAAAGCCGCTCTCACTCTTCGCGTTCGTGTGCCTGTCTCTCGGGTTCACGCTCACGGCATGCGCGCAGAATCTTACGACGGTAAGCGCGTCGAACATACAGGACATCAACGGCGTAAAGCTTGCCTCCGGCCAATTATGTTTTCTCATCACCGATCAAAATGATGTTCCTCTCTCCGCGCAGATTGGAGGAGGAGGCCAGGCCCTGCGTCGCGGATACTGCACGCCGATTGTGACCGGCGCCGTGACATCGTTCACCGTTCCGAACCCGGCCAACACGCAGCCCGCCGGAATTTACTATCGCATCACCGTGAAGGACACAACGACCGGGCAGGAGGTCCTGCGCTACCTGCAGGTTGCCTTTACCGGCGCAACGTTCAACTTTGACAATTACGCGCCTACGTTTCCGTCATTCATCGCACCGGCATCGAACGGAACCGTGGGCAACCTGACCATCAACGGCAACCTGAGCGTCACCGGCGCGATGACCGTTACTCCGTCCGCATTCACGGCCAGCAACGCCACCATCAATCAGGCAGCCAACGGCAATGACGCCATCTTCGGCAAGCGCGCCACGGACACCTCACCCACGGGAAATTTTGAGCACTTCCGCAACTTCGCCAACAGCACAGACCTGTGGACCGTGGATGTGACCGGCACTCTTCAGTCCGGCATCATTCCTACAGCGCGACTCAGTGGAACATTTAGTGGCGCGCAGCTTCCGAATCCCAGCCCGACGACGCTCGGCGGCGTTGAGTCGTTCGCGGCGGTGGCCCATCAGTGGATCAACTCCATTTCCACTTCCGGCGTTCCCGCGGGATCGCAGCCGGCGGCAGCCGACCTGAGTAACGGGACCACGGGATCAGGCGCCGTGGTTCTGGCGACATCTCCTGCGCTGGTCACACCGAACATCGGCGCCGCGATCGGCAGCACGCATACGTTTGTGAACCAGGCCGCGCCGGCGAGTCCTTCCGCCGGCAATATTGTGATCTACGGTGACAGCGGTACCGGCAACCTCGCGTGTCGCAACAGCGGCGGCGGAAGCTGTCTTGCGTCCAGCGCTCCATTCATCAGCGGCGGCGCGAACCCGGCGGCGACGGGGGTCCTGCGCGTAGCAACCGGCGACACGGCCATCGCTTTCCGCAACAACGCCAACACCGCGGACATTGCCGGGCTGAGCAAGAACACGAGCGACATTGTCTCCGTCGGCGGCAGTGCGGGAATCACAACGCTCGGCCCGCTCACGCTAGGCGCAACCGATGCCGGGCTTTCCCGCACCGCGGCTGCCAGTGTGGCTGTCGGCAACGGTACAGCCGGCGACAGTAGCGGCACCCTGAGCGCCACAACCTTGGCCTTACCCGCAACCGGGCTGCTTAAATTCGGAACGAACGTAGGAATATCGACCACCGGTTCTCCGTTCGTCTCGTTTGGTAATGGTACCCAGGGCAACACGGGAGCAGTCTTAGGAGCGGCAGGCGCTCAGTTCAACTTTGCGTCGACAAGCGGTGCTGATCTTGGCGTAGGCGCGCTCGGTGTATATGCCCTGGGATCGAATGGCGTGCGGGGCTGGACTTCAGGCGCAGCAAATCTCGCAACCGATACGGGCCTGTCACGCATCAGTGCCGGCGTTGTGGCGCTGGGAAATGGAACGCAAGGCAACGTGGGCGGTGAGCTGCGCTCCACCAGAATCGCTGCAACCTACAACGCCGCGGGAACTCTGCAAACGTCCGTTCATATCATTGAAGACACGTGCACGCTGGGGAGCAATTGCGCCGTGACGCTGACCGGCGCGGCGGCGTTCACCAGTTCGTCCAGCTATCGCTGCACCGCCACCGACGCAACCGCAGCCAATGCGGTCCGCGTGAACCAGGCTTCTGGAACAAGCGTAACGTTCACCGGAACCGGAACGGACGTAATCAATTTTGTCTGCGTAGGAAACTAGAGGGCCATTGGTGGAAAGATGGCCCTTAGGGTTATGAACAAACCCTACACCCCTTGTGTGGCGCCAGCACTCCTGCCGGTGCTTGCATCCTCAAGAGGGACACCTTGGGACAGGCAGGAGTGCCTGTCCCACATAAACAAGATTTTCCAAAGGTACCCCATGAATTTCGATTTGACATTTCACACCGCAGAACTAGTAACGATCATGACGGCTGCCGCTTACGTGATCCGCGCCGCCAATCGCGTGTTTACCGTGCTGAAGGACTTCCCTCCACATCGCCATATCAACGGCTCCATTGTTTATCCCGAAGGATACGAGCCGACCGTGGTTCAACACCTCTTTCCGGACAAGCGCAACGGCGCCGGAGCGCCAAACTGAAAACTCATCTGGAGGAACGCATCGCCATGTCTGATTTCTCACTCGCATTCACCCACACCATGCAATTTGAAGATGACCCCAACCATCCCGGAAAAGTTACGCATGACGCCGGCGGTCGCACACGCTTCGGCATCGCGGACAAGTTCCATCCCGATCTGCCGGAAGAATTCTTTACCGGCCCCGCCGGCGAAGCTCGCTCTCAGGCCGAAGAGATCGAGTTGGAGCGGTACTGGAAACCGCTCAGGTTGGATAGCGTCGAAGATCAGAGCGTCGCCAACAAACTGTTCGATATGGGCGTGAACATGGGCGTACACCAGGCCGCGGTCCTGGCCCAGCGTGCGATAAATTTTCTGATCGCAACAGGCGGAGCGCAGGTCCGCTTGAGTGATGCTGAGACGACCAATGGAGCGCAGGCGCCCTCGCCTGCGAGTCGAGTGACCGAGGACGGAATCATCGGCCCCAGAACGCTGGAACAGATCAACAGACTCGTTCCAGCACAGATGCTCAAGGCCATGGTTGGATTTTCTGAGTCGCACTATCGGCACATTGCAGCGGTGAATCCAGCACAAGCTGTGAACCTCGACGGCTGGCTGCGCCGAGCGGCGGGGTAACCGTTGCGGAGACACTTTTCGTGACGAGGTTCGTATGAGGCACGGCTTCAGCCAGGCCGAAAGATGTAAATCAGAGACACAGCATTTAGCGGCAGGAAAACCACGTCGCTTTGGTCTGTCATCTTGAGCGCAGGCCGAACGACCGAAGGGAGCAAGGCCGAAGTCGAAAGATCCCTGTGATGTTTTTGCTTACCATGAAGTGTCAGGGAGTTCTCTTGTGAGAACGCTTTGCTTCTGCAATTACGCTCCAGGCATTCTCGCGATGACAGGCTCCCTCGGCTGCGCTCGGGATTTCGGCTGGCGGCTCAAACGCCGCCAAAACACCTCAACTTCGACTGCGCGCTCAGGATGACAAACCTGAGCTTCGTTCCTCCGTGGCGAGGCCACCTGTGCCGCATGGCCTTCCACCACCGACTTTTCCAATCTTTCGCAATCCCAACTTTTCATAACCAAGGGGGACCCATGTTCCGATTTGCACTATTCATCAGTCTGGCGGTTCTGGCGGTCCTGTTCGCGATCACCTTGCGTAAAGACGTGGCATGCCACGTCTCTACCGCGCTGCTTTTTCTCGCGCTCGGCGGGCTGCTCACCAGCACCAGCGAAGACCAGGTGGGATACAACTTCATCGACTGGCTCAAAGACCGTCTGCTCACTCTCCTTGGCTGGTTCCAGAGTTACAGCCATGCCAGGATCGCCACGCTCAAAGTTCGCGCGGCAAAGATCGCCGGCAAGATCGAGGCGGAAGAACAGAAGATCGCCGCAGCGGTCAAACGGAGGCTGTGATGCTTACCGCACTGATTCCTTTCCTCGGCAACAAGTGGGCCAGGCTCGGGATTGAAGTTGCGATCATCGCCGCGCTCGCATTGGGCATCCGCGCCTATTTTTTGGCGGAAGGCAGACGCGCCGGACGCGATGAAGCCGCGCAATCGCAACAGCAGGAGTTGGAGAAGGCCCGCCAGCAGGACCGCAAAGACATGCAAGCGGTGGTCGACAAAGCCAACGGCGTCCTGGCCGACGCCGAGAAACAACATCAGGCCGCCGACGACGCGCTGCAAAAGCTGGCCGGCATCCTGGGCGACCTGGCCAAACAGCGCACCGCGGGTGAAGGAAAAGTGTCCGCGCTTCCGGACTCCGATCTGCATGGCTACGTTGTGGGCGCGCTGAACCTGCGCGCGGCCAGCGACAAATCTCCGGGCTACCTTCCCGTGGAAGAGCGCGCTCTGGCTGAATGCGTCACGCAATACCCGCTGTGCCAGAAGCAAGTCCAGGCTGAGGAAGAGAAGATTGCCGCGGAACAAAAAAACACGGACGCATCCAACCAAACGGCCGCAGCGCGGCTGGACGCGATGCAGGCGAAAGATACCTACATTGATCAATTGGAGAGCAAGTTCGCTGAGTTGTACAACCTGCATCCGCCAAAGTACCGGTCGGCGCGATGCCTGTGGTTGTGGAAGTGCGGATCGCGCAAAGTTGCGACGAATTCCAGCGCGTCGAGCGCCAGCGCAGCGAAATGATGATAGTCGTGAGACGCAGCCTCACCGGCTATGCGCCTGTTTTTGCGCTTACCTCAGGACACGAGTTTCAGTCGTGATGCGAACAACCTTATGTCTGTCATCCTGAGCGAAGCGCGAGCGCATGCGAGCGCGTAGTCGAAGTTGAGGTGTTTTGGCGGCGTTTGAGCCACCAGCCGAAATCCCGAGCGCAGCCGAGGGAGCCTGTCATCCCGAGAATGCTTGTCACAAGACGCAGCATCGAGGTGTTCTCACGAAACAGGAAGAACTCCCTGACGCTGCATGGTGGATAATACAGCGTCGGGATCTTTCGACTCCGGCCTCGCTCCCTTCGGTCGTTCGGACTGCGCTCAAGATGACAAACTAAGGCGGTATGGCTTTTCCCAGTGCTGAAGGTAACTGACTGCATTGGGATTTGTCACCGGAGCGAAGGGCGAGCGCATGCGAGCGCGCAGTCGAAGGATCCCAAGAATTTTAGCGTCATGAATACAGCATCAAGGCGTTCTCACGTGGAGAAGCCTCCCTGCGTGAATAACGTTAATTGTGCCGAAGAAATCCTGATCCCAGGTGGACCCATGAATGAAAACTTCAAAGGCTTTGCCGGATTCTGGCGCGGCGTATTCTCAGAACCGGATGGCACGCCCAGCTTCTCGCGCGTGGCTACGGCCGTAGTCGTCGCCTTCGCCTGCGGGTGGGTGACCGCGCTGGTCCACCATAATCACGTTCTGCCGGCATTGATCGAACTTGGAGGCTTCGTCAGCGTACTCTACGGCGCGAACCAGATCCGTGCAGGATGGGGGAAGAACGGTCCCCCGCCGGGAACGCCGGGAGTGTAACCACTCGCTCGCAATTTACATCGATTGATTTCTATCCGCTTAGAGACTTGCAAGATGAGCAATTCGAGATTACGATTTGCCATTCTTCTTCGAGCCATGCGCTTTTGCACGAAGCCGGGCAATGAGTTCCCTCTCGGCAATCTTGCGCTCCCGCGCACGCCCGTCGCGGATGGCATCGACCAGGGCAAGCAATTCGTATAAATAAGGATCTCGCTTGGCCGCCTCCGGCACGCTGTGGTACAGAGGTTCAAAGGTTGCGCCGCGCACCGGACCGTCTCTGCTCGGCCACACGGGTAGGGGCTCGTCTCCCGCTTTGACGAACCGCCGCAACGGCTCTGCTGCGTAGGACGTGGGCATGCCACGAGTCATCACTCCGTGCTGGGCGGGAAAGACATACTTCAACCCGTGGACCAGAAACTCTTCCAGCGCATGGGTGTTTGGACGTTCACTGAGTTCAGGACCATGCAAGAGTCGCGCTGCCTGGGCCCGCTTGACCGCTCCATGAACTTCAGAGACGCTCATGGACAGCTCTTCCGCGATCCGGGCAAAGGTCGGTCGGTCGCCGGTGAACTCGCAGAACTTGAGCACCACGACAACGTCCTGGGGTTTGAGCACCATACAAATAGTATATATTCGCAATTCGCGAATAGCGAATTATATTTGTAGCGGCCAGGCGCAAGACCCTGGAAATGGAAGCTGACCGGAAAAAGGCTACAAGGCGCACTGAATATTATGAAACCTCTCGTCGTCCCGGTTATAGTCAGGGCGGGCGACGAACTGCTGAGGCAGCACGCTTATCCGGGTCATCTCGGGGAGCAGATATTCACGCCAGCCCTGACCTAAGTGTGACTCACTCTCGCCAGACAGGAACCACGCGACGAGCGCAAGATGGTCCCTCTGATTGTTGGCGAGCATGTACGGCTCGACCACACGAAGTCCTGGAGCCTTGGTGCCAGTGTAATAGAACTGGATCAGATTTCTAGCGGCGATGGCACCACAAATAATTGCCTGCGACATGAAGCCCTCACAAAATATTGAGACAACCAAAGTGCAGCCGGATTATACGCCTTGGTCAGTCTGCTCACTTCAATCCATCGCGTGTCCCCGCAGGAGTTTGACGAACTCGTCGCGCACCGAAGGAAAATGAAGATTGTGAGCAGTAAATAAAGGGCGGATGCGGAGAGCACCCGCCCCATGGTTTTCCCGCCCGTAAGTTTTACCGTCCGTTGTACTGCGCTGCCACATTGATCGACAGCGGTTCCGTTGAGCATCCAGCTGGCGGAAGCACGGACAGCTTCAGCGGAGCCCCCGCGGCGTAGTTCAGAGACAGCACGCCACTGTCATTCGCCGCGGCTGCCAGGGGAAGCGTGACCGTACCGGCAACCGTGCCGTCACTCACCTGCAAGGCTGCATTTGTCCTGCAGCCTGCGGGCGGCAACAGCGCCTGCGCCTGAATTCGCGTGAGCGTAATGTTTTTGCTCGGCGTAAGAATTGACACAACAACAGTCCGGTCAAACGGCGCAGGTATGTAGCTGTTCCAGATCTGGCCGCCGGCCGGTCCTATTGGCCCCGGAGACCCGGTTGGTCCAATTGGTCCTTGCAGGCCAGGCAAACCGGGTGCGCCCATCAGACCTTGTGGTCCCGTCAAACCTTGCGGTCCTTGTGGTCCGGTTAAACCCTGCGGCCCGATTGGTCCTATCGGCCCTTGTGGCCCAACAAGTCCTTGCGGTCCTGCAGGACCGGGAACGCCTTGCGGACCGATTGGTCCTTGTGGTCCCGCCGGACCTGGATCACCTTGCGGCCCTTGCGGCCCAGCTGGTCCTTGCGGTCCGGGAGGTCCCGGCGGCCCGGGCATCGGCGTCGGCGTTGGCGTTGGCGAAGGAGTTGGAGTCGGTGTTGGCGTCGGCGGTGGGCTTGCCGGTCCGCCGTCAATCACCGTAAGGTTGCCGCTGGCGGTATTGGTCACATAGACTCGGCCGGTGGAGTTGTTCACTGCAACCGCATACGGCCCCAGGGCATTCGGATCAGTCAGCGTGGTCAGCGCATTTGTAGCTCCGTCGAGCACGGTGATGTTGTTGGCGGAGATGTTGGGCAAATAGACCTTATTGGTGGCCGAGACCACCAGCAGGCTCAGTCCCCCAGCTCCTGTAGGCACGGAGGTTGTAGCGTTGGTGGCGCCGTCAATCACCGTGACCGTGCCGTCAGTATTGCGGACATATACTTTGTTGGTGACGGGGTTGGCGTCAATCGCCGCCGGCGAACCCCCGACGGGCACGGTGGCCGTGGAGTTGGTGGCCCCGTCAATCACCGTAACATCGTTGCCGCCGCAGTTGGCCACGTAGATCTTGTTTGTCACCTGGTTCACCACCAGGGCGCAAGCGCCCGTTCCGATTGGCACCAGACCGGTCGTGCGGTTGCTGATACCGTCAATCACGTTAAGGATGTTTTGGTCCCGGGCGCCTACATAGATCTTGTTGGTAACTTCATTCACTCCGAGGGCTTGTGGAAACGTCCCGACACTCGTGGTTGCGATGATCCTGTCCGTAGCGCCGTCGATGACCGTCAAGGTATTGTTACCGAGATCATTTCCGATACCGAAATTAGCTGCGTAAATCCTGTTGGTAGTCCCATTGATGGCAAGCGCCAGCGGCAAGATGGTATTGCTGCTGGTGATTGTCTTCACGCTGTTGGTTGCACCGTCGATGACATCGATGTCCCCGGTCCCATTGCCGACCGTATAGGCTTTATTGGTGGCGGGATTAGTCGCCATTAAGAACACCTGCGTTCCCAGCGGCAAGCTGGCCGATACTGTGTTGGTGCTACCGTCCACAACGGTAACGGTGTGAGATCCCGCGTTTGCAATGTAGATCTTGTTGGTGGCTGGGTTTACCGCGAGCGTTTGAGGCTGGTTGGCGCCAGGGTCGGTCACAGTGGTTAGAATTGTCTGCGCGCGGCAAATGGAGCTGGTGACCAGAGCCATAGCTGCAATCAACAGACCGCGCCGTAAGACGCTGTTCTTTGTGGTTGTCATTCCTTCCCCTTGCATCGTCATACTTTTTGTCCCCCGATCGATCACACCTCCGGCTTCCTAAAAGGAGATAGCTAGCTCGATGTAGGGCGGTTGGGCAGCAATATCATATCTTTATGTCAAGCGGCGAGCAAGCCACCATCTTCACTCATTGCCTGGCAATAGGTAGAAATGATATAGGATGCGAGCGGCTGCGGGCAGGTTAGTTGGATAGTCAACGACGAATTGCCTATTAGCATATAAATAGGTTTGAGCCATGCACTTCTTCGTTAGCACAGCTATACAGCTATCGCTGAACCTATTCTTCTCACTGTTTCTTGCCCTTCTCGCGCGGCCATTTTCATCCACGGATGTCCCTGCCCAAATCAGAACTTCCCTTCTTGGTAGCCGCGGAAGGCACTCGGTTCTGCGGTGCCTGTTTTGCTGCGTTGAACCATGCTGGATCGCGTCAAAAAACGGCAGCGCGTCCGCTCTATCGCAGAATGGGGCGCCTTTGTTTTCCATGCGGTCATTTATTGCAGTTTTCTAACCTTGCGGGCTCTCCATGAATGAAGCCTAAAACAAAGGTGCGCCTGCCTACATTTGGGGTGCCCCCCAAAATAAAACCACCAGATTTTGCGGTTGCGAATAAAAAGCGAATACGATACTTTGTTAATTTCCCGCCTGGCCTAACCGCAGAATGTAAGAGGACAGTGAAGACAATGCTCAGCGCCCCGCAGTTTGCCGAACTTATTTTTGAGCATGCCGCTGAAAAGTGGCTGGAATCAAAGAAACTACATAACGCACCTAAGACCATCAAATCCTATCGCGATTATTTACATCGAGCCATACAGGGCTTCTCTGGCTTAAGGCTTAGAGATATTCATATAGGTCACTTTGAAGAGTACCAGCGACAAAACGCCGGGAGGTATCATCCTACAGCCGTTAACCATGATTTAAATGCCGTATCCCAGATGTTACGCAAAGCCAACCTATGGAAACCTATGCAGGAACACTATAGGCCGCTTAAGGTCCCCAAGTGGCGTCCGCCTAAAGTTCTTACCGAAGAACAGGAAAATGCTTTCTTCAAGCTGGCGGCCTCGAACCAGGATTGGGCCCTGGCTTACTGGGTGGCCAGCCTGACCAGCAACACGTCAGCGTCAGGAGTGGAGCTCCGCATGTTGCAGATCAAACATGTACTGCTTGACCAGGAGGACCCAATACTTTATGTACCGGACGGCAAAAATCAATACCGCCCGCGGACCATCTGGCTGAACGAAGTCGGCGTTAAACAGATGAGGCGCATGTTGGACCGTGCTTCGTCGCTCGGCGCCACGCAACCTGACCATTACATATTTCCCTTTCGCGTGAAGCGCAACTTTTACGATCCTACGCGACCCACCTCGGAATCGTGGCTGAAGAAGATCTGGAAAAAACTGGTGGACGCGGCAATTCAAAGGGAAATCATCCCCTTCCGCATCACTCCGCATGACCTTCGACATCAGATCATCACCAAACTGCTGGAGGCTGGCACTCCGGAAAATACGGTGATGGCGATCGCCGGCCATGTCCGGCGGGAGATGCTGGAACACTATTCGCACACGCGGATCGCGGCCAAGAAGGCAGCGCTGTCTGCTATCTTGCCGAAGAAGAGAAACGCAAGCGTTGGATTCTGAGTAACGGGTCAGTATGAAACTCTAGTTGAGATTTCAGTCAGGCCAGCAAATGCTCCACCTTCACCAAGCTGCTTTATGAGCTTGCGTATCGGCTCCGCACGGTTAGGTATTATTCCCAGGTTGCGAACTTCGCCGTCTGGTTCGGCAATGGCGACTGCGATCGTCTCGGCATAGACATCCAAACCCAAAAACGTACCTTCTCCTTCATGACCGGTTCTTCTCCCGCTTGTGGCGCTGGACTGTGCTTCTCTTCGACTCACAGCCTAACCCACGAACAGCGCATTGGAACCGGTCACTCCATGAGGACTAGTCGACCGGCAGCTTCGCGTGCGCTCAACTTCCCGTCCACTATCTTTTCAACCACTCTATCTTTTCCTTAGGTCTTACTCAACGTCACCATCCTCTGAGGGTGATATTACTTCGTGTGGCAGAATATAGCCTCAACATTATTCATGAGCATCTACAGGGCAAGATTTTCACTTGACATCTCAATCATGCAAGAAGTAAAGTTAAACTCGTTTTAATAGGATCTGGATGCTTTCCCTGCCTTAAGCCCAAAATGGGCACCGAACGGCGGACAACAATCTGGCCAAGCCGTTAGAGCGATGGACTCATAATCCGTAGGTCGCAGGCTCAGCCCCCGCCCGCAGATGGAGAAGGTAGTAGAAGCTATCTCGTAAATAACTGCCCAGCAGGATGAGGATGTAAGCCAGCTGCACCCATGCCAAGGAAGTTACTGTCATAGTATTCTCAGTGAGTTACGTTGGTGGCGAAATTGTGCAACCAGGCAAAGAAGTGCTCGACCTTCCGTGTCGACAAGTCGCGACCCAAGGCTCTTTCGGGCAGGTACGGGGCAGAGGCAGGTTTGATCGAGCGTCGGTCGCACCAACCGGGTTTCAGACAGTGTAGAGCTGGCTACGTGCACGGACCGGAATACCATGGCGGCCTGTAATTGCCACGATCTTGCTCGTTTTGCCGCGCTTCGTTTTATCAACTCCAGAATCCCCGTCTAGCCTGGATTATTCACTGATTTAGGTAGCCAAACAAGAAAGGATGCTCTAAAAGATTGATGAACACTGGGTTTGCACACCCAGCATCCTCTTTCGGAGCATCCATCGCTTGATACAAAGTGTTGTACCACAACTGAC
>WNGQ01000746.1_pt1 | contig 35928 bp, 52 predicted proteins | sample 5407661 | NCBI WGS metagenome assembly WNGQ01 (sample SAMN13153382, study PRJNA577476) | soil metagenome | isolation source: 60 cm soil or saprolite under Garry oak tree replicate 2 | place: USA:California | collected 2016-06-15 | reverse complement strand
CTTTGCAAGCCTGGTGCAATCGGGTGGTATGCCTCACTCCCCCGCCGTCAACATTGAGAGACCGAAGAAAGAAAAGAGACCAAAGGATGTTCTCCGGCCCGATGAATACAACAAACTCTTAGTGCAAGCGGCAGGAGACTCCCGCGACTATGCCATGCTGCAAGTATTCCTCCAAACCGGCATTCGAGTGAGCGAGTTAGTCGCGATCCAGTTACCTGACCTGGACATGATTGACAAGCCCCTTGCTGTGCATGGCAAAGGCGAGAAAGAGCGAACGATACCGCTTGAGAAGAAAGCGATGCAAGCCCTCAAATCATGGCTCACTGTTCGGCCAAAGGTACCAGATCAGCACCTTTTCTTAACCTACCACCAGACAGGCTTTTCTATCCGTGGTGTTCGCAAGCTCGTTGACAAGTATCTGAAGCTGGCCGGGATCACCAAAAAATATCCTGTCATGGTCTGCACCGCACTTGCTTAACCAATAAAGCAGCCAGGAATATGAACGCTTTCGCTCTGCAAAGACTTGCCGGTCATCAAGACATGGAGACCACCAGGCTTTACGTGCAGTTAGGCACCGAAGACTTACGTCCAATGATGGAAGCAACAAGCTTATGATGTGTTGGCACAGTATATGAGACCACAATCACTTCCCTACCATATACAGATAGGCAAACCGCCGCGAGCGATCCGCAAGGCAAAACTCGATAATATTGCGCTCGTCCCCGCTTCTCTTCTGTTCCAGAAGGGAAAGTACCAGACCATTGCCAACAATCTCCCCGGACAAGGTGTGCTGATTTGTGAGGCAAACAAAAAAGAGCGGATCAGCCATATTCTTGAGCGCGTGGCAGCCTTCTTCCGGCAGCGCGGCCACTTTGTAAAGATGCTTCCTTACTCGCTGATATAGCCTTATGAGTACTGTACGGGCAAATCTCGGCGGAACCCGCACTAAAGCGGAGTTTGTCATGCGTTGCCGTCATGTTGTAGAATACCCTATGCAACTTCCAAAGGGCGCACACACAAGGTTTCTCGTGTCATGAGGAGTGCTTCTCCTGTCAGGGATGAACAGCTCGATGCAGAGCGCAAAGGGCATCTGGTTCATGAGAAAGGAGTGCCACAGACCATGCAGACCACTGTCTTACCTGTAGGAAGTTTGGTCGATGTGACCAGTTATTGTCCCTTCCGAGGACTGAAAGGCACCGTCCAAACGGTCAGTACGATAGCTGATGAGACAGAAGAGCCGTTTTGCTTTTACCTCGTCGATCTGGAAGGAGCACACATACCAGAGCCTATTTGGTTTGAACACAATGAGGTAGTGGCGGCTGAAGTACTCGCTTCTCCTTTAGCTGATCTTGAGGTAAACGAGTAGCACACCGGAGGAAGGTGCATGGGGTATCCAACCGGATACCCATTTTTTCTGCCCGAAAAACAAGAGCGAGAGTGCCAACAAGCATTGTCCGTACCTATGAGATGGAGTGTTGTCGGTGACAGCACCATTGGTACTACCCCTAATATACCCACACCTTTGCATCGATAAACGCAACATCTGTGAAAACGCCCAAATAATCAATGATGAGGCCGATCTGTCCATGCGAAAAGCTGTTATCCGTCGCACTTTGGATAAAGTGCCCATTGATATATAAACCGATGGTATTGCCTTGTGCTCTCACTGCAATCTGATTTATTTTCCCCAAGCCGGTCAAAAAATAATTACTTTGACCAGATGCTAATGTGTGTTGGTTATCATAATGAATTGTTTCAAGCACGTAGTGTCTATTTAGATTGACAATAAAGCAATCGCCTGATTGGTTGCTGATGGTAAAGCGAAAGCAAATACCTCCTTCAGAACCTTGCATAATTGCCATAGTTACTTGATAGGCGAAATTGCTAAAGTCGGTGTTCGGCGAGTCGGTGTTACATTCATACCCGACAGGTTTCACGGCGGTAACATGGTAAGCTCCTCCTTTAAATTCACAACGGTCTGTAGTCTCATTCCAACCATGCCCCATATTATTATCTTTCAGAGGGTCATTTAAGCGGAGGGTTCCCCCTGGAGAAAACATGACTACTTGCGTGCTCGTTGGCGAAGGGGTTTTCTTTAGTAGAGGTGAATTAGTAATAACAGTAAAAGCTGCAAAAGAGATAGGAATAATGAGCAACAAACTTGTAACAAGCAGTAGCCACCGATGCTTACGTTTTGACGAAGAATTGGGAGCGTTTTGGTGTGATATTGGTTGAGCACGCGCCGGTAATTGCTGAGTAATTACTGGTTGGGGGGTTGCGCTTGGTGAGGCATCAGCCTTTTCCACTGTCTGAGCTGTCTCTGCTTCTGTTTTAAGTTCTTCAGCAATTTTTCTAATTCCTATGGCTATGTCAATAAGTGTTTAGGATAACGAGAAGGGGACCCACTTGACAGTCTAAAACGGGTACTTCTTCCACACCTGGGGAGACCTTTCCCCCATCCACACCATTAAGAGAAAGGCTGGGAGCAACAGCAGCCAGGGCCAATGCAGGACTTTTAATCCCTCCCAGGCTTTTGCCACGTCCTGCATCTGGGCTGCTCTGATCTCGTGATGAATCTCGCGCAAGGTCTTGCGATTGGCTGCTCGGATGATGTAGGGCATAATTTGCGAGTCTCCTGCCACGTTGCGCTCAATCGGGGTATACACGTCTACCTCATCAAACAGGATGAGGCGCTTGCTACTTTTGCGATAGGCCTGCACAGCTTTGTGTTCCTCGACAGCTTTTGCCAGGCAGGCAATGAGGAACGCCGTGAACGACAGGGACTCTCCAGTTTTCGCTTTGTGATCTCTCAGGTAAGCGCGCGCCCTGGTCACATCGACGTCGAGCAAGCCATGGATCATGGGCTTGTGTTGGACTGAACGATACGCGATCGCCTCCAGGCGCCGCATCTTCGGATACGGGACCACCTGGTAATCGGCGTGCTGCTGTTTCATTGTCTCTCTCCTTCCCTCCGATGAGAGAAGCAAATCCTTACCCCATCCAGATCTTCACACTCGTTCCGCCAGTCGTCCGTAGAGCAAGGCGTTTTCTTCACGCAAGCGATGCGCCTCGCGTTCCAGCATCCGTATCCGTTCCTGCAGGCGCGCGATCTGTGCATCCTTCGCAGCGTCGCTCTTTCCTGCACCTGGTGTTGCGCGAGTCTCCTTCCCGCGGGATGGCGGCAGATCGCGCAAACGCCGAATTTCGGCTGCCAGGTCTGCCTGACGTGGGTCGTACAGGAAGGTTTTGGAGACATAGGCCGCCTGGCACACCGCCGCGAACGTGATAGGTACCTTTTGTTGCTGCAACTCTTGCAAAGTCACCAGGAAGCGGCTTCGGGTGTTGTGGCTCTTTTCTGCCGCTAAGGGAACAATGGCCTCAGTGTTCCGTCTATCGAGGCGAAGGGGCCTTTCCCTCGCTATCGGTCTTTCATGGCTGGGTGGTCTCGTAGCGTTTCTCCTCTCCAGTCCAGCTTCAGGAAGCGTTCAAAGAGGTGAAAATGCCATATCGTTTGTACGAGCGCTGCCCACATCACTGAGGCGCCGCCAATGATGAGATAATCGAAGGCATCCAGCGTTTGTAAATTGAAGAATGCGCGCAGCGGCGCTACGGCCATGACACCTATGAGACAGGCAAACAATCCCAGGACCAGCAGCGTTGGGGGCCAGTTTCTGCACTGCCCATGCTGATCCAGTCGGGCTGGCGGCCGGACAAACAGCACCACGGCTAACCCACATAGCACCGCGAACACCGTGAGTGCTGTCTGTGCCAGTGGTAATGCTCCTTCTCGGTAGGGATTCGCTGGTGGAGGGAGAGTCGCCACTGCTGGCAGCAGGACGACGAGATAGACGCCAATGGCGACCAGGCAAAATGTCAAGGATGCAGGCAGCATGAAGCGTACCAATGAGCGGATCAAGCCTTGCTGAGTGACGTGACCGGGGCGGGCCCAATAGGCCAGTGCCAGCGCTGGCACACCCACTGTCAAGAAAGTGAGGATGGACGTCTGCCTTGGCTGAAACGGAAAGCCGCCGATAAAGGCAATGGAGATGAGCAACAAGGTCACAGACAGCACGCGCGTTAAAAAGAGCTTCAAAATGTCGCTCATGCCGTTACGAATGCGTTGCCCTTCGCGAAACGCCGCTGGCAGGGGGGCAAACGTGTCCTTGAGCAACACCAGGTCCGCCACGCCGCGCGTGGCCTGGCTGCCACTCTGCATCGCAATGCCCAGGTTGGCCTGCTTGAGCGCCAGCACATCATTGACCCCGTCCCCGATCATCGCCACGTAATGGTCACGACTGCGCAGCGCCCGGACCAGTCTCTCCTTTTGCCGTGGGGTGATACGGCCAAAAATGGTCACCTCCTGCGCGACCTCGGCCAACTGTGCGTCATCCAGGTCTTCCAGTTCCGCCCCTGAGACCGCCTTGCTCTCGGGTGCCAGCCCTACCTGCTTTGCCAGGGCCGCCACAGTCTGTGGATGATCCCCGGAGATGACTTTGATCTGCACCCCCACGTCGCTCAAGTGGATGAGCGTGTCGTGCGCTTCCGGGCGCAGGGTATCGCGCAAGCTCACCGCGCCAAGAGGCATGAGCCCGTGAGGAAGATGCGCCTCACCTTCCGGCACCTGAAGACCGATCGGCTCCGGATACCAGGCAAAGAGCAGGGCACGCATGCCGCGCGCCACCTGCTCCTCCAGGAAGGTTCCCAGGCGCGCATCTGCATGTAGGAACGGTTGCAGCATTTCTGGCGCGCCCAGCACGTAGACACCTCGCAATGCCTCGTCATCGACAACCAATGCACTCCATTTGCGCGCCGATGAGAAAGGAATCTCTTCACGGACGTGGAGTCCAGGCTGTGCCTGTTGGGCACACGCGGCGCGAATCGCCGCACTGGTGGCATTGCCGCTCGAAGTCGCGGTGATGTAGCTGCCGAGCACGCGCCCGAATTCTGCTTCCTCCATGCCGTATGGATGCAGGGCCTCCACTGCCAGCGCATTGGCGGTCAGCGTCCCCGTTTTGTCGGTACACAGCACATCGACATGGCTCAAGGATTCGACCGCATTAAATTTTTGCACCAGCGCGCCTTTGCCCGCCATGCGCACGGCTCCGAGCGCATAAGCGACGCTGATGGAGAGAAACAAGCCGTTGGGCACGATGCCGATAATGACCATCGCCATGCGCACCGTCTCCACCATTGGGATCACGCTCACCCTGGAGGCAACGATTAACAGTACCTCAAGGAAGATGGCAACCAGTAGCAGAATGCGGATAATCAGGTTGATATCTTGTTGCAGCGGCGTATAGATTTCACGATAGGCACGCGCTCCCACGGTTAATATCCCGGCAACACTTCGGATGCCCATGTTTTCTGCCCGGTAGCACGCCTGCCCTGCAACGCAGAAGGTCCCGGAATAGAGCCTGTCGCCCTCGTGTTTGGCAACCAGGTCCGATTCGCCTGTGAGGAGCGACTCATCCACCTCGACACGACCGCTGGTGATTGGGCCATCGACGACGATTTGATCTCCAGGATGGACTACCAGGACATCATCCACGACAATTTCCCCCGGATCAAGCTGTTGCTCTCGACCATCACGCACGACTGTCGCCTGTGGGCGTGTGAGCAGCGCGATACGGTCCAGGGTGCGCTTGGCTCGGATCTCCTGGATGAGGCTAATCACCAGGTTAAACGAGATCACACCCACAGAGACAAGCGCATCCAGGTACTGTCCTACAAGCACCAGGGCGAAGCCGATGGAAAAGAGGATAATGTTGACGGTTGTCAACACATTCTCTCGGATTATCTGAATATAGGATCGACTTGTCGCAAGTGGAGGCCTGCTGCCTAACCCCTGTGCCCGCCGTTCTGCCACCTCGTCTGCAGTCAGTGGGCAAAGCCGTCGATGAGGACAAAGCCGTGCAGGCGTATCGCCAGGGCCGGAAGCACCTGGTCGTGTTTGATGAGGTGGACGTGGCGACGCCGATTGAGCGTGAGATGGCGGGGCAACAGGTTCCTCTCGTCTCTGTCATTCGAGCGGCGAACAAGAAGACCTTCCGCCAGATCCATCACGAGATCAGGGCAGCCCAGGGGCAGGACGTGGCAAAAGCCTTGCAGGAGTTCAAAGCGTTTCAGTTCCTACCGACCGTGCTCTCCACCCGATTGCTCTGGTGGCTGCTCAGGACGTTTCCCCGGCTGCATAAGCACGTCGGTGGGACGGTCATACTCACGGCAGTGGGCATGTTTGGGAAAGGGAGCGGGTGGGGTATCCCCGTGGCCGAACATCCCCTCTCGATTACGCTGGGTGGCATCGCCCAGAAGCCAGGCGTCGTCGATGGACAGATCGCCATCCGCGACTACCTCTGCATGACCCTAAGCTTCGATCACAGCATTGTCGATGGCGCCCCGGCGGCACGTTTCACGGGGCGGCTGAAAGACCTGATTGAGAGCGGCTATGGTCTGGGCGACTCCACGGTCGAGCTAGAACTGGCTGTAGCTTCAGGAGTGTCCAAGCAGAGCGAAAGTAGTCCACATCAGAAGGAGGACATATGAACACAGTAGTTGTCTACGATTCACAATATGGGAACACCGAGCAGATTGCCCAGATCATCGCCGACGCGTTGCGCGCCTTTGGGCAGGCGCAGGCCGTCCGTGTTGATCCAGCACATCCTGTCGAATTCCAGGGGGTGGACCTGCTCATTGTGGGCTCTCCCACACAAGGATTCAGACCAACCCTGGCTATGCAGTTCTTGCTCGGAAACGTCTCGTATCAATCCCTGCGGGGCCTGGCCATCGCTTGCTTTGATACGCGCTTCCGCGGGGCCCTGTGGAAGAGTTCTGCCGCGCCGCGGATGGCCAGGCAGCTGCGCACGCTGGGAGTCGAACCAATCGTTCCGCCGGAGAGCTTCTTCGTGAAGACCATGAAGAAGGAGGGTCCCCTGCTGGCTGGAGAAGTAGAGCGAGCGGCCAGTTGGGCTCGGATGCTGTTCACAAAGGTAGAGGCATCTCATCCCGCCATGCGTTGAGAGCAGAGGGAGAAACTGCGGTTGGTTGTTCCGAAGACGGCCATTCCACCTGCGGGTCGTCTGCGCTCAGCGGTCGACGATCAGCATCGCCGCCTTTCGTGCATTGCCCAATGCAGAAACGGATGGTGATGCTAGCGTGTTATCAGAGCGGACCAACGTGAGACGGGTGTGACATGCGTGTGGTATGGACTGAATGAAGTGAAATGATGAATTCTCCTGTTCGAAAGGAGCAGTGTTATGAAAACGTCCAGTAGAGCATCCCCATCCGCGAGCCAGAAGCCGATGGATGAGCCTCCTATCGAAACCACAGAGTCCGCCTGGAAGCCTCTCTACCGAGTTGGAGGGGCGGCTGCCTTGATGGTCGTGGTGCTGTATGTGATCCAGATCATCGTCCTCGTCACCAGTCCGCCACCGGGCACCGTGATCGGCTACTTCACGCTCTTTCACAAGAATGCGCTCCTTGGACTCCTCGACCTTGATCTCTTGAGCATCGCTGACTATGCTTTGTTTGTCCCGATGTTCCTCGCCCTCTATGTTGCTCTCAGACGAGTCAGTCCCTCGTTCATGGCCATCGCTACGACACTTGGCTTGGTAGGGATAGCGACCTACTTCGCCTCGAATACAGCCTTCGAGATGCTTTCCTTGAGCTCCCAGTACGCAGCTGCAACAACTGAGGCGCAGAGGTCTTTGTTCGTGGCCTCCGGGCAGGCGATACTTGTTATCTACCAGGGTACGGCTTTCGACGTGAGTTACGTCCTGCTGGCCGTTGCCCCTCTGATCATCTCAGTTGTGATGCTACGGAGCACTACCTTCGGGAAAGTCACCGCTGCTGTGGGAATTGTGGCAAATGTACTCGCGGTAGGATTTTTCGTGCCAGCGATAGGCGTCTTCCTCTCGCTCGTTTCTGTCGTGAGTTTGCTGATCTGGTACATCCTGATTGCCCGCAGGCTCTTCCAGCTAGGGCAGGGCGGATTGAACGAAGAGGCACTGCGGCATTGAGGTGAGCTTGACATCCATTCACAAGAGAAGGAGGTATCCATAATGAGTTGGTTCGTTGCTCTTTTTGCCCGCCTGGCATTGCTCGTCGTCTGGCTATCTACAGCATTAGTAAACCGTGCATTTCACGGGGGCTGGCTCTTGCCACTGCTGGGGATCCTCCTCTTGCCGATTACCACCCTGACCTATGTCCTTGTCTCTGCTCTCGCTGGAAGTGTGACCGGGTGGGGCTGGCTCTGGGTTGTCCTGGCATTCCTGCTCGACCTGGCAGCCAATAGTGCCCCCGCCAGGAGCGCCACACGAGCCAGAAGCACAAGAGCTGGCAGTCCTTCCCAACCTGGGAGCGAACGTGAGATGAAGAAGGCTGGATGATGAAACATAAACTTGTACGTATCGTGCTCATCGTGTTGGAGGCCCTGGTCGCCCTGAGTGCCATCGCGGGTGGTCTGTGGCTGGTGGCCGACAGGAGCGGGTTGCCTCTGGCGTGGCTGGCACCCCTTTCAGCGACTACACGATCCCCGGCTTGGTGCTGGTGATTGTCGTGGGAGGCAGCGCTCTGCTCGCCGCCGCCACGGTGTTCATCCACGACGAGCACTCAGAATGCTAGGAATCACTGTGTACATTTATCGGGATGATGATGTGGCACATGAGAAGTACGAGATCAGGCTGAAAATTCCGCATTTGCGTGATATTCTGTTGCACATGGCTTGAGGTGAGCGCCATATGACATGGAGATGGCGCCATTTGCGCGGCCAATACCCCGGGCCACTAGCGCTGCCATCATATAGTCACCTCCGCTGCCACCATACTCTTCTGGAATAGCGATGCCCGTGTAGCCCTGGTCGGCGAGGCCTTTCCAGAGCCAGGGGGGAAAGTCGTCGGTGCGCTCGATCTCGGCGTTATGGGGTCGAATCTCTTTTTGTCCAAAATCAAAGGCGCTTTGATAGGCGAGCTGGTATTCTTCTGGGAGTTCAAAATCCATGGGCTGCCGGTCCTTTCTGGCATCGTGTCAGGTTGAAGATTGGCTTGAACGATAAGAGTTAACTGTAGTGTACTGTCTGGAGTGGAAGGATTACAAGGAGTTATTATCCAAAAAAGGAGATGGCGCCCCTTGGAAAGGGTAGGTGCCTGGTATATATGTTGGCATCAGGTGTGCGATAATCTCATCACCCCTGGTTACTGCGACGGTCTCGCCCGTTTCTCGCAATTGATCCAATACATCAGCGAGATGCCCTTCTAATTCATATATGTCCACCATTCTCATAGTTTCCTCCTTAAATGTTAAACAATTGCCACTCCATTATACCAGAGAGATAGGCATCCACATGAGGTAGCCCGAAACCACTATCACCTCGTGCAACGTGAGTAGAGTAATAGAACCGGTTAATGCTATCCTATAATACGCAGGAGGAGAACATGTCCTCGAAAGAAATACAGATATGGGATTTGTGGGTGCCTGACGTGGCAGCGCAGGGACTTTCTTTCGCCCGTGGTCGCCTCAACGCGACGGATGCCCTGATTGTGCACGCGGCTCCGGAGAAACTCAATGTTGAGGTACGCAGCGATGATGGGATGGTCCTGGCGAAAGGAGCTAATCTGCAACGTACAGCCAACACCCCAATGGCCCTTCTACATCGTCAAGGTGATAAGATCACGAGAGAAGATATCTGGCCTACCGAAACCGATTATGGCACACCGGTAATTGTCGCCGGAGGTGAAGTCGGTATCTTACAGAAGTGGTGGAACGACCCAGGCGAGCAGGAATGGCGCTGGAGCCTTGAGTTTTACAACCACCGCTAGACTAGCGTGTTTTGACCGTCCTGATGGTATATCACTTTCGTGGTATACTTTCGGCAAGATATCCAACACATACTCCGGCCTACATCAGGAAGCAGGCAGAGACATGCTCAATACATCTTCTCTGAGCGCGGTCAACAGCTCGAAATTCTCCCAGGAATTTGTCAAACCGCTCTATGGTTCCTACTGCTTCTCCAACATTCCTCACACTGTCGAATTTCTCCTCACAGGCGAAGGACAAAGCGCCTTGCCTGCGGATGTGTTTGGAAATTTACCTACAAATTATGACAAAGTTATCCTGTTTTTCGTGGATGCCTTCGGCTGGCGGTTTCTCGAGCGTTACGCCGGGAAATATCAATTTTTGAAAAACATCCTCGAAAATGGCGTCGTTTCAAAGCTCACCTCGCAGTTCCCATCGACTACAGCCGCGCATGTTACCTGTATGCATACCGGCCTGGATGTCGCTCAAAGTGGCGTCTACGAGTGGAACTATTATGAACCCCTTATCGATGAAATGATCTCTCCCCTGCTCTTTTCATACGCCGGTGACAAAGAAAGAGATACCTTACACCGCTGTCCGGTCCCCGCGGATGCCTTTTATCCAAGCCATACGCTCTATCCAGCGTTGAAAGCGCAGGGTATAACAGCCTATGTTTTCCAAAGCGCTGCCTACACGCCTTCTACCTATTCAGATATCCTCTATCGAGGAGCGACTGTGATCCCTTATAAAACCCTCTCGCAGGCGCTTGCTCTCCTATCGGAAATGCTTCTATCGGAAAGGGTAGCTCCCGCCTACTATTTCTTGTATTTTGACAAGATCGACGCATATTGCCATGCTTATGGGCCAGGTGCAAAACAATTCGAGGAAGCAGTCGACTTATTTTTGACCAGGATGGAGCAGCTCTTTTATAAACCACTTCATGGTAAAGTCGATCATACATTGTTCATCATGACTGCCGATCACGGCCAGGTTGGGGTCGATCCCAAATCAACATTTTATCTGAACCTGCGCGCCCCGGGCGTCGAACGCCTCTTGCGTACCAATCATAAGGGAAAACTACTTGTCCCAGCAGGCTCTGCCAGGGATATGTTCCTGTACGTCAAAGAGGAGTACCTGGGAGAGGCGCTGGCATCTCTGCAAAAACAGCTTGCAGGCAGAGCCGAGGTATACCTGACACAGGAGTTGCTGGCACAGCATTTTTTCGGCTTGCAGACGCCCTCACCCGAATTTTTGGGCAGGATGGGCAACGTCGTCGTTTTACCATACACCGGCGAGTCCGTCTGGTGGTACGAAGAGGGGAAGTTTGATATGCATTTTCTAGGGCATCATGGAGGACTTACACGGGAAGAGATGGAGATACCCTTGTTATTGTTGCCTTTGTGACGACTCCCCCAGTGCTAAAGCGCGGTTTGGTAAAAATCCAATTTATCGCATCTGCCCACTGTATCGCAATAGAATATGCCGAAGAGAAACACATGACCATATCATCTACCCCAGGAACACAAAAAGCTCGTAAAGAAGACCTTAGTAGCTATCCAGCTCGCATCATAGGCATTACTATCGCCGCCTGTCTTATATTCTGGGTGTTCGTCTTCAACGATAGTGGGTGGGGGCCAAACCTCACGCCTCTCTCGAACCAACTGCACATCCCGCTCGTCGCAGTAGGGTTATTTTATGTACTCTGGTCAACGGGATATCTGCCCGGTGCGTTGATAGGCGGCATCATGCTTGATCGCTACGGGCCCAGGCGCGTCTTCTTTGGCGCGGCACTTATCGTCTTTGGTGGTATATCCTCCATCTTCCTGGGCCTGTTGCTGCCGCATCTCGTACCTGTAGTTTTTTTGCTCATCTTTGCAGGGCTGGCAGGAGTCGGTGGTGGAATCATCGATGCTTCTACCAACGGGCTTATTAGCGCGGTATATGCATCCAGGCGCGGCGTGGCGCTGAACTTGTTTAATCTGCTCTACCCTCTGGGAGGTGTAGTGGTGGCGCTCATCGATGCTGGCTTGTTGACATTGTTTCACAACGATCCTCGCCCTGCATTTCTCTTTACCCTTTGCTTCATTGTTGGAGCACTATGCTCACTATTTGGAGTACCTGGAAAATATAGGATTGGAACCGGCACAGGGCAAACGCGAGAGGATTCATCTGAACCTGCACCCATACGATCGCGCTTTATTCCTCCTGCACACCGCTATAATGAAACGATCCAGCGCTTCTTATCGCTCGTCATAACGCTGGCTCCAGTAATTGGTGTAATGATGCTTACCGCGGGGATTAGTGCGAGTGTGCGTACATGGGCGCCGGCATATCTACATGTTGCCTTCGGGCAGACACCCGCTGTCGCTGCGGTACTCAGCAGTATCACATGGGCTCTGTCGGCCGCCAGCCGCCTGGGAGCTGCCGCGCTCATCCTGCGCATCGGCTCCTGGAGGATGGTTATGCTCGGTATCCTGGTCGCCTTGCTAGGGTTGATTGTGATGATGCTCAGCCCAAATGCCTTCATCGCAACTCTGGCTATTGCCCGCACCAGTATAGGTCTCTCACCACTCTTTGCTACATGTCTGACCATCGGTAGTGAGCAAGTGGGAAGATCACCCGGCTCAGTAGCAGGTATCCTGCTCTTCACTGTTGGCAGCAGCACGGCTTTCTGTAGCTGGATCTTCGGCTTCTTACTCAACACCACCGGGCCAACGTGGGCCGCACTCTTCTGCTTTTCGTCGGTCTTTCTTGGTGGGCTGATGGCATTACGCCTGCGCAATAGCTGAAAATCCCCCAGATCTGTGACAACGAGAGATGCAGGTGATCTGGTACAAATGTACGTATAGAGCAAGATAGAAGAAGTATTATCGTTTGTGATCGTTTATACTGTAATAAGGATTGTCCCTGCCGTTCATCTTCGTATGGAGTATGGTAAGAGCGATCACAACTACTGCCAGGAAAGAAAGGTGCAACAAGACTATCATGGACTCGTCGATCACTACTCCCAAGGTCACGGTATCTCTGCCTAACGCACTTCGTGCGCGGGCTGGCAACCGCAGTACCGTTATGGCTAGCGGTCGTACGGTCCGTGAAATCATCACTGCTCTCGAGCACGACTTTCCTGGTCTGCGTTTCAATCTGTGCTACGAGACAGGCGAATTACGTCCCTATGTCAACATATTTCTGGACCGGGAAAACATTCGTTATCTAGATGGTCTTGATACACCGGTCCACGACGGAGCAATGATTTACATTTTACAGTCGGTTGCCGGGGGCTGATCTTTGTATGAAGAAGATTATGCTCATGAACTGGAAAACTCTTAAGGATGATCAAAGCGCACAAGATTCGCCTGCACCACGGATGAGCAAGCGAACTATTTTGCCCGCGCTTTGCGTACTTTGGTTCACTTCCGAGTATAAGAAAGGTAGCAGTTTTTATGTCTGGACAATACCCATACCAGTCAGGCACTGTTCTGGTGTTAGTTGGCACGAAACGTGGACTGTTTCTTCTACACTCGCGCGACCGAGAAACATGGAGTGTCGAGGAGGCCGGGCTTCCTGGTCACAGTATCTACTACGCAGCCCTCGATCAACGTGATGGTCGCCGCTTATTCGTCGCCGATAACGGCGTATTCTTCGGCTCATTCTTACGTTACAGCGATGACTTTGGCCAGAGCTGGCACGAGCCAGAGCAGGGCATAGAGTTCCCGGAAAGCAGCGGACTGAAGCTCAGCAACATCTGGGTAATCGAACCTGGACGTCTCGATGAACCAGGAACGGTCTACGCGGGTGTTGATCCCGCCAGTTTGTGGGTCAGCACTGATGGAGGCGTGACCTGGAATCTTAATGCCGGGCTGGCTAACCACCCGACGCGCGAGCAATGGCAGCCCGGGGCTGGTGGCTTGTGCCTGCATACTATCATTCCCGACCCATCGAACGCATCCAGGATGTGGATTGGCATCTCCGCCGTCGGCTGCATGCGTACAGATGATGCGGGTCATAGCTGGGTCTTTGCCAACAAGAATACCCGCGCCGGTTTCCTACCTACCACGTATCCAGAGTTCGGGCAGTGCATTCATCGCCTGGTCCAGCACCCAAGCAGGCCAGACGTCCTATACCAGCAGAATCACTGTGGCATCTATAAGACTACCAACGCTGGTGAAGATTGGATAGACATCCAGCAGAACCTGCCTTCCGAGTTTGGCTTCCCCATCGCCCTCGATACTCATCAACCAGATACCGTCTTCGTAGTGGTAGAGGACCCGGAGGGTCGCAATAATGTTGGGAAGCAGTTCGCTATCTACCGGACCGAGAACGGCGGGGAAGAGTGGCAGCCGCTGACGAAAGGGCTGCCGGAGGGGCCAGGAGTGCGGCTGGGTGTCTTGCGGCATGCCATGTGTACCGATACCAACGATCCCTGCGGCGTCTACGTTGGCACCAACACGGGCCAGCTCTTTGCCAGCCATGACCGCGGCGATAGCTGGCAATTGATCGCCGACTTCCTGCCTCCCATCTACTCGGTGACGGCCGCCGTGCTGGTGTAGGAGCTCTCCCCTGCGCGATAGCCTGTAGCGGCCGATTATGAAGTTTAAGAAATTAAGCAGGATAGATACTGTGCGTAGCCGCACGATTGATCGCGCCGCAGGGTTGGGGGCACGTCCCACCTGATTGGAGTATTGTAGAAGAGCATACCCAGCAAATAGCGTTCCCACCTCTGCTGTGATACACTACTAATACAGGGACCGATGCTTGCGGAGATGAGGAGAACCAATGATTGAGCGATTACAACAGGTGCTTACGCGGATTGAACAGCTTCCCCCGGAAGTCCAAGAAGAGGCCGCAGCACAGCTTGAGATACTCGCTGAACCTTTTGAAGCGATTCCAAACGCCAAGACGAACAGAACTCAAGGGAAGGGCAGAAGCCTTGCAGGTGCATGGCGTGATTTAGCCTGGGATGACGAAGCAGAGGCCTTTGAGCGCATGCGCCATGCGACTCAGCCCAGCCGCCCATTGAATTATGAGGCGCTATCTGCTTGACAGTCCAATCGTGACCGGCTATCTCAAGGGTCGGAATGTCGTCACGCTGGTGGAGCCGTGGGTGGATCACAACCAGGCTGCGACCAGCCTTCTGGTTTATGGGGAAATCAGCGAATATAACCACAACTTTCCGGACTTTGCTCGCCGTCAAACAGAGTTACGTGCACTCCTGCAACAGGTTTACCCCCTATGGGCTGAACTACTCGATCCTTGAGCGGTATGCAGAGCTCCGGCGCATGCTGCGCCCACCACATGGGCCTGGCCTCATCGGCGACATTGATACACTGATTGCGGCTACGGCTCTTGTTTATGATCTGACCCTTGTCACGACTGATTGCGACTTTACTCGTGTCCCTCAGTTGCATGTGATGTTCCTCCCGCGTGATGTGCTCAAGGCGTGAACTGTTCCTAAAAATCACTGAAACATTGGCGTTAGAGTTGGGGCTAAGCTGGCAAAGCGGTGAAGCGATTGCTTAACGTCTATAAGGCTCTCATAAGATGAGCTTATCCTTATATCAAAATACCAGAACAAGCAATTTGGGATATGCAATAGAAAGCAACTGTGCTATACTGGCATGCAACACAAGGATGCCCACAGGGGATATCTCACACATTTGTACTGATTGCAGCGTATTACGTCTGTTCTATAAACCATTTAGAGTGAGGGGAAATAATACTTATGCGTCGAGGGATACTCACACTCCTCCTATTCATTATTCTTTTAGCTGCCTGCTCAATGTATATTGATTGGCCTACCAATCCGCATTGGAGCATTGGCAGTTTTACATTGCCACATCCTGATGTCAAGCAAGGACTTGACCTGCAGGGTGGCGTGCGCGTAGTCCTGGTGCCGGACCCTGCTCAACACTATAGCCAGAGCACCATCCAGACCGAGATTGACCCTGCTCGTAACCTGATCGAGACTCGTGTCAACGGTGGCCTGGGCGTCAATGAGCCAAATATCTACGTGCAAACCAGCAACGGCCAGTATGGCATCGTCGTTGAGCTGCCAGGTCTGACCAGTGGTAACACCTCCCAACAGATACACTCACTGCTCCAGACCGGCAACCTGGAATTCTGGAATACTGGCCCGCAGCCCGTTGCGATCGGATCGACGTTCGATCCTTCTCAGTATACCCAGTACAACAAGGGCGGCAAGGCGCCCTTCACAGGCGCGAACCTTGATTCTTCACAAATTAGCGTCGGCACTGACCAGGCAGGCCGCCCGAATATCCTCTTCTCAATGAAGGGCTCTGCCATACAGAGTTTCGGTGCGTTTACACAACAGAATGTCGGCAATTACCTTACCGTCACGTTGGATCGCAAAGTTATCGAGTCTGCCGTCATCAATAGCGCCATCACCGGCCAGGGCGAGATCACCGGCAAGTTCACTGCAGACCAGGCAAAGCAAATCGTCACCATCTTGCAATACGGCTCCCTGCCGCTCGTCCTGCAAATCGCTACGCAAGAGACTATTGGCCCTACGCTGGGCCAGGACTCCATTACCAAAAGTTACGTCGCGGCCGCTATTGGCATAGGCCTCGTCATCCTGTTCATGTTGCTCTACTACCGCCTGCCAGGTCTGTTAGCTGACCTGGCGCTGGTACTATATGCTGGTCTGACCCTTGCCATCTTCAAAGTGGCCGGCGTCACACTCTCGCTGGCAGGTATCGCGGGTTTCATCCTCTCTATTGGTATGGCAGTCGATGCCAACGTGCTCATCTTCGAGCGCGTCAAAGAAGAACTACGCGCGGGGAGATTGCTTGCTTCCGCTATAGATATCGGATGGAAGCGCGCATGGCCTTCCATCCGGGACTCTAACATTTCTACGCTGATCACCTGCGCTGTACTGTACTACTTCGGCAGCAATTTCGGCGCGAGCATCATTGTTGGATTCGCCACTACGCTTTTCCTGGGCGTGATTATCAGTATGTTCACCGCCATTACCGTTACGCGCACCTTCCTGAATTTACTGGTGCCTACCGGTGCCGTCAGCCATCCCGCGCTGTTCGGGCTTCCTGCTGGCTCTATTGCCACAGCATCCCTGGCACGTCGCAATAGCACCCTATCGTAGAAGCTCGATTTATCGTGCCGAGAGGAGAACGTTGTGTTCAATCTTGTAGGAAAACGCTACCTGTTCATACTGATATCGCTGGTGGTCATCATCCCCGGCGCCATTTCACTGCTGTTTAAGGGCCTCAACGTCGGCATCGACTTCAGAGGCGGTACAACCATCGAACTGCGGCCGGATAAGACTATTAGCGCCCCTGCCATGAACAACCTGCTCAAGCCGCTCAACCTGGAATCCCTGGAGGTTCTCACCGGCAGTAATACCAGCCTCCCTGGAAACCAGACCGTCTGGGTGCGCCTGAACACGCAAATCGATACAAACGTGCAGGGCACTATTCAAAATAAACTGAAAGCAGCCTATGGACAACAACTGTCTGTCCTGTTCAACGACCTGAATCTCAATGGTAAGACCATCACGGTTGTCACTGTTACAAAGTTTAACAAGACACCTAAAGTCAGCGATATCGAGGCGGGGCTGGCTAAACTACCCAACACCAGTAACCCTGCAAAGGGACCGGCCGGACCTGTTGTATCAGCAACTCCGACTGTAGGCCCCACGGGCACACCTACAGCCACTGGTACAGGGACTCCCAATGCCACGGCTACTGCAACCTCGACGGCAAAAGCCACACCTACCCCGACAGTGGGAAAGGGCACGCCGACGCCAGTAGCGTCGCCAACAGCTACGCCTACATCGACCTCCAATCCTGCTAACATTCCCGTAAAGTGGGTGGATGTGCGCCAGGGAACTACAACGCAGACCGTTACCCTGCAGACACTATCCGTGGTTAAACTTGAAGACCAGCTCAAGATCCAATCCACCGTTTTGAACAATGGCAACACGTATGTGCAGGTGCTCGACAACGCATCGGTGACTGGATCGGTGGCCGCTCAGACGACGCAGAACGCGTTCCTGGCCGTTTTGGCAGCCTCCGTCTGTATCCTGCTTTACGTCTGGTTCTCGTTCCGCAGGGTACCAAAGCCATGGCGTTACGGTACCTGCGCTATCATCGCCCTGTTGCATGACGTGCTTGTGGTGGTCGGCATCTTCTCAATCCTGGGCTGGGCTTTTCATATCCAGATCAACGCGTTGTTCATCACCGCGTTGCTGACGGTAGTCGGTTTCTCTGTACACGATACCATTGTCGTGTTCGACCGCATCCGTGAGAATATGCAGCGTCGTACTTCGGAGACATTTGAGCAGGTAGTCAACGCCAGCCTGGTACAGACCATGGCCCGTTCGCTCAACACGTCTCTGACCGTGCTGATTACACTGAGCGCGCTGACGCTCTTTGGCGGCGTATCCATCCGCGACTTCACCCTCACGCTGTTAATCGGTATCTTTAGTGGTACCTACTCGTCGATCTTCAACGCCAGTATGCTGCTGGTAATCTGGGAGAAAGGCGAACTCGGCTTCAGCCGCTTGAGGCGCGGTGGAGGTCCACCCGCTGGCAGCCGTCGCGAGGAGCGGGAATTTGCACGTTCGCGCGGGTAGAAGCGATATATGATAACAGCGCTAGATCATATCATCATCGGTGTCAACAATTTAGAGCAGGCGACCAGGACCTTCAATGAGAAGCTGGGGCTGATAGCGAGCGGCGGAGGCATTCATCCTGTAGGGGGCACCGCCAATCGCATCATCGTCATAGGCGATACCTACCTGGAACTGATCACGGTTCGCGCACCTGCCGAAGCGCAACAGAGCATATTGGATCGGCTCTCTAAAGGAGAGGGATACCTGAACTTTGTGCTCTCCTCTAACGATATCGAGGCAGACAGCGCTGCCCTGCGGGGCCGGGGTGTTTCAATCACCGGCCCAACGCCCGGACAATTGAAAGCGCCTGGTGGACGTACTCGGGGCTGGTCGCGCGTCGACATCGAACGCCCTGACCTTGCCCAGCACTATCCTTTTCTCATCCAGCACGATAGTACAGGTGAAGAGCGGCGTTACCGTCTTGCAGGTTGGACCACTCCTCCGGCGCATCCTCTCGGTGCCATAAAAGTGTTGAGCGTAACCGTAGCCGTGGCAGACTTGGAGGAGGCCACATCGCGCTTCCAGCACATCTACGGGCTCTATCCTTCAGCGCCCTTCTCAGGCGAAGCAGATGGATGGGAGGCCAGAATGGTCTCGTTTCTCCTCGGTCAGAGTGGACAACATATCGAACTGGCTGCACCCTTACCCTTCTCTACTGATCTGGTGGGGACCGAACTTTTGCCGGAGCCAGGCGCGTTAAGCAGGCACCTGCAACGATTCGGTGAGAGTCTCTGCCGCGTGACGCTCGCCGTAGAGAGCCTTCAACTTTCGCGCCGTTACCTCGATGAACATGGCGTAACATATACCTACCTGGAAAATGAACGCCCGGTGTTATGGATTCATCCCCATCAATCTTGTGAAGCCGCAATTATGCTGCTAGAGCCATCAACCCTTTGATAAGACCTGGCTCTCTCTTATTGAGGAGTACTATCATAGGAGAGCTTAATCGGTGGCAAATGTGTCCTGTAGTATAAGACGCAATTTCCGCTTAAAAACCTTTTCGAAGAGATCAGCCTTTTCGTACGCCTTCTCGCGTTCGATATCCAGGTCAGCCAGGGGACGCACCCATAGACAAATCGCCCAGACCTTCTCATCGCACAGCGCTGGTTCCGCGGCCAGGTGTAATACACGTCCATCATGGCTGTAATCAAGAGCGTCAGCAATACGCAGCAGTGCCGAGAGGGCTGAAACGCGCTGGCGAGCGGAACGACTCAGCGATGCAAATTCCTCGTGGGACATACTGGGCACTGCCCGCCGGTGATAACGCGCAATGCAGGCAATCTCATACCGCTCCTCGTCTGTGAAATCAGGCAGCTTGGTGTCTTTAATCAGGCGAAAAGAATGCTTGTGGTGGCGGCGCGTTTCGATCATCATGCCAGTATTATGTAAAAATGCTGCACGTTCTAGCAGGCGGCGGGCACCGGCTTTTAAGTGATGCAAAGATTGGGTCGCGTCGAAAAGCTGCAGCGAGAGGCGCCTCACCTGGCGCGCATGAGGCCAGTCTTCGACCAGTAACCCACCGCTCAGGCGCAATTCTTCGCTGGTTGGCTGCGGAAACTGCCACCAATCTAACTCCTCGGCTGAATGTAGCATCATGCTTGCTTCCCTCCTCGTGGAATTGATATAGATCAATACTAAAAACGTTTAACAACCCTCTCTTCTACATCACGCTTTCGCATCTATCTGCGACACATGGAGTTCTTAATTTATCTGGCATCTAAGATGTCCAGAATCTCTTGACGGAAGTCCCGTGCCTGCAATCGGTGCCAATGCTGTTGAAAAGTGTTATATTGCTCTTCACGGTCCCGCTGGTATCTAAGCAATAGCTGCTCTAGCCCATAGCGTTCTGCGGCAACAGGAGCAACCGCCGGGTTGACTACATCGGCCACCAGTTCCAGCGGTAACACAATTTGCTCACTCTTATCTGGTAACGCGTGATTAGATACAATGTCACTGCCCCGGCTGTCCAGACAGAGTCGCAGCAGAGCTATCATCACATCTCTATCATGGAGTGCGCCCAGTTCTTCCTGGATCATTTCTAGTTCTTTGACGATCGATAGGCAGGCACCAGGTAATACACCTGCGAATATCTCAAGAGTGTAGCGCAATCTTTTTGCCGCGATACGCAAATTATGCAGTTCGAGTACATGATACGAATCGTCTGTATAACGGCTCCAGTAATACAACTCATCAAGTCGTATCCCGGCAATAATGCGCGCAATCCTTCCAGTCGGAGCATGTACATCAAGGCCTGTAATAGGTCTAGCTTTCGCCATCGGACTAATCTCCTTCCCTGATGCACGACTCGACTTGCTTCTTCAAATCCCTCTCGTCCAGCCTGCTAAAAAAATCTGCCAGGGCCTGCTGTCTTTGCTGGCGATAGGTATCCAACCTCTGAATGAGCCAGCGCAGGCCCGCGATCTCCGCATCCGGTATTTGCTCGATCTGTGCGCGTAATCCCTGCACCATTACATCTATATCGCGTGCACTGCCTAAGAGATCGGCCATTTTCTTGATGCGACGGTAGACCCTCTTAAATTGCCCTGGATCACAGCACGACTCAAAGGCATCAAGCGTAGCCCGGAGGCGGCGCGTAGCCACTCGCATTCTATGTATCGCCTCGATATCTTCATTGCGGAGCACCTCGTCACGCCAATCAAGCAGTTTTTCTACTCGCTCGCGCAGCATGCGTTGTCCGGCCTGGACAAATGCTTCCCCTCCGTCAAGCATTGTCGCCTTCTCGTAATTTGCGCCTGGCGGGAAGATTGAAGTAGAAGCTTCCTCATTGACACGCTCCAGCCAGCTTTCCCCATAACGTGCGTATGCCAGCAGCACACCCTCACGGATACCATGTGGACTGACAGAAATCTCATCCAGGTTCAGGCGCGACATAACTTCTCGTATGATTAACGCCCCCGCAGGCAAAATACGTGCCCGGCCAATCGGTTGTTGATACCTCTGTGAGATTTCTTCTGCTGGGAGGGCGCTCATCAAGCCTTCACAGCGCATCAAATCATCATATGTGAGGTGCTTGCTGCTCGGGTCGAGTCTAAAAGCCTGCCGCGCGAGGAGCAGAAGCGAGTTGGCGCTTCCTCCTGTGACAATGAACATAGGAGGCTGCGGTTTAATACGTATCCCTTGCAGATAGGTTCTTAAAAATGTATGTGCGACGGCCAGATCATCTGGCGTGGGTGGATTTTCCAGGAGATAGCGGTCATGCAGCCAGCCAGAGCCGATAGGAAGAGAAGTACGCCAGGTAATATGCATATTTCTCGCGGTGACCAGTTCCGTGCTTCCGCCACCAAGATCCATCACTGCAACGCGTGCTGGAGTACCCGCTTGCTTGCTTTCCTCGTAAGTTGCGCCGTAGAAAGTGAGCGTGGCTTCAGCGTTGCCGCTGATAAGGCGAACCTCGAGTCCTGTCTCGCGTTTTATATCTTCTAGAAACTCATGGCTGTTGCTGGCTTTACGGATTGCTTCGGTCGCCACGGTAAATATTTTCCTGGCCGAGTGCTGCTCGGCCAGGGTCCTGTATTGACGCAAGACAGCCAGGGCGGCATCACGTTTCTCCGTTGAGATAGCGCCCGTTGCAGTGACGCTTTCACCAATGCGCACAAGTTCGACCTGGTCCTCTATGATGTCCAGGGTATCGGGCCGACAATGAGCAACGACGATATGTATGGTATTGCTGCCAATATCAATAGCAGCAAGCACGGGAGGTGATTGCTCCTGCATAGGGGGACTCCTAGTCAGAATATTGCTCTCATTATAGCATATCGGGGATGCCAGGCAGCGCCTGTGAAAGAGTGTGCTGCCGGGCCTACCTGTACGTTTGTGGAGAGTAGCAAGTGTAGTGGGTGTAGCAGGTGTAGTGGGTGATGTCCGAGGTCGCGGCCAGGGCAGGATGATGGTGGTAGCGAGGCAGGCGTTTTGAGGGAAATTGAGGAAATCTGGAATTAGCAGTTCAGGGCAGTTGACAATGGGGGGAAGATGCGGTAATATGGGGCCTGTCCAGAGTTGACGAGATGAGCCGAAGTGGTGAAATTGGTAGACACGCAACGTTCAGGGCGTTGTGCCTTAACTGGCATGGGGGTTCGAGTCCCCCCTTCGGCACTTTCACCCACTACCCAACGTCTCAAGTACCTTGACAGGCGGCTTGAGATTTTTTGTTGATCTGTTTGACGACGAAATGTAGCAACGCATGTAGCAATGGCCATTTAGCCCATCCAGCGAGTATATGCGGGTGGCAGAGGAATAAATAGTGACTATGCAAGATTTGGTAGTCACTCTGCATAGAGGTGATAAAAATATGTCAAATGGCACGATCCCCCTTCTAGAGGGGCTTCTTGAGGTCACTGCCTGTATAATTTGAGATGGCTCTAGAAGCGCATCACCTCTATCGAGAGTGACTACCCAAGATTTACCTATAGGGCCGAAATTAGAGGCTAAAGATATTCTACTTGACGAAGCGGCTGTAACTGAGTACGAACAAGCTATGGCTTTTTTCTACCACCATCTAGTAGAACTGAATGTGAACCTCTACTTGGTAGAACAAATTCTTCGTTTCCCGCTCAAGTTAATCCAGCGTGAAGAAGCACCAGGACAGAACATTTTCTTTCACCATTTTATTGATAATGCCATGTACATGAGTGTACTCGGTATTACACGGCTTGTGGCAGATGACCGCACTGATGTTTTCACGATCACAGCTTTTCAACAGAAGTTACTAAAACTCGTTAAGCCAGAATACGAAGCTGCTTACAAAGAACGTCTAAGAGACAACCGTTTCAGTGATCCGCAAATACGAAATATCCGCGAAAGAGCAAGGGAATTTCGAAATACACGTGTCGCTCATTTAGGGCAGGACTTTTTTCGAGGAGCTTATGATTCGACTATCAAAAGAGCTGAACTGTTCTTTCCGGAAGTCAAAGCATTATGCGAAAAGCTAAACCAGTGCTTTAGCAACTTAGGCTTCGGTACACAATACCTTATGCTCCCCACCTGCTACGGGGATAATAAACCTGCTTATCACAGAAGTGACATAGAACGTATCCTTGATGGCCTTGCGAAAGACAGCCATATATTGAATTTGCCAGAAACAAGTCCTGGCAGATGGCAAGTTGTGCGTTCAACCCTTTCTGAAAGTGAGCTGAATCAGCTGAATCACTATCGTAGAAAGTTCTATATGCGGGAAGTTGTATAATTTCAGGACGCAAACTAGCAGCTTGCGTCCTAAACCCCATCTGACAACAAAGCGCATAGTGTAATTCTGCTATGACTTAGCCCTCTGGACGCTGTTGAAACAGGTTGTTTAGCTGTTTCATCACCCCTTCCTGCATGGTCGGCAGTATGTGTGAATACGTATCCATGGTTGTGCCAATATCGTGATGCCCTAGCCGTTCCTGCACAATCTTTGGATGTACTCCCATCCCTAAAAGCAGCGTCGCGGCTCCGTGCCGCAGGTCGTGAAAACGCACATCCGGCAAACCTGCACGCTTCAGGAGCTTCTTGAACACCTCTAAAATGTCATGACCTGGGTGGATGTGCTCACCGAGCGGTGTGCAGAATACATAGTCATGCTCTTGCCAGAGGCTACCCACCTGCCTTTTGAGTTCCTGTTGTCGCTCCCAGTGGGCTTTCAATGCTTCAAGGGCAAAATCGGGAAACAGGATGCTGCGGCGGCTTTTCTCTGTTTTCGGCTCAGCCTCCATATAGCCGCCACCCATTTTTGTGGGCACGCGTACTAATGAGCGGCGTACATGGAGTTCACCTTTTTCTAAATCAACGTCCTGCCATTTCAGGCCAGCGAGTTCACCACGCCGCATGCCTGTTGCAACCGCAAGTACAAACAGTGCTTCGTTTGGATGCCCACGAACCCCATCGAGCAATGCTTGTGTTTGCTCCAATGTGAGCGGTTGTATCCGGTAAGGGACTTTACGCGGAACCTCTACACTATCACATACGTTCTGTGAGGCTAGCCCCCAACGAACGGCACTCTTGAGTGCCCTATGCAACATATTGTGAATGGTAAGCACAGTGTTCGCAGACAAGCCTTCTTCCTGCTTCTGAGCGTACAGCGATTGCACATGTTGAGGAAGTAGTTTATCCAATCGCGTCTTCCCTATTATCGGTACGATGTGCAAGCGTATGATCTGCTCGTACCGCTCGTAGCTTCGTGGGCGTATGCTCTGCTTGTAGACGCCCAACCAGTATTCAAGGTATTGCGCTACGGTCTGGTTTGGCTTCGTCACGATCTTGCCTAGTTCTTGCTCCCGTATGAGAGCATTGCGCTTTTTAATGGCTTCCTGTTGTGTGGATGCATACACAACCTTGCGCTTGCCATTCTCAAGGGTCACACTCGCAACCCATTTTTTATCGCTCTTGCGAAAGTAGACAGAACCTTCTTTGTTTGCGCGACGTGGCATCTCTGCACTCCTCTTGTAACAAAATCCGTCTTCTTAGCTTGGTAAGCCAGGAAGACGGATAGGGTACAACATCATCAAGCTACGCTTGTTTCCTCGCGTTCTGCTACCCACTGTTGGAGTGAGATAGACGATACGCGCAATACCCGGCCAAAGCGAATAACCGGCAAGCCTTCCCATTTAATAAGCTTGTACACTTTGGAGCGGCTTAAACCGAGGAATTCACCAACCTGTTCCATGTTGAGTAACAACGGTTGTGCTATTTCACTCTTCTTCATAAAACCACTTCCTAACACTCACCTCACATCATCTTACAAACTCGGCGTGTAAACGCCGAGTTTAGGACTCCACTGCTTGCAATCCGAACTCCACCCGCTTGCGCAGGACTTCCAGGGCGAAATCTCGCTCCTTGATATCCAGGTAATCCATCCCCGCCCCATACAGCCAGCGCAGGAACAACGAGAAATCCGTTTCAGGAAGCGCCAGATCGCCACCCACATGCGCCGCCAGAGAAGTTGCAAACCCCATGGTGGACTCAATGGCTCTATCCGTGTTCCACCCTTCCTTGCGCTTGCGTATCACCTCGTGGAAGTCTTCCGGCATGCTACTGACTATCGAGAAGGCCTCTTGCACTTCCTCCCAGACCGGATGCACCGGCCAGCGCGAACGCGTCGTATCATCCGCCCTCGGTGCGACCAGGCGCAACCAGCCATCCGGCCAGCCATCGACACCACCACCGGCATGCCCCGCTGCGTAGGTCCACAGGTCAACCAGACGAACAGGTAGATCAGTCGCATCCTCGACACCATGATAGAGCCCATCCACCTTGAGTTCGTGCAGGAACTCCCGCTTGAACCGAAACTCCACCCGCCAGACCGGGCCAGCTCCATCCCATCCATTGCCAGACCACAGGTCTTCAAACCACAGCTTGCCCGACCGCTTGACCTCCCGCGCCTTGTCGTAGATGCTGCACGAGATCGGCCCACGCGCCGAGAACGCCAGTCCTGTCCGGTGCAGCCCATAGGTATAGTCCTCTACCTCCACATCCCCCTCTGCCACCTCATAGCCTGCCCGCTTGCGCGACCGCGACACGAACTCGCGCCGATACTCCACCTGCTCGAAACTCCAGGTCACGTCCGTACAGAGATGCACTTCTGAGACTTGAAGGTACACCTGCGTCTCTAGGTGTTCGCAGAGGAATCGCCGCACTCGCTCGATGGCCTCGCACAGACTTGGACAGGACCAGAGGTATTCCGACGAGAGCCGGACCAATGCAATACAATTGAGTCTCCCACGTGAGACACACAGGGTGAGCAGGTCCGAGGTCAGCAACCACGTCCATTGCCCCCGACCGGCCCCATGTGGGTACATATGCAGATGAGCACCCTGGAAGATCCACGGAACCACCAGCGGTTCTTCCGCTGCAATGGCCTGGTTCTTCCAGGCATTCAGTTGCTGCACCAGGAACGACGCCAGATCGCGCTTGTCCGGCTTGCCATCGGCATCTGTGTAGTACACATTCAGCAGGAGCGTATCCACCCCACGACCAACAATGCTTGCTTCCATCCACATCACCTCTCCCCATACTCGAACTTGCCATCATATTCAAAGTGTCCAGCAGCGCGTACGCAATCCTGATACTCGATGACGCGCACCGAGGTTCCAGCAGACAGCGACCCCAAGCACTCTACCCGAATAGTGTCTGCATATCCACTGCCACACTGCCAATGCGCCCTATCCGCCGCACTCAAGAAATCAGGTGCAGAGAGTGTCACCTCCTGGATCGTCCCCCACACATCCCCGCGTGTGATCGTCACGGTGAACCTGAGCATAGTTACCTCCTCACTCTGTCACTGCACCGAGCACCCTGAGGACCGCTTTTCCCGTTTTAAGCAGATCAACGACGAGCGTCTCTGTCTGGAAGTAGATCGATATCCAGCAAGACAACGGATGATCGAGCCACACCGCCTCCTCCTCCTGTACCGTATATCCAAGCGCCTTCCCAAGCGCGATACATGCCTCTAGAGAACGCTCGTGCTCAAGACGAGTCACTAGATGCGCCACAGCTTCCACTTCCATCGCACAAGCACTCAGGGACTCATAGCACCCAACACAATGCACCCCATCAGATGAAAACGCCAGGGGAGCACCACAATCACAATACGCACCTTCCATCGCCACGCTTCACCCCCTTTTGCATTTTTAGGAGCGCGGTATACTTGGTCCGCGCCCAAAAGGCAGGCCGGGCGTGTCGGCGGCACCCCAGAGGGGACCCCGCCGCCGCGAGCACGCCCGGCCACCCACCCCACACAACCACCCAGGAAGAGGCACCGCTTGCGCGGCCTTGAAAGCCCCACCCCACCTGTGCCACGCCTGCGGGGGCGATGCCGCCCTTGACCCCGGCGGGTGAGCGCTTCGCGCCGAGAGCGACCTGGTAGCTGCATTGACCGCTATACCAAGAGGTCGCTCTCGCTCTGACGAGTCTACCCGCCGGGGTCAAGGGTCGGGCCTGGCGGCATCGCTTACTCCCCTTGGCGCGGCACCCCCTGCCTCAAGCTCCCAAGGATGCTTGACCGCCGCACACGGCGCCACCCTGCCACCCCCGGCTCTATCCGCACCCCAAAGCAGCGATAGACCACCAGGCCATCCTTGGCATATGCCGCCGCATGCTGCACCGACATACACCCATACAGGCGCATCACCGCCTCCACCGCCGCAAACGGACTTGCCGCCTCGACCACATCACACCACTCGGGAAACAGCGACGGCCACCAGCGCCACAATGCCACGTCATAGCGCCGCATCTGTGGCCCTCACCGGCAACCGCCGCACTGTTTCCCCTATACCGACCAAACACGCCGCCATGTCCACAAACCCCTGACTGGCCGCGACCCGCGCCAGCCAATCCGCCGCTTCGCACGCCGCCGCTTGCACCGCGACGGAGACACCCTGTTCGCAGCCGAGCGCCTCATTTACCACATCCAGTGCCGCGAGCAGCGCCGCACGCGCCGGTTGACACGCCACCCACGCCAGGAACTCCCCAAAGACCTGCTCAGCCCACACCTGCGCCAAGTCGTCTAAGGCATCCATTGCCACCACCTCTTGCTCTAGTCGCTCTCGACTAACTGAAAACAACACCCACACGCCATGCACCGCGCTTGCAGGTCATCCCGCGCCGCCCGCACCTTCACCGCAGGTTCACAGGCGCACTCATAGAGCCGCATGCGACTGCCCTTCTTCACCTTCTGCCCCACCACAATGGGCGCATGCGGATAGAGTCCCAGCGTATCGACAAACACCTGTAACACCTTTGCCAGGTCCGGTCCTACCGTTGTTGCCGTGGGAGGACCGACCAGCCCTAACGCACGCGCTGGTTGTGAAAATTGCCGCCGATGTCCGTACTGGCAGCCGACCCCGGCATGCAGCAGTTCATGCAAGAGCGTGCCTAACACCTGAATGCTTTCCGCGATGCGCGGCGAGATGAAGATTTGCGAGACGCCATCGGCGCACACCTGCTGCGGAAAGCATTGCCCGATCACATGCGGCCCCTTGCCCAGCCCACCAGAAGACGGCCAGCCACACGACACCCGCACCGGAGCCACCGGCACACCCGCCGCTTCCATCAGCTCCATCAAGAATACGGAAGCATGGTAGAGCCACCATTCCCGCAACTGCCTCACCTCGTCCTCACTCTGTGGCTGTGCTTGAGCCACCCCCATGAGTTGCATTCCCATCACCTCCCAAACTCCCCGTTTATACAGCGAGTTTGCACCTCTTCAGAGAAAAAGGGAGCATACCGAAGCATGCCCCCTTCTCACACCCACCGGTGCACGTTACGGCCCTTGCGGCGGCTGTCCATTGGAGCCCGCCATGGGAGCCGCTTGCGCCGGGTGCGGCTGCACCCCCGCTCGCACATTGTTCCAGTAGTTGCCCAGGGCATTGAACGCCCCTTGCCCTGGTTGTCCCACCGGAGGAGCCAGAGGCGGCATCGGGGGATAGTTCACCATCGGAGCCAACCCCGCCACCGGCCCTGGCATGGTAGGAGCAGGCGCAGGCCGCGCCGTTCGTGGCACCACCGGCATGGACATCGGCGCAGGCGCCATGTTGCGCGTCCCGAAGGCCTGCACCGTGTAGCCCTGCTTGGCCCGTTCCAGGTCCATATCCACCCAGGCAAACAAAATGGTCAGCACCGGAATGATAGAGAGCACGATATACACCAGCACCGAGAGCAGATCGTGCTGAAAGCCATGCACCCGGTGCAACCAGCCAATGGAAGAAGCCGAAGCCGCCGCCATGGCATAGTTACACGTCACTTCCACGAACTCGAACACGAAGCCGATGAACAGGTAGGCCACCGCCCGCTCCTTGTTCATCAGCCGCAGCGCCAGGCCCCGGCTCACAAAGTAGCCGAAGAGCCCGAAGGCCGCCGCAATGAACCAGGTCGCCCACGGCTGTAGGTTATCGGTGCCATTGAGCGCCGAGAAGAACCACTCAATGGCATGGGCGGACGCCACTGCAAACACGAACGAGACCAGCCGCAGCACCCAGTGCTCCGCCACTCGTATCCAACTTGTCTGGACGCGCACGCATCACCTCCCTTGCCACCATCAGGCCGTGGCCGCCACACCCGCGAGTTTGCACACCAACGTCAGAAAGCCCTGCTTGCCCTTGATCCGCTGCACTTGCAGCGCAATGGGGGTCATCTTGGGCGGCAATTCCGTTTGCAGTTGCGCCGCTGCCTGCTGCATCACATCGGCAGTCGCCCCCTGCTTTTTCAAGTCCTTGAGGTAGTCCAGCGTCTGAAAGCCGTCGGTCACCTGGCACTGGTAGGTCTCATCGGTCTCACTGTCCAGCACGGTCAGCTTGACCGCATAGCCCGGCTTGGGTTGCCCGGTCACCTGGTCATAAAAGACACTCTCACGCACCTCACTGCCTAACACGAATCCTTGTAATAGCATTCCGCACCATCCCTTTCCTGATCTGTTTGTTGCATCATCATGCCCTTGCCCATTATTCCCAACAACAGGCAGAGATCACACCACACACGCACTACACATCCATTCTGTTCTGAAGTTGCCCACAGCGTGCCAGCGCCCGATGTTCCTCACACAGGTGAAGAGGCACCTGTGTTGGAGCCGTGGGAATACAATACCGGCACACCCACACACGACCACAGCGACCGCCACACACACAGGCGAACCAGCCCGGCAGCATGCCTTCCACCGGCTCATGGGAGAGCGGCAGCACCCGCCGCTTGCCTCGTTTCATCACGCACCCCTTCCCGGCTGTGTGCAGACCACACAGCCAGGCTAGCCCTCAAGACCGGCAGGCAAGGGCAAGCCATACTGTCCACAAAAGGCCGCTACCTGCATGGAGACAGCCGTTGCCTCCTGAGTCGCCCGCTCCGCCCGCTCCGCCGCGCACCCAAGCAAGGACGCACAGGACACATCACCCTGGTTGTAGCGCCCCTGGAGCAGCGACTGTACATCCACCCAACGAGCAGCCGACGAGCGGGCATCAACCACTGCATACCCCAGCCAGAAGGCCACACTGTCAAGCTGGTTCCAGGCCAATGCCTGCTCGGCTTGACGCAGGTCCTCTTGCGGCTCATACTCCTTGACAAACGCCTCCACCACACCGGCCAGCAGCCGCCAGGAAGAGAGCGACGGCTCCTGGGACGCTACCACCGCCAGCCAGGGGTGCAGCACCGCCAGGAGCGACCCATCCGCAGGAGTTCCTTGTTCCACCACACGTCTTCGTGCCATCTCGATACCTCCTTTGACACATCACTTCACACCACAAACTCCCCGTTTACACAGGCAGTTTTCACGACATCTCATCAATCCAGGACTCATCGCCATTGTCATCATTGCCCACTGACCCATCCAGCCAGTAGCACTGGTAGGATGCGTCAGAGCCACCAGGTGCCACCGGCACCCCATAGGGACGCACCGGAGACAAGGCCCTGGCCTCATACGGCGCGAGATCATCTCGCCCATACAGCACGTCCAGGTGAACCTGTCCCGACCGCACACAGCCCGCCGCAGGCACAAAGGCAAGATCACCACTGGCAAGCCCCAACCGGCTATGTCTGACCTGCAGCGCCGCCTCGACATACTGCCGGAACAACCGCCGCTGCACCGTGGGAGGGAGTGGTTGACCGCAGCCATCGCAGAAGTCCTGCGGGGTGAGGTACTGCACATCCATCGGATGCAAAAGCGGTAAGCCTTGCCGCGCCCGCCACCTTGCACTGAAAGCCGCCCAACTGGCAGCGCCCGCCAGGCGCTGATGCTCTCTATCCGCATCGAAGCCTTGAAACATGGCAGCTCGTCTATTCACGCGCCACCTCCGCCAGCAAGAACGCCACCTCGATAGGATGCAGCACCGCATCCTGGGCAATCCAATGCAAGTCTTGCACCAGGTCCGCGAAGGCCGTTTCCCCCTCCGCCAGAGCGCAGGCATACAATGCAGCCGTGAGCACAACTACCTGGGACCAGTTACCCGAAGCAAGTTCGACATTGACCACAGCGATCAAGCGGTCCATGTCCTCACTCATACCTCACCTCACCCTACACACCCCGCTTCCAGGACAGCACACACAGCACCAACGACAACGCAACCACACCTACGGCGATCACCACCCCAGGATGGGCCAGCAGGACCCAGCCGACCCCGGATACCAGGGCAACGAGCGACCACAAGACCAATGCTCGTTTGCTCATCCTCTCCATCCTCCTTTCCCACATCCTCTACGCCACCTGGCAGGACACGAGCGCCTTCTCTACCCGCGCCAGCAGCACAAAGGCCTCACGTCCCAGGACAGGACAGCCATCACGCGCATCCAGCCACGTGCTAAAGAGCACCGCCCAGCGCGGCAGCGGCAGCCACCAATGCGCATCCCAGCACGCCCGACCGTAGTATGGTCCATCTATACCATAGACGCCTCCCAACAGGTCCGAGAGCCAGCGAGCCAGCGGGCCATGAAACCACGTCCCGGAGCGACCGACCACTTCATGTTCGTGAGTGCATAACCAGGCACAGAAGTCCTCCAACGACACCACCTGCATGCAACCACCTCCCTTCAGAGCACCACACACCTGACACACAAACCACCTACAAAGACCGCGTTTAAACAGGCACTTGCCACATCCCCCCGGTGCAGGTCACGCCATTCATCCAGGCAGAGCATCACCACCACACCCACAACCCTCTCTGCCTCGCCACCACACCGCTTCCCAGGCGTCCCAGCCGCCACACAAGCCGTCCCCAGCAACCGACCTGCACCAACCGCCACCGAAGAACAAATAGAGACTATCCAGCATTAGGAGGGGGAAATAGTGTTCAATCTACAGGCTTCAGACTCCTCCATGTTCGTTTCTTCACGTATTTCCTCATCTTGTTCCCATTCACCAGCAAGATCACGCTCTCGCTCCTGCATCTCGCTTTGTAAGGCTGCACGAGCCCGCTCTACAGCCTTCAGGTGTGCTTCTAACGTATGAGGAAAGTTGCATAAGCAACTCAAACAATCATCACTCCATAGAATGGACATGCTGGATTCCTCCTCTCGCTTGGTCTACTCACACACTGCGAATGAACATGCATGAACTTCATTCCCCCCGATATTCCGAATGAGCCCAAATAGACCCGCAAGCAGCGCGTTAGCCGTCATCCCCTGTGCCAATCAGGCCAGAAGACCACCCTTCACCGCCTGCTTGCGTCCCGACGCGCTTCCTTCATCTATGGCCTTCTCACATCTTCCGCTTGTCACGTTTCTTCAGGAGTCCTCGTCCTGACGTGCCATCTACGCCCATTGCTTCGCTCCCTTGCCACTTGTCAGCCCATCCTTGAAACAACGGGTATGCAGCCACTAAGCCACTCATCCAGCGCGTTTGCCGGGTATTCAGTTGTTCAGGTACTTGTTTCTGCTATGAGAATACCCTGAAGCCACTTTAAGCAGAATGACGACTCTATGCCGAGGTATTGCCGACCTTATGCCGGTACTGTGACACCGTCGCATTCGAGATGTCTGAGCATTCCCATAACTAATTTGTCTGTTCAGCGAAACAAATTTTCTAAATAAATTGTACGCTCAGCGAAACAAATTGTCAAGGATAGCCAGAGCAAAACTTCGATGGTATAATCAGAAGAAGAATATTGTACGGGTAAACAAACAGATTTAGTGAGTGGACATGTCGCAGCGTATTAGGAGTGATCGAGTGTTGTTACCTACTACCGAAGCCAGCAAAATCGGGGGGTTCACCACGTCATATGTCCAACGCCTCTTACGAAACGGTCGCATCGAGGGTGTGAAACTTGGCCCTGTCTGGCTGGTGTATGAAGACTCGCTGACAGCTTTCCTTGCCCAACCTCGTAAGCGAGGTCCAAAGGGTCCACATAAAAAATCGTCGGAAGATCATCGGAGTGCTTTGTCAAATGTGAAGCGTGCAGAGAGGACGACAAGCAGTGACAAAGGACTAGCAGAACTCATTGGCGCAGATACCAGCATGATTAGCCGCTGGGAATGCGGAGATCGCAAGCCAGGCCATTTCTACCAGGAAAAACTCTGTGATCTTTTCGGTAAAGATGCTGTAGAGCTTGGATTGATTGAGCAACGAAAAAATGCAGAATCCACTCAACCAAGCCTCACTTCTCTGGAAGTGCATGAAGAAGTAGAAGATAAACTCGATCACGCGGAAAGCTTAATTGATCTGGCTTGGGAAGCATGGTTCGCTTCACGTCCCAAAGAGGCCGCACGCTCAGTAAACCGACTATTACCCAGGCTAGAAAAGATTGCTTATGGCCTTTATCAGCCTAGTTATACACTACGAGCAAAAGAACTGACGGTTCGAGCACACGGATTACTAGGAACCATCTGCCTGGACGCACTACAAAATGATACCTCTCTTTTCCACTATATGCAGGCACACAGGTTTGCGGAGGAAATACATGATGTGAATCTAGCTGCAACCTACCTTTGCTTGATAGGGGATGTGTTACGGCGACAGAATGATCAAACTGGTGCCTTGAAACACATGGAACAGGCGAGAGATTCAGCTTCTCATGCGTCGAAGACAACACGAGGCCATATTCTTCAACTGCTCGCATACACCTACGGTGATATCAAACAAGAGGCAGCATTTGAACGCGCAATTTCAGAAGCAACTGATCTGCTCGCGTTCTCCGGCGAGGGAATTGACGCAGCACAAAAAGAGTTTATTCCGTTTGAAATTTACGAGATCCGAGGGAAAGTCTACCGTGATCTGGGCAAGCCGCTTGATGCTCTTCCCTACCTCGAACTGGCCGAAAAGTCACTTGCCACGGCGGATTCAGTCACACCTCGATGGCACGCACTGTTAGAAATCAGCCGAGCACAGGCATGTTGCGATGCTGGCAACATCTCCACCGGCATCGAATTAGCATGCAAAGGGTTCATCATGGCATACCAATGCCATTCACCACGCCAAATGAATCGAGTGCGCAAACTTCTTAGAAAGCTAGAAAAAGGCCCATTTCACAATCATCCCAGGGTACAGGACCTGAAAAACCTTCTCTACGAGACATACATGCGCTTGAATAGTGATGATTCACCCACCAATCCCCTCCATAACCCTCTTTAAGACGGGTACACCCTGCACTTTCACTGCGGACTGAATGTCTCTGGGACAAACAGCAATACCATGGTAGCGCCAGTAGGCAGTATTTGAACAGCGCTGGCCGGGAGACGTTTCAACTTCACACTGACAGGGAGTGGCCACCTCTTGCAAACCGAGAGCACTCTGATACTGTGAAGTAAACATCTGGCACAGAGCCATACGGAGAAGCCTGATATGGTTGTACGCCAGATCAGGAAGGGTCCGTAAATCTTCGACGGAATGCCATTGTACATGGGCAGCATCATCCCCTGCCTGAATGGTAGCAGATGAACTCAAAGGCTCTGAGAGGACATAGAGCAAACACAGGTATTTTCCACGCGGGTCTTCAAAGTCTTCAAACGTATAGACTTGTGCAAACAAATCAAGAGGAATCTCCAGACCTGTCTCTTCCAACGCTTCACGCTGTGCAGCCGCTTCTAACGATACGTCATCCGTGTTCAAATGACCACCAGGAAGCGCCCACATGCCCTTGAAAGGCTCTTTGTTGCGCTGGATGAGGACGACTTCCCAACCACCAGACGGAGAAAAGCGCGGAATAACGATATCCAGCGTGACCAAAACACCTGTCTGATCTTGATCTGACATAAAAACCATCTCCCTATCTTTCAGTGCATGCTCCATACCGGTTATTGTACCACCTCAGAACAGACACAGAGTATCACAGCAGAAAATTAGAGAGCCAGGAATGCAGAGTAGGACACCAATCGATCACCTTAATGAACCTCATGCACCGCAAGCCCTGGGAGCATATACAAACAAAAAGATGTAGCAATCCATGTATCAACACCAACAACAGTAAGCGAAAAAAAGCAGCGTCCAGCGAACAATGAGGCAAGATGAGAAGTGCAACGAGGACATTGATGAACACCCGCGAACAAGCCCCGCCGAATCTCTCCTTCGGCACATCCTCATTAATGGCAAAGCCATTCTTCCTACCCTTCACACTCCTAGATTTCTATCATAGATAATACGTGCATTGATGCAGGTGGAAGTATCTTTTGTAGCGAAATAGGACAGACGCTATGAACGTGCAACACATGGCACCGTAGGAGCAGAAACTGAAACGGATGACGAGTTTCTGGATACTTTGGGCAAAACCCAGGTGTTTAAACATCAAAAGATGCAAATGAATCACAACCACATCTTAACCGAATCATAACCATTCCAACCTTCCTTTGTCGTCTGTTTACTGTCATACTTGTATTGGTATCGACGTGAGTAGGACTCGCAACAATTATTCGATGCAAAAGCGTTTCTTCAACGACGTCGACGTAATTTTGAAAGTGGAGGTAAGATAATCATATGTTCGAACAACCTCAACAACATCCTGTCCACGGAGAGAGAAGAAAGCAGCACGAGACTATTTTCAAAATGAGACGCATGCTGCGTGTAGCGTCGCTTCTCGCTCTCGCCCTCATCG
>WNGQ01001362.1_pt1 | contig 35951 bp, 28 predicted proteins | sample 5407661 | NCBI WGS metagenome assembly WNGQ01 (sample SAMN13153382, study PRJNA577476) | soil metagenome | isolation source: 60 cm soil or saprolite under Garry oak tree replicate 2 | place: USA:California | collected 2016-06-15 | reverse complement strand
ATATGACGGCTACCGATCACCTGGCTGGCGCCGGGCAGCGGGCCGGTTCGGCCGGCCGGCCGGCCGCTGTCGCGTTCGACGTCGCCGCGGTACGGGCTGACTTCCCGATCCTGGCCAGGACCGTGCGCGGCGGCAGCCCGCTTATCTACCTGGATTCCGGCGCCACCGCGCAGAAGCCGCGGCAGGTGCTCGACGCCGAGCGCGAGTTCTACACCTCCCATAACGCGGCCGCGCACCGCGGCGCGCACCTGCTCGGCGAGGAGGCGACCGACGCCTACGAGGGCGCCAGGGCGCGGGTCGCCGCGTTCATCGGCGCCGATCCTGGCGAGATCGTCTTCACCAAGAGCGCGACCGAGGCGATCAACCTGGTCGCCTACGCGATGAGCAACGCCGCCACGGCCGGGCCGGAGGCTGAGGCGTTCCGGGTCGGCCCCGGTGACGAGGTCCTTGTCACCGAGATGGAGCATCACGCCAACCTGGTGCCGTGGCAGCAGCTGTGCCAGCGCACCGGCGCGACGCTGCGGTGGTTCGGCGTGACCCCGGACGGCCGGCTGGACCTGACCGACGCCGGCGAGCTGATCAACGACCGGACCAGGATCGTCGCCGTCACCCATCAGTCCAACGTCACCGGCACGGTCCCGCCGGTCGGCGAGATCGCCGCGCTGGCGCACGCCCGGGGCGCGCTGGTGGTGGCCGACGGCGCTCAGTCGGTGCCGCACCGGCCGGTCGACGTGGCTTCGCTCGGCCCGGACTTCCTTGCCTTCTCCGCGCACAAGATGCTCGGCCCGTCCGGGATAGGCGTGCTGTGGGGGCGGCGCGGGCTGCTCGAGGCGATGCCGCCGTTCGTCACCGGCGGCTCGATGATCGAGGTTGTCCGAATGGAAGGCTCCACGTTCCTGCCGCCGCCTGAGCGGTTCGAGGCCGGCGTGCCCGCCGCCGCGCAGGCGGTCGGGCTTGCCGCAGCGTGCGAGTATCTTGACGCGCTCGGCATGCCTGCGGTGGCCGCGCACGAGGAGGAGCTGACCGCCCGCGCGGTTGAGGCGCTGGCGGGCGTGCCAGGTGTGCGCATACTCGGCCCGCTGAGCACCGAGAACCGCGGCGGCGCTGTGTCCTTCACCGTCGACGGGATCCATCCGCACGACGTAGGCCAGGTACTCGACGAGCTCGGCATCGCGGTGCGGACCGGGCATCACTGCGCCTGGCCGCTGCACCGCGCGCTCGGCGCGCAGTCGAGCACGCGGGCGACGTTCTACGTCTACAACACCGCCGAAGAGGTTGACGCGCTCACCGACGGCGTGCGCCAGGCACAGAAGTTCTTCGCGGCATGATCGTCGTGACCGGCGGGCCGGCCGGGGGAGGCACCATGCTGCGCGGGACAGCCGGGCACGCAGGCCCGGAATACGCAGGCCCGGAATACGCAGGCCCGGAACACGCAGGCACTGTCGCGATGTTCAAGGCGGTGTGATGCAGCTCCAGTCGATGTACCAGGAGATAATCCTGGACCATTACCGCAATCCGAAGAACAAGGGACTGCGGGAGCCCTACGACGCCCAGGTGCACCACGTGAACCCGACCTGCGGCGACGAGGTGACGCTGCGGGTGACGCTGCGGGACGCCGGCGGCGAGCCAGCCGTGTCCGACGTGTCCTATGACGCGCTCGGCTGCTCGATCAGCCAGGCCAGCGCCTCCATGATGACCGAGATGATCATCGGCAAGACCGTGCGCGAGGCGATGGATCTCAGCGGCGAGTTCCTCGCGCTGATGCAGTCCAGGGGCGAGGGAGAGCCGGACGAGGACGTGCTTGGCGACGCCGTCGCCTTCGAGGGCGTGTCCAGGTACCCGGCCAGGATAAAGTGCGCCCTGCTCGGCTGGATGGCCTGGAAGGACGCCACCACGCGGGCACTCGACCGGCCGGCCGGCCCGCACGCCGGGAACGGCCATGGCCAGGCCTCAAACGGCAGGTCAGGGGAACAGGCCAACGGCCAGCAGGCCAGCCAGAACCAGCAGGCCTCCCGCAGGCAGCCTCGCGAACGCCTCAATGACCAGGCCGGAAACGGCAACACCGGAAGCAGCCGGACAGCCGCTGACGTAGCCAGGGAGCAGCAATGACGGAAAACGCGGCCGGGGTAGCCGGCCAGGAGCTTGACGCCGGCACCGAGGACCTGCTTGAAGCGATGCGGGACGTGGTAGACCCCGAACTCGGCGTCAACGTGGTGGACCTCGGGCTCGTCTACGGCGTGACCGTCGGCGACGACCGGGTCGCGACCATCGACATGACGCTGACCAGCGCGGCATGCCCGCTGACCGACGTGATCGAGGACCAGACCAGGCAAGCCCTGGAGGGCCTGGTCAGCGACTTCAGGATCAACTGGGTGTGGCTGCCGCCGTGGGGACCGGACAAAATCACCGAGGACGGCCGCGAGCAACTCCGCGCCCTCGGCTTCAACGTCTAACGCCCAGCACTAACGGGGCTCCGCCCCAGCCCGACGAGCCATGTTCGAACTTGACCTTCGAACAAAACTTGACTCGATCTTCACGTCTAGTGCGGGGGGACCTCCGCGCGCCTTGCGCCGGGTACCCGTGCTCTCGGCTGGCGCTGAATCGCGTCGATGGGACTCCGCTGCTGCTGTTACCGCAGCCCATTCCCATCCATGCTGCTGCCACAGACGCCTCGTATGGCGCACCTGATCATCCGCATCTTGCGTGAGAGTGGTGCCATGATCTGCGGTACTCCGAATTGGCCGTGAGTCAGCCGATCCACGTGATGTCGAAGATCCGGATGATCTCGGATACATCATCGGCATGGAAGGTCAGCAGTCCGTAACCGGAACCGAACACCGTCATGCGGTAGGCAGAATCCTTGCCAGACGGCATACGCCAGGCGGCCGAGGATCGCCGTTCCGAGCTTGTCGGGCCAGCCGTGGACCCGCGGCATACGCCAGCTAGCCGGAAGACACGTCGGTGGTGTGACCGGCCAGGGTGACCCAGGGGCCGGCGATTACGCACGACGGCTGCGTAACCGATGTTTCTTGGCGGGCTAAGGCAGGGATCGGCTAGCCTGGGTTCCGTCATGATGCGCGCGCTGCTTCTTCGCCGCCGCGGCGAGGCCCGGTAACCAGCCCGGTCGGCCCCTCGTCGCGGGGCCGTTCTGCTGCGCCGACCGATTCCGTCCGCGTCGTCCCAGGAGCAGCGCATCATGAGCAATCCGAATAGCCAGCGCTCGTCCGGCATGCCGTGCCACCGGTACCGGCCCTTTCCCGCCATCGACCTGCCCGACCGGCAGTGGCCGTCACGCATGATCACTGCCGCGCCGCGGTGGCTGTCGACCGACCTGCGGGACGGCAATCAGGCGCTGATCGACCCGATGAACTCGGCCAGGAAGCACGCGATGTTCGATCTCCTGGTCCGGATGGGCTACAAGGAGATCGAGGTCGGCTTTCCCGCGGCGAGCCGGACCGACTTCGATTTCATCCGCAGCCTGATCGAGGGCGGCTCGGTACCGGAGGACGTCCGAATCTCCGTACTGACCCAGGCCCGCGAGGAACTGATCGAGCGAACCGTGCAGTCCCTGGCCGGCGCCCGGCAGGCAACCGTGCACCTGTACAACGCCGCCGCGCCGATGTTCCGCCGGGTGGTGTTCGGCTGGGACGGCGACGGCCGGGCCGAGTGCAAGGCAGTGGCGGTCGAGGGGACCCGCGCCGTGCTGAAGTTCGCCGAGACCTACCTGCCGGGCACCGGCTTCGGCTACGAGTACTCGCCGGAGATCTTCATGGACACCGAGCTTGACTTCTCGCTGGAGATCTGCGAGGCGGTGATGGACGTCTGGCAGCCCGGCCGGAACCGCGAGATCGTGCTCAACCTGCCCTGCACGGTCGAGCGGTCGACGCCGAATGTCTACGCCGACCAGATCGAGTGGATGAGCCGGCGCTTCAGCAGGCGCGAGCACATCGCGCTGTCGGTGCACACGCACAACGACCGCGGTACCGCAACCGCGGACGCCGAGCTCGCGGTGCTGGCCGGCGCGCAGCGGATCGAGGGCTGCCTGTTCGGCAACGGCGAGCGCTCGGGCAACGTCGACCTGGTGACGCTCGGGCTGAACCTGTACAGCCAGGGCATCGACCCCATGATCGACTTCAGCGACATCGACGAGATCCGGCGGACCGCCGAGTACTGCAACCGGATCGGCGTGCACGAGCGCCATCCCTACGCCGGCGACCTGGTCTACACCTCGTTCTCCGGCTCCCACCAGGATGCCATCAAGAAGGGCTTCGACGAGCTGGACCGGGTCGCTGCCGAGACCGGCAAGCCGGCCAGCGAGTTGCCATGGGCAATGCCGTACCTGCCGATCGACCCCCAGGACGTCGGCCGGTCCTACGAGGCCGTGATCCGGGTCAACTCGCAGTCGGGCAAGGGCGGCGTCGCTTACATCATGAAGGCCGACCACAACCTTGACCTGCCGCGCCGGCTGCAGATCGAGTTCAGCCACGTGATCCAGCGGCACACCGACGGCGAGGGCGGCGAGGTCGACGCCGCGCAGATGTGGCAGATCTTCGCCAGGGAGTACCTGGACGCTGGGCCGTTCGAGCTGGTCAAGTTCGCCTCGGCGAGCGAGGACGGCGTGGAGCGGATCACCACGACGATCCGCGCGTTCGGCACCGAGCACGCGCTGAGCGGCGTCGGGAACGGGCCCATCGCGGCATTCTGCACCGCATTGTCGGTCATCGACCTCGGCCTCGGCGGGGTGAACGTCCGGGTACTTGACTACGCCGAGCATGCCCTCACCGCGGGCCGGGACGCGGAGGCCGCCGCCTACCTGGAGATCCAGGCTGGCGACCGGGTGCTATGGGGGGTCGGCATCAGCGAGTCGATCGTGCAGGCATCGCTGCGCGGCGTGATCAGCGCGCTCAACCGGGTGGCCAGAGACCGCGGCACCGCCTAGCGGTACCGCCGCCGCCCGTGTTTCCGCGGAACGCGGGCGGCGGGTCACCCAGCAGATCTCGCCGGGTCCGGCCGGCCGAATTTACCTGCGCCCCCCGCGCCCGCACAGGTTCAAGACGGTGGCGAAAGACCGCCCAGGCGTTGCCGCGGGAACGCGCGTCGGCGGTGTTTCCGCGGAAACGCCGGCGTCGAGAAGCGGGCCGGCCGCGAGAAGCAGGCCGGCCGCGAGATTGCTGCTGCGGTCGCTGGCCGGGCGGTCAGCCGCGGACGTAGAACGGGCTGGCGTGCGCCGATATCCACTCGTCCAGCGGGCCGGGCGCGCCCTCCCCAGGGAAGGTCACGTCAATCGGGAAGCCGGCGTCCTGCGGCGCGGCCGCCGCGGCGCGCTCGATTGCGCCGACCACGGCGTCCTGCGCGGCCTGGTCCGCCGGATCATCCAGCGTTACCGAGATGACCAGGCCTTCTCCGGCGAGATCGACGGACAGCCAGGCCGTCGCCGCAGCCCGGGCGGCGGGGACAGCGGGCAGCAGGGACCGGATCTCGCTGAGCAGCGCGCCAGGCTCGGCCGGCGGATGCCCGACGCGGATCCTGCCGCCCGGCTCGGCCGGCGGCTGCGCAGCCATGTACGCGACGCCCTCCGGATAGACCGGGACGCTCTCGCCCGCACCTGGGTTCAGCGCGATGCCCAGTGTGCCCGGCAGCCTCCTGGCCAGTTCCGCGGCAGGCACCACGACGTGCGGCACGACCGGCGGCGGCTGCGTAGCGCCAGGCCCGGCGGTGGAAGTCAGCAGCCGGTCGGCGGAAGTCAGCAGCCGGTCGGCGGAGGTCAGCAGCCGGTCGGCGGAGGTATACGCGGGGACGAACTCGGTGCCCAGGTACGTCACGATCGGCAGGTTGACCGCCGAGCCGTCGGTCACCGGCCGGCCGTCATCGGGCAGCGGCAGCCAGAGCCTGCCGCGGCTCAGCTCATCGAGCAGGTCGCCGACCTTAGCGCTATCCATGACCGCCGCAGCCAGGGCCCGCTCGACCGCGCTAGCATCGGCGTCGCGGCCGACCGGGCTGGCAGTCTTATCATTCGTGACGATCATCATCTGAAAGTCCTTGCCATCATGGCGGCCATCATGGCGGTCTGCGGCTGAGCGGCAGCCTGTCCCCAATGGGGGCCGACGCGGTGCAGGCACCAGCGAGGAACTCATGTAGCGGATAGTAATCACATGGAGGCGCAGCGTAGTGGAAAATGACGGACCTGGGGGCGGGCGATGGATCGAGGTCGCTCCGGACCGGCTGGCCCGCTGGCTAGATTCCTTCGCGGAGCGCCATGGCGGCGCCACGGCTGAGGGCGGCCCGGAGACGGTGACATTCCGCGCTGCCGACGGGGCAACCGCGGAGTGTCACGTCCCTTTCCCCCCGCTCGCGGCCGGGGAGCCGGCGGCCGGAACCGCGGACAGTGGCGGTACGGCGCAACGCACCGCGGATGCCTACGCTGGCTACGGCGAGCGGATCGCGGCGCATGCCTGCGCGGACCGCACCGTCGGCGTCTTCCTGGTGCGGCTCGGCGGATACGCGGCCGGGATTTTCACCGGCCCGGCGCCCAGCCTCGTGGCATCGAAGGTCGGCTCGAGGCTGGTGCACGGCCGCAGCGCGGCCGGTGGCACCTCGCAGCACCGCTTCGCCCGGCGCAGGGAAAAGCAGGCGTCCGAGGCGCTGGGCGCGGCTGCCGACACGGCGGCGGCAGTGTTCGGCCCCTACGCAGGCCGGATCGACGCAGTCGTGCTCGGCGGAGACCGACGGGCGATGGCCCAGCTCCGCGACGACCCACGGCTGGCGCCGTATTTCGGGCTCGCCGTCGAGCGGTTCCTCACCGTGCCGGATCCGCGGCTCACCGTCCTGCGCGGCACGCCGCGGCTCTTCCGCTCCGTCCGGATCAGGCTGACGGGCCCCGCCTGAGGACCAGCCAGCCCGATCTGGCCGCGCCACGACGCTACGGCGGCAGCAGCGGCGGGGCGGGACGGCGGCAGCAGCGGCGGGGCGGGCGGCGCGGCGACGTGGCGGCGGGCCGGGAGGGTGACACCGGCAGCGGGCGCCGCGACACCAGCAGCAGCGGGCGGGGGTGACCCCGGCAGCGGGCGCCGTGACACCGGCAGCGGGCAAATGCTTTGCGGGCCGGGCTTGGGGCTCGGTTAAACTTGTGGTATGCAACCGCTCCTGTCGTGACGGAACACCCCGGCGCCCGGGGAGACGTGGGTCAGCTGAGGTCCCTTTTGTTCTGTTATGGAGTGGTTTTAATGATTTCCGCGAGCGCGCTAGAGCTGCGCGCGGGTGCCAGGCTGCTGCTCGAAGCAGCCAGCTTCCAGGTCGCGGCTGGCGACAAGATAGGCCTGGTCGGCCGGAACGGGGCAGGCAAGACGACGCTGGCCCGGGTACTGGCCGGCCAGGCGGCGCCGGCCGCCGGCACCGTGCGGCGCGGTGGATCGGTCGGTTACCTGCCGCAGGACACCATGGCCGGCGATCTCGATGCGCTAGCCATGGACCGGGTCCTTTCCGCACGCGGCCTTGACGAGCTGATGGCGAGCCTGCGCGGGGCCGAGATCCAGATGGCCGACTCCGATCCGGGCAGGCGGGATGCCGCCGTCCGCAGGTACGGCCAGCTTGAGGAACGGCTCTCCGTGCTCGGCGGCTACGCGGCTGAGCCCGAGGCCGCATCGCTCGCCGCCAGCCTCGGGCTGCCGCGCAACGCGCTGCGGCAGCCGCTGCGGACCCTGTCCGGCGGCCAGCGGCGCCGGGTCGAACTCGCGCGCATCCTGTTCGGCGGATCGGAGACGCTGCTGCTTGACGAGCCGACCAACCACCTGGACGCCGACTCGGTGGGCTGGCTCCGCGACCACCTGCGGACCTTCCGCGGCGGGCTGGTGATAATCAGCCACGACACCACGCTGCTTGAGTCGATCGCCAACAAGGTGTTCTACCTGGACGCGGACCGGTGCGTGCTGGACATCTACAACCTGGGCTGGCACGCATACCTGGAGCAGCGGGAGACGGACGCCAGGCGGCGCAGGCGCGAGCGGGTCAACGCGGAGCGACAGGCGCAGGCGCTGCAGTCGCAGGCCGACAAGATGCGGGCCAAGGCGACCAAGGCCAGGGCGGCGCATAGCATGCAGCGGCGGGCGGAACGGCTGCTTGCCGGGGTGAGCGCCGACCGCAAGGCGGAGAAGGTCGCCCGGCTGCGGTTCCCGGTGCCGGCCCATTGCGGCCGCACTCCGCTGACCGCCCAGGGTCTCACGAAGTCGTACGGGTCGCTGGAGGTATTCGCCGGGGTGGACTTGGCGGTTGACCGCGGTTCCAGGGTGGTGGTGCTCGGTCTCAACGGGGCCGGCAAGACCACTCTGCTCCGGCTGCTGTCCGGGGTGGAGGAACCCGACGCCGGCCAGGTCCTGCCCGGCCACGGCCTGCGGCTCGGCTACTACGCACAGGAGCACGAGACTCTCGACACGGCCAGGACGGTGCTGGAGAACATGCGCTCGGCCGCGCCCGACCTGAGCGAGGCGGATCATCGCCGAATCCTTGGCTCCTTCCTGTTCTCCGGCGATGACGTGGCCAAGCCCACCGGGGTGCTGTCCGGCGGGGAGAAGACCAGGCTCGCGCTTGCCCTGCTGGTGGTCTCCGGCGCGAACGTGCTGCTGCTTGACGAGCCGACTAACAACCTCGACCCCGGCAGCCGGGCCGAGATCTTGTCCGCGCTCCGGCGCTTTCAGGGCGCGATCGTCCTGGTCACCCACGATGAGGGTGCGGTGGAGGCACTCCAGCCGGAGCGCGTGGTGCTGCTGCCCGACGGCGTAGAGGACGCCTGGAGCGAGGACCTCACGGACCTGGTGGCGCTCGCCTGAGAGTTGGGGCCGGGGATGAAGCCATGCCAGGGCACGGCCGGAAAGGCCAGCGGGCGTCCGGTGAAAAAGAAATGGATCTTTTGCCGTCGTGTGGGTAGCCGATCACGATCTAATGCGTGATCATGGCGGGATACGGTAACGCAGCGGTCACTTCAGCTCACCGGGAGGTACGCGTGACCGAGACACTAAAGAAAGGCACCCGAGTGACCGGTGCCGATCGGACAAAACTGGCGGCAGATCTCAAGAAGAGATACGACGCCGGCGAGAGCATCCGATTGCTGGCGGCATCGACCGGCCGGTCGTATGGCTTCGTGCACCGGATCCTGACCGAGACAGGGGTCTCCCTGCGCGGTCGCGGCGGGGCCACCAGGGGGAAGAGCAAGGCGAAGCGCTGAGCCACGGCACGGCGATCGCGTATCGCCACCGCGGCAGCCGGTCCCGCTCCCGGCCATTTTCGTAGTTGTTGACATTCCCCCTCCCGCCCCTCCCTTCCCTTCCCTGCTCCGCCTTCCTTGTCCTGCCATTTGCCTCCCAGCCTGGAGGACGCTTGTCCATCGACCCGGCGGACCTCGACCGCCGCGGGCTCCGTCTCGATATTGACGATTCGCTCCCGGCTGGCTGCGTCGCCACCGTAACGCTGAGCCGTCCGCAGCGCCGGAACGCGATGACGCCGGCCATGTGGCGCGGCCTGGCGGCGATCGGCGCCGGGCTGCCTACCCGGGTCCGGGTGGTGGTCGTCCGCGGCGAAGGCGTGTCATTCTCGGCCGGGATCGACTTGCGCATGTTCTCGGCCGAGGGAGTACCCGGCGAGGAGCCGTTGCCCCGTGCGGACGATCCGGCCTTCGAGCAGTGGATCGCCAGCTGCCAGGAAGGCTTTACCTGGCTGCGCGACCCGCGGATCGTGTCCGTCGCGGCGGTCCGCGGCCACGCCATCGGGGCCGGCTGCCAGCTCGCCCTTTCCTGCGATTTGCGCGTGCTTGCCGATGATGCCCGGCTCTGCATTAAGGAACCAGCACTCGGGCTGGTGCCGGATCTAACCGGGACAAAGCCACTGGTCGATATTCTCGGGCTGCCCCGGGCACTGGAGCTGTGCCTTACCGGGCGCAGCGTGGATGCCGTCGAAGCCGGCCAGCTGAGGCTCGCCGAGCTTGTCGTGCCCGGCGGCGAGCTGGACGCGGCGGTGGCCGATCTGGTGGCCGGGCTGCTGACCGCCGATGCTGACGCGGCCCGCGCGACCAAGGAACTGCTGGCCCAGGCGCCGCGGCACACGCTGGACCAGCAGGCCGCGGCAGAGCGCCACTTCCAGGCGGCACTGCAGCGGGCCAGGCTCCGCAGGTGACTGCGGCCGGCCGGCCCACGGCGCAGGGATGCCCGCCGGGCGTCGCCGGGCCAACGGCCGGCCAGCCCGCCAGCAGCTGCCGCCGCAGCACTGGCCACCCAGCCACCCAGCCGCCTGCCTGGCGTGCCGCAGGTTCGCCCGTAGCTGATCCGGGAAGATCCCCGGCCGGCCGGAGGTTGCTGCTCGCATGAATCCGGCTAGCTGGCAGGCGATGCGGTCGTTCACCCGCGATAGCTCCGTCACCCGCCAGCGGCTGAAGCCGGGCACGGTCCGCCGGGTGGCGTCCTACGCCCGGCCGTACCGGCGCGACCTGATCGTCTTCATGATCGCAACCGCGCTAGACGCCATGGTCACCGTGGCCGTGCCGCTGCTGCTCGGGCTGATCGTCAACAAGATCCAGGAGCCCTCTTCGACGCGTTCCTGTCCATCGCCCAGCGCTGGTACTCGGCCCGGATCGGCGAGGGGCTGATCTACGACCTGCGCACCGAGGTATTCCGGCATGTACAGCAGCAGCCCATCGCGTTCTTCACCAGGGCCCAGACCGGCTCCCTGGTCAGCAGGCTGAACAGCGACGTGATCGGCGCGCAGCAGGCGATCACGTCGACCCTGTCCGGGGTGGTCTCCAACGCACTGTCGCTGATCCTCGTGCTGGCCGCGATGTTCTACCTGTCCTGGCTGGTCACCGTGGCCGCGCTGGTGCTGCTCCCGGTGTTCATCCTGCCCGCCAGGCTGCTCGGCCGCCGGATGCAGCGGCTGACCAGGGAGTCGATGCAGCTCGACGCCGCGATGGGCTCCAACATGACCGAGCGCTTCAACGTTGCTGGCGCGATGCTCGTCAAGCTGTTCGGCCGCCAGGCCGAGGAGGCGGATGTCTTCGCCGGCCGGGCCGCCAGGGTCCGGGATATCGGTGTCGTCACGGCCATGTACGGCCGGGTCTTCTTCATCGCGCTCGTGCTGCTCGCCTCGATAGCCACCGCGCTTGTCTACGGTCTCGGCGGCGCCCTGGTGATCGGCGGCAGCATCAGCCTGGGCGCCCTGGTGGCCCTGGCCAGCCTGCTCAGCCGGATGTACGGCCCGATCACCGCGCTGTCGAACGTGCAGGTCGACGTGATGACGGCGCTGGTCAGCTTCGACCGGGTATTCGAGGTGCTCGACCTGAAGCCGCTGATCAAGGACCGGCCCGGCGCGACCGCACTGCCGAGGACCGGCGCGGCTGCCGGAACCCCGGCGACCGCGCCAGGATCGGCCGCGCCGGGGCAGCGCGCGCCGGGGCAGGCCGCGCCGGACATCGAGTTCGACCATGTGTCGTTCCGTTACCCGGCCGCGGCCGAGGTCTCGCTGGCATCGCTTGAGTCGATCGCGCTGCCGCTGCCCGAGCACGCGGGCGCGAATCAGCAGGTGCTCCGGGACGTGACGTTCCGCGCGCCGGCTGGCCAGCTCACCGCGCTGGTCGGCCCGTCGGGGGCCGGCAAGACGACGATCACGCACCTGGTGTCCCGGCTGTACGACCCCGGCGAGGGCGCGGTGCTGATCGGCGGCCACGACCTCAGGGACGTGACCCAGGAGTCCCTGCACGACGCCGTGGGCGTGGTGACCCAGGACGCGCACATGTTCCACGACACGATCAGGGCCAACCTGGCTTACGCCCGGCCGGGCGCAACGGAGCGAGAGCTTGCGCAGGCGTGTCGCGCGGCCCAGATCTGGGACCTGATCGCCTCGCTGCCTGACGGGCTTGACACGATCGTCGGCGACCGGGGCTACCGGCTCTCCGGCGGCGAGAAGCAGCGGATCGCGCTAGCCAGGCTGCTGCTCAAGGCACCGTCCGTGGTCGTGCTCGACGAGGCCACCGCGCACCTTGACTCGGAGTCGGAGGTCGCCGTGCAGCGGGCGCTGAAGACCGCGCTTGCCGGGCGGACCTCGCTGGTGATCGCGCACCGGCTGTCCACCATCCGGGAGGCCGACCAGATCCTGGTCATCGACGACGGGCAGGTGCGCGAGCGCGGCCGACACGAGGAACTGCTCGCCGCTGGCGGCCTGTACGCCGAGCTGTACCAGACCCAGTTCGCCAGCCAGGAGCCGCTGCCAGCGGCCTGATCCGGAAGATGCGCTGCCCTTCGCCGAAGGCTCGACGGCAGTGCGCCGTGACACGCTGGGCGGCAAGATCTGGACCCGCGGCCGAAGGCTCGACGGCAGTGCGCCGGGCTCCGCCGGGTCGGCCGCCGCTGCCGCGGCCGGGCAGCAACCGCGATAGCGCCCACGATTCGATCCGGATCAGTCCCGCTGGCTGCCGGCCCGGCACCGAGATCACGCCCGGGCCGGCCTGCAGGGCGCCGCCGCCGGCCGGTCAGCTGCCGTAGCCAACCCGGCGCAGATCGGTGCCTGCGATCTTCTCCACCTCGCTGACCTGCAGGGGAGTGAGCAGCCTGCGCCAACCGCCCGCCTGGACGCCGCGCCCGGGCCCGCCAAGCCCGTTGCCGTGCACCGGAATCGCGGAGATCGGCGCGCCGATGAACTCCGAGACCGCGCTGGCCGCCGCCTGGGGATGGCGGATGACCTGCTCATAGCGGAGCGTGGTGAGCTGCTCGGCCGTCATGCTGCTGCGCAGCCTGGCCATCTGGCGTACCGAGCCGCGCCAGCGCAGCGCGCACTTGGCGGCCAGCGACAGGCCGGGCCAGGCGGCCAGGTCCGCCTGGGTTTCAATGCCGAAGAACGGGTTGGGGAACTCGCTCTCGACGTTCGCCATGCCAGGGCGCAGCGCCGACAGCATGCCGGAGTCCGCGAGCATGCCGGCCACCACGTCCCTGCCGTCCCTGACGATCTGCACGATCCTGGCGTCCGGGAACGCGTCGACCAGCCCGTCCGCGCAGTAGATCAGGTCCGGGCTAGCGTCGCCGTACCTGGCGATGTCGCGCTCGGCGACGCAGAGGCCCGCCCCGCTGACCCGGCCCGCCGCCCGGCATAGCGGCGAGCAGGCCATGCAGGCGTACGGGGAGACCTGCCAGGCCTGCGCGAAGGCATCCCGCAGCACGGTCGCGGCAGCCTCGCCGCGGCCGCGCTGGATGGACGGGCTGCGCGCGAACGCGTGCAGCACGCCGACCACGACGCGCTGCCCGATCGTGACGTGAAAGCCGGCCGATTGCTTCAGGGCGCGGGCCAGCAGGTCCGTGCCCGAGTGCGGGGCGCCGATGACGAAGACCGGCTGACGGACCTTGCGGCCGTTGACGACCAGGATGTGCGGACGGGCAAGCATGGCTGCCGATAAGTCTGACAGGGCACGCACCCGTGGCGGCGTGACCTGACAATGTCCGCCGCGCAGATCACGGTAGGTAACGGGGCCAGGCCGGGAATATCCGTATAGCAAATAAGGGATCTCAGGGCTGCAGATGCTTAGCCCGCCCGGCGGGCCTGCGGCAGTGGTGCCCGGAGTGGCTGTCCAGGTTGAGCGCGGACAAGATCAGCGGCATGTGGCTGAACGCCTGCGGCGTGTTGCCGACCTGCCGGCCGTACCGCGGGTCGTACTCCTCGCTGAGCAGGCCGACGTCGCTGCGCAGCGCAAGCAGCCGCTCGAAAAGCTGCACAGCCTCGTGGTAGTCGCCGGTCATGTGCAGCGCGTTCACCAGCCAGAAGCTGCACGCGAGGAAGGCGCCCTCGGCGCCGGACAGCCCGTCGACCACCGGCGCGGCGGCGCCCGCACGGCCATCGCCGGCCAGCTGGGAGCCGGCCCCGCGAGGGCTGGCCTGCAGTGAGTAGCGCAGCACCAGCCCGTCGCGGACGAGTTCGCGCCGGATCGCCCGCACGGTCGAGACGACCCGCGGATCGTCGGCGGGCAGGAAGCCGACCTCCGGGATCAGCAGCACGGCGGCATCGAGCTCGGCGCTTCCGTAGTACTGCGTGAAGGTGCCGCGGGCCGCGTCGTATCCCTGCTCGCACACCTCGGCATGGATCCGGTCCCGGACATCGCGCCAGCGCTGGGTGGGACCGGGCTGGCCGAGCTCGGTCAGCCGGACCGCGCGGTCAAAGGCGACCCAGGCCATCACCTTGGAGTGCACGAAGTGCCGCCGCGGCCCGCGGACCTCCCAGATGCCCTCGTCCGGCCGCTGCCAGTTCTTCTCAAGGAACAGCAGCAGCTGACGGACCAGCGCCCAGGTGTGCCGGTCGAATCTCAGCCCGGCCTGGCGGCCGAGCGCGAGCGCGTCGACCACCTCGCCGTACACGTCCAGCTGCCGCTGGTCCACCGCGGCGTTCCCGATCCGCACCGGCGCCGAGTTCTCGTAGCCGGGCAGCCAGTCGGCCTCCCACTCGGCCAGCCGGCGCTCGCCAGCCACGCCGTACATGATCTGGACGTCCTTCGGGTCGCCGGCGATCGCCCGGCCCAGCCACTCCCGCCAGGCGGCCGCCTCGTCGGTGTACCCGGTGCGCAGCAGCGCCTCCAGGGTGATCGTGGCATCCCGCAGCCAGCAGTACCGGTAATCCCAGTTGCGCACACCGCCGAGATCCTCGGGCAGCGAGGTGGTCGGCGCCGCGACAATGCCGCCGGTGGGCGCGTAGGTCAGCGCCTTGAGCGTGATCAGCGACCGGACGACCGCGTCCCTGTATTGCCCGTGGTAGCTGCAGCCGGCCACCCAGCGGGCCCAGAACTCGCTGGTCGCCGCCAGCGCCTCGGCGGCGTCGACCCGCTCAGGCTCGGGCAGGTGCGACTGCTGCCAGGACATCACGAACGGCACCTGCTGGCCTGCCCGGACCGTGAAGCTCGCCTCATGCGCAAGGTCGTGCCCGGTCAGCCGGATCGGGGTGCGCAGCCAGACCGAGTCGGGCCCGGCAACGGCCAGCACGGCGCCGTCGGTCCTGCGGACCCAGGGGACTACCTTGCCGTAGCCGAACCGCAGCCGGAGCACGCACTCCATCTCGACGGCGCCGTCAAGCCCATCGACGATCCGCACCAGCACCGGCGCATGTCCGGCCCGCGGCGGCATGAAGTCGGTCAGCCGGACGGCGCCCCCAGCGGTCCGCCACTCGGTCTCCAGGATCAGCGTGTCCCCCCGGTAGCGCCTGGTCACCTCGCCGCGGCGGGACGGCGGCCCCTGCGAGGCGGTCGGCGCAATCATCCAGTGCCCGTTGCGCTGGTCGCCGAGCAGCGCAGCGAAGCAGGCCGGCGAGTCGAACCGGGGCAGGCAGAGCCAGTCCGCCGAGCCGTCCCGCCCGATCAGCGCAGCGGTCTGCATGTCGCCGATGAGCGCGTAGTCCTCGATCAGGCCAGCCACGGTGGATCCTCCTCGCCGCAGGCCCGCGCCGCACGCGCGCCTGATCTCGCTCCGGCCGGGCCTTGCCCGGCGGCCGGCCGGGTCCGCCGCGGCGCCGGCGCCGCGCTGGTCCGCTCCGGCTCCTGGCGGTACGCTACCCGGCCGTAAGCTGGCAGGCGTGCCCGGATCTGTGCGCCGCCCGATTCCCCTGCCGCGTGCGGCGGCAGCCGCCGTGGCCTGCGCCGCGCTGCTGATGACAACGGCGGCCGGCTGTGCCAGGTTCGACGCCGCGCTGGGCAAGCAGTGGGCGGTCGTGCATTTCCGGCCGTCCACGCCCGTCGCCACGATGCTCAAGGTCAGGACCGCCTGCTCGCACGTGCCGAACGTCCGCCCCGAGGCGCTGCCGCCGGGCCGCAAGGGACTGGACATGATCTACTCGGTCAGGTTCCGCACCGACAACGCGAGCGACGCCAATCTCGCCCAGCTGCAGCAGTGCCTGCAGCGGTTCCCCGCGGTGGCTGGCATCGATTTCGAGGACACCGGGAACAGCTGACCGCCGGGACGGCAGGATCCGCAGGACTTCGCCGGCGCCACCCCGACGATCATCGTCATCCTGATCATCGGGATAGCGGCCGGCACGCTGTTCACCAAGATCGACTTACCGTCCGCCGCCGTCGTGGCCTGCTCGACTCCGGCCGCGCCGTCTGACCTGGCCCGCGCAGGCTCTAGCATCAGAGCATGGCTGCCTCCGCTGGGATCGTGCTGGCCGGCGGACGGTCGTCCCGGATGGGCACGCCAAAGGCCGCCCTGGAGTGGCATGGCTCGACCTTGCTGCGCCGCGTGGCAGGCGTCCTCGGGCGGGTTGTCGACGGGCCGGTCGTGGTGGTGCGGGCTGCCGGGCAGGCTCTTCCGGCGCTGCCAGCGCAGGTCGATGTCATCGAGGATGCGCGCGAGGGGCTGGGCCCGCTACAGGGGCTGGCTACCGGGCTGGCCGCCACTGCGGACCGGGCCGTGGCGGCCTTTGTCTGCTCCACCGACCTGCCGTTCCTGCACCCGGCGTTCGTCCGGCGAGTGTTGCGTGCGCTCAGCGGGGGCGCGGATGTGGGGCTGCCGATCGCGCTGGATCATCCTCAGCCGCTCGCCGCCGCATATCGAACGGCGCTTGCTCCGTTGGCCGAACGGCTGGTGGCTGCGCAGCGGCTGCGGCCGGCCTTCCTGTTCGAGGAATGCGCGGTCGTGCGCCTTGACGAAGCGGCACTGCGGGCTGACCCGGTACTGGCTGCGCTGGACCCCGATCTCGACTCGGTCATCAATATCAATGAGCCGGCCGACTACGCGGCCGCTCGCTCGCGGATCGCGCCCGAGGTAACGGTCCAGCGCTTCGGCGCGCTGGCTGATGGCCACCGCGGCCCCCGGCTGGTTCGCGCGGCCACCATGGCGGGCGCCGCGGCGGCCGCCGGGGTCGCCCTGGGCACCCACGTGGTCGCGGCGCTGAACGGCGACCAGATTACCCGCGATGGTGAGATGCCCCTGGCGACCGGCGACACCGTATCCTTCCTGGCCGCCGACGCGGGCGGCTGACAACGATGCCGGCCGGCGGATATTTCGGACGGGCGCTCGTCGTGCATGTCGGCGCTGGCCGGGCCAGCGCGCTGCCACTGCCGGATGACGTGCTGCGCGGATATGTCGGCGGCGTCGGGCTCGGCGCCTGGCTGATGCACCGCCTAGGGCCGCCCGGCGTCGATCCGCTCGCTCCGGATGCGCCGCTGGCCTTCGTGTTCTCGCCAATGGTGGGCACCCCGCTTACCACCAGCGCGAAGTTCGCCGTCGTTGCCAAGTCCCCGCTGACCGGGATGCTCAACGACGCGCTGGCGTCCAGTCAGTTTGCGATCTCCGGCAAGCTCACCGGCCACGACGCGATCGTGGTGACCGGCACGTGCGCGCGGCCCTCCGTCCTGCTCGTTGATGGCTCCGGCGCCCGCCTCATTGACGCCGGCGACTTGTGGGGGCTGCCTGCGGCCGAGGCCGAGAAACGGCTGCGGGAGCGCCTCGGCCGGGGCTGGCGCGCTGCCACGATCGGGCCCGCGGGCGAGCGCGGAGTTCGCTACGCCACCATCTCGCACGACGGGCGGCATGCCGGGCGCGGCGGGCTGGGCACGGTGCTCGGCGCCAAGCGGCTCAAGGGCGTGGCCGTGCGCGCCGCGACCAAGGTTGCCTCGGCGGACCCGCAGGCCGTGCTCGAGGCGGCACGTGACCTGCGGGCCCGCTCGTTCGGCCCGGCGACAGCGAAGTACCGCGAGCTTGGCACGCTGGCGAACCTGCTCGCCTTCAACGCGATCAGCACGCTGCCGACCCGCAACTTCCAGGCCGCCACGTTTGCCGGCGCGCCGCGGCTCGCCGCCGAGGACCTGGCCGAGATGCGTGGCGTCGCGCGCGGCGGCTGCGCCTCCTGCACGATCGGGTGCGAGCACATCTACGCCGCCCGCGGCGGCAAGCAGATGCGGGTGGAGTACGAGAACGTCTTCGCGCTCGGCCCGATGTGCGGGGTGTCCGACCCTGATGCCGTGCTGGCCGCCAGCGGCCGGTGCGACGAGCTGGGGCTGGATACCATCTCGGCCGGCGGCACCATCGCATGGGCGATGGAGTGCGCGGCGCGCGGCCTGATCGACGCGCCGTGGCTGCGGTTCGGCGACGGCGACGCGCTGCTGCGGGCAGTGCAGGAAATCGGCGCGCGGCAGGGACTCGGCGAGCTGCTAGCGGAGGGCTCGCGGCGCGCGGCGGAGCAGGTAGGCGGCGGCTCGGAAACGTTCGCGCTGCAGGTCAAGGGCCTGGAGCTGCCCGGCTACGAGCCGCGGACGATGCAGGCCATGGCAATCGGGCTGGCCGTGAACGCGCGCGGCGCCGATCACAACCGCTCGGGCGCCTACGAAGCGGACCTGTCCGGCGAGCACGACCGGCTGGAAGGCGGTGCGGGCCAGGTCACGGCCGCGATCGAGACCGAGGACCGGGCCGCGGTCATGGACTCGCTCATCTTGTGCAAGTTCCTGCGCGGCGTTTTCAGCGAGCCGTTCGACGAGTGGGCCACCCTGCTCTCCGCGGTCACCGGCTGGGATGTCGACGGCGCCGAGCTACGGCAGACCGCGCGCCGGATCGTCCTGGCCAAGCGAGTGTTCAACATCCGCGAGGGCTGGACGCCGGAAGACGACTGGCTGCCCGAGCGCCTGCTGAGCGAGCCGCTGCGGATCGGCTCGGGCCGCGTCGCGACGCTGACGCCCGGGCGGCTGCGCGGCATGATCGACGGCTACTACGCCGAGCGCGGGCTGGATGGCGAGGGCCGCCCGGACGAGGCCAGCGTCGCCGGGCTGCTGTTGAGCTAGCATCCCGCGACGGCAGATACTGTCCATATGGTCCTTCACGCTCCTGCCAGGCCGCGGACGGTCACCCTGACGATTGACGGAGTTCAGGTGACCGTCCGCGACGGGACGACCATCTGGACGGCAGCCAAGGAGGCCGGCTTCGATATCCCCGTCCTCTGCCATGACGAGCGCTACGACCCGGTTGGCGTGTGCCGGATGTGCGTGGTGGACACCGGGGCGCGAGTATACGCCGCCGCCTGCGTCCGCCCGTGCGAAGACGGGATGGACGTCCAGACGCGCACGCCGGACCTTGAGCGCAACCGCGCGATGCTCACCGAACTGCTGCTCGCCGACCAGCCCGCTCCGGAGCACGACCCGAAGCAGACCACGACCGGCGACAATGAGCTGCTCGCGCTGGCCGACCGCTACGGGGTGGCACGCGGTGGCGGCCTGCCCACCGCGTCCGGCCGCGGGTTGGACATGTCCAACCCGGTCATCGCGGTAGATCACGACGCATGCATCCTCTGCGACCGCTGCGTCCGGGCCTGCGATGATATCCAGGGCAACGATGTCATCGGGCGGACCGGCAAGGGTTACGGCACGCATATCGCGTTCGACCTGAACGATCCGATGGGCGCGTCGTCCTGTGTTACCTGCGGGGAATGCGTCGCCGCGTGCCCGACCGGTGCGCTGACCAATAAGCCGATCAACAACGTGCCGATCCGGCCGCGCAGCGAACTCGACTCGGTGCACAGCGTGTGCCCCTACTGCGGCGTCGGCTGCGCTCTCACCTACCAGGTCGACAGGCAGCGCGGGGCGATCGCCTACGCCGAGGGCCGCGATCAGCCCGGCTCGAAGGGCCGCCTGTGCGTCAAGGGCCGCTACGGCTGGGACTACGCCGCCTCATCCCAGCGCCTCACCACGCCCCTCATCCGCCGCGACGAGGCCTACCCCAAGGGCCCGTTGTCCGCCGACGTGCGCGGCGAGATGAATGGCGAGCGCGGCGAGCGGAAAAGGCGAGAGAAGAACGCAGAGAACGGCGAGAAGCGCCGCAACCGGCGCAAGCCCGGAGGGCTGGTGGACTACGCCGAGGTGCTGCCGCATTTCCGGGAGGCGACCTGGGAGGAGGCCCTCGATCTGGTCGCTCGCAGGCTGACCGAGATCCATGCCGAGGGCGGTCCGGCGGCCATCGCAGGCTTCGGGTCCGCCAAGTGCTCCAATGAGGAGGCCTACCTCTTCCAGAAGCTCATCAGGACCGGCTTCCACACCAACAACGTCGACCACTGCACGCGGCTCTGCCACGCCTCGAGCGTGACCGCGTTGTTCGAAGGAATCGGTAACGCCGCCGTCTCCACGACCTACGGCGACGTGGTGAACGCCGACATAGCGATCATCACCGGCAGCAACCCGACGGCCAACCACCCCGTTGCCTCGTCGTTCTTCAAGCAGGCCCGCCGGCGCGGCACGACGATCATCTACGTCGACCCCAGGGCCGACAAGATGGCCGACCACGCCGACATCTTCTGCCAGCTCAAGCCCGGCACTGACGTCGCGCTCTACAACGGCATCATGCACGAGGTCATCCGCCTCGGGCTCACCGACGCCGAGTTCGTCCAGCACCGGACGGCCAATTTCGCGGCACTCGCCGAGACAGTCAAGGACTATCCGCCCGAGCGAGCCGCACAGATCACCGGGGTCGATGCCGCGGTCATCCGGCGCGTTGCCCGGCTGTGGGGGGCGGCGGGGGCGGGCGTCATCTTCTGGGGAATGGGGATCTCCCAGCACACCACGGGCACCGACAACGCCCGCTGCCTCATCGCCATGTGCGCGATCACCGGCAACATCGGGCGGCCGGGCAGCGGGCTGCACCCCCTGCGCGGCCAGAACAACGTGCAGGGCTCCTCGGACATGGGCCTGATCCCGATGTTCTACCCGGACTACCAGCGAGCGGACGACCCTGACGTGCACGCGAGGTTCGAGCGGCTGTGGGGCACCGACCTGGATCCCAGGCGAGGGCTCACCGTCACCGAGATCATCGGCTCTGCGCTCAAGGGCGGCGTGCGCGGCATGTACATGATGGGAGAGAACCCGTTCCTGTCCGATCCCAACATCAACAAGGTTCGCAAGGCGCTGTCAGCGCTCGACTTCCTCGTCGTGCAGGACATTTTCCTCACCGAGACAGCCGAGTTCGCTGACGTGATCCTGCCTGCCTCTTCCTATCTGGAGAAGGACGGCACCTACACCAATACCGATCGCCGCGTGCAGCTTGGCCGCAAGGTGCTCGACCTGCCGGGCGACGCGCGGGTGGACTGGGAGGTGGTCCAGGACATCGCGAACCGGATCGGGCTTGGCTGGAGCTACTCCGCTCCCCGCGAGGTATTCGACGAAATGGTCTCGGTGATGCCGAGCTACGCCAACCTCAGCTACGACAACCTGGGCTCTACCGGCAAGCTCTACCCGAATCCAGATCCCGAGCACAGTGACGGGACCGTGGTCATGTTCGGCGAGCGGTTCAACACAGCCGACGGGCTCGCGCACCTCGTACCCGCCGAATGGCTGCCGGCGAAGGAACTGCCGAACGAGGAGTATCCGTTCGTGCTCAATACCGGCCGGCTGCTTGAGCACTGGCATACCGGCTCGATGACCCGCCGGTCCTACGCGCTCGACGCCATCAGCCCGACGGCAGAGGTGTACCTGAATCCCGGCGACGCAGCCGACCTTGGCCTTGCCGATGGCGAGATGGCCAGGGTGAGCTCACGCCGCGGGACTATTGTGCTCGCGACCCGCGTCTCGCACCGCGAGGCTCGCGGCAACTGCTTCATCCCGTTCCATTTCCGGGAGGCGGCAGCCAACCTGCTGACCATCGACGAGATCGACCCATTCGGAAAGATCCCTGAGTTCAAGTTCTGCGCCGTCCGGATTGACGCCGCCGCCACTGCACGCGGCGATGCGGCCGCGCCCGCGCCGGGCGATCCGGCCGGGTCAGCCGCGCCCGAGGACCGGGATCGGTGATGGCAAGGGCCCGGACCCGGGTGCCCGGCGTCGAGGCAAGGGCAGGCAGGTTCCCTGGACCTAGCCTGATCCCGGCGCTGCACGCGATACAGGACCGGCTCGGCTGGCTGCCCCGCGAGGAGCTTGTGACCCTGTCCATCCAGGCCCGCCGGCCGTTGTACGAGATCGAGGGACTGATCTCGTTCTATCCGCACTTCCTGACCGAGCCGCCGAGGAAGGTCACCCTGCACGTCTGCCACGACCTCTCGTGCTGGCTGCAAGGCGCGGATGAGCGCATCGCTGCGCTCCGTGAACGCTACGGGCAGGACGCCGAGATCGACCTCGTCGAGGTGTCCTGCATCGGGCGGTGCGATGCGGCGCCCGCCGCGGCGGTCAACTCGCACCCGGCCCTCGCCGATCAGCCGGACGCGCTCGTCGCCGCCGCACGGGCCGGTCAGCCTGCGGCGGCCAAGCCCCGCCGCTACGCGGCCGGCGCGCCATGGCCCAACGATCCGTATGCCTCCGCGCAGGAGCGCTACGGCATGCTGCGCAGGCTGCTGTCCGGCGATACCGACGCCGGCCAGATCATCAGCACGGTGCAGGACGCGGGACTTCGCGGGATGGGCGGCGCCGGCTTCCCCGCAGGCAGGAAATGGGAACTCGTCGCCGCGCAGGCGGGCCTGCCGAAATACGCGATCTGCAACGCCGACGAGTCCGAGCCAGGCACGTTCAAGGACCGCCAGATCCTCGCCGAAGAGGCTCATCTCGTGCTGGAAGGCATGCTGCTCGGGATGGCGGCGGTCGGGGCCGAGGAAGGCTGGGTCTTCATCCGGCACGAGTACGGTCCGGAGGAGGCAGTGGTCCGTCGCGAGATTGAGTCACTGCGGGCCGCCGGGCTGATCGGCGAGGACGTGGCGGGCACCGGCATGCGCCTTTCTGTCGAGGTGTTCACCTCTCCGGGCGGCTACATCCTCGGCGAGGAGTCGGCGCTTATCGAGTGCATGGAGGGTCACCGCGGGGAGCCGCGCAACAAGCCCCCGTTCCCTGGCGTCTACGGCCTGTGGGGACAGCCGACGCTGATGAACTCGGTCGAGACTTTCGCCCACGTCCCGATCATCCTGCAGCGCGGGGCTGACTGGTGGAAGCGGCAGGGCACGGGCGGCTCAGCCGGGCTGAAGTTCTTTGCCGTCTCCGGCCATGTCGAGCGCCCCGGCGTGTACTGCGTCCCCATGGGCAGCACCGCCAGGCAGCTCCTCGATCGCGCTGGCGGGGTCGCCGGCGGCCGGGCACTTGGCGCGATCCAGCCGGGCGGCGCTTCCTCGAACTTCCTCGGACCCGACCAGCTCGACGTGCCGCTCGACTTCGACACGCTGGCCGATGCCGGGTCGATGCTCGGCTCCGGTGCGCTCGTGGTCATGGCCGAGGGCACCGACCTGCTCGCCGCGGCAACGAACGTGTTGCGCTTCTTCCGCGATGAGTCGTGCGGCAAGTGCGTTCCGTGCCGGGTCGGATCCGCCAAGGCCCACCGGATGCTGAGCGACCTGCTCGCCGATGGCGGCGGGCCGGCCGACGTGGACGGGCGCATCCGCCAGCTGGAGGAGACCCTGCGAAAGACGTCAATCTGCGGGCTCGGGCAAGTCGCCCTGGGTCCGGTGGTGAGCGTGCTCGGGCTGCCGCGCGGAGCGACCGCGGCGCGTCCGCACCCTGGCCCCGGCAAGCCGGCTGAGCAGGCAGCCGGCGGCCGGGCAGCTGACCATCGCAGTGGCGTGCGGGCTGCCGGACAGGAGAGCGGCGACGAAGCCTGAGACGCGGCCCTGGGGCCGGGAGTTCTTCACCACCCGGACGGTCGCCGAAGCGCTGAGCAGCTTCCGGCCAATGCGGCGCACGCAGGCCGAGACCATTCCGCTTGCCGATGCCCTGCACCGGGTACCGGCGGCGGCGGTCACTGCGCCGCACGCGCTGCCGGGCTTCGCGCGCTCCACCGTGGACGGCTACGCCGTGCGGGCAGCCGACACCTACGGTGTCTCGGACGGGCTGCCCGGATACCTGGACGTGACCGGCGCCGTGCAGATGGGTTCAGCGCCCGACGTGGCCGTCGGCCCTGGGACCGTGGTAAGCATGCCGACCGGCGGCGTCCTGCCGCCCGGCGCGGATGCCGTGATCATGGTCGAGTACACCCAGCGGGCGATGCCCGGCACCATCGAGGTCGTCCGGCCGGTAGCCCCGGGGGACGGCGTGGTGCGGGCCGACGAGGACGCTGCGGCCGGAGCCGAGCTAGTGCCCGCGGGCCGGCCGCTACGCGCCCACGATCTCGGCATGCTGGCGGCGGCGGGCGTGACCAGCGTGGCGGTGCATGCCCGTCCGGTGGTGACCATCTTCTCCACCGGCGATGAGGTGGTGCCGCCCGACACCGCGATGCTGCTCCCCGGGCAGGTACGCGACGCGTCCGCGATCGCCCTGGCGGCGCTGGTCAGCGAGTCGGGGGGCAGGCCGGTCCAGGGCGGCATCGTGCCCGACGATCCGGATGCGCTCGAGGCGGCCATGCGCCTCGCGCTCACCGACAGTGATGTCATCGTGATCTCGGCCGGCTCCTCGGTCGGCGCACGCGACGGTACCTCCGCCGCCGTGGGCCGCCTCGGCGAGCCCGGCATCTGGTGCCATGGCCTCGCGATCAAGCCAGGAAAGCCCACCCTGCTTGCCGACTGCGCGGGCGTGCCAGTGATCGGGCTGCCTGGCAATCCACGGTCAGCCCTTGTCGTATTTCGCCTGCTCGGGATGCCGCTAGTGCGGCGGGCCGGCGGCTGCACATGCCCGCCGGCTGAGCCGGTGGTGCATGCCCGGCTGCAACGTGACCTGGCCTCGGCGGCCGGGCGGCTCGACGTCGTCCAGGTCCGGGTGCATAACGGGATGGCCACGCCGATCTTCGGCCTCTCTGCGCTGCTCTCCGTCCTTACCGCAGCCGACGGGTACGTGCTGGTTCCCGCGGAGGCCACCGGCCTGGACTCGGGCACCGAGGTCGAGGTCACGCTGTACCGTTGACCAAGGTCATGACAGATAGCCCGTTCATTCGCGACGTTCCAGCCGCCCGCGCCCTGGACGCGTGGCGCAGCGCACGCGCGGCTGGCGGCTGCCCGGCCAGGCTCCCGGGGGTGCGGGTGAGCCTGGCCGAAGCAGCGGGCCTGGTCACCGCCGAGCCGGTATGGGCGACCCGATCCTCGCCGCCCTTCGACGCGGCCGGCATGGACGGGATCGCCGTGCGCGCGGCCGACACGGTAGGCGCCGGCGAGACCACGCCGGTTTACCTGGATCCGGACGACTACACCGTGGTCGACACCGGCGATCCGATGCCAGCCGGGCGCGACGCGGTCGTCATGCGTGAACATGTGCATTACTCGGACGCCAGTGCGGAATTGCGCGCGGCGGTGCCGCCGTACCAGCATGTGCGCTCGATCGGCGAGGACGTGAGCACGGCCGAACTGCTGCTGCCGGCCGGCCACCGACTGCGCGCTGTCGACATCGCCGCGGCGGCAGCCGCCGGATCCACCGATCTCCTCGTCAGGCGCCGCCCGCGAGTCAGCGTGCTGCCCACCGGCGACGAGGTAAGGCCGGTCGGCACGGAACCTGGCCCGGGGGAGATCCTCGACACCAACTCGCTCATGCTGGCCATCCAGGCACGCGAGGCCGGCTGCGAGGCGCACTGCCTGCCGATCGAGCCCGACGACCGGGCCGGCCTCGCCAAGGCGGTCCGCGGCGCCGTCGCCGACTGCGATCTGCTGATCATCGTGGCCGGCTCGAGTGCCGGGCGCGACGACTATACCGCCGGGGTCGTGGCGGAACTCGGGACGCTGACGGTGCACGGAGTCGCGGTACGCCCCGGCCACCCGGTGGTGCTTGGCGTGATCGACGGCACGCCCGTTCTCGGCGCTCCCGGCTATCCCGTCTCCGCCGCGCTCACCTTCGATATTTTCGCCGCGCCGGTGCTGGCGGAGATGCAGGGAGCCGCGCCGGGCCGACGGCAGGAGACCCGGGCGCGGCTGGCACGCAAGCTGGCGTCACCGCTCGGCATGGACGACTGGGTGCGCGTGCGCCTCGGGATGGTCGGCGGAACGATGATAGCCGCCCCGCTGCCACGTGGCGCCGGGCTGCTCAGCTCGCTAGTCAGGGCCGACGGTCTGCTCGTCGTGCCGGCCGGGATCGAGGGCCACCATGCGGGCGACGATGTCCGGGTCGAGCTGCTGCGCGGCCTCGATGAGGTCACCCGCACCATCGTCGCCGTCGGCTCGCATGACCTTATCCTCGACCTCGCTGCCTCCCATCTGCGGGCCGCCGACCCGCTGGTCACCCTGGCCTCATCGAATGTCGGCTCACTCGGCGGCCTGGTGGCGCTGCGCGACGGTTTGTGTCATCTCGCCGGGTCCCACCTGCTGGACCCGGCTACCGGCGACTACACGCTGCCCTACGTTGACCGCATACTCGGCGGGGCGAAGGTCGCCGTCGTCCGGCTCGCGCACCGTGATCAAGGACTGATCGTACCGCCGGGCAACCCGCTTGGCCTGACCGGCATCCAGGATCTGACCAGGGCCGGCGTCCGCTACGTCAACCGCCAGCGAGGGGCCGGCACCCGCGTGCTTCTCGATCACGAGTTGGGACAGCGCGGAATCAGCGCCGATGCCGTCGACGGCTATGCCCGCGAGGAGCACACTCACCTGGCCGTTGCGGCCGCGGTCGCCGCCGGGCGCGCCGACGCGGGCCTGGGGATCATGGCGGCTGCGCGCGCGTTCGGCCTTGGCTTCGTGCCGATCACTCGCGAGCCCTACGATCTCGTCATCGCCGCTGGCGCCCTGGATAGCCCGCTGCTCGCTCCGCTATGGGCGCTGCTGCGCTCCGAGGAGTTCCGGGCCGAGGTCGAGGGCCTAGGTGGCTACGCGACAGCCGAGATGGGCGAGCGAATCAGGTGAGCGCCCTACGTGCTCCGCGTCACCACCATCTTCCGGCGCGAGGGCAGTGAGTGGAAGATCGTCCACCGGCACGGCGACGCGCTGGCGTCAGCATCAAGCGGTGACGTTGCGGAACAACTGCTGAGCGCGCCTCGCTGAGCGCCGGCCGGCGACGGCGCGCGCCCGGCAACGAACAACTCATCACCGACACGACGCCCGCAACGCATCCGCTCGTGCCGCGGGTCGGCCGTCTGAGTATGCGATGGTGGATCTGGACGGTTGGTCGGGCATGCCGGGCGGAACCGGGCCGAGGCGGCCTGCAGGGCCTGATACTGGTCGCGGGTGAGCGTGATGTCGGCGGCAGCGGCGTTGCTTTCCATCTGCCCGACGCTGGATGCGCCCGGGATCGCTACCACGGCGGGGTGGTGGATGACCCAGGCGAGCGCGATCTGCGCCGCTGGCCGGGATTGCATGACGGGCCCTGCGACGGGAGCTGAGGGTGGCGGATGGGGTCATCAGGACTGCTGCGCCGACCTGTATGCCTACAGAACGGTGCAGGAGTAGGATCTCGCTGGCCCCGGGGAGCCCGGCCGAGGAGTGAGGAGCCGCAGATGGCCAAGGTCTTGTGCGTGTTGTATGACGATCCGGTTGACGGTTACCCCAGCGCATACGCGCGTGATGAGATCCCGCAGATCACCTCTTACCCGGGCGGCCAGACGACGCCGAGCCCGCGCTCCGTCGACTTCACTCCCGGGGAGCTGCTCGGCAGCGTGTCAGGGGAGCTGGGGCTGCGCGGCTTCCTGGAGGCGGCCGGTCACACGCTGGTGGTGACGTCTGACAAGGATGGCCCGGACTCCGTCTTCGAGCGCGAGCTCGTCGACGCCGACATCGTGATCTCTCAGCCGTTCTGGCCCGCCTACCTGACCAGGGAGCGCATCGCGAAGGCCAGGAACCTGAAGCTGGCGATCACGGCCGGGATCGGGTCGGACCACTACGACCTGCAGGCAGCGAGCCAAGCCGGCCTTACCATCGCCGAGATCACCTATTCCAACAGCATCAGCGTCTCCGAGCACGTACTGATGATGATTCTTTCGCTGGTGCGCAACTACATCCCCGCCTATCAGTGGGTCGTCAGGGGCGGCTGGAACATCGCGGACTGCGTGCAGCGCTCCTACGACCTGGAGGGCATGACGGTCGGCACGGTGGCGGCGGGGCGAATTGGCTCGGCGGTGCTCCGGCGGCTCAAGCCGTTCGACGTGCAGCTGTGCTACACAGACCTGCACCGGCTGCCCGAGGAGGCCGAGCGCGAGCTCGGGGTCACCTTCTACCAGAGCGCCGCGGACATGGTGCCGCACTGCGACGTGGTGACCATCAATGCCCCGTTGTACCCCGGGACTGAGGGCCTGTTCAACGACGATCTGATCGCGACTATGAAGCGCGGCGCCTACATCGTGAATACGGCCCGGGGCAAGATCTGCGACCGTGACGCGATCGCCCGGGCGCTGCAGAGCGGTCAGCTGGCAGGGTATGCGGGAGATGTCTGGTTCCCGCAGCCCGCGCCCAGGGATCACCCGTGGCGCAGCATGCCGCATCACGGCATGACCCCGCACATCTCGGGCTCGTCTTTGTCGGCGCAGGCACGCTATGCCGCGGGTACCCGTGAGATCCTCGAGTGCTGGTTCGGCAACCGGCCGATCCGCGAGGAGTACCTGATCGTCCAGGGCGGCCGGCTCGCCGGGGCGGGAGCGCACTCCTATCAGCCGGGCGATGCCACCGGCGGCTCGGAGGAGGCGGCTCGCTTCAAGGCCTGAGTTCCCGGCGGCCCGAGCCTCCTCGGGCAGCGATCCGGCGGGTAGCGATCCTCATGCGCCGCCCGGCAAGGCCCGCGGAGAAGGAGTGCCGCAGCATGGCGAGGTACCTTCAGGTCAGCAGCGAGGTCGCCGCCGATGTCGAGTCCGGAGCGCTGGGCCCTGGAGACGAGCTGCCGAGCATCCGTGCGGCGGCCCACCGCTACAAGACCACTGGCTCGACCATCTCGCGCGCCTATCGGCACCTCGCCGACGCCGGCGTGATCGACATCGAGGATCGCCGCCGTTCCCGCGTCACGGCCGGCGGTGCGGTCGCGGCAAGGCGCATGCTCGGGGTGCAGCCCGCGCTCCGGCTCGCCGGAAGCGACGACCCGGGTCTCGACACCGTACTGCGCCAGGCCGGGCCAGCCGTCGTCACGGTCGGCGCCCGGGGCAGCTTCCACGGCCTGACCAGGGTCTGGCGGGGCACTGCCGACGCTGCGGCCATCCACCTGCGTCACCGGTCCGGCGCCCAGAACAGCCCGTTCGCGCGCACGATGCTGCGCGGCCGACAGCCCGCGATCATCCACCTGTGGCGGCGCGAGCAGGGCCTGCTGACGCCCCAGGGTAACCCGGATCATGTTGGCGGCCCCGGCGACCTGTGTCCTCTGCGGGTCGCCCGCCGCCAGTTCGGCACAGGAACCCGGGTGCTGCTCGACCGGCTGCTGGCCGAGGCGGGCATCCCGCCCGCGGCGGTATCGGGACCCGAGGCGGGCTCGCATCTGGAGGTGGCCATGTCCGTCGCCTCCGGCCAGGCCGACGTGGGCCTCGGGGTACGGGCCGCGGCCGAGGCCATTGACCTCCACTTCGTACCCGTTGCCTGGGAAGACTTCGACATCGTGCTCAGCGGTGATGCACTGGCCGCCGCCGAGCCGCTCATCGCGGCGGTACGCGACCCTGTTGTGCAGTCATCCGTCTGCGCCCTCGGCGGTTATGACATCTCGCGGGCCGGCGCCGTGGAGTTGCTGACCTGATCACCTTCATGAGTAGTCCCGGCCGGACATGAGCCGGCGCCACCGCCTTGACAGGGCCACCCGGGAACTGCATTGAGCGTCCGCCTTGCGGCGGCGCCGATGGCATGGTCACATGCGTTACGGCGGTAGTTTCCTTTCTGGCCGGAAGTGGCGGAGGTGCACGGTGACGGACGAGGTCCTGCGGCAGCGGGCGGCCCTGGAGCAGGCCGCCGCGGGCCGGACGCTCTGCGATCTGCTGGTGACCACGGTGAATTCCTGGGGCGATCTGCCCGCGTATTCCGACAGAGACGGCGGGCCGTGGCAGACCATCACCTGGCGGCAGACCAGAGAGCAGGCGTTCGCGCTGGCCGCCGGGTTCATCGCCCTCGGCCTGCGGCCGGGCGAGCGAGTCGCGCTGATGCTGCCGAACCGGGTTGAGCACGTCCTCGCCGATTTCGGCGCCGTGCACGCCGGGGGAGTCCCGGTGACGTTCTACGCCACCCTCGCGGCCGACCAGGTCGGCTACATGGCTGCCGACTGCGACGCGCGAATCGCGGTGCTCGATGGCGCCGCCGAGCTGGCCAGATGGCAGCCGGTCCTGGACAGCCTGCCCGGGCTTAACAAGATCATCGTGCGTGATGCCGCCGCATGCCCGGCCGGCGATCGCTACCTGAGCTGGCCGGACTTCACCGCCCTCGGGGCCGCCCGGCTGGCCGCCACGGCTGCCGAGGTCACCAGCCGGGTCGCGGGCATCCGCCCGTCGGATCCCGCCACCCTGCTCTACACCTCAGGCACCACGGGCAACCCCAAGGGCGTTGTCATCACCCATGCCAGCATCATGTACGAACTGGTCACCGCCACCAACTCAGGCAACGCCCGGCCGCATGTCCGGTGGGTGTCCTACCTGCCGCTGGCGCACATCGCCGAGCGGATGTTCACCCTCTACCTGGCGACCTACAACGCGGGGCACACCTACTTCTGCCATAACGCGGCAACGGAGCTCATCGCCAGCATCGGCGAGGTGAAGCCGACCGCGTTCTTCGGCGTGCCGCGGGTATGGGAGAAGATCCAGGCCGGTATCCAGGCCCTGCTCGCTGCCGAGCAGGACGAGCGCAGGCGCGCGGCGGTGGCCGCTGCGATGGACACCGGCCTGCGGTACGTGCAGAGCTGCCAGTTCGGCCAGCGCACGCCGGAGGAGCTCGCAGCGGAATTCGCCCGCGCCGAGGAGGCCGTGCTGCGGCCGATCCGCTCCCTGCTCGGCCTGGGCGAAGCGGAGATCGTGGTCAGCGCGGCGGCGCCGCTGCCACCCGAGGTCGGCGCGTTCTTCGCCGGGCTCGGCATGCGGATCCTGGACGTCTACGGGATGACCGAGACCACCGGCGCGTTCACCACCAATACGCTGGCCGCCTTCAAGCTGGGCACGGTCGGGCAGCCGGTGCCCGGCATGGAGGTCCGCATCGCCGATGACGGCGAGATCCTGGTGCGCGGCCCGCTCAACTCGCCCGGCTACCTCAACCTGCCGGAGCAAACCGCCGACCTGATCGACGCGGGCGGCTGGCTGCACACCGGCGACATCGGGTCGCTGGATGCCGACGGATTCCTGTCCGTCGTGGACCGCAAGAAAGAGCTGATCATCACGTCTGGCGGCGAGAATCTCTCCCCGGCGGCAATCGAGAACCTGCTCGTCGCGCACCCGCTGATCGGCCAGGCGCTGGCCTTCGGCGACCGGCGGCCGTACGTCGTGGCGCTGCTCGCCCTGGACGGCGACGTGGCGCCCGCCTGGGCGCAGGCCCGCGGGATCGAGGCGGGATCACTGGCGGCCCTGGCCGACGACCCGGCGGTGCTCGCCGCGGCCGGGGAGGCCGTCGCCGCGGCGAATGCCCGGCTGGCCCGGGTACAGCAGGTAAAGAAATGGCGGCTGCTGCCGGTGGAATGGACGGCGGAGAGCGAAGAGCTGACGCCGACGCTGAAGCTCAAGCGCCGCATCGTGCATGCCAAGTACGCCGACATCATCGACGCTCTGTACGAGGGCTGACGCCAGGCTCTGTACGGGGGCTGACGGCAGGCTCTGTACGAGGGCTGACGCCAGGCCGTCAGGGCACCGGGCTCGGCGCGAGAACCCGTGCAGGCGCGGCGAGGCACGCGCGGACCGCCACGGAGTCCGCCGTCGACTCGTAGCGCGCGCCGGGCCAGTGCCGGGCGATCATGGCCAGCACGTCCGAATTGCCGGGCTGCACGTCCATCACGATCGCGCTGGCCCCGCGGCCTCTGGCCCGGGCGAGCAGGATCCGCATGAGGGCCGATCCAACGCCGCGCCGCTGGCTGCCGTCCGCCACCACCAGCCCGACATCGACCGTTCTCGTGCCGTCGGCCGCGACGCCGTCCGCCGCCATGGCATGTCCCACGATCAGCCCGCCGCGGGCAGCGACCAGGATGTCGGCGCCGTTGCCCGTGCCGCACAGGCCACGCAGCAGGGCGGGCCCGGGCGGTGACACGCCGGCGAAGAACCTGCGGTGCTGGGTGCGCTGCGAGAGCCCCGCGATGAAGGACCTGATCGCCTCGGCGTCGGCGGCTCCGGGCGGGCGGATCTCGACTTGGCCGCACGGCCGGCCCGCCCCGCGACACTCCTGGGTTCGGCTCACGAACCCAGCCTGCGGCAGGATTGCTAAGTCTGTCAACCAGATTTAGGCTTCCTGACTATGAGGCAGGCCTGGGCACTCGACTACGACACGCAGAACTGCACGATCGAGGCGACGCTGCAAGTGGTTGGCGAGAAATGGACGTTCCTGGTGCTGCGCGAGGCATTCAACGGCGTCCGCCGCTTCGAGGACATGCAGCGCCGCACCCGGATGCCACGGCAGATCCTGAGCGACAGGCTTGGCCGCCTGGTTGGCGAGGGCCTGCTGCGCAAGGCGCCGTACCGGGAACCCGGCCAGCGAAGCCGGAGCGAGTACCGCCTGACCGAGCGGGGCATTGATCTGTTCCCGCTGCTCGTCGCCCTGCTCGAGTGGGGCAACAAGCATGCTGCCAGCGGGGACGGCCCGCTGGTAGAGCTGCGGCACCGCGATTGCGGCGCTCCGGTGCGACAGCAGCTGGCCTGCGAGCACGGGCACCTGCTGGCCTCCGCCCGCGAGGTCACGCCGGTTCCCGGCCGCGGAGCGCGCAGGATCGCCTGACGGCCTTGTCCCGGCAGGCGCGGTGCCGACGGTACCGGCTGCGGCGTCAGGCCCGCCTAGGGAGCCGTGCCGCCGGACGGGCTGGTCGGGAACTGGCCCGTGGCCGGCCGGAAGGACTCCGGCTCCGGGCTGTGCTTTTCCGGCTCGGCCGGGGTGAATATGTTCCGCTCGGCTGCCGGTAACCGGCCGGTGGCGGTCGGCGACTCGTCATGCGGACCGGCATAGGGACCGCCGCCCGGCTGGTAGGTCTCTTCCTGAGGCGGGAACGGATCGCCCTGGCCGGACGGCGCCTCGGCGGACAGCCCGGCGTACGGGGATGCGGTACCCGGCACAGTGGCGGTCCCGTAGTCGTCGTCCTGCGCCGCTTCGCTGGCTCGCTCGGCCAGGGCGGCGTCCTTGACCCCGACGACCGCGCACCGGCCGAGCGCAAGAGCCGCGAAGAAGACAATCACCACGCCCAGGCCGGTGAAGAAGCCGAGTTCCTCAAGCGCCAGCTTGGAGACCGACGAGCCGACCGGCACCCCGGCCCCGGGGACGCTGCTGCTCCACAGCGACCTCACCAGGTTGCCGACAACGAACCAGGCACCGCCGAGCGCGGCGACGAAGGCGCCGAACATCGCCAGCGGCCTCCTCGCGCTCGCCAGCACCAGGAGCCCGCCCAGCGCCGTGGCTGCACCTGGCACGATCTCCAGCCACAGCCTGCCGGTCGTGTACACCCATGCCTTATCCGGCGTGTAGGCATAGTGGAAGTACGGGCCGATGAACGGAATGAGGCCGCCCCACGCGCCCAGCAGGATCAGCAGCAACCCGCTCAGGACACCCCGGCTCCGCGGAATCGGCGTTATCCCAGCCATCTGAAGCCACATCCTTCGTTAGGGAGGATTAAGACTTGCATAAGACGGGTACCCGCCGGGCGCCGCACTATGCAAAAGAGCCGCCAAATGGACAGTCCGGCGCACTGGCCCGCGACTGGCCGCCGCGCAGCATCGCCTTGGCCGGCCCGAACCACCGAGCGGCTGCCGGACGACCGCCACAGGCTGAGCTAGCCGCCGGTGCGGCTGCCGAACCTGGACGCGGCCCAGGTAGCCGGCTCGGCCGGCGGGCCGCCGCCGCCGATCCAGCGGGCAAGCACGGCCGCGGTCATCGGGGCGTTCAGGATCCCGGTCCGGAAATGCCCCGAGGTCAGCCAGGCGTTCTGCAGCCCGGGAACCCGGTCGATGACCGGCCGCCGGTCGGGATGCCGCGGCCGGAAGCAGCACCACTGGTAAGCGATCCCAAGGCCGCGCAGAGCCGGCAGGGTGGCGGCCAGGCCCGCCATGATCGAGTCGATCACATCGGGCTGCACGGCCGGGCTCTCGTCGCCTACGTCGAAGGTGCCTCCGGCGAGCAGCCGCCCGTCCTCGATCTGGGTGGCGATGGGAGCGACGATGCCGGGAAGCTGCACCGGCGCAGGCTCGGTGACCAGCAGATGCCCCTTGACCCGGTCGGATGGCAGGCTGAGCGGCAGGCCGTCGAGCACGGGCGGCAGCCCGGTGGCGAACACCACGGCCCCCGGCTGGATATCCCCGGCCGAGGTGGCAACCGAGGTGATCTGGTCGCCCCGTACCGTCACCGCGGTGGCCGCCACCCCGGTCGCCACCGCGGGCAGGCCAGCGGCCAGCCGGGCAACCGCGCGCAGCGGATTCAGCCGGGCCTGGCGGCGGATCAGCGCTCCCTCCATCGGCCGGGCCAGGCCAGGCACGAGCTGCTCGACCTGACCGGGGCTCAGCCACTCGATCGCGGGCGGCTGATGTGCCGCGAAGCCACCCGAGCTGGGCGCCAGCCCGATCCAGTCGAGTTCCACCAGCCCGACGCCGCCCGGCACTGCCTGCTCCAGATCCCGCCACCGCTCCAGGCTGGCCCGCTCAAGGTCGACGAAGGGCTCCGGGTCGCTCCACTGGTGCGGCTCGGGAATCAGCAGGCCGGTCGCGCCGCCGGTGGCGCCCGCGCCGAGGCGGCCGGTCTCGACCAGCAGCACCGAGCCAAGGCCGGCCTCATAGCAAGCCGCCGCGGTCGCGACGCCGAGAATGCCACCGCCCACCACCAGGACGTCCGGCCGCGGATCGGCGATGACCCCGTCTCCCCGGCCCAGGGTGGCCCGCTCCTCATCGGTGAGCTGATACCGCCAGATGGCGCTGCTTACGGTCATTACCCCATCCTTGGTGATTCGGCTCGCGCGTGTCCTTCGTCGCGGCGGCCAAGCTGACTCGCCCGCGGCCAGCGGAACGGCGATATCGGTGACCCGATGCTAGGCGACGCCGCCGCGGATCGCGATCCGCGGGTGACGATCAGCCGGCCGCCGCCCGGCTGCGCCATGGCCGGAGGCTGATCCGGGCGGTGACGATCAGCCGGCCGCTGCCCGGGCTGCGGCAGGATGCTGATGGCCGGGGGGCTGATCCGGGCGTGGCCCGCATTAGGCTGAGTGAAGTTGCGGCGGCTGTGACCGCATCGATAAGGGGGTGCTGCCGTGCTTGCCGACTCTTTCGGCCGGGTCGCGACGGACCTCAGGGTGTCGCTGACCGACCGGTGCAACCTGCGCTGCAGCTACTGCATGCCTGCCGAGGGGCTGGACTGGCTGCCCGGCCCGCTGCTGCTGACAGACGACGAGGTGGTCCGGCTGGTACGGATCGGCGTTGAGCGGCTCGGCATCACCGAGGTCCGGTTCACTGGCGGTGAGCCACTGCTCCGCCGCGGGCTAGCCGACATCGTGCGGCGCACCGCGGGCCTGCGGCCGCGACCGGAGATCTCGCTGACCACGAACGGAATCGGGCTTACCCGGCTGGCAGCGGCGCTGCATGCGGCCGGCCTTGACCGGATCAACGTGTCACTTGACACGCTGCGCCCGGACACCTTCAAGATCCTCGCGAAGCGGGACCGGCTGGCCGACGTGCTGGCCGGCCTCGCTGCCGCGGCAGCCGCCGGGATCGTGCCCGTCAAGGTCAACTCGGTGCTGATGCGCGACGTCAACGACGGCGAGGCGGCATCGCTGCTCCGGTACTGCCTGACACACGGATACCAGCTTCGCTTCATCGAGCAGATGCCGCTTGACGCGCAGCACGGCTGGCGGCGGGAAAATATGGTCACCGCAGACGAGATCCTGGCCATGCTCGCGCCGGAATTCGAGCTGACGCCAGATGACCCGGACCAGCGGGGCTCGGCTCCTGCCGAGATCTTCCTCGTTGACGGCGGCCCCGCCCGGTTCGGCGTGATCGGCTCCGTGACGAGGCCGTTCTGCGGTGCCTGTGACCGGG
>WNGQ01005159.1_pt1 | contig 35959 bp, 30 predicted proteins | sample 5407661 | NCBI WGS metagenome assembly WNGQ01 (sample SAMN13153382, study PRJNA577476) | soil metagenome | isolation source: 60 cm soil or saprolite under Garry oak tree replicate 2 | place: USA:California | collected 2016-06-15 | reverse complement strand
AGATGCTGGTAGTGATTGATCAACATGATGCCGTTGCGCGCCGCTATCCCGAACACGGTGAAGAATCCCACCAGCGAACCCAGCGAGATCACCCCACCGGCCGCGAACGCCGCCAGCACCCCGCCCACCAGGGCCGACGGCAGGGTGAAGAAGGCCAGAAACGCCAGGCGCCAGCTGCCGAAAGATGTCTGCAGGAGGAGGAGGACCCCGATCGCCGAGGCGATGCCGAAGAGGAGCAAGCGGCTCTGGGCGGCCTGTCGCTCCTGGTACTCCCCAAGCACCTCCGCGTGGTACTCCAGCGGGAACGTGATCGCTGAGAGGCGCGCATTGACGTCGCTCACTACGGCGCCGAGATCGCGCCCGCGCACGTTGAGGCCAACGTCGATACGACGCGAGTTGTTTTCGCGCTCGATCAGGTTCGGGGTGGGCAGGATGCGCACATCAGCCACATCCCCCAGGCGTACCGTGCGGCCGTCGGGCCTGCTGATGAGCAGCTCACGGATACTGCTCAGGCTAGAGCGTGTCTCGGGCGTGCCCCACACCATCACATCGTATACCTTCCCGTCCCGGTGGATGTCGCTGACTTCTGTGCCCGCAATCAGGGTGGACATCGCCCGGCGTACATCGCCCGGTTTGAGTCCATAGTGCTCGGCTTTCGCCAGGTCCACCTCGACTTGTATGTGTGGCACGTCCACCTGGAGTTCCGTGTGCACATCCACGGCGCCATCGATCTTCGAGAGGGCCTGCCTCACCTGCTCGGCCTTGCTGCGCAGGACGTTCAGATCGGGGCCGTAGATGCGCACGACGATCTGATCGCTCGATCCTACCAGCACCTCGTGGATCCTCTCGTTCAGGTAGGTCTGTACATCGTGATAGAGCCCGGGATAGCCGTTGATCGTCTGCCGCAGGGCGGCAACCGTCGTGTCATAGTCGGCGTTCGGATCGACGCTGACCCAATTCTCGGCGAAATTGATACCGGACACTTCCTCCCCCTGCACAGCACGCCCTATATGCGACCCGAAGCTGCGGACCCCTGGGACGGACCGCAGTTCGCGACTGCCCTGGATCGTGATGCGAACAACTTCATCGTGGGTCGTGCCCGGCGTGGTCACCCAGTGCATGAGGAAATCCCTCTCCTTGAACGTAGGGAACAGCGACTCCCCGAGGAATGGCAACACCGCCAGGCCCAGCAGCACGATGACAACAACACTGCCGAAGGCCGGGTACGGAGTGCGGATGATCCGCCCGAGGACCGCGTTGTAGCCGCGCTGCAGCCAGCGCAGCAGGGGGGACTCGCGCCGCTCGAGTGCTACATTGCGCAAGAGGAGCAGGCACAGTGCTGGTGTGACGGTCAGCGCCACCACCATCGAGGCCAGCAGGGCCAGCGCATAGGAGACGGCCAGGGGCTGGAAGAATGAGCCGGACACGCCGCCCAGGAAGAAGACCGGCAACAAGACCGCCACATCGATCAGCACCGCGTAGATGATGGCGCTGCGCACCTCGAGCGAGGCCTCCAGGATGACGCTTGCCGTCGACCGGTCGCTGCCCTCCCGGCGCTGCTGGCGCAGGCGCCGCACGATGTTCTCCACGTCAATGATCGCGTCGTCGACGACGCCGCCGATGGCGATCACCAGCCCTGCCAGGATCATCGTGTTGAGCGTGGCCCCGCGCAGGTCAAGCACGAGTCCGGCCGTCACCAGCGACAAGGGGATCGCCACCAGGCTGATCAGCGCGGTTCGCCACTCGAAGAGGAAGGCGCCGAGGACCAGCACTACGAGCAGACACGCGAGGAGCAGCGAATTGGTGAGGTTGCCCAGCGCTAGCTCGATGAAGCTCGCCGAGCGGAAGATGGTGGCATCGATCTGAATACCGGGAAGACCAGGCCGCATTTCAGCGAGCGCCGCGTCGATCCCTCGCGTCACCTCCAGCGTGTTGGCCCAGGGGAACTTTTCGACGATGAGCAGCAGGCCGGAGCCGTCGTTAATGACAGCGTCCCCGATGAGTGGTTGATGATCCCACACCACCTGGCCCAGGTCGCCCAGGGTCAGTGGCGAGCCATCGCTCTTTTTTCTGTCATTAACGGGCACTTTGGCCAGATCCTCCGGCCCGATGACGGGCAAGATGTGCTGGACCTCGAGTCTTTGACCGGGGGTGTCGATAAACCCGCCGACGCGGGTCTTCGCTGCATCCGTATACTTCAATAACCCGTAGTCCAGGGCTTCGGAGGTGACCTCCTGGACTTCATCCAGCGAGACATGGTAGGCGCGCAACTTTGCCGGATCGACTTGCACCTGCAGCTGTTTAAACCGGTCGCCCCACATGACCACATTCGCTACGCCAGGGACTGCCATCAAGCGCCACCTGATCGTCCAATAGGCGATCATCGACAGATCCGTCAGAGAATAGGCCTTGGAGGACAGCCCGATCTGCATGACCCGGCTCGTCGCCGACAGGGGTGGGAGCATCCAGGGTATGCCTGCCCAGGATGGCAACGTACGTATCGCCACTGCCAGGCGCTCTTGCACCAGCTGCCGCGCTCGCATGATGTCGGTACTGGGCTGGAAGATGAGGGTGATCGCCGAGAGCCCCGGAACCGATTTGGAGCGCATGGTGTCAAGCTCTGGGGTGCTGTTGAGCGCGTTCTCCAGCGGGATGGTAACCAGGGATTCCACCTCCTGGGAGGACATTCCTGGGGCTTCGGTTTGAATCTCCACAAATGGCGGCGCGAACTCGGGAAAGACGTCCACGGGCATGGTGCGCAGTTGGCTGATGCCAATGAACATCATTGCCGCGGCGACAGCAACCACCAGGAATCGCACGTGCAGGCTCGATCCGACTATCCAACGCATCATGGCTGAAGATCTCCTTCGAACTCGGCGCCGTATAACTCGGGCGCTCCGATCGTCACCACCTCGGTGCCGGAAGGTGGACCATTCGACAGAACCGCCAGGTCACCATCGATGTAGTCGACACTGACGTACGCTCGAACGAAGGTGAGGGGTTCGGGGTTCGTGTATACCCAGGTGTCGCCGTGCAGGTCGTATATCAGCGCAGAGTAAGGGACGACCTTCCGCAGCGCCCCGCGAACCTGCGCGTCACGAACTGGGGTCGTCTGGATGCCAAGCCGATTGGCCGCCTGCGCGGTCAATATCACGCGACTGAGGCCCGTCCCGGCGATATGCTCGACCCTGGCGGGAGCGTCGGCTCCTTCTCCGCCTTTCTTGCTTAGCGAGCTTGCAAGTGTCGGTCCGCACGCCGCAAGTTGTAGTAAAGCGACGATGATCAATACTGCGACCATCCAGCGGTGACCGTGCCACATGCGCTTCCTCCTCATCAGGTAAGGTTCAGGGCTCGCTACTGGTTGTGTCCCATCTACCCTATCTGACTGCGACCCATCTCGTTGTGTCGCACCTGGCTCCGTCCTGATCGTTGTAGAACCCCGATTTATCGTGGGTTCAGAGCTGGTTTTTTTCGTCCCGAAGCGCAAGTAGAGGGAGGGGACGATGAATAGGTTGAGCAGCGTCGAGGTGACCAGGCCACCCAGGATGACGATCGCCATCGGGTGCGCGATCTCTTGACCGGGAATGTCGCCGGAGATCGCCAGGGGTACCAGGGCCAGTCCCGCCGCCAACGCGGTCATCAGAATCGGCGCGAGCCGCTCCTGTGCGCCCCGCAGCACGAGCCCGGGACCGAACGGCTCGCCTTCGTGCCGTTCGAGATGCTGGTAGTGCTTGATTAACATGATGCCGTTGCGTGCCGCTATCCCGAACACCGCGAGCAATCCCAGGAGCGAAGCGAGCGAGATCACCCCGCCAGCCGTGAACGCCGCCAGCGCCCCACCCGCCAGGGCCGACGGCAGAGTGAAGAAGGCCAGAAACGCCAGGCGCCAGCTGCCGAAGGCCGCCTGCAGGAGGAGGAGGACCCCGAGCGCGGCGGCGATGCCGAAGAGGAGCAGGCTCTTCTGGTCGGCCTGTCGCTCCTGGTACTCCCCGAGCACCTGAGCGCGGTACTCCAGGGGGAATGTGATCGCCGAGAGGCGCGCTTTGATGTCGCTCACCACCGCGTCAGGATCGCGCTCGCGCACGCTGAGGCCCACGTCGATACGACGCGAGACGGTTTCATGTTGTATCAGGTTCGGGGTGGGCACGATGCGCACATCGGCCACATCCCCCAGGCGCACCTGCTTGCCGCTGGGTGTGTCGATGAGGAGCTCGCGGATACTGCTCAGGCTGTGGCGCGTGTTGGGCGTGCCCCACACCACCACCTGGAACACCTTCTGTTCCTCGAAGAGGCTACCGGCTTCAATGCCCGCCACCAGAGTGGATACCGCCCGGCGCACATCACCCGGTTTGAGTCCATAGCGTTGAGCTTTGGCCAGGTCCACCTGGATATCCACCTGTGGCTGCTCGACTTGGAGTTCCGCATGCACATTAGTGGTACCCTCGATCCCCGAGAGAGCCTGCTTCACTTCCTCGGCCTTGCGGCGCAGGACGCCCAGATCCGGTCCATAGATGCGCACGACGATATCGTCGCTCGATCCCGTCAGCACCTGTCTTGTTGTCGCCTTCAGGTAGGTCTGCACGTCGCTCCTGATCCCAGGGTAGCCGCCGGCCACCTTCCGGATGGCGGCCACCGTCGTGTCATAGTCGGCGTCCGGATCGACGCTGACCGCAAACTGGGCAGAATTGACATCGACCACCTGATCCCCCAGCACAGCACGCCCGATATTGACTGCGACATTGCGGACCCCTGGGATGGACCGCAGTTCGCGACTGGCCAGCGTCGTGATGCGGGCCATTTCCGGATAGGACGTGCCAGGCGGGCCCTGCCACTGAATGATGACGTCCGGTTCCTTGAACGCGGGGAGCAGCGGCGCCCCGAGGAATGGCAACACTGCGAGGCCCAGCAGCACGATGCCACACACAGTGGCGAACGCCGGATACGGGGTGCGGATGCTCCACCCGAGGACCGCGTTGTAGCCACGCTGCAGCCAGCGCAGCAGGGGAGACTCGCGCCGCTCGAGCGCTACATTGCGCAAGAGGAGCAGGCACAGTGCCGGCGTGAGGGTCAGCGCCACCGCCATCGACGCCAGCAAGGCCAGCGCATAGGAGACGGCCAGGGGCTGGAAGAATGAGCCGGACACGCCATTCAGGAGGAAGACCGGCAACAAAGCTAGCAGGATGATCAGCGTCGCGTAGATCATGGCGCCACGCGTCTCGAGCGAAGCCTCCAGGATGACGCTTGCCGTCGACCGGTCGCTGCCCTCCCGGCGCTGCTGGCGCAGGCGCCGCGCGATGTTCTCCACGTCGCTGATCGCGTCGTCAACGACGATGCCAACGGCTATCAGGAGCCCCGCCAGGACCATCATGTTGAGCGTGGCCCCGCGTAAGTAGAACACGAGCCCAGCCGTCACTAGCGATATCGGGATCGCCACCAAGCTGATCAGCGCGGTTCGCCAGTGGTAATGAAAGGCTAGGAGGACCAGCACGAGGAGAAGAAAGCCGATGAGCAGCGGCCAGGTGAGGTTACCCATCGCCAGTTCGATGAAGCTCGCCGGCCGGAAAATGGTGGTGTCGATCTGGATACCGGAAAGACCGGGCTGCAACTCATTGAGCTTTGCTTCGACGCCCCGCGTCACTTCCAGCGTGTTGGCCCCCGGGAACTTCTCGATGACGAGCAGCAGCCCGGGGCCATTGTCGAGAATGTCGTCCCCGATGAGCGGCTGGTGATCTTCAACCACCGCGGCCACGTCACCCAGGCGCAGCTTCGTGCCCTCGACATTCACCTGGGCGAGGTCGTCCGGCGATGAGATGGGCAGGACATGCCGGACCTCGAGCCGCTGTTGGGGGGTATCGATCCACCCTCCGCTGCCGGGCGTCGACGCGTTTAAGAAGCTGAGTGGCGACACCCACAAGGCATTGCCAGTGGTTGAGACGATTTGATCGAGCGTGACATGGTGGGCTCGCAACTTTTCCGGATCGACGAGCACCTGCAGCTGGCGGTCCCGCATGCCCCAGATGGCCACATTTGCCACGCCGGGCACGGACAGCAGGGCGGGCCGGATGTTCCACCGGGCAAGCACCGACATCTCGATCGCGGACACCTGCTTGGAGGAAAGCCCGATCATCATGACCCGGCTCGTCGCCGACAGAGGTGGCAGGATGACAGGCGCCTGTGCCACGTTTGGCAACGCATACGCCAGGCTCAGGCGCTCGCTCACCAACTGGCGTGCGCGGATGATGTCGGTCCCAGGCTGGAAGATGAGGGTGATCGACGAGAGCCCAGGGACCGACGTGGAGCGGATGGTTTGCAGCCACGGTGTACCGTTAAGCAACTCCTCCAGGTTGAGGGTGACCAACTCTTCCACTTCGGAGGCCGAAAGTCCGGGGGCTTCGGTCTGAACCTCCACATACGGCGGCGCGAACTCGGGTAAGGCGTCCACCGGCATAGTGCGTATTTGGCTGATGCCAACGAACATCATCGCCACGGCGAGAGCAACCACGAAAAGCCGGAACTTCAGGCTCCACTCAACGATCCAACGCATCATAGCTCGAAACCTCCCGGTGTAGTCAATGTCCACATCCTCTCGGGATGGGCTCCGTCTGGCGATGTGGGCACGTCGCTGTGCCAATCGTGCTTCACCGCGTTGGGAATATGCCCCGTCTCATAGGGCAGGATATCCTCGTTGGCCTCGATGCTGCGGACGTTGAAGTCGTTCATACGTTGCACAACCCACTCGGTATCCACCAGAACCTCCGGATGGCTATACCGGCTCGTGTTCACGGCGGATGTCTCCGTGTTCACCATGGAATGACTTCCTCTCTCTTTGCTAGCACGGTTCAAGTGAACGTGACAGATGTCTATAAAGCAAATGATATCAAAAAAGGCTTCTTGTGGCGCTTCATAGTAACAACGGATTTAATTGGGACTGCTGTAGCTGGTTTTGCAGATTGGTCAGTATCGTCTGCAGTTGTATCAGGGACCGAGCATCTCCATCTGAGGAGATGCTGATACCTCGAGCGCCCGGTGAGCCTCGATGGGAGGTAAGGCCGACTGTGGCTCGGTGAGTTGTTCTGTCAGAATCTGCTTGTAAAGTGCTACCTTGCGTCGAATACAGAATTGCCCAAAGAGCTGAATACTCATCCTGGACATAGCAACTCCTTCAAGAGATAGGCAAGGTTTCAGGCTAAAGTGTTTTTGTACACATCTAAATATGGATGGTCATACTTTTTTTGCCACTAAGAAATGCGATCCAATAAGTAAGACGTCAGAAGTAGTAGTTTTTAGCACTCACGTCCTTTTCGCCCTGTTCGATACTCATACGTTTGCTTCCGAATATGATCGAAGCGATTGCCAAAGCCTCTGTTTTGACCCACCGCACATAAGTGTATCTTGACTTTCTGAGTTTAATCTGAGAAAAGAGTGAGAATAAGGTGTTCACCCTGGCGACACGGAGACGAGGACGAGCAGGAAACCTACCTTGAAGCGGGAAGAGAGATGCATGCAAGACCTTCACTTTCACTACGTCTGCTGCTGTATGGTTGAAACCACTGATGAAATAGTGGCTCAAAGAACTCAAGAGAATTATAAGCGGGCGTATCTACTGGAGCAAGAGCAAGCGGTTGTGATCAGGTTAAGAACGGGTTGTGATTTCCTGATGGCTCGTGCAAATTTCACTGTCCTCAGTGAGAGAAGTACGGGGAACCACCAGCTCAATGAGACGACCGGAGAGCTGGCGCTGATCCTCAACGACAGCCCGACACACCTCTCCTATAATTGGCCTGCTCAAGCTCATCAGCATGCACTTGCACCTCTTGCTCAGCCAGGAGCGCGTGACGGCGAGCAGCGATCAAGGCAATCATCATCGCAGCAAGCATGAATGGCAACAGTTGCGACAGCCCTACCCCGGTATGAATATCCAACGTTCCGAGAGGAGGAAGAGCAAAGTAATCGAGAACCGGCGCACTCAGCACGATGGTGAAGAATGCAGGCACCGCACCCCAGGGGTACTGCCCCACTCGATGGTGGATAATTCGACGAGTCCCGGCGAAGGCATCTAGAGCTCATTTTTCTCTCATTCGACTGGACGGGGAGGCTAATCCATCCTGTGGGCCTTCGCTCCCCTGCTTTGCTTTCATCTTCACCAAGCCACCCACAGCCTTGTCGCGAGGCATCTTCATGTTTCTTCATGCTCAAAGTTTAAAGCATGGCACTGGCGGCAAAGGATAGCACAGGACTTCGCGCGCTGACCACTGTCGGTTGGTTCTTCCCGCTGCCATGGCTGGGGTACGTTGCCGGTAGCGTTGCGCCACCAGCTTGCCACCTCGCTCCCGCGGCTGCATGAGCGCTACTCGTAGGGATGCGTGAGGACGCACAAAATGATAGTAAGCTCGCCACCACTCGAGATGAGCCAACAGGTGTGGGGCCTGCTGAGCAGTGGCCCAGGTACGGCGAGCCAGAGCTGCCACTCCATGACGAACAGTGAGATTCACCCGCTCGATGAAAGCGGTATTGAGTCGTCCAGAAAGACCCATCCCCTGTAGGCGCCTGTGAGATCTGCCTGTGTCCCCAGACGCATCATGTGCCTGACGCGCACCAGCTTGCGCCGCCGGTAGCATTTTTTCACCTGGCCGTAGATCAGACTCGCTGCCACCTGCCACCGGCGCATGTTCCGCCCTCGACGTCTCTCTTCTCGCCATGTCCCAAAATGAGCCGTCAGAGCATAGAAGTACACGTTTAAGCCGTCCCTGGTAAAGAGGGGGAGGCACCCAGGGGCCAAGATCTGTTGCATCGCCTCGGCACGAGCGACACCGCGTTCAGCTTCCGTGAGGCCAACTTCGCCGAGGTGATCGTCGGGGTCGACCCCGACCCGGCTAACAACTGAACAACAGTAGCAAAAGCATCTACTGTTTTTTTGCTGAAGCAATGGAGCAAACATTTCAGATCATGCAAGCGAAGCCGCGTCAAGAGAGCCTGCGACCTTGACACGGATGAGTGGCATGATACACTCCCGGACGCCATCGCTTACTGGGCAGGAAGCTAAGCAGGCAACCCAAACCCCTGTACTGGCTACTTAAAGATATCCATTCCAAAACAGAGCAGTAAACAGCAACGTGAGCCACAGAATCGCCACCTGCTTGATGTAGAGATGGAGCGGGAAAGGACCTGATAGCGTCATCTATAACGCTTTTTTCGCACGGATATCCTAAGTAGCCAGTACAAGGGTCGATAAGGATGGTCAAGTGGTTAAGAGAAAAGACTGAATTATTCACCATCGAGAAAGGCAGTACCGCTGTGCTGGCTGCTCTTGAACAGGCCCTGGTCGGCCATCCTGTTTCACTGGCTTTCAAGCCCACCTAAAGAGTTACGAAATATTTACCGTATTGGTCAATTCATCCCCAGATCTTAACCGTTTCGTAACCGGCAAGCGGGTTCACTTCCACTACTCTTGAAGCGATTACAACGATGTTTCAAGAGGCCACACTAGTTTAGAAGGAGAAGCTACTATGTCAGTTCTTTCCCGCTGGCGCAGACGAGCCGGCGTCCCCATGGCTTTCACACTCCTGGCTCTTGTACTTTCTCTCTTACTGGCACTTTCGCCACACGTTCTCGCTTTTGTGCATGCCAGTTCACCCCAGGCCACGGCATCAGATGGCCCTGGAGCGCTTTCGCATTTTGACCTGGCACGCAAGGACTGCCTGGGCACCGCCCGCAACACGACCTCAAAGGTCTGGTTCACGACTGCTAACGGCGTCCTGAGCGACGTCTACTATCCTACTCTAGACAACACCAACGTCGAAACTCTGCAATACATCGTCACGGATGGCAGCACCTTCACCGATCTGCAGACGCGCGACACCACCTACACGGTGCAGGCTCTCGACTCCCGCGCACTCGACTGCCGCGTGACGACTACCGCCAAGAGCGGTAAGTATCGCATCACGACCGACTATTTGACCGATACCAACCACAACACGTTGGTAATGCATGTACACTTTGTGCCGCTCGTTGGCGACCTGTCCACCTACCAGTTCTATGTGCGCTACGACCCCACCATCAACGGAAATGGCGGCGGGGGCAGTGGGAACGGGGGCAGTGACAGTGGAACCATTGATACCTCTACCGGCCACAACGTGCCAGTGGCCTTCGATACCAAAACGGCATCCCAGGCAGCCAACCGGGACTACGTTGTTCCGGTCTACAGCGCCCTCGACGCCTCGATACCCTTTACCCAGGAGAGCAACGGTTTCGTCGGCACCCAGAGTGATGGACTGGTTCAACTCGACGCCTCCCACAAACTCACCGCTCTCTACAATCAAGCGGACAATGGCAACCTGGTGCAGACAGCGCAGGTGGACCTTTCCAAGGGCGGAAATGTGACGCTGGCACTCGGCTTTGGCACAAGCCAGGCTGCTGCCATGAGTGCAACTGAAGGATCGCTCGCTACCCTATTCAGCCAGCTTCAAAAGAGCTACGAGGCAGGGTGGGATGCTTACGATGCCGGGCTGACCGCTCCGCCATCAAATTTCGAAGGCGTACCAGGCAGCCAGTGGCATCAACTGGTTGACGAATACTATCTGAGCGCCAACGTGGTGAAGGCATCCGAGGACAAGAGCTTCCCCGGCGCAATCGTAGCCAGTCTTGCCTCACCATGGGGGCAAGCTGTCTCGGCAGGAGACCCCAACAATACCTTCTTCGGCTCCTATCGCGAAGTCTTCGCACGTGATGTCTATGAAGCATGGACTGGTCTCGTGCTTGACGGCGATCTTGTGACAGCGCGTGCTGTTGTGAACTTCCTGTTTAATCATCAGCAACAGGCTGACGGCTCGATGCCGCGCAACAGCCTGCTCAACGGCAAGCTCGCGCCTGACTCCTTCGGCACACAACTCGATGAAGCCAGCTATCCCATCATTATGGCTTTCCAGCTTGGGATGACCGACAGCAGTCTCTATCAGAACCACATCAAACCGGCGGCAAACTTCGTGATCAGCCATGGCCCGGCATTCGGTGTCGAGCGGTGGGAGGAGCAGAACGGTTACTCGCCATCCACTATCGCAGCTGAGATTGCTGGGCTGGTGGCGGCTGCTGATATCGCGAAGGTCAACGGCGATACGTCGAGCGCACAGGTCTGGCTTGGTGTGGCCGATGACTGGCAGCGTTCTGTAGAGGGATGGACCGTTACCACCAATGGCCCTCTAGCCTCGCATCCCTACTTTATTCGCCTCTCTAAGACGGGCGACCCGAACGCGGCAATCAGCTACAATGTCGGTAACGGTGGTCCCACGCTCGATCAACGCTCCGTGATTGACGCAGGCTTCCTGGAATTGGTGCGCCTCGGCCTCAAACCTCCCAATGATACAGCGGTGACCGAGTCGCTTCCGGTAGTGGACGCGACCATTAACACTAACACGGCGAGCGGGCCAGGCTGGCACCGCTACAACGGCGATGGCTACGGTGATGGCGCGTCTGATGGGCATCCATGGGCACCTAGCGGGCGGGGCACCGGGCATGTCTGGCCGTTGCTCACAGAGGAGCGCGGAGAGTATGCTCTGGACAGTAGTGGCGTAACCACAGCGCTTACTCTGCTCACCACGATGCGAAACTTTGGTTCGGGCGTAGGCCTGATCCCGGAGCAGGATTGGGAGTTGCCCGAGCTGGCACCCTCACCTTTCGGCACTGATCCCACTGTGGCCTCGATTGGCTTCCAGAACGGGCATCCTGCCGGCTCTGCCGCTCCACTGACCTGGTCTGCCGGCGTATATGTGCGTCTACTCCGCGACATTACCACGAACAAGTTGCTCGAGCAGCCAGCCGATACCTACAACCGCTATGTGGCGCATCAGCAGGGACAGACCACCCTCACCGTGACATCGCCACCGAACCTATCTGCGGTCAATGGTTCCCCGGTGACCGTTACCGGTACATCGGTACCCGGCAACACCATCTACGTAGCGGCCACCAATACAGACAACAACAGCCAGACCACCCTAGCCAGCACTACCATCAGCTCTGATGGCTCCTTCAGCGTCTCGGTCGCGATAACGGGTGGAACCACTGTTTTGAATACGGTAGCTGTTAGCCCTACGGGGGCCACTGCCCACGATCAGAGAACCATCGTCTTCGACTTTACCCCTGGCACAGTCGTCCTGGATGTCACGGACCCCTCCAACGACGATAACGGCCCTGGCAACTACGCGTATCCTACGTCGAGTGACTTCCACGCAGGGGCCTTCGACATCCAGGAGTTCCGTGTCATCATCAGCCCTGACGGATCGACAGTCACCTTTAAGCTCAAGGTACGCGACCTGACCCCAACTTTTGGCAGCCCACTTGGCGCACAGTTGGTGGACGTGTACGTCCACGACCCGAATGCCGCGGCAGTTGATACCTCAACGGCGGCATCCTTCCCGCAGCGCAACTACACGATTGCCTCTGGCTCGGCATGGAGCAGGTTGCTGGAAGTGCAAGGGTTTGGACAGCGTTACATCGATGCGCACAGCAATACGGTAGGCACGATCAATATCAGCGCCAATGCCATCTCACGCTTCATCACCTTCAGCGTGCCAACGTCAAGTCTGGGGACACCTGGGTCGGGTTGGGGCTTCACCGTGGTGTTGACAGGTCAGGATGGCTTCTCGCCAGACCAGGCACGACGTTTCACGCCGACACCGCAGGATTTCACCTTTGGTGTTTGTGCCACTGCGAGCAGCGACCCGCACTGCACAGTGGACCCGAACACAGTGCCCAAGGCTATGGATGTGCTCACTCCGACGGGAGTCAGTCAGTCCGATGAACTCGACTACACCGTGCACAACCCTGTCACGCTGCAGGATGTGACAATACCGTAGTCAGGGTTCTGCATACCGTTTGACTGCATGCCCAGAGGCGACTACCAGGGTGGTCGCCTCTGGGCATATTGAAGGACGGCTCTCGGAGGAGATGGTGATTGAAGACCGAGGTCCGTACTAATGGTTACCTACTTTCTGGACCTCGGCCATCATCAAACGGCTGTCTGCTACTTCGAATAACCGTTCTTGAATAAGCAGCGAGGAAGACGTTCCATTATTTGTCCTCCATAAGCCTGGCACTTGCTTTCATGTCTTGAGTACCTAGAAAAGGTCACTCTGTATGGTCTTTCCATGATGAAGCATCCTCTTCTCGGAAAAGGAGGTGGCCCAATGTGTCTGCCTGTCACACATTATGTCTTGTAGAATCAAGTGTTTCGTTAGCTTTATATTGTTCTATTTATGATAGAATACGATGCATCATTCTTGTACTCCTCTTTGTTCCTCACCAGACGACTCATTAAGGCGTCTCGGGTTCTCCATTTGGTCTCGCCGTCCACTAAACACGCTCTCGACTTGAGCAGGAAGACCGAAGGATGCATTGCCATTGCTAGGGCCAAATGGAAGCGAATGGAGCAATGCGCCAGTACATTGCTTGCGCTGAGCAGCGCGGCCAGAAAAAGATGCCGGAGCGGTGCTGCGCTTCCGGCATCTGAGGTGCTTGTGTCTCCTTCGTCTCACAGGCGGTCAGCAGGCGCGCTCTGGGGCTGCTCGAACTGCTTCAGCCAGGTGCCCAGCTTCAGCAGCAGCACGCCAAGCTTACTAGCTGCGCGCCTGCTCATACTCCGACGCCGAGGCAAAAGGACCAGCAACCGTCGCTCTTCCATCTGGCGCCGCAGGTCGTGATAATAGGCTTCACGCGCTTTCTCATACAGGTACATGGTGGGACCCATTGGTTTACCTCCTCACAATATGCTTCACGATGTTCTGTTCATCTGCTCTGGTTCTCACACTACGAGGTCTGTTATGACCACTGCGGACGTTTCCCCTATAGTCACTGGCGTGCAGATCAGTCCGTTGCCTCCTCTGACACCACCTGCTGTCCCGTGGAAGCAGAGGAGATCCCGCTTGCCAGGTGCCGTTCGATGATGGTACACCTCACGCGGGAGATGTCCTGCCCCTCGCCCAACTCCTGTGGGTACAGGCGGACAATGTCCTCGGGTTGCAGGCCACAGTGAAAGAGCAAGTACGCCACGCGTTGTTCGCGTGCGCTGGGCAGCATCCCACGGATGCGTTCCCAGGACGCATGAGCGTCCTCGTGGTCCTCCTCTCTGCCAGTGCCGTCAGGCTCATAGTCCTCAAATGGTCTTCCATTGCGCTACTCATCGCTCTTGACTCCTCTTCTTTGCGGTCAATGCGTATTCTGGTCATTCATGTCTGGTACAAAGGACAACAAAAAACCGTGGGCCTGCAGGTGACTGCCTGTGCCCACGGCTGAGGGGTCTCTTCCCCAGTTGTCTGTTATCCTGAAGAGGGCGAAACTCCTCTCGCAATGGGCACAAACTGCCTGTGTGTCACGCAAGAGGCAGGCAGGCACTGCTTGAGCAGGCCAAAGGGCATGGCACAGCTGCCAACAATATCTCGAGACTGTCTATTGGGCATCGTGAGCCATGGTCTCGTTGTTGTCATGGGTGCCATCTCCTTTCGTGAATTGTGCTCTTTGAGCGTTCCTCATCCTGCGAGCAAGACGCTGAGAAGTGGAAACTGCAACGCAGGGTGCATTTCCCTTTCACCAGATAGACGAGAGGAACCATGATTTTTCGCGGGTGGCTTTTTTGATGGATCTTCCCTGCTGATCGGCCACCACGCGGATGACTTTTTTGAGCGCGTGCCCAATCAAATTGGAGGTATCTTCGACTCGACCTGCTCCCCACAACGGACTGCTCTCCAGCGCTGCGCGTAATGGCCGTGGTCCAAACTCCTGGGTGTGGAGGGCCTGCTCAATGGGTCGTTCAATGAGCCACGGGTCCAGTCTTCGCTTCAATGAGTCGCTTGCGAAAGGCCACCACTGTTCCGAGGCTTATGGGTGCTTGCTCGGTGTCCAGACAGTCCAACACTCATTGGAAGCTTCGATCCATGAGGATCGCTTCAATCACCTCGTCATCGGAGACGCCCGTGTACGCTTGCAGAATGACCGCCAGGGCCAGTTGCGCGGGAGCAATGGGCGGGTGCCCTCGCTTGCTTGGCCGGTAGAGGGTCGCCAGTTCCTGCTGGAACGATTCATCGCACAGATCGTGCCGGTGATGGCGCGAGATGCGACAAACAATGTGGCCCGCCGTATCCGTTGCACCATCTGTTTGCGCCTCGCGGGGAAAGGGCGACTGGAGGCAGCCAATGAAACGGTTGCATGCCTCTTCTCCTTACTTTCGCTAGAGACTCAGCTCATTGTGGCTTGAGGGAACGAAACCGATGCGACTCACGTGAGCGGCTTTGCGGGAAAGAGGACGCCGAGGGTACGGCTTTGCGGTCGAAGCGCCCACGAAGCAAGTGTGAGAACGGCGAAGATGAGGGGTGGCCAGATGAACGTGCCCGGGTCATCGAGGCCACGTACCATGCCCGATGCAACCGCACCCGCGTAAACAAAGAAGGAGCCAGCATACGCCCATTCCTTGAGTCGAGGGAAACGCGGGGCAAGCAAGGCGATGGCTCCAAGGAGCTTCCACACGCCCAGGATCGTGAGCAAGTACACTGGGTAGCCAAGGTGCGCCAGGACAAGGGCTACCGGCTCACCAGCCACAAGCGCTGTTCTCCCATGTATCAGGTCCGTCACCCCACCTGCCAGAAGCTCGAGCGCGGTGACCATGGTCGTCACCCAATAACTGATCACTCTCGAAGAGCTCATCACGTTCGTTCTCATCATCATGTCTTCTTTCATACGTCTGTTTCGCCTGCCTTCCTGGCGCTGCGCACACTCACGTCACCCTTGCACGCTCGCAGGATGCTTGCCCCCGGAAAGGCTGAGAAGCGTAGTGGGTGGATCTCCTCTCTTTCGAGCTGCGAGAAACCAGCCCCCGAGATCAGAGCCGCAAGTTCGTGCATGCGGTTTCCTCCAGCGTGAACATGCGCAGCCCGGCCTGTTCGGTCTGCTTGGTGCGTGAAATCGGCCAGGATCAGACACCCTGCTGGTTTGAGCACACGAGCCATTGCTGCGATCCCCTGACGCTTGAGAGGCGCTGGAAGATGATGCATCATCAAGGTGGAGCATACCACATCGAACGTCTGATCAGGGAAAGGAAGCTGCTCAATCACCCCGATCTGGAATTCGATGGACTGGCCGCGCCGGGCTGCTTTGGCACGGGCACGAGCGATTTGCTCTTGACTTGGGTCAACGCCTGCGACGCGACCCGTTGTGCTAACCTGGCGGGCCACGTCCAGCAAAAGTGTGCCCGTCCCGCAACCCACATCCAGCACTGCCTCGCCGGGTTGCACCTGGGCCAGGGCGACCGTTCTCTGCCTGAGATGGCGAAGCCTTCCACGGAACGAGAGGGTGTCGTGGACCCATGCCAAGAGGCTCGTAGCGCCAACCTCCTCTCAAAATCAGCCCCTTGGTCGAAGAGCCTTCCGCCTGGGCCGCTCGGTTCCGACGGTGATGTGCGAACGTATGCAGAGCAGTTGCTCCTTCTCTGTCCGTTGACAGTACGGCTCTCTTGAGACATACTCTCTCATATGTGTTGTTGTCTCTGAGGAAGAGTGTAGCCAAACGAGCAGCACGCCACAAGAATCAATCGGCAAAATCTGTCCCGAATGAGACAAGGAGCGCAAAATGACTCAGAAAGCTGACAATCTCCGCGTGAAACGCACCAAAATCCTGCTGCGAGAAGCGCTCATTGCCTTGATCGAGGAGCGGGGCTTCAATACCCTCACCGTCGGCGCATTGACCGAGCGGGCGATGGTCAGCCGGGCCGCGTTCTATCGCAGTTATCAAGATAAATACGAGCTGGTCGAGCAGATCTTTGAAGAGGCCATGAGCACGTTATTTAATGCGATTGGAGAATTCGGGCGGGAACATCCCGCAGACGTGTGGATTCGGTTCTTCGAACAGATCGCCCAGTACGACCGGCTCTATCGGGCGCTGCTGGGGAAAAAAGGCAGCCCCTGGTTTGTGCAGAAGATGCGCACACGTCTTGCTGAGTTGATCAAGGAGCATGGAAGTTTAGGGGGTGCGCACGGACCAATCATGTCCGAGCACGCTGCTCACCTGGCTCATCCGTTTTCCGATATGTTTGTGCCAGATCTTGTTGCCACGATGCTTGTAGAGGCGATCACCTGGTGGCTTGAGCAGGGGCAACCGTATACGCCCAAGGAACTGGCGACGAAAACAGCCTTGCTGGCTTCGGCAGTGTTTCGGGAAGCCAGCACCTGGCCATAACTGGTGGTTCGCACGCACACCGGATCAAGGCTGCGCCGCATTAGCACCCAGCGCGCATGCATGCTAGGTGCCTCCGTCTCTGCTGGCAACAGCAGCCAGGCCCACTCGTAGAGCCGCGACCCTTTGCTGCCCTCTCCGGCGGAGAGCACCACCCAGGCCTCCTGCGGTAAGAGTGCCGCCAGCAGCCCCACTGGCTGTTGGCGCCCCTGCACCCAGACCGTGTGCGTCTCGGGAACCGCCAGCACGTAGTTCTTCTGCTGCTTCTCCAGAACCATCCGCAGCTCATCGTACCCGTAGATCGTATCACCCGGCACCCAGTCCGCCGGCACTGCTGCCGCAAACGCTCGCGCCAACATCTGCTGGGCGAGCTCTCCTTTGGTGGCAAATCCCACCTCATCGGGAATGTCCGCCTCGCGACAGCGCACCCGGTCCACCGTCCACTCCTCCGGCAGGTAGAGCGCTCGATCGATGAAGGCGTACCCTTTGGTGCTGGCATACAAGAGAAAGACCCCGATCTGACTGTTCTCCCGGCGCCCGGCGGTCCCGCTGTACTGCCGGGCCACCCCTGCTGACTTCTTGCCTTTCTTGACAAAACCGGTTTCATCCACGACCAGGACCCCGCCTGCCTCCCCCAGATGCTCGATCACATAGGCCCGCCAGTCATCACGCACTGCCTCCTCATCCCACTCCGCCTCTGCGAGCAGTCGCTGGACGCCATGCGCGTTTGGGTCTCCCAGTTCCTCAGCTAGTTGCCAGCCGTTCTTACGTTCCACCGTGGCCAGCAGCCCCCGCAAGTACCGTCCCACGCGGCTGCGTACTTCGGCACGTCCAAAACGTGGGGCAATGCGCCCAGACAATTCCGCCAGGGCCTGCGCTCCCTGGGGCAATGCGCCCAGACAATTCCGCCAGGGCCTGCGCTCCCTGGCGAATGAGGCTCAATTCTTCTTGCTCGGCACGGCTTGTTCGTTCCGTGTGATCTGCTCTGCTCATGCATTATTTACCCCCGCCTATTCTACCACCCTTTGGTCACAAGTGGGACTGTAGTACTAGAACAGATATACCAAGTAGCCAGCACAGCACGCTGGTCGTTTGATTTGCCGCCGAAGGATGATGAGCTGTTAGCGTAAGAGTGCGTTTTCTGCGATCAGTTCGGATTTTCCCCGCAAGATCTGTGGCTATTCCAAGCAGAAGTGAGGCTTGTGGTGGTCTTATCCAGCTCAAGAGGCTGTGTTGGAGCATCAGCTACAGGTCGAGCGGCATCTGGCGTCCTCTTTTGACCGCCAGCCGTACCCGGTAGCGCGGCTGCCCTTTGCCTTCATCGAGCACCTCCTGTACGAAGCCTTGCGCGACCAAGTCGGCTACCAGGGTGCCTGCGGTGGCTTCATCCTGCTCGACATGAGCTGCTAGCTCTGGCAGCCCAGCTTCTCCCTGTCGCATTAACCAGGTCACAATCGTACGTAACTCGTCGGGCAATGCCAGAACATCGACCATCATCATTCCCGCCTGCCCACCTGCGGAAGGCTCAGACTGCTCCTTGCTCATGGTTTCCCTCCGACGATTGCACCTGCGTCTGTCTTCCCGTTCAGACATAGCACCTGTCCTACTTCTGCATCGTAGTTGCTCACCGCATCTCAGCAGGATTCACGATCTGGGCAGCGATCTCGCGCACACCCTTACTGTAGGAAGAGTCGGGGTAGACAAGGCTAAAAATGCCAGCACTCCCTAGTTCGATCATTTCGTCCGAGACGGGTAAGATGCCAGCCACAGGGGCAGCATAGGTGGCCTGGACCTGTTGCCGGAGGCTGGTGAAGTCCAGTTTAGGAAGCACCATGTTCACCACCAGCAGTAGCCACTTCAATTTGAGCTTGCGGGCGACTTCAATGGTCACCGCCGTGCCCTGGAAGTCTTGCTGGTCGGGTCGCAAGATGAGGACCAGGAGATCGGAGATGATAATGGAGAGGAGCGTCTCCTCATTCAGGCCCGGATGGGTGTCGATGAAGAGGTAATCGAGTTGCAGGGACTTGATCAACGTCCGAAAGCCATCGATGAGCAGGTTGACCTCATAGCCTTCCCGCAACACGCGCGTAATCTCGCCCGCCCTGATGCTCGAAGGGACGAGGTAGAGCCCGCCTCCAAGTGCCGCCGCAGGGCCAAGCTTTGCCGTGACATCATGCGCCGCCTGCTCGATACCACAACGCCCGTGGAGGTAGTCGTTGAGGGTCAGGCCACTCGTGTGCACATCCATCCCGAAGAGGACATGCAGCCCGGGTGATTGGATATCGGTATCGATAACTGCAACACGTTTGCCCATCTGGACGACGCTGCTCGCCAAATTGGCCGCCAGGTTGGATTTGCCCGTCCCACCTCGATAGGAGTGAACTGAAACGATCGTGGACATGAGAGCATCTACCCCTTTCTGTTGTTGGCTTGATTACCAGGTTATTTTTTCCCTACTGTATTTCCTGCTAGCTGCACTTCAATTTCTAGCTGATCAGTCTCACGAGCACTTCCTTTGCTGTCTTTCTTCACGATATCTCGCAGGGATAGGATGAACTGCTTGCTGACTCCATCCACATGAAACTCACGGATTTTTGTGCCTGAGGATACTTTCAAAAGAGCAGGCAGATTTTCTGATTGGCCTTCGGGTGTCACCCGGTGCACCCAGATCATCAGTTCCTGCGCTTTTATTACAGGCACATGAAATTTAGCGGAGCAGAGATCACCAAATTCCGGGATGGCGCCGAGAGCCCCCTGGTACACACGCTCTCCATCCGGATAGCCCAGCCAGATCCGGGCTTGCGTTGCAGCCCGGCCACAATCGGTCACCATAAACGTGCCGCCGGACTGCTCTGTCACTGCGGGGTCTTGCCGGACCTCGATCACCACGCGGCGAGCAAATGCGCCCTTGCGCACCATAAGGTGCGTTACTCCCAGGATGACGACCCCAACGAGTATTGCCACCGCCCTTTGGAAAAGGTTCTGCCAGATCAATAGACCATGCAGGAAAAGGATGCTGACAGCCACCAGGTAAATCCCACCTGCTACTATTGGATGAGCCAAAAACGGCAAAACGAATCCCGGCACGTTTACTCCTTTCCTACGGCTGGCCAATAGCAGTAACACCGGAAATACCCCTGCCGTCACCGCTATGGCGACGACCCCCACAAAACTCAGTAACTGGGAAAATGACTCCAGCTTGTTCACGAATAGCCACTCAACGAGAAGAAAAATGAGGAGCAGTGGGCCAAGTGCCAACCAGGAGCGGGCCTGTTCTCCTTGCACCCATTCTTTCATGCGCGAGAGCCGCATCCCCTTCTTCATGCTTTGAGCTGCATTGCGCTTGTGAACTGCCACCTCTCCAGGACCGTCCAGAGCCTGCCAAATAGCCGTGGTAGCCTGTCGCCTACGCCTGGCAGCAAAATGGACCTGGTAAAACGCCTCGCCTTCTTCCCTGGTCTCCAACAAGACGCCTTGCTCCATCAATCTGCTCAAAACCATCTGAGAAGCCTGCTCTGTTTGCTCCAGAAAGTGAGCCACCTCCTCCACACTTGCCCGCTCTCGTCCAGCGAGCCAGCCGACTAAGGTCATAGCATGCGTATCAGCCGTCTCCAGCAAGTCGAACCCCAGCATATCCCACTTTCCCTCATACTCCAACCGCATGGTCGTGATAAGTTGCACACGGACGAGATTGGCGCTGGCGGTTACTATTTTTAAGGTCAACTCTCTGGTATTGGGAGGAAGTTTTGGGGTCAACTCAGCGAGTAAGGTTGTCGCTTCCCAGGTCTCATTCACTTCCACCTCAAAGCGGCGCGTGTCACCTTCTAGCTGGAGGTCGAGGCGAAACTGCGGACGCAATCCGGGGGATTGTGTGGCGCCCGCTTTCAGGCCCAGATACGTCAAGGCCAGGTTGATAGTAGCTTTGCCGCGCGGGGTGAATATGAGCTTCCCTTGTCGTCGTCCGAGCGCCAGCGTATGCCGGGACAGTCCAGGGATCCACTCTCGCACGGTGAAGAAGAGCGCCAGACTAAAGTGGATGGAAGCCATACCCATGGCGAGAATGACGAAAATAGTGCCCAAGACGTTGACCGTAGGACCGACCTGGCGGGCGAGTGGCGTCAGCGCTGTGCCTGAGAAACCGACCAAGACCTGTGGAGCAATGGCCCCATTCACTGCTATGACCCACAGGATGTAGAGCAGCATCGCACTCGCCTGTGCTGCCATACACCCCCAGAGCAGAGACCGTCCACTTGGATCACGCTGCAGAACGGTTCTGGCACAACTGCTCACCGAGAAGTGGCCAAAGTAGGAGGCAAACGCCACGCCGAAGATCAAGCCCAGCAGGGCCGGTTCGAAAGGGCGTCCGTTGAGGAACGGGACATGCACATACAGCAAGTTCTCCACTCGGACATGTCCTAAAGCAAGTACCGAGAGGATCAGGATCAAACCCAGGTTGATCGCCCCGACCACCAGGGCGCTGCTGATGGTGGCATGCAAATTTTTTCGACGAACAAAATAGATGCCAAGCAGGAAAAGCAGGCCTGCCCAGACTTCGGCGCGTATCGGCGTGGCGCCAGCCAGGGTGAGCGAGAACCCGAGATAGTAGGCCAAGAGAGCTATGGCACAGATGGTCACCACCATGGTGGTCAGGAGCATCGAACCGGGTCTGCCCAGGTAGTCCTGGACCAGCCGACCCAGGTAGCTGCCCTGGTAACGGATCGAGCCGCTGCGGGTCACGGCTTCCGCCATCGAAGCGATCGTGAGCACATTGATCACGCCCATGACAAACAGGAAGACCACGCCGGCCAACGGACCCACCCCGGCCAGAGCAATGGGCAACGCAAGGATGGAAGCTCCCACTATCTCGGTGAAGGTTAGAGCATAGGCCGTCCAAAAAGGCGGTAAGTGCTCCAGCCAGCCGCTTAGCTTGTTCCAGCGCCAGCCCATCCACTCAAGCAGACCGACTCTCCTGCTATAGATCGTGTCAAGCGGTTGCTGGTACTGGTGCGAGAAGGCGTGTTGGACCCCTTCACTGTCCAGCCCTAACGCTTGCCTGATGTGGGGAATCTCTCGTTGCGTAAAGTGGTACTTCTGTCCCAATAAGCGGGCCAGAGCGGCTTGCAGCGTCAGGTTCTCCGGCATCAGGGATTGCCAGTCCAGGGCATACCGTTCCAGGTCGCGAATGGTAGGACGAATAAATGGCTCGCGGCCCTCTGCCAGGGCTTCAAAGAAAGCCAGGTCCTGCTGCTCAGCGGTCTCTTCGGTCAGGTAGCGATTGACGGCCCGCTGTCCTTGCACCATCAGGTAAGCAGTCCGGCTCTCGATTTGAAACAGGAGCAAGCGTACTCGCTTCGCTGAAAAGCCACCCAGCACCTCCGAACGTGTGAACAGCTCATCGTCGGTTGACATGGCTCACTTCTCCTTCAATGCTGAGGGTGTACAAACCGCTGGTACGCAACCGAGTTTGGATGCTCTGGTTTTAGTTGCTTGCGCTTTCACTTCACACCTGCTATTTCGGCAGCCAGGGCCTGACAGACGCGCTGGTACTCCTGCTCGAGGTGGGTGACCAACTCCGCCGCCCGTTCGACCGTTCCGTTCTTGCCGATAGCCTCTAATTCAGCGCTGAGTGCAGCCATCGCGCGGGCTCCCAGATTGTTACTGCTGCCCCTGAGGTTGTGAGCCGCCCGTTTGAGCTGCTCGGGCTGCCCCTCGACTATGGCCTGGCGCAGTGCCTCCAACAGCGGCGGCGTCTCGAACTGGAACGCCTCGGCCAGTTCCTGTACGATATCCGGCTCGCCTTCTCCCTGGAACTGGCGCAGCTCGGACAGCACTGCTGGGTCAAGAGCAGGAGCAGCCTGCACCTTGCTCTCGGCATCCCCAGTTGGGAGAGCAACCGCACCGGGCTCCTCATGCTTTGATCTGAATCGGCTTGGTGAGGTAGTCATCCATCCCTGCGTCCAGGCACTCCTCGCGGTCGCCCTGCATGGCATTCGCCGTCATAGCGACGATGCGCGGACGCTGCTCGGCCGTCCAGCCCTCATGAATGGCGCGTGAAGCTTCCAGCCCGTCCATTTCCGGCATTTGTACATCCATCAAAATTACGTCGTAGCGCTGCCGCTGCAAGGCTTCCAGGACCTCCAGACCGTTAGCCACGACGTCGGCCCGGTAACCCATGCGCTCTAACAGCCGTAGTGCCAGCTTCTGATTGACCGTATTGTCTTCGGCCAGCAGGATACGCAAGGGCAGTCGCTGGCCCAGCCCGGCATCGAACTGCAATTCTGTCGGCTCTGACTGAGGCATATGGGGCTGCGGATGCTCGACAAAGAGGGAGATCAGCACATTGTACAGTTGCGACAGCTTGATCGGTTTGTGCATGAAGGCGGCGATGTCGACTCCTGGCATGTCCACCTCGTGCCGTCCCAGGGACGTGAACATGATGAGCGGCAACGCTTGGGCATCTCGGTAGTGCCGAATCTGCTCGGCCAGCATCAGGCCATCCATATCCGGAAGCTGCATATCCAGGATGACCACATCGAACGGAACAGCCACCTGCATGTATGCAAGCGCCTCCTGGCCTGAAGCACACGCAGAGGGGAGCAGGCCCCAGGACTGCATCTGCAAGGCGAGGATAAAGCGATTGGTCGCGTTATCATCCACGATCAAGATGCGCTTATCAACAAGCTGGGGTTGACTCGTATCCAGGTAGGGGCGCGAGCCAGGGGGAGCGGCCTCGGCCAGGATGGTGAAACGGAAGGTCGTGCCAACTCCTGGCTGGCTTTCGACCCACATTGTCCCGCCCATCAGTTCAGCCAGGCGTTTGCTGATCGCCAGGCCTAGCCCGGTGCCGCCGTAGCGCCGGGTTGTCGAGGCATCTACCTGGCTAAATGAGCGGAATAGGCGGTCCTTCCCTTCCTCTGAAATCCCGATACCTGTGTCCCTGACGGCAAAATGCAGCTCATAGAAACTTGCTTCACCAGGCTGCTGATGATTGCCGCTTCCGTCTCCATCCTGCTGCCTTGCTTCAACTGAGAGCACGACCTCGCCCCTTTCAGTGAACTTGACGGCGTTCGAGAGCAGGTTGACCAGGATCTGGCGCAGGCGGGTCACATCCCCGTACACTGCGGCAGGCACTTGCTCGTCTAGCAGGTAAGCGAGGTCCAGGCCTTTCTCGGTAGCCCTGGCTGCCAGCAGATCAAGAGCCGACTCCAGGCACTCACGCAGCTCAAAGGGCTGACGTTCCAGCTCGAGTTTCCCGGCTTCAATTTTGGAGAAGTCCAGAATGTCATTGGTGATGGTCAACAACGTGTCGCTGCTCGAGCGCACCGTTTCGGCATACTCACGCTGCTCGCTGGATAGGCTCGTGTCGAGCAGCAGGCCGGTCATGCCGATGATGGCATTCATGGGGGTACGGATTTCGTGACTCATCATGGCCAGGAAGGCGCTTTTCGCCTGGTTGGCCGCTTCGGCAGCAGCCCTGGCTTGCTCTATTGCTTCCATCGCCTGCTTGCGCTCGGTGATATCGCGTATGTAGGCTGTGAAGACAGGTGGCCCAGCTAGTGGAATGTCGGCGAGAGCCAGGTCAACAGGAAACTCAGTGCCATCCGCACGCGTGGCTGTCACCTCGACTCGCTTGCCGAGCAGCGGGCCTTTCCCTGTTTGAAGATAATGAGCGAGACCACTGTAATGCTGCTCGCGTAGAGAGGCAGGGATGATGAGTTTTGCCATGTCTTGACCCAATACCTCCTCGCGCTTATACCCGAACATGTTCTGGGCAGCTGGATTAAATTCGATGATCCTACTATGCTGGTCAATCGAGACGATGGCATCAAGGGCGGTCTCCAGGATCGCTCCTTTGCGGGCCTCACTTGCCCGCACGGCCTGCTCCGCCTGCTTGCGCTCGGTAATATCCAGATACAGTGCAAAAATCCCGACCTTCCGACCTTCTACCACCACCGGAGCCCCCAGGATTTCCACATCGACCAGAGTGTCATCCTTGCGCCGCCGCCGGGTAAGAGCATGAACGACCTCCCCCTGCTGGGCGCGGGTTGAGTAGCTGCTGGCTTCGGCACGATACGCTGGCGTGCTCACCACTTCATCCAGGTTGCAACCAAGAATCTCGGCCTGCGTGTAGCTGAACAGATGCTCAAAGGCCGGGTTGCAGGCCACAATCGTGTCATCAACATCAGTCCTGACTACTGCGACCGGGCACACGTTCATCAGGGCCTCGAAATACTGCCGCTGGCTGTGGGCTTCCAGGTACAACCGGGCATTTTCGCGGGCGCTGACCCCCTGTTCCTGCCGTGCTCGCTCCAGGGCTTCCATCGCCTGCTTGCGCTCGGTAATATCTCTCAAGACAATCAGGCGACCGGTGAGAGAACCGCGCCGGTCGGACAGGGGAGAGAGACGCAAATCAAAGGAACGTGGTATCCCGTCTACCGTAAGGACGATCTCCTCATGAGCCTCTGTTGCGCCGCGAAAGCGTTCGACCTGCTCAGGCCAGGCCGAGGCTACCTGGGCAGCCGGTTGCCCAACCAGTTCTGAAAGTGTGTGACCAAGGAGACGTTGTGCCGCCGGGTTGAGATCCGTTATGCGGTTATGCTTATCCAGCACAATCACAGCGTCGCTCATACTTTCGACCACGGCATGGCGTGCCACCGGCGTAATGTCCAACAGCCGAAAGCGAAAGAGACTCCAGGCCATCGCTATACCAGTGACCGTAAATGCCAAAGGGGTAAGGTCCAGATTGGGTAACGGACTCAAGCCAAAGTCCGTCACAGCGTTGCTCACCCATGGTACGAGCACAGCAATGCACAAAGCACTCACTTGTCCACGATACACAGATGCTGAACGCCTGAGTGTCGGGATGAAAGAAACGATCAGTGCCGTACCAAGCAAAAGTAATAGGAAAGAATAGACGACGTTGATCCAGTACCATATACCACGTGTGATAACCAGCACTGTGAATGCACTAGTGATCTCCAACCCCACTTTAGCATGGATCAGATGATGAAGATCGTTGGTCCAGACCAAAACCAATGTAATGAGAGGTTCAATAGAGAGCAGAACCAGCAGACGAGGTGTCAGCCATTTTGTGCGGCCAGTGTACTGGAGCGCCAGGGCAAGCCAGGCCACTGGCACTATGACGATCCCCAGGTATTCAATGTTGAGCCAAAAGAGTTTAGCGGGTATGTCCCCGCCTGCCAATTCCAAAGCATATCCTAGTGACCACTCAGCGACGGCCAGCATAAGGATAGTGAACGGTGCGATACCAGCCGTCAAGCGGCGTCTCCAGGCGAAGAGCGCGAGTCCAGCTGATATAACCGCTGCTATGACCACAGGGAATAGATACGGAGTAAACCGCCAGTACATCGTGCTCCTCCTTTCATGCCTCATTGTCCAGCCCTTTGGCCGCGCTCCTTGGTATTCCGCCTTACTCGTCGGCCCTGGCCCTGTTACGCAGTTCGTCTGCTCTGCCAAGCAACTGCTGAAAAAAAACGCTTTCGGTGATTTCGGCTACCTCGCTGGCATTCCTGGCCTGATCAATTTCAATGCGTAATTGCTGCACCTGTCGTTGCAGTTGCTGCTCGCGGGCATAGACCTGGTGTGCCATCTCCTGAAAAACCAGCGCCAATTGCCCCAGCTCATCGGGACGCCGGGCCACTTCGTCCAGGCTTCCAGGTTGAAAGGTATTGGCCTTGATGGCCGCCGCTGCCGCGGTAACCAGCCCAACCTGTTGCAAATAGTCGACTTCCTGGTCGCGCAGCCACTTTCTCTCCAGGCAAGCAGTGAGCCTGGCACGCAGCAGCACGGGGTTGAAAGGCTTGGGCAGGTAATCCTGGGCCCCCAATTCAATACATTTGACGACGCTCTCCAGCTCGTCTACGGCGGAAATCATAATCACCGGGATGTCGCGCAGGCGGGGGTCGGCCTTGAGCTGTTCGAGCACTTGGTAGCCGTCCATTTCGGGCATCTGCACGTCCAGCAACACCAGGTCATAGGATTCGGCCTGGAGTTTTTCCAGCGCCTGTCGTCCGTTTTCGGCCAGGCTGGGCCGATAGCCGAGTTTGGTAATGTAGCGGGAGAGCATGATGCGATTCATGCTGTTGTCGTCCACGACCAGGAGGGAGTTGGCGGGGGTGGATGAAGGTTGATTTGTGATTACTTCGTCTTTCATTTGGCTCAATTCAGACCTTCTACTTCCTGGCTAGTTCAACTTATCGATGTTCAAACGGAAATCTTGCTGGTCGGGCCGCAAGAGCAGCCCCAGGATAAAAGAGATGTCACAGGAACTAGCCGACCTTTTTGGTCTGACGCTTCTCGTCTCATTGAAGAAGCAGGCTCATACAACGGCTGGGGATCAACTCGTACCAGAGCCGCACGCAACCACTGCTCTCAAGGAACGCGTGGAAACTTCTTCCTGACAGCGATTCTCGCTCAATGTCGTACACAAATCCTCATCCATTGTACCACACATTTTCGACATTTCCCGTCCAGATTCGACTTTGTCAGCTCTTGCTAGAAAACGCACTGCTGTTGTGTGCGGCCGTCCACAAAGATGATAGTTAACTTCTAATGGTATGCAGGTACACGTGTTGTTCCGGGCGATGGGAAACCGCCCCGCTTCCGCCTGCGCAAACCCACGATCGGTCCTGCTTGCCGCCTTTTCCCATCCTCGGTCCAGGTGCTACCCGTATTCATTCCCCTCTCCTCTGCTACACTCTTCCTGTACGACGGTCCCAGCCGCGCACGAGGGAACCTCGCTGTCGTGTCCCTACACAGGCAAACATAGCATGAGGAACAGACAAGGAAAGGTGCGTGAGAGGCAAGCTTGAAACATACTGATGTGGCTAAAGAAATGGTCAGGCTACATCAATAGGCGCAACATGTGAACACGTTGTGAGCGGAGTTAAACCGCTACATAACCCATCTCGCTCAAGCGTTCCTAAAAGCAGGAGTGTATCAAAGGGATCTTTCGGCTGCTGGTTAGAAGAGCTTGACTTCTCATGGTGCACCGGAATATCTTCTCCAGAGAAGAGTTTCTCAAGCGGAATACGTGCCAGGTGCGACCGATGGCTCGTAGCCATCGGTCCCGCTCTCGCGCCACGCCACCAAAGCGCCTTGCCCTCCGGGGTGCTGGGGCTAGGTATGTCAGCCTTCTTCCACCACCTGTGCAAGCCTCGTCTGGTGTCCTCCGTTGCTGACCGGGTGTTGCACCAGGCAACAGTGCTCAGATACCCAAAAAGGCGTTGCTGCGCGGATATCGCAAGTAGCCAGCACAGGCTTTGGCCTGGGGAAACTCGGTAAACAGCGTCTCTTAGAACGTGATCACCAATGCCCCACACTCCGGGGCAACTTCCTGAAAACTGGTTTCAAGCAATTGAAGCGATTCAATCTGAAGAGCCATTGTCCTCCTACATTCAACTAGTGGTGCTAACTTGCTATCTGGTCGTTTCTGTAAGATTCATCCTACGCTACTTAGCTGCTAATGATGAGCGGCCCCCACCGGTTCCCGCGCCTCTTCTGTTTCCCCCACATCGTTGAGCATGTTGGCCCGCGCCAGGCACTCGTCTTGCGTAGACTGCCTGGGCTTTTTCCAGAACAGCACTGCTGCCAACACACGGGGCGTAAACATAGCCGTCGGCGGCTTGAGCATATGCATCACTAGATAAAAGCTCTGGGCAAGCTGGGGGTTATCCGCTGCCGCTTCCAGCAAGCGTCGCGAATACCAGTGGAAGAAGCCCATCCCAAATGAGCGCTTCCCCTCGGTTTCCGGGTAGCGGAAATCTTCACTGGTGGTAAACATCCAGGCAACAGAAACGGTTTTGGCAATCGCTTTCTGGAACTGGCGGGTAAACCCGGCCATGTCTCCCTGGTGACGCAGACGCTGTTGCAAACAGGCTTGCAGCGTCTCTGCCTCTATCGCGGCAACCGTCATCCCTTGCCCATAGATCGGGTTGAAGCTGCACAGAGCATCACCTATGACCACAACCCCCTCTGGAAGCTTGGACATGCGCTCGTAATAGCGCCTGCGGTTCGCAGTGAACCGATAGATGGCGACAGGGGTCAGCGGCTCCGCATCCTTGATCAGTTCATAGAGGGCCATGCTGGGCAAGCTGCGCATATAGTCGAGGAACCCCGCCTCATCGCTGGGCGGATAGTCTTTCAGCCACCCGCTCACCGAGACGCTCCAGCGGTCGCCCTCGATGGGCAGCACAAAGCCTATCCGCTTCTCCTGGGGGGGATTGCAGAAGATCGCCATGATTTTCCAGTCCGCAGGAGCCTGTTTGGGACGGCGATAGAGACGAGTGGCATAGCCGACATCCACCTTCACAACAGATTCCTCGACCTGCGGATAGCCCAGCGCCTTGAGCCATTGGGGAGCTTGCGAGCCGCGCCCGCTGGCATCCACCACCAGATCAGCCATCAACTCCTCTTCGCGGCGTTCTCCATCGGCAGAACGCGCCTGTACGCCGGTAATCCGTTTGGTATCAGCGCTGGCATGCAGCCGGGCAACCTCATAACCATCGAGGAAGCGCACATTGGTTCTATTCGCCACCCGCTGGCGGATCTGCGCTTCCAGCCAGGTGCGGCTCTCGCAATAGACACGGATGCCACTGGAAAACTGGACTTTCCACACACCAAACTGATACCAGCGGAGATCGGCACCCATATCAACTGGGGTGGCTCCGCCCTCAAGGAGGGCCGGAAAGAGGTCGGGGAAGAGTTCCTCGATCACAGCGGCGCCCTTGCTCAAGATAGCATGAGTTTGCCGTCCCTGGGGCACGCCTTTGCGTGCGTCCATCCCCTCTAGCCGATCACGTTCGATAATGGTGACGTGCTCGTAGTGATCGGAGAGGACGCGCGCCGCCAGTAATCCAGCCATGCTGGCGCCAATGACCACCGCATGCTGACCCATCAACTTGGAAGATTCTACTTGCTTGAGAGCCATGAGTGTGTTCTGTACCTTTCTCGTTGTTCCTTCTTGTCTGCTTTTGCTGACCAGGAGAGGTTCGTTTCTTTACCGCTAAAGAGCGTTCATTGCTGTTCTCTCAGCGCCTGAGAAGAGTATGCCTGACCCCAGGCGCCAACACCACACGCAAGCCACGCAACGATCCACGCAATTCCCCACGCAATTGCCGCCTGAAGGAGTTGTAGAATGCTTAACCAGATGTTAGTGCCATGTCAACAGAAATTTGCCACAGAGAAGAGAAGCTGGTATGCTTGAGCTGAAGAAGGTTTCACCTCAAAGTTCAAGGAGGAAGCAATGAAAGAGCATTCACACAAGTACGAAGTCGCATCGAGTGAAGACCAACGGTTTGTTCTCCAGCAACTGATCGCCAAAGGCAAAGCTCCTGCGCGACAATAAGCCTATGCCCGCATTTTATTGAAGATTGATCGCAACGCCCCTGGACTTCGCTGGACGGACGAGCAAGTAGCAGAGGTCTTCGAAATGGCATTGTCAACTTATTCGCAGGAACGAAGTGTATTGCTGAGTTAGAGAGAGAAAAAGCAGGAGCTCAAGAAGGAACTGGGGCGAATGATGGTTATGCCGCTTGCTTCACCCTAGTCACCTCGTTCCACACCAGGAAGCGGCGCCGTAAAATGGTACGGTATTCCCCGGCACGCAAACCGTGCCGACGCGGTTGGAAATGCCCTGAAATAGGACCAAAGGCACAGAGAAAACGTTGGGCCTGCTTGGCTGATTTGAACCGTCGCATCTTCTTTTCACGCAGTCGCGTGGGTTGGTGGGAGTTCTCTGCCCGGCTGTTCAACCCTTTGTGCTGCCGGTGCTCCACGCCAGGCAAGATTTCGCGTTTCGCTGCTCCATAGCTTTTCAGCTTATCGGTGATGATCACGCGTGGGACATATTGCAGCCCCTTGAGCAGTTTGCTGCGTTTGAACGAGGACTGATAGCTCCATTTGCCAGTCGTTTTCCTCGGGGCAAGCTGTGCTGGCTTGTGCTGGCTACTTCGACCATCCGTTCTTGCAAAACGAGACACAATAAGAAAACAATCAGGCGCGCTGAAGACGAACTGGCCGATCGTGTCTGCCTGTCACGCTGGGCGTCTTGGGGATCATCTGCAACTATCTGCTGTGTTGGCTACTTGAATATCCTGTACTGGCTACCTGTACCATCCGTTGCAAAAAAGAGCGTCAAAGATAGCTCTCACCGCTCCTGTTCTTTGCTATCTACTCACCAGACAGGTGATGATATGGTTCTTGTATGATTGTTTCCTTCCTGATTTTTTCGAACAGATATTCCAAGTAGCCAGTACAGGTTCTGCACCACCAGCGGAAAGCCCGCTTTGAGCAGGTTGTGGGCCATGGGTTTGCCCATGATTCCCAGACCAATAAAACCGATAGACTCTGACATCGTTGCCATCCTCCCACCTGGTCAGTTGCTTAACTCATCCTTTAGAGACGCTTCGCTACAACGTCTGGTTGTGTGATAGCTCCCTCGGAGGCTGACGAAACCAGCGCGGCGTACTTGGCAAAGACCCCACTCGTATAGCGCGGGGCAGGTTCCTGCCACCTCGACAGGCGAACGGCGATCTCAGCGTCTGGAAGTTCAACAGCGAGACGACGCGCTTCGATGTCGATGACGATACTGTCCCCCTCTTGTAAGGCGGCAAGCGGTCCACCGCTTGCTGCCTCGGGTGCAACATGACCCACCATCAACCCTCGCGTGGCCCCGCTGAAGCGACCATCGGTGAGCAATGCCACTGTCTCGCCGAGCCCAGCACCAACGATCGCTCCGGTTACTCCCAGCATCTCACGCATCCCCGGTCCACCTCGCGGACCTTCGTAGCGAATGACCACCACATCGCCGGACTTGATCTCGCTCTGGATCACTGCGCGCATGGCATCTTCCTCGCGGTCGAAGACACGTGCAGGCCCGCGATGGGAGAGCCGTTCATGCCCCGCTATCTTGACCACGCACCCCTCTGGGGCGAGATTTCCCTTGAGGATGACCAGGCCCCCACTCGGTTTGAGCGGGTCCGAGAGCGGTCGTACCACGTCCTGCCCAGGTGTTTCCACAGCCATGCTGGCTTCTTCGCCAATGGTTCGTCCGCTCGGCGTTATCTGCTGCCCATCAACCAGCCCGGCTGCAACGAGTCGCTGCACCAGGAGCGGCACTCCGCCGGCGCGATCCAGGTCAACCGCTACATAGCGCCCGCCTGGCTTCAGATCGGCCAGCAGCGGAGTGCGCCTGCTGACCGTATCAAAATCATCGATGCTGAGGGGTACATTGGCCTCACGGGCCATTGCCAGCAGGTGCAGCACCGCATTAGTAGAGCCGCCTGATGCCGTCACGCCCGCGATGGCATTCTCAAACGCCTGCCGCGTTAAAAAATCACGAGGGGTTACTCCACGTCGCAGGAGATCCATGACAAGCTGGCCGCAGCGCTTCGCCACCTCATCCTTGCGTGGATCAACGGCGGGAACACTCGCGGTGCCCATAGGGGAAAGGCCGAGAAATTCCAGGGCCAGCGCCATCGTATTGGCGGTAAACTGCCCACCGCACGCACCCGCCCCTGGACAGGCCGCGTTCTCCAGCTCCCGCAGGTCAGCATCGCTCATCCTGCCCGCCGCATTGGCCCCAATTGCTTCGTAGACATCGCCAACTGTCACGTCCTTCCCTCGAAAACGTCCGGGCGCAATTGAGCCACCATAGAGGATCAGGCCAGGCACATTCAGCCGGATCAACGCCAGGGAAGCGCCAGGCATAGTCTTGTCGCAACCTACCAAGGCGATCATGGCATCAAACATGTGGCCGCGTCCGACCAGCTCGATCGAATCGGCAATGACCTCGCGACTCACCAGGGAGGCTTTCATTCCTTCTGTGCCCATAGTCACCCCATCGCTGATGGCGATGGTATTGAACTCCATCGGCGTTCCACCGGTCGCGCGTATGCCTTCTTTCACTTTGGCAGCCAGGCGGCGCAGGTGGTAATTGCAGGGCATGGTCTCGGTCCAAGTATTGGCGACGCCAATGATCGGGCGAGACAGGTCATCATCGGTGAAGCCGATGGCCTTGAGCATAGCGCGTGCGCCTGCGCGGTCACGGCCATCTGTGATCACGCGGCTGTGCTGTTTGGAATCAGATATCATGGTGCCCTCCAACGGTAGTTCGTGACTTGATATAGTCAGGCTCGGTAGTCGACAAGGGAACGGAGATAGGGGTATAGTATCATCCACTCCTCTCTACGTCAATTTTTCAAGCGCCATGACGAAGTGGTGCAGTTGCCCTCTTTTATCAGTTGGCTCACCAACTCACCAACTTGACAAGACCCCAAGAGCCAGTACAGGTGATCTAGCCACCGCAACTCTTCCCCTGGGGTTAGCAAGTGCGGACGTTCATACTTCTCGTCTCAGTACAGCTGATCAAGGAGAGGCCAGAAATCCCGCGGTTCCTGCGTTGTGCGCCACCAGACCGCAATCTGCAGACGGCTCTTCCCAAATCGCGGTTCCTGCTTGAGCGTCTGCCAGAAACCACTGATGATCGTACAGAGGCTTTTGCCTGTGGGATACCAGACAGCATGTTTCACGCCAGACGCATCGGTATAGACCACGTGAGGCGCATACCCATCCTCTATAGCGCTCGCATGAGCATCGATGTGAGCGGGAGTCGCTTGCTGCACCAATGCCTGTGCGGCCTGAAAAGTGATTGGAGCATCAAAGACCCACCCACTCTTCTCCCAATGCCAGCTATCACCATACAGCGGCAGTTCCCAGATCATCCGTGGCAGCATCTCCGGCATCGTCTGCAACGCATAGGTCAAGAGACGTTTGAGCCAAGGCAAACTCACCGCCGGTCCTGGGGTAAAATAGGACTCATCAACGGCCATGATCACCACAAAATCGGCAGTATGTGCTAGCAAACGCCAGTTCTCGAAAAAATTGTAATCGTTGTCCCGCACTTTAGGGATGAGTGCAATGCCATACCACTTGTGCAAGCCTCGCAAAGCAGTCCACACTCCTTGGTTATACCTGGCGAAGACGTGCTGAATAGCTGGATAACTATGATCCACCCCTTCCAAATCCATAATGACCCCATCATAGCCGGCCCGCACCACCTCGTGCACGATTGTGTCAATATAGTCCTGATCAGTCGTGGCCTTAGCGATATAGGCTGCCGCCTGCTGAACTGACCAGGGATCCGGCCCCTCCGTATCCATCGTAATCGTCAGATACGCCATTCCTCCCCTGCTATGCACCAGTTGCACCACCCTATCCATGCTCGGACCGCCAGCGACACAGTTATTGTGGCCGTTCATCAGGCTGCCATCCGTCGGCTTCACCCATCCTGTTCCCACCAAAGCTGCATCAGGGTCCGCACCAGCCGACTGAAGGTACGCTTGCATCCCTCGCAAGCAATCGCGCCCATATATCCAACTGAGCGAGGCAGTCTTGCCCTTCAGCAACTCAGACCCAGGAGGGGCTTGCTCATGCCCAGCCTTGCGAGGAAGGGTTGTAGAAGAGCCACCCGCTACACAACTTGCCAAAAACACGACGAGCAAAATCGGTAGGGTCAAGAGAAGGGTGCGAGTTTTGCCGAACACGAACCTGGACAGACGCATTTCCTTTCCTCCATATTTTACATTTCGCCTCGCCCTCTGATCTGCAAGGGGGAACACTCGAGAGCTACTTATTCTATACGATACTAGGAACACTATGACGATAAATGAGTAAAGTTGAGACAAAAGTAATAGTGGGGACGCAGTATGGTGCATTTTTAGACAACGTCTTGGGTAGTTGTGCTGGCTACGTGGGATATCCGTTCTGAAACGAGAAGGTAAAGAGCAAGGTGGAAAACCTTGCCTGTTCTGTTGACAAGTTGAAAAGAGAGCGATGAAGTTCATCATCAGCACACTTTTGTGGAACGGATATTCAACGTAGCCAGCACAGCTCGTCATCGTTCAACCAGAAACACTTCTGCGTTGGCATCGTCAGGGCTTGCGCCTCTTTTGGAGGCAGAAGTCAAAGGCATCGCCAACACAAGCGAAGGTGACGGCAGTTGAGAGTACGGTAACCCATTTATCAGTGGCATCCCGAACGTGCTGCAAGGCTTGTTCTGCTGCCGATTTACGTTTCTCCTCGTCCATTTTTCTTTCCTTTCGTTTGGAGAAAATGAACTGAATGCAATCTCAATGATCAATCGATAGTTGTCACCAGATCATTTTATGCAATCAATTGAAGTTCGAGAGAAAACAAGCCTGCCGAAGAACCACGATATCCTACAAATCCTTTTCTCTCTCTTTAGAGCTTACTTGCTCTAAACTGGCTTCTGGTCTAAAAGCACTGCCACGATTTGCTTCACTAGTATGGCCATAAATTGCCTCAAATCACATGAATGTGAAGAGTCCGATACCTATCAAGCAAGTTATAGCTTCTGTAATGGTCATCGACCACACAATGCCTGACAACCCCGCGAGTGCCTGAGCAACCAGAATCACGGGAATAAAGAGGCCCCCCTGCGCAAAGGACATGATCGTTGTCTGGAGAGGCTTATTGGTCGTCTGGAAATAGGCGATAATCAGCCCCGTAAAGCCATTAAAAAGCGTCGAAATAAGCATGGCAGTCAGTATATAGCTCCCAAATGATACCACATCATGGCTTGAGCTAAACAAGCTGAATACTTCACTGCGGAACAGGTAGACGATAGTCGAAAAAATGGCTATTATTCCAGCAATTGCAAGTGAAGATTGCTGGAGGGCTGCTTTTAAGCGCGCGGAGTTTTTGGAAC
>WNGQ01000660.1_pt1 | contig 35980 bp, 37 predicted proteins | sample 5407661 | NCBI WGS metagenome assembly WNGQ01 (sample SAMN13153382, study PRJNA577476) | soil metagenome | isolation source: 60 cm soil or saprolite under Garry oak tree replicate 2 | place: USA:California | collected 2016-06-15 | reverse complement strand
TGTCTCAGCGAAGATCCAGCCCCTGCGGCCTATTCAGCCGTGCCGAATATAAGTTGAAACGTCGGGGAACGTGATCGAGGCGCTTTTACTTAATCTGGCGTCCTCGTGCAAGCCTGTTTCTTGCATCACCCATCGCCGTCCGTCCGAATCGCTTTGGCTTGATAAGCCATTTCATTGACAACAAAATTGCCAAAGTCTTTGCAGCCGGTTCGAGCCGCCGCTATCCATGCTGGGCAGACGAAGCCCATTCATGAAATTCTTCGAACGTCTCACAATTTACCAAGATCTTACACCGCGCTCGACAGCGATGAATATGGCGATCGATGAAGCTTTGCTCGAAGCGGCCAGGGTTCCATCGATTCGCTTCTATCGGTGGAAATCCCCTGCTCTTTCGTTTGGTTATTGAGTATGCGATTGAGCGCGATCTGGTCCGGCGTTGGACTGGCGGTGGAATCGTTTTTCACGGAGAAGATCTCACATACTCAGTCATTGTTCCGGCAGACGACGCGGCTTTCGCGGAATCGTCAAACTCGATCTACGAAATTGTCCATCGCGCCTTGCGCAATGTATTGGCTACGAATGGCGGACGTGTGGAATTGGCAGCGATAGGTAGGGACGCCGTGCTGCGGCGTCCGCGGACAGCGCAGCGCGCTGTCCCTAGCAATGTATGTTTCGCTAATCCCGTATCGGCAGATGTAATGGTGAATGGCCGAAAAGTCGCCGGCGCGGCGCAACGGCGCACACGCCGCGGCTTGCTGCATCAGGGCAGCATTCAGCATGTCGAACTTGCCGAGGACTTCGGGGAGCGCTTTGCGCGAGAATTGTCCCGCGACATGGGCCGGCAGAGTTTGAGTCGCGACATCTTACGTCGTGCGAATGAAATTGCCGTGCAGAAGTACGCGACTGCCGCGTGGTTGCGTAGGCGGTGAGCGAGTTTCAGCTTGGTTGCTCCGGCAACTGCCGGACGAGCGGCGGGTGTGCTCCCCTGAAAATTAACCCGCGTGTTGCTTTGACAAGTTGTTAGCCGCCCCTCTATTCTGCGCGTGTGGAAGTCTTTGCACGCTCAGGTCCGAGTCGGACTGGCATTACCGCCACCGCTTCCCCGCTCGGGCCGCTGGCTCGAGTAGCGCTGCTCGTCCAGCCACATCTCGACGAAGTGGAAAGGCGCATCGCGCAACAAACGGCAGCGTTCGACCCCGCGATCGAAGGCTATGTAACCTATGCCGTAGGCGGTCGTGGTAAACGGCTCCGGCCACGTCTCGCGCTCCTGACGGGTGTCGCGACCGGCGAGATTAACTCAGGACATCTCGATCTTGCCGTCATCGTCGAATTAATTCATGTCGCCACGCTCGTGCACGACGACATCATGGACGAAGCCGAGCGCCGCCGTGGGCGGCCGACCGTGAACGCGCGCTGGGGAAATTCGCTCAGCGTTCTTTTGGGCGATTGCCTTTTCGCGCACGCCCTGAACCTCTCCACGAATTTTGAAAATGCGGACATCAGTCGCGCGATTGCGCGTGCAGCGAGAGAAATCTGTTCAGGAGAAATGATCCAAACGCAGCGCCGTTTTGATCTCAAACTCGAGGTCTATGATTATTTGCAGATCGTAGAAAAGAAAACCGGCTCGCTGTTTTCAGCGGCGGCGGAATTGGCCGCGCTGATCAGCGAAGCCGACCAGAATGTGATCGAAACATTCAAGAATTTCGGGTTTCAAATCGGCACGGCCTATCAAATTTACGATGATTGTGTCGACCTTGCCGGCAATGAGAGCGTGACCGGCAAAACGCTCGGGACCGACCTGCGCAAAGGCAAGTTTACATTGCCAGTTTTGATCTTCCTGCGCTCGGCGTCGGAGTTTGAACGGGAACGCTGTTGCCAACTGCTGCTCGAAGAAAGAGTTGAAGAAATGATCGAGCTTTTGAGGAACGGCGCGGCCAACGGCGCGCTCAACGAGTCGATCGCAGCTGGCAGCGACTTGATTCGTAGAGCGCAAAGCACGCTGGACGGTATTTTGTCGAACCCTTACGCGGATGCATTGTTCTCCCTCGGCGACGCGATGTGCGAAATGTTCGATCAACTTCGCGTCTGATCTTCGATCATTTTGCCGGAACATGTTGATCTGACACGCGTTTCTCGAATGTCGCAGCTTAAAATCCGCGAGATGCCGCGGGACGAGCGGCCGCGTGAAAAACTCGCTGCTCACGGGGCGTCTGCTCTAACTGATCCGGAGCTGATTGCGATTTTGCTGCGCACCGGAGTTCCGGGAGCGAATGCGATCGAGGTTGCGCGGAAATTATTGAAGGATTACGGCTCGCTTGTCGGATTGAGCCGCTGCACGGTTGATGAGCTGGCCGGTGTTCGCGGTATTGGTTTTGCCAAAGCCGTGCAGTTGGTTGCGGCTTTTGGTCTCGGCCAGCGGCTTGCGCGCGAAACATTATCGAAACAGAAGATCGATTCACCCGAACTGGTTAACGAACTAGTCGGACCAGACATGCGCCGGCTGCGTAAGGAGTCGCTGCGCGTGATTCTGCTCGATACGCGCTATCATTTGATTCGAGTCGAAGAAGTCTCAATCGGAAGCGTGAACGAAAGTATCGCGCATCCGCGCGATATATTTCGGCCCGCGCTCGTTTCCTCGGCCTACGCCGTTATAGTGGTACACAATCACCCTTCCGGCGATGCGTCGCCGAGCCAGACGGACCATCGCCTGACTAGGCGTTTGGCGGAAGCCGCCGAGCTGTTGCAAATCAAACTGCTCGATCACATCATCATCGGCGCGCCTGCCGAAGGAAGCCCCGGCTACTTTAGTTTCAAGGAAGCGGGCGTGCTGTGAAAATAGCGGTCCTCAGGTATTTGGAACACAGGCATGTTGCGAGTGCGGCCAGCAGACTTTTAGTCCGGTGTTTTGAATTCACCGGAGTGAAACGCCGTTGGCCGCACAGACTGCAAGTCTATGTTCCGTTCCGATCATGAGCCCTTCCAAGATTCATCCAACAGCGATTGTGGACCCTGGTGCGCAGATCGGCGCCGACGTGGAAATCGGGGCGTTTTCGGTGATCGGGCCGGAGGCGATTATCGGCGATGAAACAGTGTTGCAATCGCACGTCGTGATCGAAGGAGACGTCGCCATCGGCGCCAGCAACTTTATCGGACACGGTACAATTATCGGCACATCGCCGCAGGATCTCTCGTTTTCGCCGGAACGAAAAACGAAAGTTGAGATTGGCAACGAAAATGTCATTCGCGAGTACTGCACCATCCATCGTGGGAGCGCGGAGGGTAGCGTCACCAAAATCGGCAACAAAAATTTTCTAATGACAGGCGCGCACGTTGGCCACAATTGCCTTATTGGAAACAGCGTCGTCATCGCGAACAATTGTTTGTTGGCTGGGCATGTGCGCGTGGATGACGGCGTGTTTATCGGCGGTGGATCGACATTTCACCAGTTCATGCACATCGGGCGATTGGTGATGGTGCAAGGCAGCTCCGCTTTTGGGAAAGATCTGCCACCGTTCGTCATCGCAGCAGAACGCAATTCTGTCTTTGGAGTAAACGTGGTGGGGCTGCGTCGGGCCGGCTTTAACGCAAAGGATCGAGACGAAATCAAAGCGGCCTTTAAACTTGTTTACATGAGCGGACTAAATATAGGGCAGGCGCTGGAAAAGGCTGCGACGATGAAGTTCGGCGCACCAGCGCTCGAATTTATGGACTTCGTCGCGAACGCGAAGAAACGCGGCATTTGTCCACTCAAACGCGGAGGGAGCGAGGTGCGAGAATTGTAAGGCAGGCGCTCTGCCTGCTACATGCGCCATCGGCAACCGAAGCGGTTGCGCTACAATTTTGGATTCAGCGCAAGCAGCGCCAGCATGCGACCCGTTTTTCCTTTTTCGGCGCGATAGGAGTAGTAACGGTCCAGATCACAAGCCGTGCATACGCCGGCGTCGTGAATTTCTTTCACGCCAAGCGCACGACATTGCCGGACAATTTCGGCTGCGAAATCGACCTCGTAGTGCGGCGGACGGATACAAGGGCTGAGTTGCACGACCATGTTCGCAGGATCCGAGCCGAAGCGATCAATCATTTGCTTGATTGCGTTCGGAACGACGCCCAGCTCGGTGCCTTTACGACCGGAATGAACCAGACCGATCGCTGGCGTCTTTGAATCGACAATATAAACCGCGCAACAGTCGGCAACGTAAACGCCCAGCACGATTCCACGCTGATTGATGATGATGCCGTCGCAGCCGCGGAATTCGCGGCCCCCCGCTGGGCCGCGGCTACAATTATCGATAACTGCGACCTTGTTGCCGTGAATCTGTTGAGCGGTGAACAGCGGCCAATCGCCCATCCCGACCGCACGCCGGATTTCACCATGAGCGGCATTGAGCCTCTTCAACACTTCGGGCTTATCGTGCGAAACATCGATGCCGAGAATTCTCTGAGTGAAAACATGCCGACAGATTCCGATCGCACTTAGCGCGGGAAATTGTTCGAAGGGGAGCGGTATCATTGTGGTTGAAATCCCAAATTGCAAAACCCAAATCCGAAGAGGATGCCAATCATCAAATCCCAAAAAGTTGCGACCGGCCGGTTTGGAATTCGGATTTTAGCCTTATTTGGAATGTGACGTTCGGGACCTTCCAGACGAAGTTCGCAGCGTGCTGTCGTCAGCTTTCTTCCGTTTTCCTTCCGCGTCCAGGCCACTGCTGGTATCATACGTCTTCGACTTAGTTGCGCGCGGCGCAAGATCGGCGAACATCTCCTGGTAAGTGCTTTGCGCGCCGGTGGCGCGGTCGAATTCGGCCAACGACGAGTTGTATCCAAAGAGCGCTTGCAAACGTGTCGATTGTGCCGTGAGCAGCTGAACCTGCGCGTTGAGCACATCCAATTGGACTCCTGCGCCTGCGTCCAGGCGCGCCTTGGCGAGGCGCAGGGCCTCGTCGGCTTGCTCGACGTTTTTTTCCTGACTCTTAATCAACTCCTGGTTCTGCTGCAAATTTGAATAGGCTTGCTGTATCTCCAGCTCCACCTCGCGAACGTCGTCGTCATAAGTGATCTTGGCTTCCGAGAGGAGGGCACGCTGTTGGATGACCTGGCCAGCGATCGCACCACTATCCCAGATCGGCATGCTGCCCTGCACCGATGCCACCCAACCTTTGGAAATATCATGCCAGCTGGAATTCGTGGGCGAGCTGACCCATTCGCCGCCCCCGCTCGTGGTGATAGTTGGGAGGTACTGGCCCGCTGCCGCCCGAACTTGCTGAAGCTGATTCAAGACGTTCGCCCGGGCCTGTTTAAGAAAAGGGCGGCGCTCCTTTCCACGCTCGATCGCATCGGCCAGCGCGATCGTTCGCGGGATGTAAGGCATTTCGCCTATCACTTCGAGCGGCGGATTTTCACCGCGCCTTGGCTGGAAATCGAGGCCTAGTGTCTTGGCCAGAGTGATCTTCGAGATACGATAATTATTTTGCGCGGTGATCAGTTGCGGAAGCTGATTGTAGAGGGCCACTTCCGCCTGGAGCACGTTAAACCGCGGGACAGTTCCGGCTTCAAAACGGTTCTGCTGATCCTTCAACTGGGTTTCCAGCAAGTGCACCGATTGCTCCTGAACCTTGATCAGCTCTCGATTGACCACGACCTGGTAGAACTGCGTTTTCACGGTCGCGAGCAGCTGGTCCAGAATATTGCGGAACGAGAAGTAGGCGCCGTCCCGCTGAAAGAAAGTTCCCCTGATCTGATTGTAAGTGGTGCCATTAAAAATCAACTGCGTTCCGATAACCGAGATGCTGTACGATATGTCACTGAGTTCGGTGTTTCTAATCCCCGGCGACGCCGTCGGGGCGGCGGCGGCCGCGGATGTGCGAGCGTCCCCGACCTGCGACCGCGGCGACTCCACGAGGGAACCCGATGCGCCTGTCACCGCGGGTGTCGGCCCGGTGGTGGTCCCAGCCGTCGTGCTGACGGTTCGAGCGTTAACGAGGTTCGGATCAGTCCAATCATACGTCGCATTTACATTGATCTGTGGCAGGGCCTGCGCGCGGACCTGAATGATCACTCCTTTGGTCCGTTTGATCTCCTGTTCGGCATTGAGGAGAGTCGGATTGCGCTGGAGCGCCTGCAGGATCGCTTGATCAAGTGTAAACGTGGGAACCTTGCCGGAAGAAGATGTGCCACGGCCCGTCGATGTCGATCCTTCGCCTGTGCCAGCGCGCGCCACCCAGCTTGCAGCAATTATCGAAGCGGCGAACCCGGCGATTACAAAATATTTTCGCATAAAGAAGGTTTATCCCGAGAGATTAGACGCGTCATCGTAGGCGCGCAGATTCAAAATGGGTGCTTTTACCGTGGTGTGATAACACCGGCGGCCAATAGATGAAAATTATTTCGATTGGCAGTAATCATAAATTTTAGTGTAAATCTGCAACCACGCTTTTTGCTCATCGGGGGTGAGGTGTTCCAAAACCTTGATCAGATTGCCAACCATTTCCTCGCGAATACGCCGGACGAGCTCGGATCCCTTTGGCGTAATGCAGACCATTACCTTGCGCCGGTCATCTCGCGCAACGGAGCGCACCACGTAATCAAGATTTTCAAGGCGCGCCACCAAACCGCTGGCTGCAGCGGTGGTATGCCCCATTTTCTTCGCAATGGCTGACATGGTGAGGACTTCCTTTTGATCGAGAAATGCGAGAAGGAAAAACTGCACAAAGGAAACGTTGCCAGGTGCGAGTTCCTTGCAGAGACGCAGCAAGAAACGGCGCTGCATCTCCAGAACGATGTGGGAAAGCCGTTCCGCATCCGCACGAATTTTATCGGCTGGACTTCGTGCAAGCGCGGTCAAGGCTCCCGTATTCAAGGCGATTAAGCTAAAAATGCGGGCATGGCCTGTCAACCCACTCCGAGCACCGGAATTGGTTAATCCCAGGTTTGAACATCGACGATTTCACCTGCTCTTAAAAACTCACCTACAGCAATGCGCAGTAGCGCGTTTGACTGACTCAAACCGAAAAGCGCATGCGATTCCTGGCGCCCGATGGGCACGAATGTTCCGTTCTCAATTCTGCCGCGAACGTAATGAGGGCGATCGCCTTCGTTCGTGAGATCGACAGTCAATCTTGCCGATGTTTTCGGCTGATCGAGGTTGTTCGCGCCCAACATTTTCAAAATCGCCGGCTGCACAAACTGCAGAAAAGTTACAAACGCGGACACAGGATTTCCCGGCAAACCGAATACAGCACATTCACCGGCTTCGCCGAAGAGAAATGGTTTCCCTGGTTTAATCGCCACACGCCAGATGTCGATCTTGGCTCCGAGCGCGAGTAACGCCGCCTGGACCAGGTCATGCTCGCCGACTGAGACGCCACCGGTAATAACAAGGATATGACTTTTGATTCCGCGCTCGATCGTTTGGATCAATCGTTCGCGTTGGTCGGGGCAATGTTCGGCTGATTTCACGGATGCGCCGCTGTGTTTCGCCAGAGCCTGAAGCAATGTCGAATTGCTATCGTAGATTTGCCCCTGATCGAGCTTGCTTCCTGGCGTGACGACCTCGTCGCCAGTGGAAACGATCGCTGCGTTTACCTGGCCGCCGACTGTCACATCAGCAAGACCCTGGGACGCCAGAAGAGCAATCGTCGTCGAACGAATCCTCTCGCCGCGCCCGAGAATTTTCTGGCCTTCCGCTAAATCGCAACCGCGCCGCCGGATGAATTCACCGGGATCGACATCCACATTCACCACGATCTCGTCCCCTTCGCGCGTCGTGTCTTCCTGCATGACAACCGCGTCCGTGCCGGCAGGTATCGGCGCCCCTGTAAAAATTCGGACCGCCTCGCCAGAAGAAATCCGGAGCTGCCGATCCACGCCAGCCGGCTGCTCACCGATCACTTGCAATCGCGCTCCTTTTTTGGATGAGCTGGCCACGATGGCATAGCCGTCCATGGCTGAATTATCGAAGGTCGGCAACGGCAACCCTGCGACAACACTACGTGCGCTGAAACAGCCCAGCGCGCTCGAAAGCGGGACTGTTCGTTCCGGCGTGGGACTGACCGCCTCCAAAATGCGATTGCGCGCTTCTTCCTCGCTGATCATCGCCAATCACTTCAATCAGCAATCAGCGATTGGCAATCAGCAATTCTTCGCGATATTCTCGCTCTGCTTTTGGTGAGGTGGCTGAGTGGTTGAAAGCAGCGCTTTGCTAAAGCGCCGTAGCCCAAAAGGCTACCGAGGGTTCGAATCCCTCCCTCACCGATATCTTGATTATTTAAGAACTCACAATTCGCGATGCTAAAAGCATAACAACTCAGCATAACACATCACGGCACATTCCTAGTCGTGAAGAATCTGTGACGCCCGAGCAACGCGCGCTTGCCGCGAGAGAAGGTCCAAATGAAAACAGCCACAACAGTGATCACGCTCGCATTGGCCGGTTTCACGCTAAGAGCTTGTGACTTGATACCCTATATTGCTATGCCAGTCAGGCTTGGCTTCGCTACCAAAAAAGCCTTGTGGATCAGGCGGCGTTAGGTTAGAGACGCAGTTTAGTTCGGGAAATTCTTGAGCGGGGCGAGGTTGTCTCGCCGGTAGGAAGCATTGCCAGCAAGGTGTCGGGCCTCAGTCTAGCAACGCCCGATGCGCGTCATCGTCGCCCGCTCAAATTTCTTCAATCGCGTTGGTTTTCAGTATTGTTCTCCGGAAACCGCGATGCCGAGTTCCATGGAAATCTTCGCAACGCGATGCCTGAATGGTTGCCTTTAGCCGTTTTCGTCCCACGCGCGGCTAATTTGCGCCGCGAATCGCCGCTTCCAATTCCGTAAACGCTGTCAACTTTCTCATCGGCGTGCACAACGAGCGCAAGATTGCGTCAGCACGGACAATGAACACCTACTGCCTTTGGCAAACGACACTTACACTTCCGTATTCGTTACTGCCACTTAGAGTAAAGGTAGCAGTAAGCGAGAAAGTGCCGGTAACAGGATGAGTGTCGGACTGTCGCAGTAATTGAACGATCCTGTAAATGTGCCATCAGAAGCAACTGTCCCCTGAAGACTATCCTCGACGTTCGGATCACCGAGGTAAATTACGCCAGCAATAATGTTCATCGGACCTGGCGCAACTGTACAACCGATGAGAGGAGGCTCGTTTATTGTTGCATCATACAAGCCATCAAAATTAGGCGACGCCGTGCAATATGGAAGACGGTCACCAACCTCGTGAATCACATCGTTAGCGCACGTAAGCTCTGTATGGCAAGCTTGCGCCATCGACGCCAATGACATGAAACGCCGACGTTAGTGTCAACTGTAGCTTTGGAAACCTCTGGCGCATTCTTTACGTTTACGCCAAGCCTCTCAGGGCTCGACAATTCCCGCCGCTGCCTGCAAAAATTTAGGAACCTTCCCCTTCCAGTTTCCGTAGATTTAATTGTGTGGAAGGTTGAACGGTCCGTAAGCCGGCCAAGATGAAAAAGGATGCCCGCCTAACGATTCGAATTCCGAGAGAACTAAAAGACAAGACCGAGGGGATCGATCGAGTCTATGGCGTCGCGCTGCCCAAGATAGCAAATGAATGCCTCAAGGCATTTTGCGAATACGTCGAACAAAAGAAACAGACGCCAACTTTCCCGCTCAGCGTTGGCCCAAACTCAGCCGGTGCCAAGGCTCCTAGGCACGGTTCAGTTCGCGGGCGCCGCGGAGTTCGAAACGGTCACCGGCAGAGAATATAGGAACGTTACCGCCTCACGACCCGAGCGAGGCTTTTCACCTATATCTATAAAGCAGACGCGCCGACCAGCCGTCGCGATCTGTGGAGCCGTGTCTTGTAATCCTACGTTGAGCGCCCGCGAGGCCGCAGCCTCTCGACTCGCTGTGGTCCCACGACTGCCGGACGAAGGCGGATTGGCGAAGACGGGCCCGCCACGCCGGAGCCTTGGCGAAGGCGGGTTGAGCGTTTAAACTCTCGCGTGCGCACCGAATCACCGCAGATCCAAAACTTCATCGAGGGTCAATTCGCAGAGCCAGCCGGCGGGAAGTACCTCGACAATATCGAGCCGGCGACTGGCAAACCGTATTCGCAAGTCGCGGATAGCGATACGCGCGACGTCGAAGCCGCTGTCGCGGCGGCAGAGAAAGCTTTTGTTGATTGGTCTAAAAAATCGACGGCAGAGCGATCGAAATTTCTGCTCCGTATCGCCGACCTCATCGAGCGCGATCTCGAAAAACTCGCGCGCGCCGAATCGATCGACACGGGCAAGCCGCTTTCACTAGCGCGCTCCCTGGATATTCCTCGCGCCGCGAGCAACTTCCGGTTCTTTGCAACGGCGATCCTGCACACAGAATCGGAAGCGCATATTACCGACAATGTCGCGTTCAACTACACGCTGCGACAGCCGCGTGGCATCGCTGGATTAATATCGCCGTGGAACCTGCCGCTCTATTTGTTGAGCTGGAAAATCGCGCCGGCCATCGCTGTCGGTAACACCGCTATCGCCAAGCCGAGCGAGCTCACACCCATGACAGCTTACATGCTTTGCGAGATCGTGCGCGAAGCCGGTTTGCCAAACGGCGTCCTTAACGTCGTGCATGGCACCGGCCCAAATGTCGGTGGTGCGATCACCACACATCCGAAGATTAACACTATCTCGTTTACGGGCGGCACCGTGACCGGCCGCAAAGTAGCCGAGGCCTGCGCGCCGTTATTTAAGAAGGTTTCCCTCGAGCTCGGCGGCAAAAATCCCAACATCATTTTTGCCGATGCTGATCTCGACGCTGCAATTTCAGGAAGCGTACGTTCTTCGTTCGCCAACCAGGGGCAGATTTGCTTGTGCGGATCGCGCGTGTTTGTCGAGCGTTCGGCATACAAAGATTTCGTCCAGCGTTTCATCGAGAAGGCGTCGCAACTGAAAATGGGTGATCCGCTCGATGAGAAAACGGACCAGGGTGCGATCGCAAGCAAGACACAGCTCGATAAAATCAAGTTCTATGTCGATCTTGCACAGAAAGAAGGCGGGAAGGTCGCACTCGGGGGTAAAGCGCCGGAATCGATCAACGAGCGTTGCCGTGATGGTTATTTCTTCCAGCCCACGGTCATCACCGGCTTGCCGGTCTCATGCCGCACAAATCGCGAAGAGATCTTCGGCCCTGTCGTCACGATCACTCCGTTCGACAATGAAGAGGAAGTGATCACGCATGCCAACGATTGCGACTACGGCCTGGCCTCAAGTGTTTGGACACAAAACCTCACTCGCGCCCATCGTGTAGCAGAACGAATCAACACCGGCACGGTTTGGGTGAATTGCTGGCTTCTGCGCGACTTGCGCGTTCCCTTCGGCGGGATGAAACAAAGCGGCGTCGGCCGCGAAGGCGGCGAGGAAGCGTTGAGATTCTTCACCGAGCCCAAGAACGTTTGCATCGCAAAATAAATCCGAAGCAGGTCGATAGTTGAGAGGTAATTGTTGAGAGTCAGAACATTCGCGTTCCTGTTTGCATTCGCGTCGGCAGCGCTCGCCGTTGAACAAAAGGTATCCGTCGCTTCCGAAACCGCCGTTGTTCCGAGCGGAAAATTGCGTCTCAAGGCTTTCCTCTGGAAGCCAGCCAGCCCGGGTCCCTTCCCCGCGGTTCTTTTTTGTCATGGGTCGGGTGGCGCTGACGCGGGTCATACGGCCGGGCTCCCGATTACGGAAGCTGCCGAAAAACTTGCTCCATTGTTTCTCAAACATGGCTATGCATTTATGTATCTCTTCCGTCGCGGCCAGGGCCTTTCAGCCGACCAAGGCCCGTTCATGCAGGATATCCTGCAGCGCGAAGAAACAGCGAAAGGAAAGGAAGCTCGACAGCATTTGCAGTTCGTGCTGGCCACCACGGATCACCTCGACGATGTGATGGCTGGTCTGTCGTTTCTAAAAGCCGCACCCGCAATCGACGCCAAGCGTATTGCGATCGCAGGCCACTCGTTTGGCGGTCAACTAACCCTGCTCGCGGCCGAGCGGGATAACAGTCTTCGTGCTGCGGTGGCGTTCGCAGCAGCCGCCAATTCGTGGGAACAGTCATCTGAATTGCGCGAACGGCTCCTAACCACGGTGAATACGGCAACGGTCCCGATCATGCTGATTCACGCCGCCAACGATTACAGCACCGCACCAGGTTATGCATTGGCCGGGGAGCTGGAGCGTTTGCGCAAGCCTCATCTGCTGAAAATTTACCCGCCCGTTGGTCGAACCTCGGAGCAGGGACACAACCTCCTTTACCTTGCGATCCCTCAGTGGGAGGACGACGTTTTCAAATTCCTCGACGAGCACGTCACGCATTAAAGGCAGTTCGTCCATGCGCAGACCAAAAATCGGTGTTATCGACGTGATCAGCGGTCAATGAACAACTGAGTTGATCGCTGACCGACAATTGCCGATGATCGGATATGTGCCGAGCAATCAAAACACTTCATAACTTCAGTCCGCCTGCGACGGACGACGAGATTCGCGCTTCGTCGCTTCAGTTCGTCCGCAAGCTGAGCGGTTTCACGAAACCTTCCAAAGCAAACGAGGCAGCTTTCAATCGTGCGGTCGATGATGTCGTTCACGCGGCACAACATTTGCTCGATTCTCTTGTGACCACTGCGCCGCCGCGCGATCGCGCGGTCGAAGCGATGAAAGCACGCGCGCGATCGGCGAAACGCTTCGGTTCTGCGCAGGCCATCACCACCGATCATAATCATAATTGAGAAAATGGCTGCGTCATTTCTTAGGTTGCGCGTGCGCCGCGATTCGCTACGAGGTCACGGCCGCGCCAATGACGACGCCCAGAGATAATTGTTGAGAGTCAGGTTCCCTCCGTTTTGGCCGGATGTTGTTCCGGTTTCTCGACGTCTAGTGTAATACTCCGGCAATGGAGCCAGCGGACGTTCGCGGGAGAAAATTTCGCACCGCCTTTGTTATCATTTTGGTGGTCGCGGTCTCCGCGCTTTTTCTGGCCGTAACCTGGCCTTTCCTGAAACCTCTCCTGCTCGGCGCGCTGCTGGCTGGGTTATGCCACCCGCTTTACCGGTGGATTACGCGGCTGCTCCGAGGTCGGAGATCGCTCGGTGCGATCGTCACGCTCGTGATTCTTTTCATCATCGTGGCTATGCCATTGAGCGCATTTCTTGGAGTGGTCGTGCAACAGGCGCTGGCCGTGAGTAATCAAGCGATTCCCTGGGTGCAACAACACTTCGGCGCTGCCAGCACTTTCAACGCACACGATTGGCTAGTGCAAAGGTTTCCAGCGCTGGCCGATCATGTGCCGAGCCAGGAACAACTGGTCGAGAGCGTGGGTGCGGCGGCTAAATCGATCGGAAGCTTTCTGGTCACGGTGGCATCGCGAATGACGGCCACCACGGCTGTTTTTCTTTTAAATCTGTTCGTCATGGTCTATGCGATGTTTTTCTTTCTCAAAGACGGCGAGAAAATTCTGGAGAAAATTTTCTGTTATATGCCGCTGAGTGACGAGGACGAGGCGCTCATGCTGCAGCGATTTACCTCGATCACGCGCGCAACCGTCAAGGGAACACTCGTTATCGGTATCATCCAGGGCGCTCTCGCCGGTGTCGCGTTCTGGATAGCAGGCATCGATGGCGCAGCGTTCTGGGGCACGATCATGGCAATCCTTTCGATCGTACCGGGAATTGGCGCAGCCCTCATTTGGATGCCGGCCGTGATCTATTTGATTGTGACCGGTCAGCTTCTGGCGGGATTGCTCTTGTTCGCCTGGTGCGCTGCAGTGGTGGGAACGATTGATAACATTCTGCGTCCGATCCTTGTCGGGAAAGATGCCAGGATGCCGGATCTACTAATTTTAGTCGGCACACTCGGCGGGCTATTTCTTTTTGGCCCGATCGGGTTCATTGTCGGACCAATCGTGTGCGGACTATTCCTGACCGTCTGGGATATTTATGGAGTGACCTTCAAAGACCTCCTGCCGCCGGTGAAAAGCTTACAATCTGAAATCGCCAACAAATCGGATTCTGAAGCTAAACTCGAACCTCGAACCGAATCCAATCATCGATAAATGAGCAAATCATTCCAAAGTTCGCGCGCACCTGAACCCGTCGGTGCATTTCCGCACGCCAAACGAGTTGGCAACCTTTTGTTCCTTTCCGGAATCGGGCCTCGGGTGCGCGGCAGTAAAGAAATTCCCGGCGTCACGTTCGATTCGGCCGGCAACATCGTCACCTACGATATCGAGAAACAATGCCGCGCAGTGTTTGAAAATGTGCGGTTCGTGCTCGAAGACGCGGGCGCGAACTGGAACGACATTGTCGATGTCACCGTGTTCCTGACGAACATGAAAAAGGATTTTTCGACTTACAACAAACTTTACGCACAATATTTTTCCGGTGACGGCAAACCAAATCCCACGCGTACGACGATCGAAGTCGGCGCGTTGCCTACGCCGATTGCGATTGAACTTAAGGTCATCGCCGCACTCACCTAGTTTGTCATCCTGAACCGCAAAAGACGGTGAAGGACCTCTCTTCCTTGCTTGGAACACGCGAGTTAAATAGCGTAATCTACAGCGCGAACGTGAGATCCCTCGTCGTCTGCGCGACTCGGCATGACACGCTGTTTGGCGCTGGACGTTAGGCGTTCACAATTCGACGTTGGCTTTCGATTACGATCTTGAGCATGAGCACCGGGCCGTTTCGCGTCATCGCAGCAGATCACACAGGCATGACGGTCTCGAACCTTGAGCGATCGCTCGCTTTTTGGCGCGACGTTCTCGGCTTCGAGCTTTCACATACCGCGCATCAAACTGGCGAAATGGCCAGTGAAATCACTGGAGTCGAAGGTGCCGAGATCAAGCTGGCGGTCGTCAAAGCACCGGGCGGTCACAAGATCGAACTGCTCGAATATCTCGCGCCGCCCGAGCGCAAATGGAATGTCGATCTTCGGCCCTGCGATGTTGGCTTCGTGCACGTCGCGCTCATTGTCGATGATCTGGGCGCGATTTTGAGCGCGATCAACGCCTCTGGTTGGAAAGCTGCCGGTAAACCGCAAACTCTTCGGTCGGGTCCGAACGCCGGCAAACGCGTCGTTTACGTTCGCGATCCGGATGGCACGACCATTGAGTTTATGCAGTCGCCGCTGGAAGCGCACCAAGGATAACGCTGATTCAACCGATTCCGCACGAAGTAGCACACTGTGTTGCTCTTGATTTCTTTCCTTTGAATCTGCGAAATCTGCGTAACCTGCGGTTAATGCACTTCTCCGCTGACGAAGATTTCGCACTGCAACTCGATGCCGAGGATCCGTTGCGGGATTTTCGGGAAAAATTTTGTCTCCCACTCGGTAAAGATGGCAAGCCCCTGATCTATTTTGCCGGCAATTCGTTAGGCCTGATGCCAAAATCGGCGAGAGCAATCATCGAAGAAGAATTAGACAACTGGGCGACGCTCGGTGTCGATGCGCATCACGCGACCGGAACGCCGTGGTACACTTATCACGAAGCATTGCGCGAACCGACCGCGCGGCTCGTTGGCGCGAAACCGCTGGAGGTCATCTGCATGAACAGCCTCACGGTGAACCTCCATCTCATGATGGCAACGTTTTATCGGCCGACTAAATCCCGTTTCAAAATCTTGATGGAAGAACCTGCGTTTCCTTCCGACACCTATGCAATCAAAACGCAAATCGCGCATCATGGGCTCGCCCCAAGAGACGCGCTTGTCCTCGCACGGCCGAGTAAGGGCGAGTTCACAATCCAAACGGAAGAAATTGTCGATCTGATCGAGAAGCACGCCGATCAACTCGCCGTGGTCATGTTTGCCGGTGTAAATTTTTTCACGGGGCAATTGTTCGATATCAAGAGAATCACTGCCGCTGCACAGGCAGGCGGCATCATCGTTGGGTTCGACCTTGCACATGCCGTGGGAAATGCGCCGTTGAAATTGCACGATTGGAATGTCGATTTTGCTGTCTGGTGCTCGTATAAATATCTGAACGCAGGTCCCGGCGCAGTCGCCGGCGCGTTCGTGCACGAACGGCACGCGACCAACACGAAATTGCCGCGGTTCGCCGGCTGGTTCGGGAACGATCCGAACACGCGGTTCCGACTGCATCTGGAACCCGAATTTATTCCAGTTGCGTCAGCCGACGGCTGGCAAATCAGCAATCCGCCGATTTTCTCGATGGCGCCATTGCGCGCCTAGCTCGCGGTTTTCGATGAAGCAGGCGGTATGGAACCACTACGCGCGAAATCGACCAGGCTTACGAGTTATCTTGAGTTCCTGTTAACAGAAATTGGATCGAAAAAGTTTACTGTTATTACGCCACGCAATCCCGATGAGCGCGGTTGCCAATTGTCGATGCTGGCACACGAGCACCCGAAAGAATTATTAAGGGAGTTGGAAGCCGCCGGTGTAAAATGCGATTTTCGCGAACCCAACGTCATTCGGGTCGCCCCTACCCCGCTCTACAATACCTTTCACGAAGTCTGGCGTTTTACGAGGACTCTGGCTCAGCATCAATAGCAGACCCGTCGATCACTAGTCTCTCTACGGATTCTTCCGTTGAAGCGCGACGGCAAACGGGTGCAGTTCCGCCGTCATCAATCCGCCCGCCACCGCCGGATCTTCCTGCATGAATTTTCTCGCTGCGTCTTCATCGGCCGCCTCAAAAATGGCAATGCCAAATGTCTTGTCGCCTAGTTCAGATGTCCGCCCCGCAAGAATCAATTGACCAGACTTGGCGGCGTCCCGAAACCGCACGAAATGGCGCTCGAGCACGGCATTATCCTCTTTCGTCCAGGCTGAATCCGTGTACAGCCGCGGCACCAGCCTCAACACATAGATAAACTGCTTCGGTTTGGCGGCCTTGGGTTCTTGCGCGGCCAAAGATTGTACGATTGCGAAAATGCAAATCAGCAGAACGAATAGTTGGCGAGATCGGTTTTTCATGAGGTGATGTGGTTTACCGTGTGCCCTTGGCGCACTTTGCGCGAGCTTTCTTTGCTTTGACCCTGAATGCAGACCCGTTAGTACGGACTCAGATTCAGCGAATCAGCGGGCTTAAAACCCCAGAAGGATCGCCCCGCATAATAGCGGCGGAGTTTTTCGTTCTCGGCCTGGCCCAGATCCAACGCCCAGATGACCGGAGCGGCGTCGATGTTCGCCGGATTATAAATCCATTCGTCGTGCGGACTGGGCAGTCCAGCGTAGCTAACAAAGATTACATGCTGGCCTGACTGATTCCTGAGCAGCTTCCGCTCAATACTTTCCTTTTGTGCGATCTGCACGTTTTTCGACTGAATCTGATCTATGGTCTCGTGCCTCGCGATCGCCTCCGCCTGGGAAGTCACCATCACCAGCAGTACTGCAGCCGGCATAGCGTTGACCAGGAAACGGCCTGCCTCTTGTCCGTGATACTTCCATTGACTCAGGTAACGCAGCGACTGTGCTGCAAGGATCAAGAGCGCCGCCAGAAACGGCGCTGCATAGTGTGGATACCACCAAACTTCAATCAGCGACGCCGTCCCCATCACCATCGCAAGCACTACGGGGAATCGTGTCCTTTTCGATCGCGCTAAAAGCGGCATGGCTGCTGCCAGCGGCAAAACCCAGATCAGATTACCGTAATGATACCGGAACATCGTGAGCCAGTCCATCGGACGGTCCAGAAACACCCGCCAACTGCGCGCGCGCTCATATGTCTCCCGCATTCGCGACCTGGGGCCAAAAGGTCGAAGGGTCCGCGGTACGGTGGAGATGGGGATGAAGGAGAAAGGCGGAGCTGTCTCGTATTGCTCGTAATACAACTGGTACGGCAGACGCAAGGGGTGACCGGTAACGCGGTAATTGTCATAGGCAAACCAGGAAGCCCCGGCCGTGCCAATCAGCAAAATCGGCAGCCATACGCGCGCAGTGCGGTTTGCCATCGCTAGCGCGATGAGCGTGGGAATCACGAGCAACAAACCTTCAAATGGGCGCGCCAGGATGACAATCACTGCTCCAATTCCCAAGAGCCAGGCGTATTGCCATCGTTTGCCTCGCGTGATGCGGGCCCACGCACCAACAACGAGTGCGCCTCCAATTGCGGTCACCGCACCGCCCCAGTAGCTGTTCATCCAATAACTAAAAAGACAAAGATCCAAACCGATAAATGCACCAAGAAGTGCCCAACCCGGAGGCAGCCAACCTTGCAACGCCCAGCAAAGAGCTGCGGCGAGTATGCCCGCGCTGAGCCAGACCCCGAACCAGGGATGCCCGAAAAGCACCTGTCCCAGGGCCATCATAAGCGCCGGCGCCGGCGGGAAGCGAGAGGCGTAAGTTGGTTGTTGAAGGATGTAAGTGCTTTCAAAGAACCGCCAAAGCGGATGCGCTGGATTCGTTAGGCGGCCATGCGCAAAAGTGTCAGCTTGCAGAAGGTAACTAAATTCATCGTAAATGGACGGCCTGGGGATGGGCCAGATTGGAAGTAGCGCCGCCCGCGCAGCGAGAATCAATATTCCCAGCCCCACCCAACTCAAAGTCTTGTGGCCGGCCAGCACGGAAAGTCTGCGCACAAATCTTTGCCACAAACCGCGCCAGCTGGGCGGGGCAGTTTTCGCAAAAAGGCCGAAAATTCCGATCAGTACTGCGCAATAAATGAGCTGACGGAGGTGCATGTCACGAAAACGGCATAACTATCACCAACCCTGCTTAAACACGAGCGACATTCGCATGCATTGAATGCAGCCATGTTGCGATTGGAGAGTGATTTTGACGATTGCCTGTATTAAAAGAGGATTCAATGCAATTGGTGCCTCAGACCGACGCTGTTGAAGTCTCAGTAGTCATTCCCTGCCTTAATGAGCAGGATACTTTGGCGACGTGTATTGAGAAAGCTCAACGAGCTTTGCTCGAGTACCACATCACTGGTGAGATCCTTGTGGCGGACAATGGGAGCACTGATTTGTCTCAGACTATCGCCGAGCGCGAGGGAGCGCGCGTGGTAGCCGTCAACGAACCAGGCTATGGCAGCGCATTGATGGGCGGAATAGCCGCCGCAACCGGCCAATTCATCATCATAGGGGACGCAGACGACAGCTATGATTTCCTCGAGCTGCCGAAGATCGTAGGAAAATTGCGAGAAGGATTCGACCTGGTCCAGGGCTGTCGGCTTCCCGCTGGCGGTGGTTCGATTCGCCCCGGCGCGATGCCTTTCTTACATCGTTGGATCGGCAACCCGGGTTTTTCCTTTCTTGCACGGAAATGGTTCAACGCGCCGATCAACGACGTCTACTGCGGCCTGCGCGGTTTTACGAAAGCCATGTACCGACGGCTTGACCAGCGTTGCACGGGTATGGAGTTCGCCACGGAGATGATCATTAAAGCCAGCTTGCGCGGCGAAAAAATCGCTGAGGTTCCAATTACTCTGCATCGAGACGGACGCAGATCGCACGCTCCGCACTTGAAAACATTTCGGGATGGCTGGCGCACGTTTCGCTATTTTCTAATGTGCAGTCCGCGTTGGTTGTTTCTGGTTCCCGGAGGCGCCTTTATTGCCTTTGGACTACTCGGTTATTTGGTCGCCATGCCGGGCTTGCGGATCGGGCACAGCACGTTTGACGCTCACACGTTGTTGTTCGCAAGTCTCGCCATCTTGTGCGGTTACCAGTGGATCCTCTTCGCCCTTTTTGCCAAGACCTTCGCCGTTACCGAGGGTTTCCTTCCACCAGACCGGCACTTAGAACGCTTTTTCGAAGTGGTGAATTTGGAAAAAGGGTTGGTCGTTGCCGCGCTCGCGATTATCGGGGGTGGCTGTCTGTTGCTGGCCGCAGTCTGGCAATGGTGGCTTACCGGCTTTGGCCACCTGGATTACGCTCGTACGATGCGACTCGTTGTACCGGGCGCAACACTCGTTGCTCTTGGGTTTCAGACCGTATTCTCCAGTTTTTTCGTCAGCATTCTTGGGATGCGCCGAAAATGAGTCGGATCCGGTAGAGCCGCGACTAAGCGCGCGCTTATCGTTGCAATTCTGCTCGAAAGATGCGAAAAGCCTGACCGACGAATGAAAATGTTGAAAATGATGCGGCGTTTTTTTTGGGTTGTTTTATTCCTCGTTCTGATCCATCCGACATGGGCCAAAGACGAGCGATCGATCAGGGATTTGGCCAAGGCGCTCACGAAGCTTGCGCCTGAGGTCGATCCTGCCGAGGCGGAGCAAATATCGGTGACTGCTCATACCACGGCACGCAAGCTCGCACGCGAATATCACGTCGTCTTAAACCCGGAGTTTCAAGCCTTCCTGGTCAACGTCGGCGCCCGAAAACGTGGCTGGTGCGGCCATTGGGCACAGGATATCGGCACGCGTTTGAAAGAACTGAAGCCCAGGACGCTGGTGCTTCACTGGGGCGTCGCCTACGATCACACATCGAGCGAAAATAATTGCCTTGTAGTGACTGCGCGTAACCAGCCTTTCAAGGACGGCATCATCCTCGATGGCTGGCGGAGGGCTGGCCGACTATTCTGGTGCCCGGTCATAAAAGACGACGAGTATGAGGTCGAACAGCATTACGGCCATTCCGGAATCACGGCATGGAAAGAGAATATGCAATGGAGCGCGTGGCTGCAGGATTACGAGCCGGGGAAGCCGAAATCGAAGATGGCAACCGATAACAAAGCCAGCAAAGCCAGCTCGGAACGCGATGAGCGAGGCGGCAACAGCGATTCAAGGCAACCGGTGACACCGTAGGCTGACGGAGACTCATCCGCAGTACGCATTCCAAGAGTTTGCCGCCGCAACAGGCCGTTGTCGTCAGATGCGCCTCAGAAGTGGACATCGCGCGTTTGAATATCCGTGATATCGGCGCAGTCCGCGGTTAAAGAATCCCTGATGCCAGCTAAGTTTGTTCTCGTCGGCAGCGGCCTGGCCGGTGGATTGCTTGCTGCATACCTGGGGCGCCGCAGGTATGATGTAGATCTCTACGAACGCCGGGCCGATCCGCGCGAAGGCAACATCGTTGGCGGTCGCTCGATCAATCTGGCAATTTCGACCCGTGGGATTCATGCGCTCGAACAGATCGGGATCGCTGACGAAGCGCTACGGCATGCGATCCCCATGCGCGGCCGGATGATTCATGATAAGTCCGGCGCGCTGCATTTCGCGGCTTATGATGTTGATCCCAAGAAATGCATCAACTCCATCGGGCGGGCTTCGCTTAACGCCGCGGTCATTGAGGCGGCGCAGCGTTACCCGAATGTGCGTGTCCATTTCAATCACAAATGCACCGACCTCGATCTGGCCGAAGCGGTGTGCCATTTGGAAACCGAGACCGACAAATTGACCGTACGTGGCGATGCTGTGATCGGCGTCGACGGCGCCTTCTCAGCGGTGCGCGCTTCGATGCAACGAAACATCGATAATTTCCAATACGACGAGAGCTATCTCGCGCATGGTTACAAGGAGTTGACAATCCCGCCGGCAACGGACGGGTCGTGGCGAATGGAGAAAAACGCCCTTCACATCTGGCCGCGCAAAAGCTTCATGATGATTGCCCTGCCGAATCCGGACGGTTCGTTTACTTGTACGCTTTTCTGGGAATTCGAAGGGCCGCGCAGTTTCGCCACAACAAAGACGGATGACGACGTCCGGCGATTCTTCGGCGAAGAATTTCCCGACGCAGTTCCCCTCATGCCGACGCTGCTCGAGGATTTCAAGAACAACCCAACTGGCTCACTTGTGACGATTCGTTGCGCGCCCTGGTATTACCGTGACAAGGTTTGCCTGCTCGGCGATGCAGCCCACGCTGTGGTTCCATTTTATGGACAGGGAATGAACGCCGCATTCGAAGATTGCGTCGTGCTGGACGAATGCCTGGACAAATTTCCCGATAACCGCGAACGCGCTTTTGCGGAATATTTTTCACGCCGGAAAAAAAATGCCGACGCGCTAGCCGATCTGGCAATCGGAAATTTTATTGAAATGCGCGATAAAACCGCGTCGCGGACATTTCGCGCGAAAAAGAAACTCGATCATCTGCTCGAAGCCACGCTGCCGGGTATGTATCTGCCGCTTTACACCATGGTCACTTTTACCCGCATCCCATACGCGCAGGCGGCGCGACGTGCGCGCCTGCAAGATCGAATTCTTTACTCTGCGCTCATCGTTCTTGTTTTGATCGGAATTCTGGCGCTCGCAGTTTTGACCGCCCGCTTTTCGGGCCAATGAATCTTGAATTTCAATTTGCCGCCCAAAAACTTGACGGCTTTAAGCCGTCAAGTCTATACCGCCGCTTTCTTGCGCTTTCGACTCGGGCGCGTTCTTCTTGATCCAACGCGTTGATGCGCTTCCTGTTCCAGGGTTGCGACGACCTTGTTGAAACCCTTGATATTGGCGGCACTGACGCGACGGACAACGGCGCGCTCCAATGTAGATAAATGACGCTGGACGCGCTTAGCAAGCTTTCGCCCTTTTGCCGTTAATCTGACGACGAATGTGCGGCGATCTGTTGCGCCGACCGTGCGCGTGATCAACCCGCGCCTTGCCAGGCGGTCGAGAATGCTGGTCAAGGTCGATCTCTTGTGCGCGAGGCCGCGATGGAGGTCGGCCACGTGGGCGCGGCCGGAATGGGCAAGCAGCCCTAAAATATGCGCTTCCCCCTGCGTCAACCCTCGTTCTCTCAGATCGTCAAGATAAAGACCGATTCGGTGCGTCGCACGGTGGACTGGATGAACAAGTCGTAGTGGCATCGATTGAAAGCGGCTTCAAATCCGGCTCTACCCATGACGTTCGCGCTTCGTCGCTGAAAAGCCGTTCAGACGAATAGTAAGTGAGTGGAAAATTCTTTTCCAGCAATTGCGGATTTGCATGCACGATCTCTTCCAGGCGTTCTCGGCGGCTGGCCGCCTGCGCGCGCGAAAGAAGATGCACCCAAAATAACGTAATGGTCTCGTGATACTTTTCCGGTTTGCCGGCGGCCGCGGCGAATCGGCGCAACGTGTTGCGCATCTTATTGGCAGCCTGCCGCACCGATGAAGATTCGGCGATATAGACCCACGCTACATGCAAATGCGAAGCGTGATGGAAATCCTTGATCTCCCCTCGCTCGAGCGCGCGCGTTAATTCCACATCAGTCATGAACTCCGCCCTTTGTCAGAACTTCGTTGATGGCCGTTTCCCAATGGATCCGCTGTTGCTCCGCCCAATGCGCGTCCAGTTTGGCAACCTCACCATTTCCTTCCGGCGCCAGCGCGGAACGCCGATACGTTATCGTCGCTTTGGAGTGCTGTTTGCCGTCGGGAGTAACGCGGATCTTGATCTCGTTAGCCGTGAACACTGGTGCCATAATCACGTACTCCACCCGGCCATTCCCAGGGTCGTATGTTGTAAGCAACCAGAGTCGATCCTTGCCATCGGCGCTTGTCGTAGTGAACACTACCCCCTCGCGCTGCAGGGCCTGTGCCGGGTGAATGAAACGCGGCGACCAACCTGGCGCCCACTCCGCCTCGCGTACCGGTCCAAAAAGCGACGTTACATCGGCGACCGATCCGTTTAATCCAATCGTGAAGGATTGGGTCCGCTGTTCGACCGCTCTGCCCGCTTCTCCAGCCAATGCCGCTTGAATCAGTGCAAGGCCACACGTCCATATCGTTAAATAACTTTTCATAATATATCACGATATCGTAATATACGATATCGTCAATTATGAAATTGGACTATTTGATTTTTGAGAAAAGATTGGCGGGACTGCCCAGATAAAGCAGTGCAGGAGAAATGGCCAAGCCAAAAAGAAAGCTCGAAGCGGCTTTGGACTGCCGCCCGTTCCAAAACTTCAGTCGGTTCATTTGAATTGTAAGGGGCCGGGCGGGCTTGCTATTCTCCTCCGATGCACCCACAAACTCGCCTGTTTTCTTTTCTCGCTATCAGCTGTCTGCTCTTTGCCCCGCTTCTTCGCGCACAAGACAACCCGCTCAATGACCCTGATTTGAAGGAGATGTTAAAGGAGGCGCAGGAAATGCAGAAGGAAGCCAAGAAACTTCAGAAACAGAACCCGACGACGCAGGACACAAAAAAGAAACTCGCAGAAATGGTCTCGCAAGCGAAAGAAGAGGAAGCGCGACAGGAGGAGCAGGAAAAACGCGAAAAGGAAAAACTGCAGGCCGCACTGAAGAAGCAACTCGAAGCCCCGGGACCGGTCGTGCTACCCGATTGGACGCCAGCTACACCCGAATTCAAGGCGGCTGGGGCGCCGGCGAGAAAAATCGTGAATGATCAGGTAAAGATCGTTCAGACCGGCACCTCGTCGCTAACTCCAGAGAAAATAGCGGACAGCTGGCAAGCGGTCGCAGCCGCAGCGAATAACCTCAATCAGAGCCTTAACAAGATCAGTGTGAACGGCAAGATCACTAGGATCCTGTTTCTCAGTACGCGCACCGATCCCCGGCAAGAAGTGGAACTCGAAGCCAGCCGCGAGCCGGACAGTAAGATTACGCAGGTGGAAATCTCCTCGTCGTTACCAAAGCCGGATATCGAGAGCGAATAAGACGCCACTAGGCAGGACGCAGGAACTTGCATTTCGCCTGAGCTAGGATTAACAAAATCATACTATGGCCGACACATACGTTCCAATGATCAGCTCCGGCGTTGCAGGGCCACTTGGTGTTTTGCATCTGCCACGTCTCTGGCTCAAAGTTTCGCTTGAAGAGCAAGGCAAACTCGCACCTGGTTATCCGGGCATCGGCAGAGGGTTTGATGCCATGACTTGTGCCGCGCTCGGACTCGAAGAGCAGGCGGTAAAAGATTACATCAAACAAAACAAGCCGACCTACCCCGAATTCGAAAGCTGGGTGACGAAGAACGCCAAGTCTCTCAATCGAGACGCGGTTGAAAAGCATAACGCCGCGGTGCGTGGTTACATTCACGACGATGAAACACGCAAAGGTGTTCTGGGTGCGTGCGGCATCGCAGATGGTGCTTCCGCTCCAAAAGACGCGGTGAACCTTAACAACTTGGATGACTGGTACGAGTTTCACCAGGTGGTCCTGAAGTAAAGAGAAGCTGCATCTACGCGACGAAAGTTCGTCTCGTCAACGGCACGCCGGGTGAGCGCGGTCCGCAGATTGACGCGAACGGATGCGGCGTAGAGTTTCCCAAATGCAGGCGACGCAAACAAGGGTAGCGCGAACATTTCGCAAGACGACTGAGACATTCGCCGCTGGTGCCAAGACGTTGGCTCAGCGCTATTTTGTTTCTCCGGAGATTTTTGCGCAGGAGCAGGCGAACATCTTCTCGAAGCAATGGGTGTTGGTCGGGCATCAGAGTCAGGTCGCGCAAGCTGGTGATTATTTTACCGCAGACGTCGCTCGCGAGAGCTTGATCATTGTTCGGGATAAACGCGGAGAGATTCACGGGTTTTACAACGTGTGTCGCCATCGCGGATCGCGACTTGTCGAAAACAGAAACGGCCATGTGTCTGCAATTCAGTGTCCTTATCACGCATGGACCTATGGACTCGATGGGCCACTGCTTGGCGCGCCGCATATGGATGATGTTCCTGGGTTTGATAAAGCTGATTATTCATTGCATCCGGTGCACTTGGCGCTGTGGGAAGGATTCATCTTCGTAAATCTGGCGGATTCCCCTGCTCCACTGGACAAATGGTTCGCGCCGTTGGCCGGAAAATTTTCCCGTTGGAACCTGCCAGCGTTGCGCTCGGCGAAACGGATCGAGTATGACGCGCGAGCGAATTGGAAGCTGATCTTCGAAAATTACTCGGAGTGTTATCACTGCGCGGGCGTGCATCCCGAGCTCTCAAAAATCTCGCCTTCCGATTCAGCAGAGAATGATCTGACCGAAGGACCGTTTTTGGGGGGATTCATGCGCATTGCGAGCGACAAGAGTCTGACGATGAGTAGCAAGACATGCGCATTGCCCGTAGGCGATTTCGGCAATGAAGATTTCAGATTCGTTTTCTACTATTCCATTTTCCCGAACATGCTGCTGAGTTTGCATCCTGATTATGTGATGGTGCACCAACTGGAGGCGCAATCGCCGGAACGGACATTGCTTCTTTGCGATTGGTTTTTCCATCCGGAGGCGTTCAAGCGCAGCGATTTTGATTCGGATGATGCCATTAAGTTTTGGGACATGGTAAACCGGCAGGACTGGCATGTGTGCGAACTGAGCCAGCAAGGTATTTCCTCGCGCGCGTATAAGCCGGGTCCGTACTCGGCGCGGGAAAGTATTCCTGCGGCATGGGATGATTACTACTTGCGGCAGATGAGCTGAACTCTTCCACAGATTTCCGGAACCAAAATCTCTCATAGATCTTCAGGGATTGGCTCCAACTAAACCATGGACCTCTTCCGCGGCCGAGGCAGCCGCATTACAGGTTCGCGAGGATTTTTGTGGCCATCGATTTTTCCCCGTCGAGAACCGCGTTGGCGGGAAGGCCATGGATTCCAATCGTAACCAGGATGTTCCCCTTGAGGACGTGCAACATTGCCATGTGGGTCTCGTTGGGGCAGAAGATGGCTTTTTCGCCAAGACCGTCGATCGGCGTCGATTTGCTGCCGTCGGCGGGGAGAATGGAAAACATCGTAGGCGCGAGGCCGGGTTTGCCAGCGTAGAGCACGTCGAAGATGAGCGCCTTATCGCCTTTGATCGCATAATAACTCCACTCCGAATCGTAGTAGCCATCGGTGCCGTTCTGGTTGCGACCCTTGGCGTTCTTGACGGACGCACCTAGAATTTTCTCGGCATCGGACTTGGTGATGACCTTTGGGACGTCGATCTTGTCGCCGGCGAACGCAGAACACGTGCTGACGGCGACAGCTGTCCCGACAACGACATTGATGAGTTTGCGTTTCATGAGATTATCTCCGGTGCAGTGAGGTTAATTATTCTCGAGATCGATTGGGAAGCTCAATCGGTGAGTCAGAGAGAATGAACACCTATAGCGGATTCTTCGGAGGGGCTATATTCCGATCAAAGTTCGCGATTTTACTGGTTTCCTGATTTGCGTCCCCTTTGTAGTCTTTGAAGATGCCGCCGCTGACGTACGCCAGTTATCTCGATTTGGAGAAACTGCTATCGCTTCAGAAACCACGCTCCAGCCCCCCGGAGCATGACGAGACGCTCTTCATCATCATTCATCAGACGTACGAGCTGTGGTTCAAGCAGTTACTGCATGAGTTCGAGAAGATAAAAAGAGACTTTTCCGCGGGCGATCTTTTCGGCGCGATTCACACATTCAAACGTGTGCGCACAATCATGAAGGTCCTGGTCGCCCAGATAGATATTCTTGAAACGATGACGCCTTCTTCATTCTCGAGTTTTCGGGACCGGCTCGAGACTGCATCGGGATTTCAATCCGTGCAGTTTCGAGAAATTGAATTTGTGCTTGGATACAAGCGCGCATCGACGCTCCATTATCTCAAGCCGGAGTTTCCGGGATACGATCGGCTACAAAAACTGCTCGGCGAGCGCAGCGTGGTCGATCATTTTTACGATTTCCTTGCTACGCGCGGCGCACAAATTCCAGCAGACCTAAAGAATCGCAATGTCACCAAATCAAATGAACCCGACGAGCGCGTACAGGCGGAAATCCTGCGGCTCTACAAAAGTTCGCCTGAATGCTCGATTCTCTTCGAATTGATGACCGATTTTGACGAAGGACTGCAAGAGTGGCGCTACCGGCACATCAAATTAGTTGAGCGAACGATCGGCGCGAAGAAAGGCACTGGCGGATCACCCGGCGTCCCGTTTCTCAAGGAATCGTTGTTTAAGCCTGTGTTTCCCGATTTGTGGGCGATCCGGCATGAAATGTGAGTTAAGCCTGAGTTTGTCATTCCGACCGGAGTGGAGGAATCTCTGATTTTCGCGACTTGCCTGCGGGTTCCGAAAAATCCAGAGATGTCTCGACTTCGCTCGACATGACAATCACGACGGTAGGCCAAGAAATTGGCGCGCGGTTCCAGAAAGCAGTTGCGCTTTCTCTTTTGACGAAAAATTCATCGCCTCGATGAGTTCACCCGCTTTTGTCTCACCTAACGGAAAAGGATAATCGGACCCAAGCGCGACGCGTTGCGCACCAAAGAGCTTGACCAAAAGTGCAAGCGCGTCGGCGTCGTGCACCAGTGAATCCACGTAGAACCGTGCCGGCGCGGTGCCGCCGGCAAGATACGCGCGTGGATTCGTGCTGTTCTCGACGGCGACTAAGTCCGGCCGCACGTGAAACGCGCGCTCGACACGGCCAATGGTAAAGGGGAATGCGCCGCCGCCGTGAGCGAACGCAACGCGAAGCCTGGGAAAGCGCTCGAGCACACCGCCAAAGATCATCGAGCAGATCGCCAGCGAAGTCTCGGCGGGCATGCCGACAAGCCAGGGCAACCAATACTTCGGCATGCGCTCTTTGCCAAGCATGTCCCAGGGATGGACAAAGATCGCAGCGTTGAGTTTTTCTGCCGCGCTCCAAACAGGTTGAAGCGAAGCATTATCCAGGTTCAAAGCATCGATGCGTCCAGAATGCGGGTTCGCGTCCACATGCGTGCCGATCTCTGCGCCACGCAATCCCAGTTCGCGGACACATCGTTCCAGTTCGCCTGCTGCAAGATCCGGATCTTGCATTGGAATCGTCGCCAACCCTGCGAATCGCTTCGGATGTTCACGAACGACCTCCGCGATGTGGTCATTTAGTCGCCGGGAAAGATCCAAGGCGTCAGCCGGTTTTGCCCAGTAGCTAAACATCACTGGCACGGTCGAGAGCACCTGCATCGAAACGCCATCGCGATCGCATTCCTCGATCCGTTGGACAGGATCCCATACATTGTCCGTAATCTCGCGGAAGACGCGGTCTCCGATCATCATGCGAGCGCAGCAGGGCTTGTAATGATCAAGCCTGACGAATCCGCTGTAGCCGTATTTTGCGTCGAGGTCCGGCCAGTCGCGCGGCAGAATGTGGGTATGAAGGTCGATCTTCACGCGTGGAATTGTAGGGCGTTTCTGCGAACTCCGAAAGCGTTCGGAGCTGACACAGATGCCCTACAATGATTCCATTGGCGGCGCTTTTTCGACTTTCACGCCACACTTTTTGCAGGTACGCCGCTTATCGTCATTCCAGAAATCCAGCATGGCCTGGCTGAAGTGCTCAACGATATCTGCGCAGTCGAAATGGATGTCTTCCACCAACGAGCCGCAATTCTCGCAATAAAAAATAACGTGCTCTTTTTCTCCCGGCGGCCGGCGGCGTTCGACCACGACACCAATTGTATCCGGCGGGCGCTGCGGCGAGTGCGGCACATTCGGCGGGATAAAGAGTGTTTCGCCTTCTTTAACGATATGATCCACGATGCGGTCGCCTTCGCGAACGCGCACTTTGATGTCGCCCTTTAGCTGGTAGAAATACTCCTCCGAATCGACGAGGTGAAAATCGTTCCGCGCATTCGGCCCTTTGATTACCATTACGAAAAAATCGCGGCCGTCGTAGAGATAGCGATTGCTCACGGGCGGTTTGAATTTGTCGCGGTTTTCTTCGATCCAATTCTCCAAATTGATCGGCGGTTGCACAGTCTGCATCAGGCAGAGCGTATTGGGACAAACGCACAGCGTCAAACGGGGATGCTGATGGCAAATACAATGGCAACGCCCCGGCAGATGGGGCTGCATAATTTAAGTTGAAGCGGCCTAACTAAACACGGATAAATATCCGCCCTCATGAACCCTGGCTGTTTTGTCCGAATTGCAGGCGCATGCCTGATCGCACTGATCATTTGTGGTTGCGAGACATTTCCAGAGGGTCCCTTTCCTCGTGCTACCGAAGTGGGTTGGTGGAATGACGACGGCGCTTCCGGCCCGGCCAGGATTGTTGTTCATATCGGCGAACAGAAAGCGTACTTTTACAAGGGCAAGACTCTCACCGGCGAAACGACTGTTTCCACCGGTAAACCTGGGTTTTCCACGCCTCCCGGCCACTACACGGTGGTTTCAAAAGATATGGGCCACGTCTCAACCGTGTTCGGCGACTACGTAGATGATTACGGGAACGTCGTGAGGTCAAACATTGATTCCCGAAAGGACCGCCAGCCGTCCGGCACACATTTTGATGGCGCTCGAATGCCGTATGCCATGTTTTTCAGGGGCGGCTACGCGATGCATCAGGGTTATGTCCCGCCCTTTGCCGCGTCGCACGGTTGCATTCGTCTGCCAGGGCGGATGGCGGTAAGATTTTTTGACAACGCTCCGGTAGGCACGCCCGTAACAGTAAAAGAGTAAACTGCAGAGGAAGCCAACAGCTTCCCATACAGAGATACCTTCAAGGCTTTGTGCTACAGTACTGCGGTGGCATGAAGCGAAGCATCATTGATGACGAGCGCGTCGGTGCGATGCGATTGAACGTTGAGGAACTGCAACGCTACTCGCGTCATCTCATCATGCCCGAGGTTACATCCGAGGGGCAAAATCGACTCAAAGCTGCGCGCGTCTTGTGCATCGGCGCCGGAGGACTCGGATCGCCGGCCGCACTTTATTTGGCAGCCGCCGGCGTTGGGACAATCGGCATTGTAGATTTTGACGATGTCGATCTTTCGAATCTTCAGCGCCAAATTCTTCACGGAACCAAGGATATCGGTCGCGGCAAGCTGGAGTCGGCCCACGATCGCTTGCACGACATCAATCCGCAGATCGAGCTTGAATTGCACAAGTGTCGTTTCTCCAGTGAAAACGCGCCTCAACTTGTGTCCCGCTATGACGTGGTCGTTGATGGGTCGGATAATTTTCCGACGCGATATTTGTCGAACGATGTCTGTGTTTTTGCGCGCAAGCCCAATGTCTACGGCTCGGTATTCCGTTTTGAAGGACAAACAACGGTGTTCGCGCCTCATCTGGGCGGCCCATGCTATCGCTGTCTTTTTCCTGAGCCGCCTCCACCGGAGTCCGTTCCCAATTGCGCGCAAGCGGGCGTGCTGGGCGTTTTGCCAGGTATTATCGGAATGCTGCAGGCGATTGAGACATTGAAACTAATTTTGGGTATCGGCGAGGTACTCGTCGGACGTCTTCTCCATTTCGATGCGCTTAAGGTAAAATTTCGCGAGCTCAACCTGCGACGCGATCCGCAATGTCCTGTCTGCGGCGAGAACCCAACAATCTTCTCGCCGATTGACTACGAACAATTTTGCGGAGTGGGCGACGAAGGAGCGATCCCGGGGATGTCCCCGCACGAACTAAAGCGGAGAATGGATACAGGCGACCCATTCGAATTGATCGATGTGCGGGAACCGTTCGAATTCGAAATTGCCCGGATTGCCGGCGCAAAATTGATTCCGTTGGGAGAAATTGCCGAACGATTAGACGAGCTGGAGCGCGAAAAGCCAATCATAGTTCATTGCCATAGTGGAAAACGCAGCGCTCAAGCGGTACGACTGCTACAGCAACATGGTTTCGCCAAAATTTACAACCTTGAAGGTGGAATCGATGCGTGGTCGGAGCAAATCGACCCCAACGTGCCGCAATACTGAGAGAAATCTTCGAAGGCCAGGATTTCAAACAAAGCTGTTGCAGGGGAATTTACTTTACCGCGGCGGCCAATTGTTCCGCACTTGGCACTCCATGCCATTGAGCGATCAATTCACCATCTCGGCCGAACACAAAAACGCAAAAATCCGTTGCTCCCTCCGCCTCGCCAAGCTGCGACGACACCGACCCATCAAAATCGGTCACGATGAAAATGTCTTTCCGCGCATCACGTTTAATTCCCTTCCCGTCGTACCGGGCCTGAAGCCTCCTGGCCTCTTCATTAACGCCATGCCGGATGAGCGCTGTGGCAATCCTTCGTCCGATCACAGTATGCCTTCTCGCAAAACGAATGATTGTGATCATTCTGTAATCCGGATTGCCCAGGCAATGGTCTGGAACGCGATCGGCCACGGTGCGCGCTTTTTCTCTATCTGCAGCGATGGCCAGCACCACGACAGTCACGTGTCCACCAGCTGTAGAGTGTTTGTTTCCATCAATGTCGACAAACCCGAGCGAGTAGGTTGCCCCGATGGAAAGAGCTCCATTTAGGCTCGCTCCGGGAAGCACAATTAATGTTCCGATAAAGAAAAAGAATTGAAGTGCGCGCGGGGTCACAAGTAAGCACATTGGCGACAATGTCCTGCCCTGACAAGATTCGGCCTGTGTACTCAATTTTTCCATTGTCCGGGACGACGCGCGAGGTCTGTATTTGGCTATCGGTCCTTTTCGTTCTTGGCTTGATTGGCTGTGATCGCATGGGCGCTTCTCGCAACTCACAGTTGATGCAGGACGCGGAAACCAAATCGGCCCAGGGTGATTTTGCGCGCGCTGTCAATTTGTATGAGGCCGCGCTCGATGACAGCCCGCGTTGTGCCGAGGTTCACTACAAGCTGGCTCTTCTTTATGACGACAAGCTGAACGACCCCGTCAGCGCTCTGCATCATTTCAGACGTTATCTCGCATTAAGTCCGGCCGGCGCTCATGCCACTGATGTAAAAAACTCGATCAAACATGATGAGATCGCCGCGCTGACGGTCTTATCTGGCGATTCCGTCATTACCCGGTCCGAGGCGGCCCGCTTGCGAAACGAAAACCTTAATTTGCACAAGGAACTTGAAGCCCGCGCTGTGCTGGCGCGAAGTGCGACGGACAAATCACAGGAAGGCAACACTGGCTCGAAAAAAACCGCCCCCAAGAAAGTGGACCGGAACTACGTTGTGCAATCAGGCGATACGCTTTTCTCCATTTCGCGAAAATTTTATAAATCACCCAAGCGCTGGAAAGAGATCCTGAACGCGAACCGGAAGAGCATTCGCGACCCCAAGAAGCTAACGGTGGGCCAGACCCTGGTTATTCCGTAGATGTTCTCGGGTTGTCCGAGGAATCTAGAACTTCACCTGGAGGGCCACTGCGCCCCCGAGGTTGGCCACTTGGTAATCGAAAACGCTTTGGTTCGATTGGCTTGCCGCCAACGTACTCACAGCGCTCACCGTAAGATATTTGTTCACACGATAGTTTGCGGTAAGCGCGAGAATTTCGCTGATGTCGTCGCGGCCTCCTTCGTAATACTGGCGCACTACGAGCGTGCCTACGGCATTGACGAAAAAGGAGCGGGTGAGAACCGCCGAGTAGCCAAGATAGACCGCATAATCGCTTCGCTGGGCTGAGATCGCATTGATGTTTGGCGGCTGTCCAGATTCCTCGGCCGCGATGCTGATATTCAAGTCGGCGCCCAGCGTGAGCGTTTGAGCGCGACCAAATTGAAACGGAATCCCCGCGTCTATGATGAAGGCGTGGTTTTGGAAGAAAGCCGCAAAGCTGTTTTTCTCGGTGAGCCGATTGTAATCGTACTCGGCGCGCAAAAGCAGATTGTGCCACTGCGGCACGAGATATCTGAAGCCGACTTCAACATCAAAGCTTCCAAAATTAAAGTTGTCGAATCGATCGTAATAAAACAGCTGCTCCCGGACGTCGACCAGTCCGTACAACGTACTGGTAATTCGCGGCTCGTAAAAGGCTGCTACTGCCGGCGCAACCACAAAGTCGCTCGGCTCTCCGCTCCGCGTAAGGGCAACATTCGAGGTCCAGTAAAAGGGCGCGCCAGCAGAAATCGTGAACGGTTGATACTCGTCGGTGCGCTTGAGGATTTGCTGTTCGCCAAGATCTGCGTCGCCAGGCGCGGCGGCGACATTGCCACCTTCGGCACCGCTTGGAGGAACCGTGGACGGGAAGGCTGACGGAGCCTGCTCACGCGTCAACTGCGCCTGGTTTGCAGTCTGCGCCGCGCCGTTATTCGCTGAGGCAAAAAAGAGCACGCACAACGTCGTGACAAACCCGCACAAATGACGGTCGAGACGAAGTCTCACGAGCGCGACCACTTTTCTAAGCTAACTGGTTCATCCCTCAAGCCACTAATCTTCTCAGCCATGTCAAGGTGCAGACTAAAATGGCAGGGCCTCGCGATCAGAAAGCCCGTGTGCCGGGACCGATGCGATTATTGATCACTCCGCGATCGCGCGTATGCCGAATATCCGCCATGTCGCGATCCGCTTTCATCATGCGATCGACATTGAGGCGATCGGAGTTGACCGCCTTGCCGGCCTGGCGCGGGTTGTGATGGGGAACCTTAAGCCTTCCATCCTTGCCGGGAACAGCACCATCGAGCAGAGAAAGCAACTGCCCGCTGTTTTGAATATTGATCACTGTCTTGTTTCTCTTCCCGTTGGTGGGACTGCTGCGCGCAGCATCATCAAACGGCGGCCTATTTTCGAGCCGCTGCGGGGGGTTTGCGCCCGCGCCGTCAAATGTACCGGTAGTGGAGCCGTTACCGCCAAAGCCGGTGTAATTAGCATTATTGGTATAGACATCGGCCGGAGCTTTGCCGCCGATTGTGACCACGACATCGTCGACAATGGTGACCGAATTAGCCGCCAGAATCACGCTGTTGCCACCGAGGGTGACGTTGGAAACGAAATTGAGCTTCCCGTTACTGCCGGGCGCGTACAGTTTCAAAATCGTATCAGCCGAGAGGGTGCCACCGCCAATATTGAGTACACCGTTTGCGCCAAAGACACCAGCCTTGAGCACATCCGCGTGAGCGCTGGCATTATTGAATGTGATCGTTCCATTCCCATCCATGTAAGTGAGAAACGTGCCGCCGACGTTGTAATTACCACCGTTAATCAAAATCCTGCCGTCCGCCGCCCCGTTGCTACCGTAGAACGCAACCGTCACGTCGTTAACGACATTTGCATTGCCAGCAACGTCCATTTCGATACGGCTTGCACCGCCAATGACTCCGCCCTCGCGGTTATCGATCTGAGCCGACAAAGAATTCGCGCTAATGTTCCCAGATGCGGTCAGGCTAACAATGCCTCCAGTACCGATTTCTCCGCCATTGTTCAGGAGCTCAAGCGTCAGATTGTTGGTGGTGAGGTTTCCTCCGATCGCGGCGAAAATGTTCGCCCCATTAACAACTTCATTGATGTTGTTGTTAATAAGCAGCGTGGTGTCGCCGCCTGCATCCGTAGTCAGATTGTTTCCGATGCTTAAGAAAAGGTTCGCGCCGGAGTTAACTGTTTGGTGAACAGGAGTGACTATCTCGAGGTCAATTCCGCCGGAGTTTGTCGCGTTATGAGTTACCAAATTATTGCCAACAAAAAGCGTCACATTTTCGCCGTTCTGTTGTGGAGCCTGTACTGCGAGATCGGCGTTAAGTAACAAATCGGCTGCGGTCAGCGTCCCGCCAACACGAAGATCGATATTGGCGCCGGTTCCTGATTGCGCGTCCGCCGATGTTCGCAACGCAAGCGATCCACCAACGGTGAGATTTCTGTCCGCTAGGACATCGACGTTGGCCCCGCTTGTTAAGTTGCTAATATCAGTCTTAATCGAGAGGTCGCCGCCGACCAACAAGTCAGTGCCGGCGTAAAGGACGATATTGAGACCGGAAGTAATTCCACCATTTTCTCGATTAATAGTCAGATCGTTCGCAACATTGATCGTTTGACCGGCAGAAATACTCACGTCGCCGCTAGAATTGGACGCCGTTTCACTAGAGATTAGATCGCTCCAATTCAGATTCTGCCCGGCGGATAAAGTAATGGTTGGGGCATGGATGGCTGCCTCACCGTTAATCGAAATGTTGCGTCCAACGAATGCATACAGATCGTCGGTTGTGATGCTTGACGTCATTGACATGTCGCGCTGGGCAAACAGGCTGACTCTGCTCGTCGTGCTAATATCGGAGCCAAGGGTTAAATCACTGCCGGAGCCGCGAGCGTAAATCGTCAGGTCGTGCAGGCCGGAGAAGGAAATCTCCGGACCCAAGGTAATCGGACCATTCTGCGTTGCCAGCAATAGGCCGCGGATACCTGAGAAGGTTAATACACCGCCCGGACCACCGGAAGTAATGCCGTTGACGGCGATCAGGCCCAGATTGATTTCACCATTTGTGGTGTCGATGGTTGGATCGCCAGTTAGGCGGAGAGCAGCGAATTTGAAAGCCGCTCCCGAACCATCCCC